>Ga0265797_10004328_pt1 | contig 21829 bp, 14 predicted proteins | sample P2T30metagenome_FD_192433 | JGI IMG/M metagenome (GOLD analysis project Ga0265797, IMG submission 192433) | Plant litter microbial communities from East Loma Ridge, Irvine, California - P2 T30 | ecosystem: Environmental > Terrestrial > Plant litter > Unclassified | place: USA: California... | reverse complement strand
CATATAAGGTCGTACTGGCAAGAAATTGCGTTTGAGCTAAAAGCTCGCAGAGGAAATTATTTTTAACTCCGTTTTTAAAACAGGAGATGAATAGCTTTTGTCAAGATATTTATAGAGGAAATTTAACATATATCCTGAATCCGCAAATCTCACATAAAGCTGTAAAAAGATAAGTAGATCATCAATTTTCTTCCTTGATATTTTTCGGGAGAGCAGATTCTTAGCTAACGAATACTTTAATTCATATAAACCTTCATCGTCTAATTCCTTCTTTTTCAACGCGAGCAGCACTGTCAATATAATCACGGCAAATGGATTGCTATTGACTTCAAGTAACTTCTCGTCCTGATCTGCAATTTTATAAGTATTAAAACGAAAAATATTATGGGTACCCAAATACTCGTACTCATAACTATTTGGATGAAAATCTTTGCTAACATCTGTAAAAATAGCAATGGTAGTTACAGGCTTATCGTATCTGTCCAGAATACGATAAAAATAGGTAAACATGCGTTTACCAAAGTTTTTATCCTTATAGCCCTGAACTTCAACATGCACTAAAATCCATTGTTCGCCGCCTGTTTTTGTAAAAACTTTGACTAGCTTGTCGACGAATTTTGGAGCAGCTCCTTCAATTGCCGGAAATAGCTGCTCTAGCTCTTTGTCCAGAAATTCAAAACCTTTATCAATATCAAATAACTCGTCGGATCCTTCGAAAAAGAAATGCAGAAAGTCTTCAAACAGATTTTCCAAGATTCCTTTTCAATGTGTGTCATCCTTTTTCATAAATAAATCTGTTTGCTGAAGTGGATTGAATGCTTTCAATACTTAGACTTTAATTGCAGTTTTCGGTCATAAAAAATCACTAAACCTAAATTTGAAATACTGACCGTAATCTAATCGCTTCTATTTCTGGTTTTATTACTAATAGCGCGTAATTTGGGGAGAAATACATTTTGTGCTAATCCAATACACTTGAAGACTTCAACTGCGCCGATCTGGAAAATAAGTATCGATACCGGCGGAACATTCACCGACTGCCTGGCTACTGATCCCAACGGTTTCACAACGCGGATCAAAGTATTAAGTTCTTCCAGATTACGGGGAAGGATCATTCGTAAAATAGCTTCCTGCATCTATGAATTTGATTCGCCCTGGAACTATGAAAGCAGCATTCTGAAAGGGTATTCAATTAAAATAAACAGCCAGACCGGACAGCTTGTTTCCCTTGACTACGAACAAAAAACGATAAAAACTGACGTCGATCTGGCCTTTTCCGAACCAACAGATTTTGAGCTGTTCAGCGGCGAAGAAGCCCCTGTTTTAGCAGCAAGACTTCTAACCAAAACCAGTCTTAAAAATCCGCTTCCTCCTATTGAAATGCGTTTGGGAACAACCAAAGGAACTAATGCCCTTTTAGAACGTAAAGGAGCTAAAACACTGCTGGTCGTTACAAAAGGATTTAAAGACCTGCTTTACATTGGCAACCAGCAGCGGCCGTCACTTTTTCAGCTTGCTGTTCCGGAGCCACGCCTTTTGTATACCAATGTAATTGAAATTGAGGAGCGCCTTTCATCAGATGGCGGGATAATCAGCACATTAAATTTGCCGGATCATTTATCGGAAACAGATTACGAGTCCGTTGCCATTTCACTTTTGCATTCCTACCAAAATGAACAGCATGAAACCGCACTCGCATCTCATTTCGAGAAACAGGGAGCCAGATACATTTCAACATCAGCCAGTCTTTTTCCATTTTCCCATTACCTGAGGCGTACGCAAACAGCTGTTGTAAACGCCTACCTGGATCCGGTTCTGGATCAGTATCTGAACAATATAAAAAATGCACTCAACGAAGGAACCCTGAAAATCATGACCAGTACCGGAAGCCTTGCCGAACGCAACGGTTTCAGGGCTAAGGACAGTCTGCTTAGCGGTCCGGCTGGCGGAATGGTTGCCGCTGCCAACACAGCTTTGCAATTCGGATATCCAAAAGTTCTTACGTTCGATATGGGTGGAACAAGTACCGATGTCGCACGGATTGACGGTCAGCCGGAATTAAAATACATTACTGAAATAGACGGAATCGAATTTCACAACCCGACATTGGCCATCGAAACCGTAGCAGCCGGTGGCGGTTCGGTCTGCTGGTTTGATGGCTTTACTTTACAGGTGGGTCCGGAAAGTGCAGGTGCTTCTCCCGGTCCGGCATGTTACGGAGCAGGCGGACCGTTAACGGTCACAGACGTGAATCTTCTGCTGGGTAAAATGGATCCGGCTAAATTTGGCATTCCGATCCGGCCGGAAGCGGCAATTGAAGCATTGGAAAAACTTCGTAAAAGTATTTATGAACTGAATGGAAATTCGCTTTCTGCTTATGAGGTTTTAAACGGCCTGGAACGTATTGCCAACGAAAAAATGGCCGATGCGATCCGTAAAATTTCAGTTGAAAAGGGAATTAACCCTTCCGAATATGCACTCATTACGTTTGGCGGAGCCGGCGGTTTACATAGCTGCCAGCTTGCGGACTTACTGGAAATTAAAAATGTAATTATTCCTTACGACGCAGGTTTGTTCAGTGCCGCAGGTATTAGCCAGGCACTAATCAGCAACATCGTTTCAAAACAGATTTTACAACCCTGGCTATCTGCCGAATCTCAGATTAATTTCTGGAAAAGTGAGTTGATCAATAACGCTGAAAAAGAACTTGCGCAACAGGGAGTTCATGAATACGAAATAGCTTTTTGTTCCGTCTTTCTGCGATTTGCAGGACAGGAAAATACCATTGAAGTACCTTATCAGGAAACTGGAACAACCGAAGAATTTAAAAATTTATATACCTCCCAATTCGGATACTTTCCTGAAAATACGATTGTCGAGCTTGAAAGTCTGAAATTAAAGGTTCAGGAAAAAGCAAAAACACATAAACCGGAATCTGTTCTGAAAAATGGCCAATCTGCCGTCGCTTTACGTGAAGTAAGTTCTTCTGTACAAACGAATGGCAGTAAAAATTCAATCTCACAGTTATTTGAATGGGATCTTCTGTCGGCAGGAGATGAACTTTCAGGGCCGGCTATTTTGCTGAATAATACTTCAACAGCCTACATTCCGGAAGGATGGAAACTGATTATTCAGGAAAACAAGGATGCAATTGCATTTAAAACAACGGACAAAAATGCAGGATCTGAACAGCATAGCGAAGAAATCGCATTACAGCTTTTCACCAACCGTTTCAAAGCAATTGCAGATGAAATGGGAATTCAATTACAAAGGACGGCATTTTCAGTAAACGTAAAGGAGAGGCTTGATTTTTCCTGCGCCATGCTTGATGCGGACGGCGATCTGTTGGTTAATGCACAGCATATTCCGGTTCATTTGGGAAGTATGGGCATTTGCGGAAGATTGGTACGTGAGGCAATCGCCATTGGCCCGGGAGATGTGATTATTACCAACCATCCCAAATACGGCGGTTCGCATTTACCTGATATCACCTTGCTATCCGGTGTTTTTACCGACAATGGCAAATGCCTGGGTTATATGATTAACCGGGCTCACCATGCTGAAATTGGCGGAAAAACGCCCGGTTCTATGCCACCGGATGCTGTTTGCCTGGCAGAAGAAGGTGTTGTAATACTTCCGCAGTATCTGGTTAAAGAAGGTATATTCCAATGGGACGCTATTCACAAACTTTTTACGGAAGGCCTTTATCCTACCAGGAATTTCCTTTCCAACGAAGCAGATATTATTGCAGCCTTGTCGGCTTTGCGAAAAGGAAGTCAGCAGTTATTAAAACTTGCTGAGATGCATGGAACAGACACAGTAAAAAAATACATGACTCTGTTGAAAGCAAGTGCAATTACACAACTTGAAAATACGCTGATTCCGCTTCACGGAAAGTCATTTCAGGCCACTGAATTTCTGGATGATGACCATCGTATCCAGGTTTCAATTTCCATCAGTCCACAAAGACAGGTCTTTGATTTTACAGGAACATCGGCCGTTCACCCAAATAATCTGAATGCCAACATTTCCATACTTCACAGTGCGATATTGTATGTTTTAAGGTTATTAGTAAATAAAGAAATTCCTCTCAACGACGGACTGATGAAAAACGTAGAGATCATTCTGCCTGACAACAGCTTTTTAAATCCTGATTTTTCGGATGATCCTCTGCTTTGTCCTGCGGTTGTGGGCGGCAATACGGAAGTGAGCCAACGGCTGGTAGATACTTTGCTCAAAGCTTTTGGTCTGGCGGCATGCAGTCAGGGAACGATGAATAATTTTCTGTTTGGCAATAAAAATTTCGGTTACTACGAAACCATTGGCGGCGGCGCAGGCGCTGGAAACGGATTTAACGGAAGGTCCGCCGTTCATCAGCACATGACTAACACACGCATCACCGATCCGGAACAGCTCGAACGCAAATACCCGGTCCGTTTGCTTGAATTTGGGATACGTAAAAATTCCGGAGGAAAAGGAAAATTCCAGGGTGGCGACGGCATCATCAGGAAGATACAATTCCTCGAACCATTACAAGTTACGTTGTTGGGCCAGCACCGAAAATATGCACCCTACGGACTAAACGGCGGAGAACATGGAAAATGCGGGCAACATACTTTGGTTTCAAATCATAAAACTTCTAACCTGCCTGGGGTATGCAGTTTTGAAGCCGTGGCTGATGATATATTAATAATGGAAACGCCTGGCGGCGGGGGATTTGGGACTCGGCAATGAAGACTCGAAAGATTTAGCCACGGATTACACCAATTAACACGAATGTTTTCCATTTATTTATTCGTGAATAATTCATGTAATTAGTGGCTAAAAAAAACCATCAACAAACATGAGTCTAATTTATAAAGAAGAATCTTACGAGATTATTGGCAGCTGTACGGAAGTTCATAATGAGCTTGGACACGGATTTCTAGAAATCGTTTATAAGGATGCTTTGGAAGTCGTGTTCCGGCAAAATAATATTTTTTATGAGAGAGAAAAAGCATACCCAATCTATTTTCAAACAGTACTTCTACCACACCAATTTTATGCGAGCTTTGTTGTTTTTGAAAAGATCATATTGGAAATAAAAAGCATGAGCACTTTACATGATGAACATGTTGCTCAAACTATAAATTACCTTAAAGTTTCAGGAAACAGACTTGGTTTGCTGGTCAATTTTGGCAAAGAAAAATTGGAATACAAAAGGTTAGTGCTTTGAAAATTATACGTTTTAAAAAATTCGTGCTAGTTAGTGTTATCCGTGGCAAAAAACTCTACCTCCAAAGCACTTCTGGGTGCTGCATTTTTAATGGCTACTTCTGCTGTCGGGCCGGGGTTTTTAACGCAGACTACCGTTTTTACCCAACAGCTCACAACCAGCTTTGGCTTTATCATCCTGATTTCAGTGGTGATTGACCTCTGCGTGCAGTACAATATCTGGCAGATCATTACCGTTTCCGGAAAACGTGCCCAGGATCTTGCCAATGATCTTTTTCCCGGACTAGGTTATCTCCTGGCTTTTCTGATCGTCGTAGGCGGACTTGCCTTTAACATTGGCAATGTGGCTGGTGCCGGTTTGGGAATTGAGGCCATGACGGGAATTCCGATACACATCGGGGCCATTGGCAGTGCAGGAATGGCGATCGCTGTTTTTCTTTCAAAAGAAGCCGGAAAAGCCATGGACAGTTTTGCAAAAATATTAGGTCTGCTTATGATCGGGCTGATATTGTATGTCGCTTTTACATCACATCCTCCCATGGCAGCTGCGATCCGCCACACTTTTTTGCCTGCAAAATTTGATCCGATTGCAACACTGACACTTGTTGGCGGTACCGTTGGCGGCTATATTTCCTTTGCAGGCGCACACCGGCTTCTTGATTCCGGAATTAAAGGTGAAGCTGCCCTGCCGCAGGTGAACCGGGGCGCATCAACCGGAATTTTACTGACGGCCACCATCCGCTACTTACTGTTTCTGGCCACATTGGGCATCATTATGGCCGGCGCAAATATCAACCCGGAAAATCCCACGGCCTCCATTTTTGAAAGTGCTGCGGGTTCGCTGGGCAGGCAAATGTTTGGGCTGATGATCTGGTGTGCGGCGATTACGTCCGTTGTCGGTGCAGCATATACATCGGTTTCTTTTATGCGGTCATTTCATCCGTTTCTTGAAAAATACCATACCTATCTTACCATCGTTTTTATTCTGGTTTCCACTGTTGTTTTTCTTTTGGTTGGAAAACCAGTTAAAGTTCTGGTTTTTGTAGGTACACTTAATGGTTTTGTTTTACCCGTCGCACTCGCCATTCTGCTTGTTGTGAGCCGTAAATCCAGATTAATGGGCACCTATAAACATCCGCTTGTTCTCCAGATCGCCGGCTGGGCAGTGGTGCTGATCCTGATTGCGCTGGGAATTAATTTGTTTTAAATCAATCCTTCATTCATATGTTTAAAATTATCTCTTCTTTTTTTCTTATTCTTTTGCCGTGTTTAACCATTGCGCAGAAGAAAGCTCCTCTGATTGTTAAAGTTGATGTAAAAAACCGCGCACAGAAAATCGATAACTTCGGAGCAGCCGGCGCCTGGTTTTCAGAAGGTATCGGCAAATACTGGCCTGCCAAAAACCGCGAACAAATGGCGCAATGGTTATTCAGCAAAGAACTGGATGCCTCCGGAAACCCCAAAGGAATCGGACTTTCATCCTGGCGTTTCAACATTGGCGGGGGTACCGCCGAGCAGGGCGACAGCAGCGGGATTGTCGATTTTCGTAAGCGTGTAGAAAGTTTTCTGAAACCCGACGGAACCTACGACTGGACCAAACAGACCGGCTATATCTGGTTTACAAAAAAAGCAAGGGAATATGGCGTTGAAAACCTGATTGCATTTTCCAACACACCACCGGTTCAGTTTAACAAAAATGGGCTGGGCTATAAAACAGATAAGGATTATGTCGCCAACCTGAAACCGGAAAAATACGGCGAGTATGCCGCTTTTCTTGCCAATGTTTTAAAACATTTTGATGAAGAAGGACTGCATTTCAACTACATCAGTCCGGTTAACGAGCCGCAATGGGACTGGTATCATCCATATGGAAAAGGCAATCAGGAAGGAAGTCCATGGCGTAATGAAGAAATTGCAAAAGTAGTCAGGGCTCTGGACAGTACCTTAACGGAAACGAAATCAACCTCAAAAATCCTGATTACAGAAGCCGGACAGCTCGATTATTTATATGGAAAAACAGGCGGTGCTGCCAGACAAACACAGGCATTTTTCCAAAAAGAAAGCCCTTTACAACTGAATAAACTGAAACACGTTCCGGCGCTCATTGGCGGACACAGTTATTTTACGGATAAAGGCGACAGCAGCCGGATTGCCATCCGAAAACATGTTGCCGATACTACCCGGAAATATGGCATCGATTTCTGGCAGACTGAATACTCCATGCTGGCTGACGGATATAAAGAAGGCAAACAGGGCAGAATCCCGGCAATGGACTGCGCTTTGTTTTTATCCAAAGTAATACATGACGACCTGGTTTACGGAAACGCGGCAGCCTGGCAGCTATGGAACAGCTGGGAACCGGGAAGTGCCGATTTTGATACAAGATACTACGTAATCGCACTCAATCCTGCCGACAAAGAATATACCGATGGAAGCATAACAGCTACTAAAAACCTCTGGGCACTGGGACATTACAGCCGTTTTATAAGACCGGGCATGCAAAGAATCAATGTTTCCCGAAATGACAAATTAACTGACGTTCAGATTGCACAGGATGTAATGGTTACCGCTTACGCCAATGAAAAACAGATCGTACTGGTAGTAATTAATTATACTTCCGAAGCGCGGACGATAAAACCCGAAATCAGTAATTTTAAAGTAAAGGACAGCTTTGACGAATACCTGACTACGGCAGAAAAAGATGTCAATATGAAATATACAAAGCTGAAAAATTTCAAAAGCGGGGTTGAACTTCCTGCAAGATCGATCAAGACGCTGGTCATAAACAGATGATCAAAATGCAGGTTTGATTTTAAAACAGCTTCACAAAGGGGCTGTTTTTTTATTTTACAATATCTCTAATCTACCGAATAAAATCTTTCAAATTGCCATTTTCGCAAAACCCGGAATTGATTTAAGTTAATATTGGTAAAAAAGTAGCTAATACATAGCAAGTTTATGTTATCTGATAAGGGTAATTTTACAAATAGATAATATTAAGTTAATCTTATCTTATTCTAAGTACAGCTTACTATTAACTTTTAATTCTGCCAGATATGGAAAGAAAAATACCGGAAATAATCCAGACCAAATTGTAGGAGTAAATGCTCTAAACCTGAACTAAAACAGTTTAGAAAAACACATCCAACCAAACCCTTAAATCAGGGTTCAATGGCTTGCCGGAAGGTAATTTCCAAACGGATATTTATGTCCTGAATATTTCATTTCAGGCTTCTGATTCAATTTTATTTAAATCAATTCTTTGCCCAAATGCGGATAGCGAAATGCTAAAAGCTGCCAGTTAATTATCATGAAAAAACTTCTGCTTATCCTAACCTGTTTTCTGCTCATTGATAGCTGTACCCAAAAGTCAAGACCTGTGCAGCAGGCTGGAAATCAGGAAGCCAAACGACTTGAAATACTTTTTCTGGGGCACGACAGCCGCCATCATTTTTCGGAAAAATTCTTTCCGATGCTTGCACTTCCTTTATTTCAGAAAGGCATTAACCTGACCTATACCTCAGATCCGAATTCATTAAATACGGAAAATCTGAGCCGCTACGACGGTATCATGATTTATGCAAATCACAATACCATTACCGCTCCGCAGGAATCTGCACTGAAAGAATTTGTAGAAGACGGAAAAGCATTGATCCCTTTACACTCAGCCTCTTTTTGTTTCCAGAATTCCGACTGGTATATTAAAGCAGTGGGTGGTCAGTTTTCAACACATAAATACGGAACGTTCACGGCACCTATCATCAAACCGGAACATCCTGTTATGGCTGGTCTGAAAGCATTTGAAACCTGGGATGAAACTTATGTTCATTCCAAACTGAATCCAGATAATATTATACTTCAGGAACGCGTGGAAGGTGATCACCATGAACCCTGGACCTGGGTCCGTCAACAGGGAAAAGGACGGATATTTTACACCGCATACGGGCACGACGAACGTACCTGGAAACAGAAAGGTTTTCATGATCTGGTAGCAAACGGAGTTTTGTGGGCAGTTAATGACCAGGCAAAAGAGCAATATGCACGCTTGAAACTTCCGGTTCCTGTATTTCAGGATGCCGATGTACCAAACTATGAAAAACGCAATCCGGCACCGAAATTCCAACTTGCACTATCTCCCGAAGAATCACAAAAACTGATACAGGTTCCGGTTGATTTTGATTTGCAACTATTTGCTTCTGAACCAAATGTAGTTAATCCGATTGCGATGGCCTGGGATGAAAAAGGAAGGCTTTTTGTGATTGAAACAGAAGATTATCCTAATGAGATACGCTCCGAAAACGGCGGCGGAAAAGACCGTATCAAGATCTGTGAAGATACCGACGGAGACGGGAAAGCAGATAAGTTCACTGTTTTTGCCGATAACCTGAACATTCCTACCAGTCTTACTTTTGCAAACGGCGGTGTGATCCTAGCGCAGGCTCCGCATTTTATATTTTTAAAGGATACCAATGGTGATGACAAAGCGGATGTTCGTGAAAACATCATTTCAGGCTGGGGCAAAAGTGATACGCATGCAGGACCATCCAATTTGAAATACGGACTGGACAACAAAGTTTGGGGTGTACTTGGCTATGCAGGTTTCCGCGGAACGGTGAATGACAAACCAGTCAATTTCAGTCAGGGAATTTATCGTTTTGAACCTAACGGGAAAAACCTGGAATATATCGGCCGCACATCCAACAATACCTGGGGACTGGGTTTTTCAGAAGAATTTGAAGTCTTTATATCTACTGCCAATGGTAATTACAGCGGGCATTTTGCCATGCCTCTGGAATATGTGAAACGCTCTGTCGCGGATGGATCGGGCAATACCGTGTATAAACTTGATTCACACTTTGACATGAGCTATCTCACACCTGCTTTGCGTCAGGTAGATTTTAATGGCGGTTTCACAGCGGCTGCCGGTCACAATCTTTATACAGCCAGAAACTTTCCGAAATCTTACTGGAACGCAACAGCATTTGTATGCGAACCGACGGGCCGGTTGATTTACCAGGCTTTGCTTAAACCAAAAGGTGCGGGTTACAAAGAGAAAAACGGATTCAATTTGCTGGCTAGTTCAGATGAATGGTTTGCACCGGTCCAGGCAGAAGTAGGCCCTGACGGAGCTGTTTGGGTTGCCGACTGGTACAATTTCATCATTCAGCACAATCCTACCCCACGCGGATTTGAGAACGGAAAAGGCAATGCCTACATTAATCCGCTGCGCGATAACAAACACGGACGTATATATAGAGTCGTATATAAAAAGGCAAAACCATATACACCTCTTAAACTGGATAAAAACGACACAGCCGGATTGATAGCAGGGCTAAAAAACGACAATATGTTCTGGCGGACAACGGCGCAGAGGCTTATTGTTGAGTCGCAAAACAAAGCACTGATCCCTGAACTTCTCAAACTGGTAAATGACCAGTCAGTAGATGAAATCGGATTAAACAATCCTGCCGTTCATGCACTCTGGACATTGCAGGGATTGGGTGCACTGGATGGTTCGAATGAAGAAGCTTATCATACAGTAGTTCGTGCCATGAGGCATCCGGCGGCAGGCGTTCGTAAAAATGCAGTAAAGCTTTTGCCAAGAACAGATAAAGCACTTTCTGCTTTGAAATGGACGAACTCAATCAATGATCCGGATCTGAAAGTAAGGCTTGCCGCCATACAAACCATGACTGACCTGCCTGCTTCAGAAGAAATTGGAAAGATACTTTATCTGGCCGGACAGGAATCTGAAAATGCAGCGGATGAGTATCTGGCGCAGGCTATTTTCTCAGGCGTTATTAAACATGAAGCCGGTTTCAAAAACGCCGCTGCTAAACTGAAAGACTCAACACTGACTGCCCGTATTGAGCGCGGTTTGGTACAGGAAACCTACATGCTCAATTTATGGGCTCCCCCTGTTTTCCCTCCCGTGGTTACAAACAAGGAGATTACGATTAAAGCAATCATTACCAAAGCACAGGAAGAACTTTCCGGTGTGATTACATCGCAGGGAAACAGAGAGAACGGATACAGCCTGTACATGGAAAACGGAAAGCTGAACTGGCTGGTGAGGCAGGATGGAAAATCTTACAAAATCAATTCTGACCAGAAATTACCAAACGAAACGTTCAATGCCGTGGCGACACTTTCTGACGGAGGGGAGATGACATTGGCTATTGAGGATGAAAAACCGGTTACGGGCAAAGCATCTTCTCTATTTACCAAACCCTTTACACCGGATGAAATACGCTTAGGACGCGATCAGCGCGGTGATGGTAAAGTGGGCGATTACACTGATAATTTCAGACTGCAGGGCTGGCTGGACGTCAAAAGTACGCTGAACCTCAACCAGGTTATTAAAGACAAAAATGATAAAAAAGTATTTGTTGTTACGCCAGCAGAAAAACCGGCTGTAATGAAAAAAGGCGTTGGAACACCGGTTACCATCAATCTGAAAGTGATTGAGCATGAAATGAAGTTTGATAAGAAAACTTTCACGGTGAAGGCCGGTCAGAAAGTAACGATCCGTTTCACAAATCCTGATTTCATGCAGCACAATCTGCTGGTTACCGCGCCCGGAAGTTTGGAAAAAGTGGGTAAAGCAGCCGATTTACTGGCCCGCGAAGCTAATGCAATTGCCATGAACTATGTTCCCAAAATGCCGGAGATTCTGTATTCCACGGAGCTGGTTAGCCCGGAAGGTAATGCGACACTGGTATTTATTGCCCCTGATAAACCTGGCGATTATCCGTTTTTATGCACGGTTCCAGGACACTGGCGCATCATGAACGGAATTATGAAAGTTCAATAAACTTCTTCTTCACTTAAACCAAACGCTTATGAAAAAAGGGAAAATACAAGCTAAGAAAAAGGGTGCCCTTCGGTTACAGTGTAGCAGAGAAATATGACTATTTAAATTCTATCACCATCTAACGTAATACTATGAAAAGAATATTAACCAGACTTATCCAGGATACATCCGCCAACCTGCTTTGCAGCCTGGCCATGATGCTCTTCCTGTCGGGAAATGCAATGGCTTCCGCTGCCGACCGCCAGATCACCGGTACGATCATATCTTCAGAAGACAAAAACCCGCTGCCGGGTGTAACAATTATTGTGAAAGGGAACAATGCAATCGGAACCTCTTCAGATACAGAAGGCAAGTTTAAATTAACTGTGCCCGACGATGCAACTTTGATATTGAGCTATATCGGTTATGTAACTCAGGAAATCGCCGTGGGTAACCAGAGCAGTTTGAGTATCGAACTGGTCTCGGATCAGAAACAGCTTTCAGAAGTTGTCGTGATCGGTTACGGAACCCAAAAGAAGGGCGATGTAACCAGTTCGGTTGCCAGCATCAAAAGAGAAGATTTTATACAGGGAACAGTTCGTGATGCAGCACAGCTAGTGCAGGGCAAAGTAGCTGGTTTACGCATTACTACGCCAAGCGGATCGCCAACTGCTTCAACACAGATTAACCTTCGCGGTATTAATTCCATCAACGGAACTTCTGATCCGCTGATCTTAATCGACGGTATTCCCGGTGGACTTAATACCGTTGCTCCTGAGGACATCGAATCAGTGGATGTACTGAAAGATGGTTCAGCCGCTGCAATTTATGGAACGCGGGCAACCGGTGGCGTTATCTTGATCACGACCCGTAAAAACCGCGCAGGTTCACGTTCGACGGTTGAGTATTCCAATTACGTAAATATTCAGACTATAGCACGCCGGCCGGAGCTCTTAACAGGTGATGATTATCGTCAGAAAATCTCAGAAGGTATCCCTTATACCGATTACGGCGGTAATACTGACTGGCTTGATGAAATTATGCAGAAGCCAGTAAGCCATAACCATAACCTTACTTTCTTCGGCGGAAACAATACCACAAACTTTACAGGTTCAATCAATTACCGCAATTGGGAAGGTATCTTTTTGAGATCTGCACAAAGCAGGCTTACAGGCCGGGCAGACCTGAATCATTCGATGTTTAAAAATAAAGTCAAGACCAACCTCCAAATGATTAGCCGGACGATTAAAGCGGATGGAACCGGAGATGGAGAATATGGATATATCTATCGCCAGGCCATAATACGTAATCCTACCGATAGAGTTCGCACAGAAACAGGCGCATGGCAGGAGCGAGACGGATATTTTTATGAGAACCCTGTTTCCCGTATCAATGAAGCCAATTATGAAGGTGTTACAAGGGAAATGAGGCTTAGCGGAAGTATTGATTATGCACCCATTGACGACCTAAACTTTAAACTACTGGTTTCCAGTGTTCAAAACAACAGCCTGGATGGTTATTCAACCACTTTCAACCATACTAATACAAGGTTAAGCAATCAGAATTCAACAGCTGGCAGGTCTACGACTTCCAATGACGAGAAATTATTGGAATTCACTGGAAACTATGCCAAATCATTTGGTAAACATCGTTTTACGCTTCTTGGCGGATACAGCTATCAGCAAGCTGTTTATGAAGCTTTCTCGGCCAGCAACTGGGACTTCCCAACTGATGCATATGACTGGAACAACCTCGGAGCCGGCGGAGCACTTCAAAAAGGACAAGCAGCTATGAGCAGCACCAAAAATAAATGGCAGCTTGCCGGATTTTTCGGACGATTGACGTACAGTTGGAATGAGAAATACCTTCTCATGGCGAGTGTTCGTCGTGAAGGTTCTTCAAGGTTTGGAGTAAATAACCAGTGGGGAACATTCCCAGCCGCTTCTGTTGGATGGAGAATCAGTAAAGAAAAATTCATGGAAGGAATGACCGGCGTTTCTGAAATCAAACTTCGTGCTGGTATTGGTGTAACAGGTACGATAGCAAGCAGTCCGTATTTATCCCAGATCAGCTATAATTTCAGTACAGGACAAGGTGCTTACGTAGGTGGGAAATGGGTTCCGGGTTTTATACCAGCCCGTAACTTCAACCCGGATTTACGTTGGGAGAAAAAAGAAGAGATCAATGCAGGTATTGACTTCGGATTCCTGAAAAACCGGATCAACGGATCTGTTGATTATTATACTCGTAATGTAAAAGACCTTTTATACAACTTCCCTGTTCCTGTACCTCCGTATCTGACAGGTAGTATGCTGATCAACGCGGGAACGATGAAAAATGACGGATTGGAAATTTTGTTGAACGTAGTGCCTGTTCAGAAAGCAAATTTCCAGTGGAATACAGGTTTTACCTATTCTACCAATCGCAACAAACTTGTTAGTCTTTCCAATGACCAGTTCAAGGCAAGCAATGATTTCTTTGATGCAGGTGCAACAGGAGAGCCCATTCAGGTTTCTACACACCGCGTTAAAGTTGGAGAGCCAATTGGCCGCTTCTTTGTTTTAAAAAGTGTAGGTGTGGATGATAAAGGAGGATGGCTGGTTGAAAATAAAGACGGAGAGATCATTCCAATTGCTAGTGCCAAACCGGAAGATCGTCAGTATTACGGAAACGGTATCCCGAAACATATTGCTGGCTGGAACAACTCGGTACGTTACAAAAACTTTGACCTGGCAGTAAACATGCGCGGTGCATTTGGCTACGATATCCTGAATTTTCAGAGTATGTTCTACAACAACCCTAAAAACAAGGCATACAATGTGCTAAAAACAGCTTATGATCCGATTGACGGCAAAGTGCTGAATAACGACCTGGTGTATGTTTCTGAATACATCGAAAACGGCAATTACTGGAAAATTGATAATGTAACGTTAGGATATTCTATTCCAAATAATCTGATCAAAGGAATGAAAAATGCCCGTGTATTCGTATCCGGACTTAACCTGGCGACTATCACGAAATATACAGGCGTGGATCCCGAAGGTGTATCGATGACAGGTTTCTTCCCTGGAAGCGATCAGCGCGACAAATATCCTACGACACGTACTTTCACTGCCGGACTTAGTGTAACATTCTGATCAACAACAACCATCTGAACAATGAAAAAGAAAAACACCATATATTTCTTTCTGGCATCCATGATGGGTGCCGCATCTCTGTACTCGTGCACAGATCTGAAAGAAGAAGTTTACTCCGAAGTACTTTCAAGCAGCTACCAGCCGACGGAAAAAGATCTTCCTGCTATTGTAGCACCTGTATATTCTTCTCTGCGTGCATTGATGCTGGGATGGCAGGGTTATTTTGATTTGCAGGAAGAATCTGCCGATGCAATTATTACCCCGGTACGTCCAAATGGCTGGGATGATGCCGGGACGTACCGCAGAATGCACCAGCATACCTGGACTTCCCTTCAATGGCAGCCGGAAAATGCATGGCAGAGTGCTTTTAGAAGTATTACAACCGCGAATCGTGTTTTATCTCAAATTGCAGATGGAGATATTCCGATTACGGTAGGTAAAGACAATATAATAGCTGAACTCAGAGCAGTTCGGGCATTTGCTTATTATCTGCTTCTGGATAACCATGGCAATGTGCCTATTGTGACAGATTTTAAAGATATTTCTATTCCTCAGCAAAGAACGCGTAAGGAAGTATATGAATTTATTATCAAGGAGCTAACTGAAGTAATGCCTAATCTGAGTGATAATGCTTCAGCGACTTACGGACAAATGAACAGATGGGCGGCAAAAGCCCTTCTGGCCAAAATTTATCTGAATGCTGAAGTTTATACCGGAACAGCACAATGGGCAAAAGCCATTGAGCAGGCAGACGATGTAATAAAAAGCGGAAAGTATATGCTGGATGCTAATTATTCTGATGTTTTCACCTGGACCAATTTCAATTCCAAAGAAATCATTTTTGCGATTCCCTACGACGAAATTTATGGAACAGGGAATCAGATTCACATGAAAACGCTAGATCCGCTTAGCAGAACCGTGTATCCGCTTAATGCACAGCCATGGGGTGGAAACTGCGCCGTGCCTCAGTTTATTGACACTTATGATGCAGAGGATTCAAGGCTTACCGATACATGGATTATGGGCGCTCAGAAAAATGCTTCCGGTACAACTGTGATCACTTATGCAAAAGCAGTACCGAGCATGGAAAGAACGGCAGTTACGGACGGATACCGCATTGGGAAGTATAAAATAAAACCTAATGCAACAGGCAGCTTGGACAACGATTTTCCGATGCTACGTTATGCGGACGTACTTATGATCAAAGCTGAAGCATTACTGAGAACCGGAAAAGCAGATGAAGCGGCTGTAATCGTGACAGACATTCGTAAAAGAGCTTTTAAAAATAACCCTGCAAAGGCTACAGTTACTGGCGCTGATCTTGCAAAAGGGAGTAAATATAATTACGGTATTCAGGCTGTTGACGGAACTATCACTGAACGTCAGGGCGGAGATGATGTTAAATTCGGACGTTTACTGGATGAGCTGGGATGGGAATTTGCTGCGGAGGCACATCGTCGTCAGGATTTAATTCGGTTCGGTGTTTATGAAACAAAAAAATGGTTTAATCACCGCCCACAGGCTGGCCAACGCGCCCTGTTTCCTATTCCGCAGAATGAGATGAACAAAAATACCAACCTGAAACAAAATCCGGGTTACTGATTCGTAACACGGCACTAACTGACCATAAGCATTTATTTTAATCAATAATCATAGAAAAAACGTTATGAAAAACTTAAAAATCATGCTTGCAGCTACGATGCTGCTTTGTGCAACACAGTTTAGTACAGGTGTATCCAAACCCGTCATGTCCTGGACAAACGGAGCTTATTGCGGATACAGTTCATTACCATTTTATGCAAAAATTAATGTGTACAACGGCAGTGCCACTGTTCTTGAAATCAGAAACATGTCAGGGGTAGCAGTCCCCTATACGGTGCATTCCCTAAGTATTTACCCAGATAGTGAAGGTGTTTTTGCGATCAATATAACAGTAAATGGTGTAAACTATACCGGATCGATATATGCCTCCACCTGCTAGGTTGATTCAAGAAAGTACAAGTTAAGTTTGGTTAGGTAGTACACAATCTTGCTCATAGACATTCTAATGTTTGATGAGCAAGATTTTTTAATGTAAAATTGTCCGGAATTAATCAAAACGAATAAAATAAACCATCATGTTTTCTCAGGGTACGTACATAAAAAGAAGACAAATATTAAAACAAAAAGTAGGCAGTGGCCTGATCCTTTTTCTTGGCAACGAGGAATCCGGAATGAATTACCGTGACAATGTTTACAGCTTCCGGCAGGACAGCAGCTTCCTGTATTATTTTGGGTTGGATGCCGCCTCCCTGCATGCCGTAATCGATATTGAAAGCGATCAGGAAATCATTTTCGGAGATGAGCTTACGATTGACGACATCGTATGGACAGGACCAAAAGAACCGCTGACTGAAAAAGCAGCAAAAGTGGGCATTCAAAAAGTAAAACCCTCCAAGGCGCTTTCGGAATATCTGAAATCAGCCCGGAATAGTAAACAATCAATTCATTTCCTACCGCCTTACCGCGCAGAACATTATTTAAAATTACAGGAATGGCTGGAAGTCAGCCCTGCACAGGCTTCACAGCTGGCGTCTGTGAAACTGATCAAAGCCATTGTTTCCATGCGTTCGTATAAATCTGAAGAGGAAATTGCTGAAATTGAAAAAGCAGTAAATACCTCGGTAGATATGCATCTGGAATTTATGCGGATCACCAAGCCCGGACTGACAGAAAAACAGGTTGCCGGAAATCTGCAGAGTATTGCCATCGGACAAGGCGGAGATATCGCCTACCCCGTTATCCTGACTGTGAACGGAGAAATTCTGCACACACATACGCGTGATCTGGCGATGCAGGATGGACAGCTTTCCCTGTGTGACGCAGGCGCTGAAACCGCCATGCATTACTGCGGAGACCTGACACGGACCATTCCGACTGGCAAAAAATTCACGTCCATTCAGAAAGAAATTTATGAAATTGTACTGAACGCGGAGGTTTCGGCCATAAAAGCATGCAAACCCGGCGTTCTATTTAAGGATGTGCATACACTTGCTTCTACCAAACTGCTTGAAGGCTTGAAAGACGTCGGTATCATCAAGGGCGATCCGGCCGAAGCGGTTGCTCACGATGTGCATACCCTTTTCTTTCAGTGCGGTTTAGGTCATATGATGGGACTGGATGTACATGACATGGAAAACCTGGGCGAGCAATATGTAGGCTATACGGATGATCTGAAAAAAGGAACTGCATTCGGATGGAAATCGCTGCGGCTGGGGCGGGCATTAGAACCAGGTTTTGTAGTAACCATTGAACCTGGCCTTTACTTCATACCAACTTTAATTGACCGCTGGAAAGCAGAGAACAAACTTGCACAGTTTATCAATTATAACGAACTGGATAAATTCCGAGATTTCACCGGAATCAGAATTGAAGACGATATTGTCATCACCGCAGACGGAAACAGGACTCTTGGAAAAGAATTGGTGAAGGATGTAGCCGGGATTGAGGCGCTGAGGTGAGGTATAAAGCAATTATAGCAAAAATTTAAGTATACCTTAAACGGTAAATGATTAGTATGTTCTTATCCAAAACAACAACTTTATGAAAGATTACAAAGTAGAATCCTTAATATTTTATTCCAAATTAACCTTTGATTCGGAGCACATTGCTAAACAATCGAAGGAAGAAATACAGGTTCAGTTAGATGCATACGCATCAAAAGGGTACAGATTGGTTTCGACAAATTCTACCAGTTTTGGCTCGGCAGTTTATATATATCTGTATTTTGAAAAGGATATCTGATTGATCCTTTGAGTTTATTCGCAATAAAAAAGGCAACCAATACAATTATACTGCATCGGTTGCCTTTTTTATGCTCAAATTATCGGCTTACGCCGTTTGCCGGACGTGGCTTTGGCAATTCCTTTCTTGGGATCTTCTGATCCAGCTGAGCAGTATTATAAACAAAAGCAGCTACCACAACCGCCATTTGTTTCAGATCATCCATCACCAGACGTTCGTATGTATCTACATTGGTGTGATGGGTACGGGTGTTGTATTCAATTCCATCCTGGATAAACTGAAAACCCGGTAATCCAAGCGCATCAAAACTCTGATGATCCGTTCCGCCTGTGTTGCGTGAAGTAACCGTTGGATGATCGATAATGTCAGAAAACGGAGCCAGCCATTTTTCAAAGATTGCACGGGGACCTTCATTTCCCTGAAGATAAATCCCGCGGATACGTCCTGTTCCGTTATCGATGTTGTAGTAGGCAGACAGCTTTTCATGTGCAGGCAGCAATTTCATCGTCTGCGGATCGCCAAACGTATTTTTCACGTAGTTCCGTGAACCGTATAGTCCCTGTTCTTCACCAGACCAAAGTGCAATCCGGATCGTTCTTTTTGGTTTCAAACCTGCTGCCTGTAATATCCGGACAGCCTCCATCATCACGGTACAACCTGCAGCATTATCAGTAGCACCGGTTGCACTGTGCCACGAATCCAGGTGACCGCCCAGCATCACAATCTCATCTTTCAGCTTGGGATCTGTTCCCGGTATTTCGGCAATAACGTTACCTGTTGTTAACTTTTTATCATAAAAAGTTGTAGCCGACTCTGCTTCCAGTGTTACAGGAACACCGCTTTCTACCAAGCGCGTAATCAGTCCCGCATGCTCTGGCGCCATATCGAAAGCAGCTCCGGCAATGGGAGAATCGCCTTTGTAAGACGTACCACCGCTGGTGAAAAATGTTCCGTGCTTACCGGCCCGACCGGATAATTCCAGACTGACTTTCTGCGATTTTAATATACTGTCCACTTTAATCCTGAAAGTGCGTGCGCCGCGCAGACGTTCCAACTGCTCAGGCGTAAAATTACTCTGACCGAATGGCTGCGAATTGGTCATTTTCTCAAGATCCTCCCCCGTATACCGAACAGCATCCGGCTTGAAGGTTGGATCCGTATCAACGGCGCTCTTTGTCAGAACAATCTTGCCTGTCAGTTTGCCGTTCGCATACTTTTTAAGGTCCTCTTCATTCTGAATATCAATCACAACCACTTCTCCTTTAATGACCCCTCCGGTCCCGGCAGTCCAGGCTTTTGGAATAGCGATAAAAGGCATATAGTAAGGTTTGGTCATCGCCAGGTAACTTTTTTCAACCTGCCAGCCTTTTCCAAACTCACCCCAGTCTTCCAGTTTGGCATTTTTCAATCCCCATTCTTTTAACTGCTTGACAGACCAGTCGGCAGCTCGTTGGAAACCGGGAGAATTCGTCAGTCTCGGGCCGGACACATCGGTCAGTTGCATGGCAATTTCTTTTACTTTAGAGTTTTCCATTCCTTCCTTTCGTATTTTGGAAAGAGCCGCCTGGTCTGCTTCCTGAGCGAACAGAAAGCCGGGGCATAAAAGCATCAGAGGATAATAAATACGTTTCATACTAATTCAAATTGTCGTTGAAATCAAATTGATCTGTAAAAGTAATTATTTTCGCCAAATAGTTTTAAAACATTAAAAACAAACCATTTTTTGTTGCATTTGCAATATTTTATTTTGCATTTATACAATAATACAACATTACTTATTTAGCCGATAAAGTCATAAAACTAAATGCTTTTTATTCTCACGTTCAAACTTAAACCAGACAAAGTAAGGCTTACCTGTGTTACTAAAAGATAAAATGTGTATTTTTCAAAATGTTACTTAAAACTAAAATTGCCGGAACTTATCAGATTGAGCATATTAAACTGTCACTGGTGACGAAGGCATAAAATTTTAGGTTTTCCGATAATAAATTTCCTGAACGGCCCATTTACATCATGAATTCATCAGAACAAAAAGATTACGAACATGCAACGCCTACGGAAGATCAGGTGGAAGAGACGATCTCTATGATCGGGCGAAAACTGCAGCATCCATCGATGGACAGCGAAAAAAACCTGGGTATAAAAAATGGCTACAAAGAAGCGCTGAAAATACTGGTGGGCAATGTCCGGAGCTATGAGGAAATCAGTATGTTACTTGAAGCAGGTCAGCCTCTTTCGATTGCAGTAATGGCGGTGGATTATCTCAATGGCGAATGCAGCCAGAAAGCCCTGCTCGCAGTAGAAGCTGTATAACAATTACTTTTTAGGCAAAAGACTGAATTATAATCATATCCAAGTCAATTATATCACCATGGGAAAAGGAAAAGACTTATTTGGACACTACAACGACTTAGGCAAAGAAAAAGGACCCGGAAGTGAAGAATGTACCTACGCCGGTATTTTGTTTCAGGCATTGCTAATTCTGGGAGAAAGAAAAACCTTTGAATTACTGGAAGAGGCCGACGTAACAGGAAAAAAACTGGCGCTTGAATATACCGAAGCCGTAGAAGGCGAGACATCCACGCCTAATAGAGTTGTTTTGGTGTGAGGTTCTAAGCGGGGCTATATTTAACTGGCGTTAGTAATCTTGCATACAATTCCACTACCTATTTAATCTGCGCCTGTAATAATTACAATTTAGTTTTTGCTGTTAGAAGTTCAAAACTCGTTAAAGAAAAAAGCACTTAGAGATTGCTCACTAAGTGCTTTTTCAAATGCTCCCGAAGTTGGGCTCGAACCAACGACCCTCTGATTAACAGTCAGATGCTCTAACCGGCTGAGCTATTCAGGAGTGTTTAATCCGGTTGTTATTCCTAATTATGGTGCAAATGTAAGGGCTAAA
>Ga0265797_10004327_pt1 | contig 21831 bp, 12 predicted proteins | sample P2T30metagenome_FD_192433 | JGI IMG/M metagenome (GOLD analysis project Ga0265797, IMG submission 192433) | Plant litter microbial communities from East Loma Ridge, Irvine, California - P2 T30 | ecosystem: Environmental > Terrestrial > Plant litter > Unclassified | place: USA: California... | reverse complement strand
AGCTTGCACTGCTAAACACAAGTCTTCTATGCATCGAATCGGACGTCAGTCGAATTGCAACAAAATCTTGACGTGAATGCCACGCATAGCATCAGAGTAATGTCCTCCCTCACATATCAATCATCCTTCCCAGAATAGTCAACCTTACTCCTTTCCCTCCTCCCCGCCCCCGTCGCCCTAATGCCCGGGTTAAAATACGACGAACTGCTCCCTCCGCCACCAGCACTGCCACTCACACTCTGCAAATTCCTCATATCAGCAGACCCCTGCCTCCCCCTCTCACCCTCATCATCGTCCTCATCCCCTCCAATCTCAAACTCATCCGTCATCTCGATCAAATCGCCAATCCCCTGCACGCCCTTTGAAGGAGCACCAACACTCGCCCTTCCCATCTTCGTCCTATCCACCGGCTCCATGGCATCTTTCGCCTTGGACGCAACGCGCCGCATCCAGCTCTCGATTGCGCCGCCGACGTTCTCGATGTTGATGTTGCCGTTGTTCAGCGCGTGCGAGTACGAACCTGGTGTTGTGGCGCCGGAAACGTCGTCCGAGTACAGCGGGATTTCAGGCTGGTAGAGGGATTGTTGGTTCTTGGGCGGTGCGACGTCGGGCAGGTGGCGGGCGAAGAATTTGTTCAGGCCGTCTTGGCCGGGGCCTGGGGAGGAGACGTTCTTGTTCATGGTGCCGACGCCGCCAGGGCCGGAAAGATATGAGGGAAAGTAGCCTGAGGTTGCGTTGGATGTGCGACGGGAGCGGCGGGGCCGTTGTGGAGGGTCTTGTCGCAGGGGAGAAAGGACAGCGTGATCTGAGGTGTTGGTTCGGGTTAGGTCGAGGGAGGTTGAGGGCGTGTCGAGGTCAGAGTAGGAAGCGCTTTTCCGGCGGGCTGGTGGGAAGTATCCTAGTGTGTTGCGTGATAGGCGGGCGATTTCTGTTGGTTTTGAGGCGCCGGGGAACAAGACCCAGGAGTCGTGATGCCAAGGTTGCTCTCCCTCTACGCTCGAGCCTGCTGCCAGGGATGATCGATTATGGCTGGTGTTCGTCGATGCCGAGTTCGTTCGGTTGCGCATGAGATCGTTACCGTTCGTAGTTGGAGCCAAAGCCTTTGGAGTTTCGACTTCCTCTGCCTTTCCTGCAGATAGAGCGTCCTTCTCATCGTCTAGTAAATCCATCGCTTCCAGCTCTGACAGAGGCTTGCCCTTCACTCCGCAAGCATCTACAGGTAAGATCAAGACCGCCCTTCGCTGAACCGTATCGTTCGGCCACATCCTATTCGCCTTCCTGAGCGTGTTCGCAGAACAATTATACCGAATCGTAATCCCAGCAAGCGTGTCCTCCTTCCGCACATGATGCAGATATACCAGCGCATCCCTCCGTTCGTGATCTCCCGGAGGCGCAGAAGACGCAATTCCTCCTCTATCCTCGTCCGACGTGCGCCTCTTCATCCGCCCCATCGAGTCCGCATAGCTCTCCGTCCTCGTAAGCATGTCCTTCCTCTTCTGAGCTCTAATAGCATTCTCAACCTCCTCCCTCGACCCCATACCAATATTCCCGACGCCCGGTGCCGAATTAGGAGCCTGTGGTCCCCAGTCTCCGGGCGGAATCGACGAGCTCCCTCTCGCAACATTCATTCTCCCCATCGGCCTCCTCGTCCGCTGCTGCGTCGTCGCAGCGCCATCATTCCCCAGCAAATCGTTTGCGAAACCCTGCAGCGTACTCCACGAATTGCCCCATAAGCCTGCAATAGGGCTCTCGTTTCCCCGTCGGCTGCCTGCACCTGCACCTGCGCCTGCATTCCCTCTCGAGCTAACCGGCCTGCCCAGCCGCTCGCGGGGAATCGGACTGCCTCCTCTGCTGCCAAACGGACTCGCCGCTCGCGTCGCAGGAGCAGTGCTGGTGCTCAGCAGACGGCCGTTGGTATTGTTGTCGCCGTCGATGTCGCTCAGGCCCGAGATCAGGCGGCGGTTGCGCGGGCGCAGAGAGGACGACGAGGCGGGAGTCGAGCTGGTGCGGACATCGCTGGCGTGCATTGCCGGCGAGTGGTGGTATTACGTGGGTATGGGAGCGGGCATGCGAGCAAGGAGAGGGTTATAGCACAGGCGGGTGATGGGCGGGCAGCATTGATTGAGTGGGTTGGTGGAGTTGGAGGTGGTGTTTCTATTGAGTGGGATGGAACGAGAGGTGGGAGTGTTTATGTCAGGACACAGCAAGCCATGGCTGTTGGCAGAAAGACGGATGGGGTCAGCAAGCAGTAGTGGCAGTAGTGCGGTATAGTATTGAGAGCGGTATAGGGTCCTCCGTGCAGTGTATGCATGTGAAACGCTACAGTACCAGCTGTTCTGTCGGAGGCTTGCTCTCCTTGCTCTCCTTACTCTCCCACCACCAGCACGAGCGCCTGCCATCCCACACCACTTGCGTCAGACGCCGGCTTAGCAACACCCCGGATGCCGAGTATTCAATTAAAGTGCCCAGGACAATTCACCACCAAATTATGTAACCACTTCACGGAATAACGTAACACTCATCGGTTGTTGCAAATACATTACGAAAAACCTCTCTCCAATACGGAACAAAAAACAAGAACAAAAAGCAGCAGTAGGTATCTAACATCCAGTTCAAAAAAGCACCGGAACGCCAGGCTTCGCCATGTGTGTCTGTCCAGTCTGTCCAACTGCATCCCAGCAATGGAAAACGGAAACAAAAAGTTTACGCAAAGTTCCACCTCACCGTACATCAACAGCACAACTCAGGATCTGTGGGACAAAAGAAAGGGACGGCTGACCGCCTCACTCTTCCTCGACCATGACCCTCTTCATCATGCTCTCCAGCATCTTGTGGTAGAACTTGAGCGCCTGGTGTCTGGGGAACTCGATGTCTTCAGTCAAGTAGTCGGGCAGCAAGTCAATGAGTTCGCTATCCCGGCCTTCATCGAGCAACGGCTCGTATGTGAACTCTGTCTCCTCGTATCGCGAGCCAGACGGTGTCTTGGGCGCAGATGATGCAGAGGTGTCGTTGGCCAGTGCGAGATGGAAGTGCAAAGCTGTGATAAAGGTCAGTCTTGATTGCAATTGCAAAAGTTGTAGAATATACTTACTGCCGTTGCGGCCGGTCTGGATGCAGTCAAACTCGTCCTCGCCCTCCTTGCGCTTCACGTTGCGGATGATAAGTCCAGTCAAGTCGGAATACAGGTTCTCCTTCATCTTGGCCTCCTTCTGTGACTCTGTTGTACTCGTGGGTACGTTGCGAGCAGCGGCAGCAGTGGAACTGACGGTTGCTTTGGCCAACTTGGCCTCCTGTGCAGTGACTTCTGCTCGTGCAGCTGCGAGCTTGGCCTCGATCGACTTGACCTCATTCTGCGCAGCTTTGGCATCGCTTGTTGCTACTTGAGCCTTGGCCTTGAGCTCCTTGTTCTCGGCCGCAAGTTTCTCGTTGCTAGTTGTAAGTGCGTTGATCTGCTTCTGAAGTGCTGTACTCTCCGAAGTATCGGCCTTTGTCGACTTTTTCGCCTCCGCTACTTCCTTCCTCAAGGATGCGATCAACTCAGCAGCAGTCTTTGCTCTCTCGTCCGTGGCGCGCTTGAGCTTATCAAAGTTGGCCTTTGCGCTCTTCTCGCCGACTTCCTGCAGGTTCTCGTACTTGAGGCTCAGATTCTCGTGCTTGCGTGTCATCTCATTAAGCTTCCTCCTCAGTTCAGGATCGCCGCCTCTCCTTTCGCGCTCAGTCCCACTGACACTTCCACTGCGCTCTCTCGGACCAGGGAACCCAGGCTGAGCTGACCCTGCGCGTGCGCTGGCGCGAGCCTGCAATGGCTGGACAGAAGCTGAGTGTTGGCGCGAAGAAAGCCCGTTTGTCTGTCGCAGCGCAGGCGCAGGCTCTGCCTCTACCTCATCTGCGCCCTCAATGGTGTGCGACACATCTTCCATGTGTTCGGGATCTTGCTGAGTCTCTGGGATGACATGCATTGGCTCTGGTGAAGCTGCGCGCTTGGTCGTGCGAGTCCTCTTCGCGGGCTTTGCAGCCTCTTCTGCGGGCTCACTGGCAGCAGCCTTCTTCTTGCTCCCGGCTGTTGTCCTGGTGCGCTTGGCTTTGGGCTTGGGCTCGTCGGCGTCCATCTCGGCGTCTTCTGCGTTGTTGTTGTTGTTGTTGTCCTCGTTGTCGCTAGCTTCGGGGTTGTTCGTGCGATCCTTGAGCGCCTGGCGTGATGGTCTTCCAACGGGTGCTTTGCGCTTTGTCGGGGCTTTCGTAGTGCTATTACGGCGCATCGCCTTGCCGAACTTGGTCGCGGCGAGGGTGTTTTGCGCAGCGCGTTTGTTTTCCACGGAAGAGATGGCAGCAGCGGCGGCAAGATCGTCCTCGCTCTCCGAGTCCACGGCGGCGTTGTTGCTTGCGACGCGAGGTGCCATAAGTTTGTCTGCTCTGGTATTTATGCTGTGCGCGTAGGGGCCCGATTGGTCGCGTCGATATTTTTCTAGAATTGCGATATGATGTATGCGATATCGCCGGAGACAAAGTGCATGCGCGCACAAACACGCGACGACTGTTTTGGCGGCGCGAGTCAATCAAAACAAAGCACCCCACTTTCTCTCGCTCAGCCTCGCTTGGGAGTTGAGAACAGCTTGAGAGCAACGCCACCGCATCACTAGCCACATACAAGCGCCACTTTCACCGCTCATCCCGCCATCATTCCGCCTTGATTCAGAGTAGCCGGCCTTTTTCTTGCTTGTATAGATATTATGTACTCTTCATCGTTTATTCTTCCTGCCCCAAAGACATCAGCAAGTTCGGACTTCATCTCCATAGACTATGCAGGGCAACAGACGACCAGAAGATCAACAAGCCAACAGCAGCCCGCGTAGCCGCTTACTCCAGCTTCCAAAAGAGCTACAATTAAACATATGGGAGTATGCCCTAGCCGAACATGATCCAATACCCTTCTTCACAACCGGAGCACCACAGATCACTGGTAGCCCCAGAAGATCACGCCCAAAAACTCTACGATGGTACATCCCGCCACTACTCCAGACTTGCCGAACATGCCGCATCGAAGGCCTACCAGTATTCTACGCTAGCAACATATTCATCCTCGAACATGAACCAATATTCGACGACTACCAACAAGCACAAACCTTGTTTAAACGATACTGGCACCACCTTGCGTTAATCACCGACTTCGGCGTCGAATACAAACTTCCCAGCTCCACAACCTTCCTCCTACACGGTCAACGAAAACTACACGACAACGAATACACCTTCGAGTTCACCTCTGATGCCGCGCCATCCCATCAACGGCCCTTGACAGCCTTGGAAGCGTCAGAGACGGATAGTTGTCTGTGCATGATCAAATCCATGATCAAGAAGTGGGCGTATGCGACGATTCGCGAGTATACAGATGCGATGATTGCGTTTCTGGCGGCTTTTGCCGAGAAGATGGCGAGGAATGAGTTGAGGGTGTTGAGGTATTGTGGCGAGTGTGGGAAGAAGATGGTCGAGCAGAAGCCTAGAAGGCCCAGGTGGGATGAACTGCCGCCACCGCCGATTTCGATGCCTATGCAGAGTAGTATGCAGAGTATGGATGGCGATGAATAAAAAAAGATTACTGAACGTGAGGCCTGACGTCCATCTGACCAGGATATGAAAGGCTGCTTGACACTCCCTGGTACTGCGCCTCACATTGGCAAGCTGTTCACTACCAGCGACAGCGAAAGCAATATTATGCGGTTGTAGCAGAGAACAGGAACAAATAAGATGACAGCCTCATACCAAGGTCCAACAACAGCAAGACGAAGCGTCGCGGCATATCTTCAGACCGAGGAGCCCTGCTCGGCTAACTGCAACATCGCGCACATGCCAAAGTCAGAAAGATGCTTCGACAAGGCTGAAAGGCTGGCTCGCTCGGCTGGATCCCTCCACATCCGATGCTCTCGTAATAGCCAGAATTTGCCGGAGAAGCGCCTGCGATTACCCGCATCCATGGAGGAGTGGCAGTCCTGGGGGAGGGGGGGGGAGTCAAACACCGATTTGCTGTACCATGATGTCGCTTGGAAGAAGGATCTAGCAAGCATTGTATGTCCTAGTTGGGATAATCACGACAATGCGCGGGTTGACCACTGCGATCGAAGAAGTTGCACATGAATGTCGCATAGAAAAACAACAAACTACCAAAAAAGATACCTCGGCCTCGGCAGGACGAAAGAGAACCGGACGATAGCGACCTGTGACAGCGCGAAGCAACAGGACTAAATCATCATGTAGCTCATCTGACTTCCTTGAGCACACGCGCAAAGTTGCTCCTCTGAAATATACCTCAAAACACCGATCCTGCGTTAGCTAAAACTTGCCATCTTCTTACCTACTAGTTTCGTCCTTTTGCTTTCTACTCGTCGCTACCCTCCGCACAATTACCCGGACATCGCCTCATCGACTTTGTTGGCCCGTCCGTTGCCGACCGATCGCGCTGTTGTTTGGCCGTTTCTCAGAAAGAGAGAGAGAGAGAATTGCGACGCTGGAGTCGTGAGCTTGAGCTTGAGCTTGAGCTTGAGAGTGAGATAGATATCTGGTCTGTCAAAGCATCAAAAGAAATACGAATCATCTCTGGAATCAACCTGAGCCTCCAGAATATCGCCACGGCTTTTCAGCGCATCTCTCCACTTCCCCAGCACCGAAATCTCGTCATCTGAGCCTTTTGGAGAAGTCCAAGCGCAGCGCTTCAATCCCTTCCCCACGAAGCCATCTGTTTAAACCCCACGCTGCCGCGTCCCTCCAACGAGTCACTTTGCAATGTCAGCATCATCCGACCAAAACAACACCAACTCGCGACAGGACACTTCCGCACAGCGCCTTCGCCAACTCAACAACCAGCTCGACATGTCTTCCAATGGATCCGTGAGCGCCTTTGGCGCCGTGCAGCAAGCACCTGAAGACCCTCTGTTTGGCCTGATGGCTGCGTACCGTGCCGACAAGGACCCCAGGAAGGTCGATTTGGGCATTGGCGCCTACCGTGACAACAACGCTGTGCCGTGGATTCTCCCTGTTGTCAAGAAGGTGAGTCTGGAAGAGTGATGATCACAGTGTTCAAGACTAACAGCACTTCCAACAGGCCGACGACATCCTCCACTCCGACCCAGACCTCAACCACGAGTACCTCCCCATCGCCGGTCTCGCAGACTTCACATTCGCCTCGCAGAAACTCATCTTCGGCGCCGACTCACCCGCCATCTCCGAGAAGCGTGTCACCTCCCTCCAGACCATCTCAGGCACCGGTGCCAACCACCTTGGTGGTCTCTTCCTCCAAAAGTTCTACAACCCCTCCACATCTGAAGCCAAGACGATCTACCTCAGCTCGCCAACATGGGCAAACCACAACCAGATCTTCTCCAACGTTCACCTCCCAATCAAGAACTACCCATACTTCAGCAAGGACACCAAGGGCCTTGACTTCGATGGCATGGTCGGCACACTCAAGTCCGCCCCAGAAGGAAGCATTATCCTTCTTCACGCTTGCGCACACAACCCCACAGGCGTTGATCCCACGCAAGAACAGTGGAAGCAGATTGCTACTGTTATGAAGCAGAGGCAACAATTCCCCTTCTTCGACTGCGCCTACCAGGGCTTCGCCTCTGGCTCTCTTAGCACAGACAACTGGGCCATCCGCCACTTCGTCGAGCAGGGCTTCGAGCTCCTCGTTGCACAGTCCTACGCCAAGAACTTTGGTCTCTACGGCGAGCGCGCAGGCTGCTTCCACTTCGTCACATCTCCCGGCTCTCACGCCGAAGACACCACCAAGCGCGTTGCATCCCAACTCGCCATCCTCCAGCGCTCCGAAATTTCCAACCCTCCCGCCTACGGCGCCCGCGTCGCCTCCACAGTCCTCAACGACGAGAAGCTCTTCACCGAGTGGGAAGGCGATCTTCGCACCATGTCCGGCCGCATCATCGAGATGCGCAAGGCGCTGAAGGAGAAGCTCGACGAGCTTAAGACCCCTGGCACATGGAACCACATCACCGACCAGATCGGCATGTTCTCCTTCACCGGCCTCAGCGAGGAGCAAGTCCTGGCGCTGCGCGAGAAGTACCACGTGTACATGACCAAGAACGGCCGCATCAGCATGGCTGGCTTGAACACGCACAATGTCGAGTACTTTGCTAAGGCGGTTGACGCTGTTGTCAGGGAGACCTCCAAGTAGAAGACTCTCCCGAGCATAGGTATGAGCACATGCGCGACGGCGAGCGTCGTTGGGATAGAGCGTGGTGTACGGGCATTTTAATCAGCAGGCATGGCATTTGTACGAGATTTGTCAAGTCATGAGACGGAAGGTATGGGAAAAGAGGTAGCATATATACAATCTCGAGCTCCTGCTCAGCTTTTGGCAACGAAGGTGCTGTGTTGCATCTTTGCTTATGAGAATCAAAAGTGTTGTTCTTCGCATTTGAGTTGTTACCTATCCAGATGGTGGTGGGGGTTGGTGTGTCTGCGACTTCAAGCAGGTTACTGGGTCGTCTCGTGGCGTGTGCATTCGAACGCCTCCAGGGCTGTCTGTGTCTAAGCGTCTCGTGCCTGCTATGGCCCTATGTCTTGAATTTACCCAGCATTGTTGTGGGTGGAGTTTTTCTTGTAGTGTGTAACCAGTAATCGAAGGAAAATTGGTGTCGCAAGTGTCGTGGCTTCGTACCAGGATAGGTACTGTATCAAGAAATAGCATTATTTTTTCCCTCGACAATCGCCATCGAATCGATAATTAATCTAAAAGATGGCATCATGTTATCATCAAGAGCATGGACCATACGGAAAGCCGGTGATTATATCCACATCTTTCCAAGCCTCTCGACCTGCCACCCTGCATCTTGATCGCTTGGCCGCAGGCGAGCATCTTCTGATAAACTCTCCCTGACCCATGGCTGCCGACCACCTCGCTGCCGAGCGACATTCGCTCTTTTGTCATGATATTCCACCTCACCACAGCGCAATGACGACGCGACACTCGACATAACGACCCGCCCGCCTTGCGCGCAAATAGCCGAGCGCCCCACTCTCACTCACTATAACGATCGATCAATCAATCAACCGACCATGCCTCTCCTCTCTGCGCCGTCGCTCGGCTCCAAATTCACACAACTCGTAATCGCAGCAGGCTTCCTCACAATCGTCGCCTGGCTCTTCGTCTCCTCCTTCGGCGTACCACAGCACCTTCACGTCCCCGGTTTCGACTCCCAACCACCACCCGTCCCAGCAAAGCCGCCACTAAACCACGCGACAGACCCCGGCGCACGCCCAATCGAAGAACTGATCGCGCGCGCCGACCTCGAACTCGCGCGCCTGCTCAAAGAAGAAGCGCACACCCTCTCCGATGCAGCGCAACAATACCGCGCGCGCCGCGGTCGCCAGCCACCGCCAGGCTTCGACCTGTGGTTTGCGTTCGCGCGCAATCACAGCGCTGTGCTGGTGGAGGAGTTCTTCGATCGCATATACGATGACTTGAATCCCTTCTGGGGCGTGCCGGCGAAGCAGATGCGCGAGCAGGCGAAGACGTTCGAGCACGCGGTTAGTGTGCGCAATGGGTCAGTGACGAAGCGGTCGGACCATGCGGATCGGCCGTGGATGAGCCTGTGGCAGGATATGGTGGGGAGTATTGTGGAGGACGGCGGGTGGGTGCCGGATGTGGACATGCCGATTAATGTCATGGATGAGAGTCGCATGGTGGTTGAGAGCGAGGAGATCGAGGCGTTTATGGCGAAGGAGAAGCAGAGTAGGAAGATTGTGCCGGCTGGGAAGTTGAAGAGTTCTTTGCACGGCTTGGAGGAGATTGACAATAATGTGCCGGAAGGGTTTGATCCACAGTTCCGAGGTGAAGGACCATACTGGCCGCTTGCTGTGATCGGGTGTCCTCCTGACAGTCCTGCGCGCAAGACGTTCATTGAGACCGATTTCAGCACGCCGCCTCCTCTTACGACTGGCTATCCGGAGCATTCGTACCATGGTTATGTGCAGAACTGGACTCTGGCCAGATCAGCTTGCTACAATCCACATTTCCAAGGTTTACACGGTACGTTCGTCGAGCCTATATCGATCGGCAACACGAAGAAGTTCTTCCCCTTGTTCGGTGGGTCGAAGCTCTCGATGAATAATGAGATTCTGCTCCCGCCAGCTATGTACTGGACCAAAGACGAGTTCTATTCCGGTGGCGAAGACCACGGCGTGGAATGGAGCAAGAAGCAGGATGCCCTGATCTGGCGCGGCTCAGCAACAGGCGGCCGAAACAGAGCAGAGAATTGGACGCGCTTCCAGCGCCATCGCTTCATAAGCATGGTCAACGCAACCAGCGTGCGAGAAGCCGAGCACGGCCACAAACCACCAAACTTCATCCTGCCCGAGAAAGGCGACTACAACCTCGAATCCCACATGTCCGCCTCCCACAACGGCTCCCTAGGGGACTGGATCGAAACCTGGAGCGATGCGGCAACCGTCTACCTCTCCTGCTTCCCTGACAGCGGCGCGCACTGCTGGTACACGGACCACTACTACACCATTAAAAAAGGCATGCCGATGAGCAAGCAATACCACTACAAATACCTCCCCGACATCGACGGCAACAGCTTCAGCGGCCGCTACCGCGGTTTCCTTGGCTCGACATCCCTGCCCATTAAAGCGACCATCTACGACGAGTGGCACGACTCACGCCTCGTGCCTTGGAAGCACTTTGTGCCTATGGACAACACTTTCGCGGACATCTACGGGATCATGGAGTTTTTCATCGGGAATGAGAAGGTCGGGCTTGCCGGGCATGACAGTGTCGCTGAGAGTATTGCGATAGACGGCAAGGCGTGGGCGGAAAGGGTGTTGAGGAGGGAGGATATGCAGATTTATGTTTTCAGGCTGTTGTTGGAGTATGCGAGGTTGTGTGATGATGAGAGGGAGATTTTGGGATGGGCTGGGGATGAGGTTTGATGATGGGCTGGGCTGGGATGGGATGGTTTTGGCGCTGTTTGGGTCTTGAACTTTTTTTTTGGGGATGACTGGGCGGTTTTTTGATATATAGCTCTTCAGCGATTGATGCAGATGTTACGAGGGTTTTCTGTTTAGATTTTAAATATTGGTAATGACTACCTGATTATCTTGTCAAGGAAGCTGAGTACTAAGTATGTGCCTCAGCTGTGCGGATACTTGGGCGCACGCAAGAGAATTATATCGATTCATACAGTCATCACTATCGAAACAGTCAACAGACGATGACTGGAACGGTGACTGAAAATCACAGTGGCTGACCGAGTACTGGAGTACCTTGACTCACTTCAATACCTGTCAGTCACGTGACGTCGGGTGGCGGGCCGTGCGATCAACGACACGGAGAGGGCGACTTCATCGCAAACATTTTTGTGTGGGTTTACCCCGAACCTTGAATAGCGTAGCTTTGACTAAATCCATATCTCCCTCTCTCTCATCAATATTGTGTATGCTCTCCTCGTGCACTTTCCCTCGAACAGTCCCCCAAGTTTTCCGATCGCATCGCGCCTCCATCGGAAAGCTTTTCGCACCCGGATTTGCTCAAAGCCTGAGTCACGGAAGTCTCGCATGGTCACAATCACAACGATATAAATCGCCCAGCCGTCAACGTCGTCCCTTGCACACCACATTATTGTCACATCACACCATGGCCGCCGCACACATTACCGCGCAGCTCGAGAAGCTGGGCGTTGCTGACGTTCCTGCGTTGGGCTCTGTCCAGCTCTTTCCCCACGTCAACCCCGTCGATATCTACAGGGCTCAAATCATCAAGCAAGTCTCAGAGATCACCGGCGCCGACCCACAAGTAGTCAACAACGCCGTGTCATGGACCCAGGATCTCAAGCACGGTGACCTCGTCCTCCCCGTCGCCGCTCTCAGGTTCAAGGGCAAGAAGCCCGACGAGCTCGCCGCCGAAATCGCCGAGAAGTTCGACTCGCCTCTGATCCAGAAGCCTTCGGCCGATAAAGGCTTTGTCCGTTTCTTCTTCGAGCCCACTGCGCTGGCGCAGCTGACTGGTCCCACCATCCTCCAGCAAAAGGAGAAGTATGGTTTCAACAGCTCACTCGGCCACACCGACCCCAGCGACCCCAACAGCCCTCAGAAATTGGTCATTGTCGAGTACTCGAGTCCCAACATCGCCAAGGAGTTCCACACTGGCCACTTGAGGAGTACTATCATTGGTGGTTTCTTGGTGAAGCTTTACGAGGCCGCTGGCTGGAAGACCATTTCCATGAACTACCTCGGTGACTGGGGCAAGCAGTACGGTGTTCTTTCGCAGGGTTTCGAAAAGTACGGCAACGAGGAAGCGCTCAAGAACGATGCCGTCAAGCACCTCAACGAGGTCTACGTCAAGATCAACCAGGACAACTACGTTGAGCAAAAGCCTGCCAGCGAGTTGAAGGCTAAGATTGAGGAGCTCAAGAAGCAGAAGGTTCCTCCTAAGGCCAAGAAGCCCGCCAAGGGCGAGAAGCCTCAGCCACCACCTGAGCACAAGTGGACTGACGAGCAGGAGGCCGAGCTTGAGGAGACCGTCAAGCAATTACAGGCTGTCCTGAAGGAGCTTGACGAGAAGCCCAGCATTGACGAGAAGGCTCGTCGCTTCTTCAGGCGCATGGTGGACGGTGAGCCCGAGGCTATTGCCAACTGGCAGAGGTTCCGTGACCACTCTATTGAGAAGTACAGGGACATGTACGCTCGTCTCAACATCTTCTTCGATGACTACAGTGGCGAGTCGACCGTTCTGGAGTCGGACATGGAGCGTGCGGCTAAGATCATGGAGTCAAAGGGTCTCAGCGAGCACAGCGAGGGCGCCGTCCTTGTTGACTTTTCCAAGCACGGCAAGCCCAAGTTGGGCAAGACTCTGGTCAAGAAGAGGGACGGTACTTCGCTCTACCTCACCCGTGACATTGCTGCCAACAGCGAGCGTTACGAGAAATACCACTTCGACAAGATGATTTACGTCATCGCCTGCCAGCAGGACACACACGTCGCCCAGTTCTTCGAGATCCTCCGTTTGATGGGCTCACCTTACAGCGACATCGTCGCCAAGTGCGAGAACCTGTCCTTCGGTATGGTCAAGGACCCCAAGGGCCAGACCATGAGCACTCGTAAGGGCACCGTCATCTCGCTCGCCGACAGCTTGGACGATGTGCACAACTTCATGCACGACGTGATGAAGAAGAACGAGGACAAGTACAAGCAGATCGAAGACCCCGAGGCCACCGCCGACATCCTCGGCATCTCCTCCATCATGGTGCAGGACTTCAGCGGCAAAATGGCCAACGGCTACAACTTCGACATGGAGCGCATGACCTCCTTCGAAGGCGACACTGGCCCTTACCTACAATACGCCCACGCCCGTCTCTGCTCCATGAAGCGCAAGTCCGAGCTCGACGACGCCGCGCTCGCCAACGCCGATTTCAGCCTCATCACCGCGAAGGAGGGCATCGAGCTCGTCCGCACCCTCGCGCAGTGGCCCGACGTCTTCACCAACACTCTCAAGACCCAGGAGCCCGTCACCGTCCTCACCTACCTGTTCAAGATGTCCAAGGCGCTCAGCTCGTGCTACGACGCCAAGGACGTCAACAACAAGAACGCGAAGACAATGAGTGTCATGTACGCCGAGAGCCCCGAGAAGAAGGTCGCGCTCATGGGCTTGTACGAGAGCGCTAGGGTTGTGCTGGCCAACGGTATGAAGCTGCTTGGCCTCACGCCTGTGGAGAGGATGTAAGTAAGGTAGTAAGTGGCGCAATTCGGATGGTCAGATGGAGATAACGCCGACAAAAGGCGTGGTTCAACGGCATTTTCCGGGAGATGGATGGGTACGGTAATTTTGCCCAGAAGCATGGTCAGGATGACTTGCTTGATGCAGGCTGCACGACAGTTAGTAGCTACCTAGCATCGCACTCTAAAAATTCGTGTGTGTGTTGAAAGCGTATATGAAAAAAAAAAGCATTTATTATCAAACAACCATCACCAAGCAAGCAAGAAGGGTGAAGCCTCGTAGCGAACTACTCAAAAGCAATCACCTTCCCGAACCTGACAGTCTACCGACGACCATCATGACAAAACAGTGAGAGGATTGACACGTCCCGTCTCCATAAGAGCTTCACTTTCCACAGCATTCCACTCCTCCACCCGGCCTGCAAGATAGGCCAATACGGTTCGATCATCGTCGGCCGAGAGCTATATCCTGAGCTATAGCGGATGTACTGATATCGTTCTGGGTTCGCAGCAGAACACGGGAGAGCGAGCAAGCGTTGGCGGAGTTGGCGAACACTTTGCTTGGTTCGTTTCTCGGCTGAAGTTTAGAATGGCGGTGTCGGTGAGGCGAGTGAGGGTCTGGAAGGTGGAGGTGGATGTGGATGGGAATGTTTCACAGCATGTACGGGAACTGTCTCTCAAGCTCAATGTAATGTCTGTCAACGAAGTTGCTTCCTCGGCTGCAGACATGTGAGAAGGAGCGAGCGTTGCGGTACTTCCAGTCGCTCTTGCCTGGCTGACGTGTGTGATATTGGTAGGGAAAGTTCTTAGTTTCTTACAACCTCCTCTTTTCCACTTCTTCCCTTGTCTATATCTACACCTATGCCTTGTCTTCGTCCACGCGTTCCCCAACCCCAGAGCTACAACCGATGCACATCGCTCTAACGCTTCTTCGAGAGGGTGTACGTTCGCCCGCCCATCCCACACGTCTGGACATATGGGACTTTGCAGCTTCGACGTTGCTTCGCGAGCGTGCTCATTGGCGCGCGCAGCTCCGTTGATCCACTTTTAAGATATACCAAAAAAGCGGTGAAGAAAGACGAGATCGACTTTGACTTCCTAACGGTTCCGCTCGCGACAGAGACTCTGAAAGATGGAGCTCGGCATGTACTCACCGAGGGCGATGCTATTTCCACTGTTCTGAGACTACCACACATGTCGCCACGGGATTACTGTTCTGCCTGCCCGTCGCGTTTGATGTTTTGCAGGCAGAACGCGCTCCGGTGAATGCTTGCAGATTGCCAGCGTTGACCTGCAGTTGTGGCGTTTTCGCATTTCGCGCACGGAACCCTGCTCCGGCGTGGGTATTCGCTGGTGCAAATATCATCAACGTGTTCCTTCGTCACGAAATACGCTGGCATACAGTATGGGCGATTGTCTCCAAACACGTTCCGAGAATATGAGACGCACCATGCGGCGGGCGGGTACTACATACAGCCTCAGTACTAGATACATCTGAGCATGTACTCTTCAGGTTGAAGCCAAGAAGATGGGGTACACCGGTACAGACGATCGGTACAGCTGGTAATGCGCAGGGAAGAGTGGCCGGGCCCTGCTCTTCTTCACTATATTCGCTCTGCCACACCAATGCGCATACCGTCCCTCAAACACCCGCACATGACCGTGTGATTCACCTTTGCCAGATTGTGGCGAAACAGGCATGAGTGTCATCATGCCCGCCAGCAACATGGCTATCCTGTCGTGCGACCACACCCTCCCCCAACGCGTCTGCGGAGAGTGTGGCCGTCAAGCGATACGCCATCCCGCCCATGTGCATGTCTTCTTGCTGCTGCTGGACACGCACTACCACTGGCGCTGCACCTTCTCACACACCCAGCTCCACCCTGTTATGCTCTTTGCATGCAGCTCACGGGCACTAACACAGCTAACACACCTACTGGTCTCGCCTAGTGGCCAACCGCCTGCGTCGACCAAAAGAGCGACGCCTGGCACGCACCAGCGCCCTTCCTTATCCTCGTCGTGTCTCGCCGTTTTCCCCAGACTTTGGGCTGCCATCAATCCCTTCTATTGTTTGTCCTCAGCATGTCTCACTTCTAATCTAATCTCCCTCAACTGCCTTCCCTGCAATCCGCACCCCGGCGGTCCACTCTCCGCCGTCCTTCAGGCTGCGACATTCCTTCTAGCGACTGTCCGCGCGCCTTCGGGCTCCCACGTTGCTGGTCTCTCCGTCCAACTGCACCTCTGTGACCAGCCTGCTCCGCCCGTGCATGATTCGCGAACGCAGGCCATCCGCCCTAGCGGCCTTACGCAGCGCCAAACAGTCATCCTGCGACTTTTCTTGCTCTTCTGACGTCCCGACTGCTTTGTGACGAAAAACGCCTCCCTTTCCCGAGACACTCTTCGACAATGAATCAAAGCACCTCGCGCATGCCCACAACCCTCCTCTCTGCTCAGGCGTCGGCGTGGTGACGCTTCTCTGGAAGACTACGCAAGCAACGATAACGCACCTTGAACCCACTCGAGTCAGACGTTTCCCCATCTCGGATCTTCGCGTGGCGGAGAACAGAACAACCTAGTCAACTTCCCAGAACATTCCGCTTCTACGGGTCGCATCAGATATGTCGCCGCCACCACCAGCTCCTTACGTAGAAGACGTTGACAGTGATGGGAGTGCCGTCCCGAATACACGAAGGGACGCTGGCCACCATCGCCAACCATCCAAAACTCTACCGCACATGCACAAACCACGTCGCGACGCCGCCAGTGACTCCGGATACTCGTCGCACGCGAGTAACACAGTGGCGAGTAGCACACTATCACAGCCCACCGCTGGCTCTCAACACTTGAAACAGGGCTCACAGTCTGCCAACCAAATCCCGATCGGTCGACGTGACAGTCAGCGCAACGCCTCCTCGGCGTCTCAATGCAGCAATCCTCACTGTGGCGATTCAACTTGCGCGAGTGCACAGAACTCCGAGCGTGGCTATACATTGCCTCACCGCCCGTCAACACAACGTTCTCAAACTGCCCAGTTCCCTGTTCAGGAACCAGGGTCGGCGCTACCACACAAACAGGGAACGCACTACCAATACCCCCAGCATCACGCCGGTCAGCCAGTGCCAGGACACTACAACCCGCAAGCAGAGACACGACAACGGGCACCATCAGCCTCACAAAGTCGACCAACCAGCTGGGCCCAAGCACCGTACGGATACGCCAACCACTATCAGCAAGGCCTTCCACAGGGAAGTTACGGTGCCCAAGGTCAGGGCATACCGGCATCACCATCTGCTTACAACAGAGTCCCTCACATGGCTCAGTACCCCGACTGGCCAAACGGCATGCCGTCACAGATCATCTCAGGCTCACCCCGGGACCCTTTCGGAGGTTACATGCCAGGTCAACCGATGCCTATACCTTCCAACGGCCAGGCGTATCCACCCACCCTGCATGGTGCATACTCTGCTCGTGCAGGCAATCCAGCCCTGTCTCAAGAGATAGCGATTCCTGCGGGGTCCTCACGTCAGTCTACACAGCCCACTATCTCGGCAAGACGAGGCTCTATCATGCCCGGAAGCTTCCCTAGGGAGGATATGGCTTTTGGCCCGCCGTCTGAGTCTGAGCCTGAGTCTGGGTCTGAGTCGAGCGAGTTCAGTGAGTCCGAGGATGATCGGGATCGACGCAGGCGTCACGAGCAGCCTCGTCGTCGCGAGCACTCCCGTCGTCGCGAACGTTCTCGTCGGCGCGAAATCGAATATGAACGCACCCGCCGGGCATTGGAAGACAAGAAAGCAGTCGACAAGAGACTGATGCCACCTCCACCTCAGCGTGAGCGCGACCGCGCGTCAAGGCCTGTGTTGAAGCACACCCAGACCACACCCGCTGCTGCTAGACATCACTCACGAGAGGTGGCCCAGAGAGCTTCTTACTCTGACCCTCATATGTACTCTGATACAGATCGGTCCACCCGACTCAGCCGAACTTACTCGACCAAAGGCGACACTCGTCGACCAATCATCACACAATATGAGAAGCCCGGTCGTAGCAGGGCAGCCTCGCGCGCATACGAAGAGGAAGTTGTACAAAGGCAATTTGTTGTCGAAGACAATCAAGGTCGCAAATTCTACTACAACACTAAAGACGAGGCTATCGCCAAAGCAGATCGCTTGGACTTGCAAAACAAGATGAATGACACCGAGGCCTACCAGGCTGCCAAACGAGGCAACGTGGAGCCCGTGACATTGACAGCAGAGAACGTCAAGCGTGCTGGTTCTGGGCAACAGCAACAACCAAAACGTGCTGCAAGCCACGTCTCTGGCTCCAGCAAGAAGAGCACTACCTCAACCAGATTGTCTACTTCTGAATCGACCATACGCATTGAGCGCGGCGATGACGTGTTCAATATCCCCGGCGACAGGACCGTCGAGATCATTACCAAGGACGGAGACACAATGATCATCGGTCCGGGCTCGCCGACCCGAGAGAAGAGCTACCACGGCAGCTCCGCCGGGAGCCGTGCCGGAGGAAGAAGCCATCACGGTAGCGAACGTGGTGGTAGGAGGAGAGATACCATCACTGAAGAAGATGGATACGAGAGTGCCTTATGATGAAGCAGCACGTCGATTTCACCATACCAAGCATCAACGTCCAGCCAGCGGTCACTAACAGATGGTATCAAGGCCACCTAGTCGCTCAAGCGGCATGACGTCGCCTGCTGGCTATGACGATATCTAAACATGACCCAAAATGTTCCCTTCTCTCCACAGCGACGGCGTTAAACGGCAGATTTGCATTGGCGACATTGTCGTCACTTTACGGCCTCGGTTCACAAAAATTTCCTTTTCACTGCGGCTTCCTCTCGGTACATTCCTGGCTCGCGTTTTTGCAAAGCGATCCAAAAGCGCAGATATCATCTCACGACATTTTCTTGAGATTCTTACACTTCGACCACAGAACGACATTAGCGTATCAGCACTTTTGGGAAAGAATATACGCAAGGGAAATGTTCTTCCTTTCATCTGCCAGATCCTTCTTCGCGTGGCTTGGCTTGCTTTGGAGCGTTCTCAGCGATATGCAAGCGCTTCTCATTTTTTGCAGAAACAAAAGCCGTGGACCGAGGACACTGGCATGGAGGGTTTGCTTTTTCTCCCTCTTCTTGAGCAATAGGCTTTGTTCGCTTGTGAACTCGAAGTCTTCTCTGCTTCGGACGATTCGACGACTTTTACGATCCCCTTCTTCACTTCTCTTGCTTGTACGATGTTGTTTATACCTTACTTTTAACTGATGATGTTGTTGACATGATCACTGAACGGAAGGAATGTAATGACGTGCGGGCTGCGGTTTTGTGGTTTTACTTTTTCCTTTTTTTGTCTGGTTAGGGAGACTGATACTTGATACCTTGGGAGAATCTGTGGCAATGTTGGAAAGAGAATGGGATTTGGCTGAGGATGTTACTGGACAGTCGATCTAGCTGAAAATCCGGCGGCTTTCCATCTTCTCTCTTCGGTGCAGGATGTCTGCCACTTGACGTGGTGGCGCAAGGTTGATGAGCCGGAGAGTGTCATGTAACCTTGAATACGAGGACTTTCGCAAGGTAGTTAGCCAAAAGACTTTTGATCTCAACTCGCTATATATTCACATTGGTCTCGCAATGTTTCTCCACATGTCCACCGCCGTCCACCATTTCCGCTCTCCTCTTACACACCCTTCCCAATGACCTCCTCCGCCAACTTCGCAAAGTCCTTGCCGCTCTCCTCTTCCACCACCTCCCACAGATTAGGCTGCGTGAACACCGCAAGCGTGTTTCTCGCCACATTCTCTCCTCCGCCATCAGCTTTGCCGCCGCGCACGAAATGCGGCACCGCGCGCAGAGCGCCTCGCGTGATCAGCTGCAGCGCCAATCCGGTCTGGAAGGCCAGGCTGTCACGTGGGATGTGCACTTGCGTCGTGCGGCCGGCGCGGTCGCGGATCCAGAGGCCGGCTTTGGGGTCCGGATGGGCTTCCAACTCGGGGAGGGGAGAGGGCTTGGAGCCTGAAGGGAAAGAGGCAGGGTGCGAGTGCTCGTCGACGAACATTTGACTCGTGAGGCCAGTGAGGGCGCCCAGGTCGGTGTGCGTTGCGCACCAGTCGTCGTCGTGTTTTTCGGGGGTGGTGGTCTCCGCTGCTGCTGGTGCGGAGGACGCCGGGGGTGGGAAGTAATGCAGCAGTCTCGCTTTAGTGCTCACGCTCGTGCGCACGATGTTTTCCAGCGTGCCGGCTTTGTAGCCCTCGAGCTTCGCGACACCGTACCTGTCGCAGCTGCGCGCCACGAGGCCCGCGACGTCGACGATCAGCTGGCAGAGGCTTTCGAACTTGCTTTCGAAGCCAGGCAGGACTGCTTCGCTGGGCCAGACGTTGGGCGAGACCATTTCGACGACGCCGGGGTACAAGGAGCGAGCTTTGGCTTCGAGTGCTTCATCGTGAATGGGGTTCGCATAGTAGGAGCCCTTGAGCGTGTCGTAGCGGCCATCGGCAAGGGTTTCTTTGCCGCAAGACCAGCCGACGTTGTATTTTGCTGCGGGGTTCTCGAGTTTCGCTGTTGCTGTCGTTAACATTCTCATGTCCTACGATGGTGTAATGATGGCGAGGTTGTAAGGCTTCACTTACCAAGTTCGTCGGCGGGCAGATTGGCCAGGTAAGAGCTCAGGCTAAGGACTTCATGTCTCAGCTCTGCGAAGTGCTCGGGCAGGTCTCTTACGATGATGATGCCCAGGCTTGCAGGGCCGAATGCTTGCTCGAGAGTCTCGAGGGAGACAGTGCCATCTTTGAGTTCTTGGAGAGAGACGGAGACTGCGGTCGGGCGTTCGCTGCTGTCTTCTTGGGCGATGGAACCCATAGTTGGCAAAGATGGAATTGTGCGGCGTTCCTCGGAGGTGATTTTCCTTTGTCTCTATATTCTCTTTCCTACGAATGTTGGAAAAGACTTGACGAGGTACTGAGAGAGAGAGAGAGAGAGAGATAGAGCGGTAACTCAGGCCAGTTCAGTATGCAATTGCGGTATTTCTAATCACAGGAGAGCGTGATTTCGACCGACGATTGAAGTGAAAGTTGCGCGCCTGCCAGCCAGCGCCGAGGTTGTCGTTAGGAATTCCGGAGCTCGCCGACGCTGCTTCGCTGGCTTCAACAATTAGCGATAAAGTACTGTATCCAATGCCGACGATACTCTTCTCGGTCGTCTCTGCAGACAATCATACGCTATCGTATCTCCGCTAGCAGACTATACGATTCAAGAACCGCTGCCTGTAGCTAGAATTTAGGACCGATACGTGCGCGACGCATGGTACGGGAAATGTATAACGACTTACGAAACACCTGTCGCATCTTACACAAAGTAAATTAGCCGATAACCTTCGGCCTAGGGAGCATTGATATAGTAGTGTATATGGCTAAGGTACTATAGTCCTAGTAGAAGCGATTAAGGCTACTTCTAAGCTATAGAGTACTATGAATATAGAGGTAGAATAATATATAAAGTAGTTCCCTAGATATTATTACCTTTAGCCTGTCCTATAATGCCTTATTACCTTAAGAAATAGAGATTATGCAACTTCTTACTAATCCTGAATTACGATGGGTGTTCCGCAAAACATTGTAATGTCAGAACAACGCAGCCTGATTGAGACACTGAACGGGGTACCGATATGGTAGCCTCGTACTGTCCGGGAGCGAGTCCAGCTAAGGAACGGCAGAAGATAAGGTTGGCAGCCGACGAGCCTGTAGAGGCTAGCTTTGACACCACGATGATACCACAGCTCGTCCATCAAATCGTCAAAGGCCATTTTCATTGTTTTGCCACAAGATTCTCCTTACACACCGCTGAGCACGATCCCGTTCCGTGTCAGTGCGCTTACGCTGTCTGACTCCAAGGTCGCATACAGCATGGAATGGCTGTCCATTCGACGCCACTAAGGCTGCGTGGTGTGATACGGCACAAAAGCAGGGCCAATTTCCGTGATAGATGGCTGCCTCTTCGTGGTTGCTTTGCATCTCTGATGACATCAGGAAGTCTCTATCGAGAGAGATGTTATGACGACTTGGTGCTTTGGCTTGCAAGTGCCGGCAGTAGTTTGAGCT
>Ga0265797_10004326_pt1 | contig 21831 bp, 15 predicted proteins | sample P2T30metagenome_FD_192433 | JGI IMG/M metagenome (GOLD analysis project Ga0265797, IMG submission 192433) | Plant litter microbial communities from East Loma Ridge, Irvine, California - P2 T30 | ecosystem: Environmental > Terrestrial > Plant litter > Unclassified | place: USA: California... | reverse complement strand
TTTTTTCGAGTCGGTGCGGGCTATTGAGTAAGTCGTGTATTCCAAACAAATCGATGGCACTATATGATCGAGAGTTGCAAGAGCACGTTGTTGATACTCTGTTTAGTTGAAGGTATTTGCTCCTAGCTGCGATCGATCGTTCTTGGCAATCATCAACTCCAGAAGTCGAACAGATTCATCTATGACTGACTACACTTGGGTGGATGGACGAAGTAGGTACTTGTAGGCTGTAGCTCTCTCAACCTTACGTCTTCAAACCCGTTAACAGACGAACAAAGAAGACCGAAGATCGAAGCCATCAAGAAAACGAAAACGAGAAGAACGAACAAACAACTCAGAGAGAGAGAGAGACACCAAATGAATCACCAGTAATAACATGAACACCATCCTCAGCCCAGCAGCTCGCCACTTACACATACCCAGCCAACCTAAACAGCAACCCCCTCCCTCCAACTCCCCAACGTAAATTGACTATTACACATATTCGTCAACTCCCACGTCTCCGCCCCCAACACCCCCCCTTCCTCCCCCTCATCCTCCCACCCCCCCGCCGCCCCCGCAACAAAACAAGCCGCCATAAAATGATCATCAGTCGCATGCGCATCCCTAAACATCGGATGCTTCATCAACCTCGTCACCCCCCTCCTCAACGCCGGCCCCCTGCAATTCACAAACACATCCTCCACGCTCTGCCGGAACTCCAGCGCCCAGCCTTCCGGCGGGGTTTGCTGCGCGAAGTTGTCGCGATACTTGAGCATCGGCGCCCACTGGTTGCGGTAGAGGTTGTGGACTGCGCCGCCAGTTCCGATCAGCAGGTAGCCTTGCTCGCGGAGCGAAGCGAGGGCGCTGCCGACGCGCATGTGCAGGTGCGGGTCGAAGCGGGCGTTCATGCTGACGATGGTGGTGGGGGGGCAGCGCTCGGGGAACATGCGGATGAGGATGAGGTAGGTGTCGTGGATCCAGTCGAACTTGGCGTTGGGTTTGGCGTTGAAGCCGGCGGAGTTGAGGAGGTCGAGCACGCGGTGGGCGGTGGGGAGGTCGGGGTTTAGGGCGTAGGAGGCGTATTTGGAGGGGTGCACGTAGGCTACGGGGGATTTTGCTGGGGTTGGGTTGGTGGCTACTTCGAGGCTGTTTTCGCCTGTCGAGTCCCAGTGTGCTCCCATCATTATTACGCCTTTGATGTTGTTGCGGAGGGCCGCGTCGCCGCAGGCTTTCCAGTAGGTTGCTGAGGTGCTTTCTTCGCCCAGCATCATTGTTGAGCCGTGGGAGAAGAAGTGCACGGGGGTTGGTGCTGGGATTGAGGTTAGTTTCTTGTGGTGTGAGTTGGATTGGGTTGGAGTGGAGTGGCATACTCATTGTGGCGATTCTGGGTGGTTGTTCGTCGTAATCTCAGAGGTGTGGTGGTCCGGCTTATCGCAATGATCGTTGATGCTAACTCAATGATCACGAAGTAGAGTCTTGACTACTCTTGAGTTGGGGGGAAATGGTTTCCTGTATCTTCTCGAGACAATGTAAGCCTTGGGCGTCCAGAAATGACAACAGTACGACCTTGAGACACAGGATAACAGCAAGTCTGCACCGCGGCACGTATCTTACAATGAATGCCAGCCTGCCGACTGCCCGTCCCGGGTGCGATTCCATGTGGAGGTTAGCAGTGCAGATCGCACAATAGTTGATCCGAAGATCCTTGTTGTCGTTCCGAGTGGGGTTCCGGGGGAGCAATGATGGAGACGGAAGGAAGGTTGGCGTCACATTGACTTTGGATTGTCTTTAGACATCCACATAGTCCGTACCTCTAGGGTTTGATTCATCGGACCATTGCTTACCTACCCATGGTGTTTCGCATTGACGGATTTTGACATGTGATCGGATCCACACAGTACAGCTTTGCATCGACGCCATCTGCCTGCCTCAGCCAAGGATGTCCGTCTGGTCTAGTTGCCAGTCCTTCAGGACGCGTTGGTGATTTGAGAAACAGCATTATAGATGCCGCTCTCCATTATCAATCGATCGATACTCATTTGATTCAAAAAATCGTTCGTCAACGACGTCTCTTGACACATCGTGACTATCATTGTTCCGACGTACAAATAACTGGGAGGAGTGTACTGTAGTGACAGCAATGGGTTAAGCTCACTTGCACACCGAAAACATCACAATTCCCCCCTAAGCACTCCAAACCTCAACACCTCCTCCACCCCTACCACCCCTCCAATCTCACCACCTCACACCCTCCCCTTCAAAAACCCCGCCGTAGCAACCCTCATCCTCTTCCCCACCACATAAAGTGGCACAGCCAGCAGACCAAAAACGCCCATGATCATGCCGAAAATCCCAAAAGGCAGCGCGGGCCCGGCGGAGATGACCCAGTCGGAGATGAAGAAGGTCCAGGCGAAAGCGATGACGGAGCGCACGATGGTTGTCATTACGAAGCAGTTGCCGTGGAGGGGGTGGTAGGAGTCGATGATCTGGGGGTGTGTATGTTCTGGTCAGTGGGGGGAGTTCCGACTCTCGGCGTTTTCGGTGTTGTAGATGGAACAATAAGAAATAACAAAACCAACAACACCACCAACTCATGACGGGACAGGAAAGGACAAGACAGAGCCACTCACATAATTAAACCCGATACTCGGCACGCTCGTCGTCGCCGCACTAATCATCCCCATCCCCACCGCCAACCCCGCCCACCCATCCTCACTCGGATTCGCAGCACAAAACCCAAAAGTCCACAACCCAGTAACAGCGAGGAAAATCCCCGGAAAAAGCGCCGGCAACCGACTCTCGGGCTCAGAAAACCCAAGCGAATCATGCCTGGCGCCTTTAGTCACGAGCAAATCGGCGGTGAAGAACGTGAGGACTCCGCCGACGATGACGCCGATGACGCCGCCGAGGTTGATCAGGCCGACGTCTGGGCCCCAGAGGTAGGGCGGTTGGGAGAGGAAGATGGGGCCGATGGTTGCGGTCGAGACGATGGCTGCTACTAGGCCGCCGTAGAGGAGCATTACTACCCAGGTGCCTGGAAAGGCTAGCGAGAGCCAGGGCGCGAGGAAGTGGGTCGCGATGTTGCCTTTGTAGAGGCCGCATTTGAGGGATTGGATGTAGGTCCAGCGGGGTTGGGTGGGGGTGCGGTCGCGCTCGCGCTCGCTACTGGAGGCGATGTCTTCTTTTGTGTGGCTGGAGGGTTTCGTGTCGGAGGTGCTTGTTGCTGCTCCGTGTCTGTCGTCGGTGTCTGTCTGCCCTTCGAGAACGAGCTGGGCTTCGCGGTCGAAGAGGGTTTCGGGGACGATGAGGACTTCCAGGACTAGAGTGACGCCGACTAGGATGGCGGAGATCCAGAAGAGCCAGCGGTAGCCTAGCGAAGCGGCGATGTAGCCGCCTGAGACTCCCGCGATGAAGGGTCCTGCGGCCAGACACATGGTGTAAGCGACCATTGCCCTTCCTCGCTCGTGGTGGAAGAAGACGTCGCCTGTGATTTCCGGCGCGAACGTGTAGACTGGTCCGCTGGCAGCTCCTTGCATAGCGCGTGCGGCGAGCAGGGAGCCGAAACTGGTGGCTAGACCGCACCAGACTGAAGTCAGGACGAGGAAGACCAGGGAGATGATGAGGATGGGGCGGCGGCCGAAGATGTTTCCTAGAGGGACCCAGAAGATGTTGGACGTGCCGAGGAGGAGAGTCGAGACCTGTGTTGGTGTCAGCTTTCCATGCAGCACGAACGTCAAACCCGGGACAAACTCACGGCTACCAATTGCGAAAGCGTGCTAACGCTCTGATGCGGCACGAATTGATACTCCATGATCTTCAGTGCCGGAGCGACAGCACCGGCAGCGAAATCCGCCGCCAGGGCGTAGAAACACATTGTGAAAAGGATGGCATAGCGGCGGGTGAAAGACCAGTTCAGCGGGTCCGCAGGGCTCGAGGAAGGTTTAGGGACGAGGCGAATGTGGTCGTCTTCGAGGACTGTTGTGCCCGTTATGGTGCGGTGGAGGTCGTGTTCTGTTGTGGTTGTTAGTCATGGTTGACGTTCACGACTTGACTTGACTGTCGGCCGGCCGTGTCAATGCATACCAACAAGACGGACCGTGCCCGGCGGCTCGCTGTCTCGGAGCTGTTCTTTCGAGAGCGAAAAGGCCTGACGCCAGGTAGCCATGGTGGGATTGAAGGAGATCTCTGATCAATGACAGCGCCAGTAGTGGACCACACGAGCCGAGTTGTTGGAAGTGAACCGAACCGAGTAGTGGATCAAGCAAACGAACCGAGTCAAGTCGACAGCTGCTCGCCGGAACCGATGGAGATCCAGCTCGAGGTCGCAGGTATTTGGAGGTCTTTGTGCGCCCCTCGCAATCGTTCCAACAACACACTTACCTTGGTTATTCGACAGGGTTTCTCCGCAGATCCGGATGGAGGTGATGGATGTGGTGTGGTCTCTCACGGATTTGTGGGGGCAATCTGGGGCCCCGGAACTCGCCTATTAAATTGGGGAGTGAATGGTGGATGGTGGCGCTGATGATTGATTGGTGTTGGTTTATCTTAGCCGGAGTGATGGCGATGTTGATGCTTCTTCCCCCTTCACCAGATACCATGATGGAAGACAGACAGACAGGGTCAGATCAGCACGAGGAAGACGACTTTCCTTACCCCCGCGGTCTAACAATTTGCGTTGGAAGCTCAAACAAACGGTCAAGCTTGGCGAGCGAAGGATGAAGTCTAAATTCGCATCCCCATAGGTACAGTACAAGGGTACTACACTGCGACGATCACCCTCACTTCTTACCACCAGAAGCAGGAACCCCATCCATCCCAACCCCATAATCCTCCCCCAACGCCCTCTCGCCCAAAACAATAGGCTTCGACTCCTGCAGCACATACATCATACGCGCCCACTGAGTCCCACTAGGATTCCTCCAAGCGTGATTAGTCCCCCTCTGAACCGCAACATCCCCGCGCTTCATCGCGCGCGTCTCCCCCGAATCCAATACCAGCTCGACCTCGCCTTCCAGCACGACGCCGTAGTCCAGGCTGACGGTGCGGTGCATGGGCGAGAGGGAGTTGGGCGGGCAGTCGACGAAGCGCAGGACTGTGCCGCCGGGGATGACGAGGCCGGGCGGCGTGGAGAGGTAGGATTGGTAGGTTGAGACGTCTTTGTCTTGATTTAGGTCGACGGGGTATTGCGATGTTGTGTAGCCTAAGGCGAAGCCGGCTCCGTTGGGCAGTTTGTTCCAGCCGAGGGGTTCTGGGATTGCGTTTGAGAAGACGGCTTGGCCTTCGGCGTTGTGGGCGGTGATGAAGCGGTTGATGGAGGGGAGGTTGGTGCCTTCCATCTTTGATGTTGTTGTGAGGATGTTACGACTTTGTTGCTGTGATGTGCTTGCTAATGGTAGTGCTGATCTGGCTGGTATCGATCGGGAAGATTGTAGCGATTGAACGTTGCTGAAGTGGCGGATGAGGAGTTGCAAGGTAGAAGATGCAGTCTTCAGTGATAGGTGAACTGCCAGCCGTGGACAATAATTCATACTTTCCTCAATGCAAGAACCCACCCTGTGAAGATCCACTCGAGCTTCCGGACCTCGGAGACCCCACTTCGGATGCATGTGGCCATCCTTCCGGGCATCCGTTTGGACAAACCTACAGCTGAGGTCGGCACTCTTCAGTCGGCAGTGGAGTTCTGAGATCGTTCAGAAGTCTTGTCAGGTTGTCAATCGAAGTTCAAAGACCCGGACTATTACTTGGGTGTGGGAATGATGTTTGCAACTCAAGCAACTGTCCTCCAATCATGCGAATCAACGCAGAGGTACACTATTCCAATCCCCTCGCCTAGGGACTACAACTTCAAGCCGGCAATGTCTTGCAGTCCCACAGCAGACTAGCCAAATCCTCCACAACAAAGCCATAACAACACTCCCAACCCCAACCTCATCAACACATCAAGTCGGCAACCCCCCCAAATCATCCAACAAACTCGCCAAATTCCCCACAAGCGGCGGCAACAACCCACCCTTAGCATGTGAGAAATTCCCCCTCAGCACCCCGGCAGCAGTAGCCATCACGCCCCTGGAATCGAACAGCGAGCAAAAGACCTCGGCCGTCGAGCTCGGTCTCGCCTCGGGAATTTCGTTGGGCGGGCGGATCGCGTTGGAGAGGCCGGGCGTGCCGTGGCCTAGTTGGATGAAGGCTTTGGTGGGTTTGCTGGGGGAGGAGGTGGTGTCGAGGGGGATTTGGGCGCGGTGGGTGGGTTGGGAGGTGTTGGCGAGGAGGACGGTGGGGAGGAGAGGGGGTTGTTGGGTTTGGTGATGTTGGTGTTGGTGTTGGTGTTGGTGTTGTGATTGCTGATGCGGATTGGTAGTGACGGGAGTGGCAAGCCCGCTCTGCCGACTCGTCCCCGAAGTCACCATCCCCCAGACCCAAAGTACAAGCGTGGCGTGGTACATTGCAACAGCGTAAAAGTCTCGCAGGCGCGTCTTCTCGAATTTCTTGGCGTAGTGGAAGACTTGGCCGGCGTGCCAGACTGCTTTGCGCGACTCGGAGTCTTGGGTCCAGGCGCGGACTTGCGGGTAGATTCTACGGGCTTCGTCTTCGCCTGCGCGGCCGGCGAAGAGCTGGATATCGTCGAGGGAGACGTGGAGGGACATCATGAGGAATTCGAGGACGAAGGGGATTTCGGGTGGGGTTGATGCGTCGGCTTCGACGGAGGTTAGGAAGGCGTTGAGGTCGTCATATCTGAAGACATGTCAGCAGTGAAGTGGCGTTAGTTGCAAGAGATTGACTTACAGATCTCGCAGCTTGCTCATATGTGACAGGCCTTTGTCTCTCCGCCGGCGTTCTCCGGCATGCTGCAACATTTGCGCTTGTTGGCGATACTCGAAGACCTCGTGTGCCATAGAATGGGCAACCAATAGCTTACACAGCGAATTGTCAGTTGGGTGGTCCAGACTTGAGAATAGCTCAGGATCGCTGAACAGGTCGATGGTAGAAGGCAGAGCTCTGCCCTCGGGTGACTTCTGGGCAAGGAATGCGCTCCTCCAAGCATGGGCATTTGCTGCGAGCCACAACTCTCGTGAAGCCGGGATCGGCAGATGCATCTGCGCTGGAGAGATGAGTGGAGGTCTCATGTGAACAAGCATGGCTTGGGAGTCGTGCAGGAAAGTGTGAAAGACAAGTCGCTTTCTTGCTTCTTGTTCAGACCACTGCCTCCACTTTTGCTCGAGCACTTCGGACGAGTCTTCCAGGGTGGGTGAGATGTCTGTATACCGCGAGCGTGAGAAGGCATTCGACCAGGTAAGCATGGTGATGGGAGGCTGGAGGAAAGAGGCTGCGATCTCTGTCGATCGTCGGAATCCACTCCAGACACCTGTGTTGACCCACATCAGTGAAGACTGCACGGCTTGCAACTCTCGAGTGACGCTATTGTCTTTCTCGAACTCTTCGGCAATGGCATAGCGGACGACATCTTGCAGCACCATGCCCATCTTCCAGATTGGAGGAAAGCTGATGAATGCTGCTCCTCTGGCGACCATAGCTAGCAGCAGTTCTGTACGTGTCTTGCGGGAGTCGAAGCTGGGGATATGAATGTGTGAGCCGATGGCGTAAGTGTCTTCCAGTAAGAAGACATCGATGAGATCTTCGAGAAGCTGTAATGACGGGAAGGAAGGCATAGGTCTGGGGCGATTGTCAGCATCTGCAATTCTTATTATCAGATATGTCCGCTCATCACTCACAACTTGTGGACAGTACACTTTGTGACAATCCGTATCATCTGATCTCTGTCTCTCTGTTCGAGCGAGCAATGCGAGATCTGTCGCGAGCTTGGACTCGTAAGTTGATCCGCGGCATTGACTCTATCCTCGCGCACATTCAACTCATCATGCTCTGAAAAAGCGCCAACTCCGCGTGGTGGGATCCAGCTATTCCACGACCATGGAGAGCGCTTGAGTGCTTCTGAGCGCGGACCAGCCTCGGAGCTTGGAGTTCTTCCTGTATTATTATGTTGGGCATCGGGCGCTTCCATTTGCATGTCCTGGAACGGCATCGGAGTCCAAGCGGCAGGATTATCGAGAAAAGAAAAGTCGAGATCGGCGGCGCCGAAGCTCAAGTCCTGTGTATAGTTCGACACGTCTGGAGGTCGCGCGACGTTATCAGAAGGGCCGCTGCCGCCGAACGGCATCATGATATGCTCGAAGAATTCCGGAAAGACGGATTCAAACGCCATGGGACCGAGGTTGCCTGTAGAGTCTAGTCCTGAGAGTCCAGTCAAGTCATCGTTCATCGTGTGCGCATGGTTGGACGCGGCCGGGTGATGTGTGGAGGATACCATGTCTTGAGTAGGGTTGCTCATGGTGCTGTCTGCCAGAGACGGTGCTCCGACACTGCCGTTTTGATTTGCATCACGGGCTACAGAAACTCGTCGTTCCTGTTGTTGTCTCTCTTCCGTCTCTACGCAGTCGATATTGCGAGTCTTGCATCGCTGTTCCTGCGTCAGTATTGGGAGTTGGGAAGCAGGAAATGCCGCCGATAGCAAGATCAGGACAAAGAAAGAGACTCCAAGCTCACCTTACAAGGCCTTTCTTCTTCACACTTGGTCTTAGACCGAATGCAAGCCTGACATGCTTTCTCCGTCCTCCTCCGCACAGATCTCTCGCCCTGTTCGGTGTTTTCGTGTGAGGTACGGTGGCGATTGAGGAGGTCGCTTGGAAGGTAGTGTTAAGTCAGTGGTGTTGTACGAAAGATGGAAAAGACAACCATGCGGCCAGAGCTAGACGGACGATCAAGCCACGTACCGACCGCGGCGACAGGTATTGCCAGGGCAGATGTGATTGACTTTCTGTCCGCTCCTCCATCCCCAAATACCGACACAGTCTAGTGCCAAGCCGAGTCTCGAACAACAGATGACAGGAACAAGGACAAGAAGAGAACAAGACTCACGCTCGGTTAAACCCCTTCCCACACTCGGGACACTTGTACGCACGTTCGTTGTCATCTACACAAACCACATGAGTACAGTGCTAACGACAAACAAGCGACATCAGGCTCCACAAGCAAGAAGAAAAGCGGCTTACGTGATTTTAGATGGCGGTTCAAGTGATCTGCCCGCTCATACGTTCGGTTGCAGACGAAACACCTGTGCCCGGAGGAGCGGTTGGCAGAGGCCGGCGTCTCTGAGGTTACGCTTCCGCGTGTCGGAGAGGTGCTTCCCATAGTGCTGGCTGGCAGTAGTGCTGGTGTTTAGTGCTGGTGCTGATGCTTGCTTGCTGCAGCTGGCTTCGGTCCGAGTGGGCGGTGTTGTCGTTGGTAATACAGTTCGTGCTATTGGCTCGCTTTGGTGATTCCGATGATTTACAGTACAGTAGAATGGTCGCTAAATCGTTGTCGCCGCAGTAATAATGTATGAAGGTCGCATCCGGCCGCGGCAGGGGATGCCTTAGATGCGGTGGTATGCTTTTCGGTATTGTGCTATAGGCGAAAAGAGGGAATTGGGAAGTGAAAGACAAACGAACGGATTGGTGGCGGAGGCTCTCGTACACTTTCCTTACCTTTCCTTCCACAGTTCCTTGACATGGGTGAGCCCCACAACTCCGCACTCCTCACGGACGCAGAGTCCCATTCGGATTTAGTCTATGCCGAGTCATGTCGAAGAAGACCCTGTGGCTGTTTTTTCGGCTATGTCCCTTGGCCAACGAATTGTGTTCTCCTCAGGCAAACGCCGAAAAGACACACCAAGCCAAATCACCTCTATCAAACCGGTACAGTAGGTAGGTATACCAAGTCATCCAACGCATTACTCCGCCATCTGCTTCGCCGGCAACAACACACCAGCACACTCCCCAAACCCAACCCCATCCCCACAAAACCCATCCAAAACCACCGTCTCCCCGTCTTCAAGATACCCTCTCGGCGGCGTCGTCCCAACCTTCATAAACTCCATCAAACACCCATGCTCCTCCTCGCCCGACCCACTGACCGTCCCCGTAGCAATCAGATCCCCCGTCTGCAATCCACAGCCCGCGAGCGCCTGCTGCGCCAGACACTGCTCGAGCGTCCAGTACATGTACGCCGTGTTGGACTTGCAGACTGTTTTTGGGGTTGTCGAGTTTGCCGCGGTGATGTGCACTTGCAGTTTGATGTCGCGCTGTGAGCTGCCGGTGTCTTTCAGGTAGGGTCGGACTGGCACGTTTTCTCGACGTGGGACGGAGGCTGTATGGAAGGCTTCCAGCGCGTCTGGTGTGATCACCCAAGGCGATACGCTGGTGCCGAGATTCTTGCCATTCAGAGGGCCGAGGGGGTTCATTTCGAAGCCCTGGATGTCGCGGGCTGTTGTTCACGAATTCACATCAGCAAAAGAAGAAACCCTAGACTACTGTCAGGTACCCTCCAAGATGAAAAGGCCAACTCACCACTCCAATCATTGACCAACACAAACCCAAAAACACTCTCCCCCGCCTCCCTCACCCCAACCCTCTCCCTCCTCCCCACCGCCCTCCCAACAATAACCCCAACCTCCAGCTCGAAATCCATCCTCCGACTCGCTCCAAAAACAACCTCACTCTCCCCCGGCTTGCCCGCCCAGAATTGCCCCAAAGGCCTTTCCTGCGCGCTGCCCGAAACGTCAAGACTGCTGCACCGCCCCGCGTAGCCGACGGGCTGGTGGTAGAAGGACGGCGGGTGCGAGCGGGCGCCGGTCATGGCTTCGGAGGCGTTGAGCACGTGGTCCGCCGAGCAGGAGAAGTCGGTGAAATCGCCGCTGCGGACGGGGAGGTGCATGCGGATGCTGGAGAGGGGTTCGAGGGCTGAGTCGGGGATGCCGGGGGATTTGAGGAGGGTTTGCAGGTGGGTGCGGACTGCGCGGTGGGTGGTTCTTGGTAGGGCGGCGAAGGCGTTTAGGGTTGGTTGGGAGAAGATGTTGGGGGGGAGGGCGTTCTTGAGCTCTTCTTCTTCTTGCAGGCTTGAGATGTCTGCTAGGAAGATCACGGTGTCTTCGAAGCGGGTTACGCATTGTGGCGTGGGGTGCTGTTGGGAGGAGGCGATGCCGAAGGGGATGTTGGCGATTCCGAAGTGGGAGGCGTAGCCTGGGAGGCAGAGACCTGGAGTTAGTGAAGTCATGATGTTTTCCAATGTGTTTCGAAATTCAAAGATTGACGACTGAAAGAGGGAGTTGGCTCTTCCTTTTTTCTGTGTTGTCGAGCAAACAAGGAGCTTGCAAGACGATCGAGTAAATGTTACATGCATGGAAGACCGATGGTGGATAGCCCTCCACTTGATCCGAAGCGCGGTTGTATCCATCCATGCGCTTCCAACCCGACCACTTCTTGTCTCCGTCGATTTGTCGCAGGGTGATGGAAGAGTTAGGTGTTGATAAAAGTAATATCAGCCATCAAGACAATTGATTGGTATCGATCGGTGTGAAGATAGAACGCAATACAGATTGTATTTGACTTGCACATTTTCGAGCCGCAGAACGGACGGAAAGTCAATGTAGACTCATCATTATTTTCGTGAACAGCACAACTTATCAATGGATTGAGAGTAGATCGGACATGGACGTCGATCAATTGAATCAACCAAGCGTTCTACTATCTATCATCGACCTTCAATGTGATACATTCATTCTTTCTCAGTAACAGATCAATAGACAACACGTCGACACACCAACCCTAACCCTACAACCGGACCAAAATCGAAGCAGCTGACATTCAGAGGAAAGACGAGCACTACGACTCTCACCATCCACACAATGAATGAGCGAAACCCCATCCCCGCAAGCCCTTCTCACTGGCCCAGCTCCATGTCCGCCTCCAAGTCTGTCCGCCCGTGACACCAACGCCCAAGCGGCCAAACCAGCGACCTCTCCTTCGTCCGCCGTCCACACGCACCTCTAGCTAGGCAAAGTCTCCGCGTGAACAAATAGCGAGATCAGTGCGGGCTACCTGCGGACTTGGAAGAAATCGGACAGAGAGGATGGGGAGGACTGGGAGAGTGAGTGAATGAAAGAGATGGGCGTGTGGATCGCGGGGCTAGGAAGAAGTGCGAGATCGTAGGTGCCGGGAGAGGAATGGCAGCTGCAGTAGCTGGAAGGCATACTGTGTCCGTAGGCGAACTGCCCAGGTGGAGAGTTGGGTTGTCGTTGATACAGCTTGCGCCGGCGACCAAGGGCTGAGGTGTGGGTGAGAGGTTGTCTTCTTGTTCATAATGCATACTGGCTGGCTGGGAGAGTCTATCTAGGTAGGAGATACTGCTCGGCTATGTTCAGGTGGGTCTGGACGATCATGTCTATGGTTGTGAGTGTAAGAGCGAGGCAACTGGTTACTGCCGCGCAGCTGATAGGTCCTTGTTCGTTTAGTATGCTCATTAGGTAGGTGGCGTCAAAGGAGAGAGACAGAGCGAGAGAGGACCTGAGATACCCTCGAGATTCACAACGAGTCGCACCAGTGACATTGATAAAGCTGTTACAGATCATCGTCGTACAACATGCGTTTGCCAGTTACAGTGACCAGCAAGAAACACAACCCAATCTCCCGCGACCATCCCCCGCAAGCCTTCACCCACAACAACATCTACTCGGAATCAGACTCCTCCATATTGAACCACTTGGAAGACAAGACCCGAATCCTCGGCCCCACGAACCAAACCACAACAGCGAGAGCAGTCAGCCCACCCCCAATCCCACCCTGCACATTCATCGCCCCATCATACCCAATAGCCTTGATGGAAGGCAGCGTAGAATAACTCAGCCCGAACGAAATGATCCCGCGGCCAGCGCAAATCACCACAAGCAGACTCGCCGCGCGCTGCGGGAAGGACTCGACCGCGTACGTGATGCCGACGAGGTTGACGCAGTTGAAGGCGAAGTTGACCGCGTTGTACGACACCACGATCGCGGACCAGTGCCAGATTGCAGGGCGCTCGGCGGCTTGGCCGTAGATGACGGCCGAGACGACGCCGACGATGGCGGGCAGCACCAGGCCGATCAGGCGGTACTCGGGCTTGAACATGCCGTTGTTGCGCATGCTCAGCCGCTTGATGGCCCAGTCGCTGCCGTAGCCGGCGAGCGGCAGGAAGAACAGGAAGCACACGATCTGGCCCGCTTGCACGTACCCGAGGCTGTTGAACGCGAAGCCGTAGGGCGGCGGCGTGAGGACTGTGGCGAATGTGCTGGCTGTGAAGACGTACATGCCCAGCCAGGCGCCGTTGACCAGCAGCAGCCAGAAGATGATCGGGATGCACAGGCCTTGTGCGATGTGCAGGTAGTGCGGCAGCACGAGGTTCCAGCGCGGCTTGAGGTTGATGAGCTTCAGGTCGCGCTTCCAGGTCCGCGCGCCGTAGCGTTCGGGCTCGAGGACGGTGCCGTGGCGCGTCGTGGCCTGGACCAGTTTGTGCACATTACCGCCGCGCTCCAGCTGGCCTTCCTCGTTGAAGTCCAGGTGTACGGCTCCTGTGCTGGCATCCGTGGGACGGTCAAAGTCCGTCTCGGACACGAAGAAGAAGGAGAGGACGAGGATGACGGCGCTGAAGATCGTGAAGAAGCCGTACCACCAGCGCCAGCCCCACGACGACACCATGTACGTGCTGGTGATGAAGAAGACGCAGTTCGCGATGTTCTGGATGAAGATGAACCACGCCAGCTTGCGGCCGCGCTCGTGCAGAAAGTGGATCTCTTGCACGATCAGCGGCGCCAGGGCCTCGCTCTGGCCTGCCGCGAGGGACATGATGTTTCGGCCGGCGATGTGCATGTCGAGGTTGGGCGAGAAGGCGCACCAGATGCCGCCGACCAGCATGATCAGGATTGATGTGAGGAAGATGGGCCGGCGGCCTATGGCCATCGCTATGGGCATTGCGATCAGGTTGCCCACTCCCATGAAGAGGGTTGGGTAGGTGAGCAGGTCGTTGGCTTTCGCCTCTTGGCCTGGGTAGGAGGCCACGACGTGTGTGAAGATTGGGCCGAGACCTGATGCGAGGACGACGGCGGAGCAGCCGTAGGCGGCAACGAGGATGAGGATGGCCCATTTTCGCCAGGAGGGGAGGTTAAGGGGGTCTGCGGGTGTTGATTGTTAGAGATGGGGAGTCTTAGATGTGATATAATGGGGTTCGTCCTCACCATTGGGATCCGGAGATGGCGTGGGTACCAGCACCGTCTCGCCGTTGCCCTGCAACAGCTTGACATCGCCGTTTCTCTGTCTGGGATTTCCATCCTTGACGACAGTCTCGGAACTTGAGTCCTCGATATGGACCGAGTCGACCGACTTGTTGGCATCCATGGTGAGTGATGGAGTGATGCCTTCCGCTCGATTCGACGTCCGCCGTTACAAGTAGTGTACAAATCACAACTTCAGCCTCAAAGAGAGCTGATAGATGGAGGTAAGCAAAGCAAAACCGAGTCGACCGAAAGTGAGCGTTCGACAGACTTGATATACTGTATGTATATCAGTCCACTCACTAGTAACTCCCTCACAGGGAACGCAACACACTTGGCTTGCCGGCACGTTGCAATCCTGCTCACCTCACCTCACCTCACATCCACCCCCCACCCATCCGTTCTCCTGCTCTCTTCTCCTCAAAGGCCCTCGTAGCGTGCTGTCCGGCGAGCGAGTCAGTAGGCCAAAGAAGTGGGCCAGAGCGTCTTCGTAAAGTATGTGGAGTCCCCAGATGGGGAAAAGGTGCCACGCGGTGGGGAAGTCCGTTTGCATCAAACGGTACAAGCCTTGTCAGTGGGAAACCTTGACGGACCTCAGACCCTGATATGCGTGCTGTGGTGCGTTAGTAGGGCTGGAAGTGAGGTTGATTGATGCCCGGTTCGAGGGTGGGGACGCTAGTAGGCCGAACCGAGAGGCTGAAGCGAACCGTAGGATACATGTGGCGTTGATGGACGGGCCGGACTGGATAGGTTGGTAGATAGGCTCTAGGCTCTGGACACTGCACAGGCGAGCCGAATAATGTCAAGGCGGGTTGGGTGGCATGTACATTGTAGAGATGTCTGGCATCTTCCGGACCGAGCTTATGTTACGTTCCAGCGTCGCGTGTTGCTTGTTTGTACTTATCGAATGTTGATACTCTGGGTTGTTGGGGCATATAGGATCGCTAGTCTGTTTTCTTCGGATGCAAGTGGTCGTCGTACATCGAGAGTGATGGACACGGCAGTTGTTCACTCTATGAGTTGTGTGTGGTTTGGGCGAGAGACTACCGAGGTGTACCGCTTGAGTTGTTGTGTCTTTAGAGTCGGGAGTGTTGCATTGTAGTCGAGTGGTATTATGTGACCCGACAGCGTCTGTTCGTCGTGTTTATGCTCATGCTTGTTGTAGAATTGATCAGATCTTCGGCCGTAAGACTTGCCGACCTTGAATGTAGAGTACAAGACTTTCGTTAAGCTCCGGCGGGTGAAGCATGGCTGGATATGCACAGCAATATCGATTGCCATAATGTCACAGTGTGTTGGTAAAGAGGTCTCAATTGACGAGGGAATGCTTCAGTCTCAAGAAAACATTCAGCTAAATCGTGATGAACCGTTGTCGTAGTAGTATCATGTCGTTCTTGACCACAAACTCAACCGCGATAGAGCCACACTAGCATGGTAACGATGAGAACCACGAGCCTCCACAGGAAAGGAGAGAAGTAGACGAACAGAGACAGACTTTCATTTTTTGTCTAAACAAAAGGCAACACAACATGACTATCATACTCGCCACCGAAATGCACCACATGCGTCCCCTTGTTGTTATTGAACTCCATCGTCCCGAAATTGTTCATCCCCTGATGCCGTCCGCAGACCTGCAACCTTAAGCTCTCACCAGCCTCAAACTCAATTCCCGTAGCCCAGATTCCAATCTCCAACCTGACAACCTCTCCCTTGGGGACCTTCTCCACCTTGTCCATAGGGTAGTAAGGCCAATTCTCGTGCATCGACTTGGTCCAATCGATCGCGCGCATCGACGCGCGCTGGATGCCCGTCGGACCGGCGTAGAGGATGACTTCGGTGCGCTTGTCGGCGGGGATGTCGGCGATTTTGGAGATCGGCAGGCCCTTCCACGGGATGTTGAGGTTGAGCATTTCCTCGCCTGTGGCGGAGATTTTACGCAGCAGCAGGTAGACGTCCATGTCGTCGAGGTCTGCGCAGGACATGTAGAGGACTGCTTTGGGCATGCCTATGATTTGGGTCTTCTCGGGGAAGGTATGGGTGAAGGAGAGGTATTCGCTGGACTCGGAGTTGTAGGATTGTTGGTGGGCGGTTGAGGGGGTTGAGTCCAGGCTGAGCTTGTTGTCGGGTGCCAGGTAGGCTTTCTTGTATTGTGTTCGGGGGAGAGGGAAGTCTTCTTCCACTACGTTCTCGAGGGGAGCTTGCTCGCCGAACTTCAACACTCCCATGCGCACGCGTGGGGTCTTCTCCCAGCCGTTGTCGATGCCCTTCAGGAAGTGGTCGAAGTATTGGACTAGTTCGTCGTTGGCTTGCGGGTTACCCCAGAGGTCGAACCACTCCTGCCAAGGGTGCCAGCGTAACCACTTTTGCTCAGAGGGGACTTCGAGCCAGCCGCGGATTGCTCCCATACCGTGCATTGTGTTGGTCCAGGTGCCGGTGATGTAAGTTGGCACGTTGATCTTGGTCATGTCGGGTCGCTTGTCATTCCACCAGTCGTTGGCGGTCGGGGATTGGTCGTACATCTTGCGGAAGCTCTCCATTCCATTCTTTCCCTTCAGCATCCACTTGGTGATCATGTCGTCGAACAGCTCCCCTCCGTAAATGCCACCGCGGCAGAATTGTTCTCTGTAGAGATCGCCGCAGCCTTCCCAAGGCGCAATGCAGGCAAGACTGGGTGGGTTCTGAGCGGCGATGAACCACTGGGCAATTGCCAGATGCGAGTTACCGACAAGGCCGACTTTGCCGTTGCACCATTCCTGCTTCGCAAGGAACTCAATCGTGTCGTATCCGTCCTCGGCCTCTTGTGTACCCAGTATTGCCATGACACCCTCAGAGTCAAATGCGCCACGGCAGTCGACGTTGACAATTGCGTATCCTCGAGGACACCAATCGGCTGGGTCGGGTGCCTCAAATTTCTCCAAGCCACTCAGGGTACCATCGGGAACACCGAGATTCCAAGGCGTCATGAGTTTGAGGGAGGAGATGCCATTGAACTTCTTGCCGAAGGGACTCCAGCAGACCAGGGCGGGAGTGTCTCTGCCAGAAGCATTTGCTGGTAGGTAGACGTCGGCGTAGAGTTTTACGCCATCGCGGACTGGGATGGCTACATCGTGCTCAATCAGAATGTCGCCTTTGATGCCTTCGGACCTTGCGCCTTTCCAGCCTTTGGGAAGTGTCTCGGTTCGTGGGTTGAGTGGTGACCAGCCAGAGCCGTCGCCTTCTTTCGGCGCGGACAGTGGGATGACCGGGACTTCGACGTTAAAAGGCTTCATTGCTGAGAGATGCTGCGGAGGCGAATGCTGTTATTCTGAGTCTTGGAACTATTGCAGCGGGCTTAGTTCAACTTATTGCGGGCGGCATTTTGGGAATCATTGGCCTTGACTTGAGATTTTTTTTTGGAGACCTCCATCCGATGGGCGCATCGGCGAGTGCCTCGGCGTTTGGAAGACCTCCGGATGGATAACACGGAATGCTGCCATCGTTGTCGGATGTCGAACCTGACTCGATACTCCATGTTTGGGGACCCCAATTCACGCCCCACAGTGTGGAGTAGATAGTCACATGGACAGGGTTGACTAGGTTGAAGCTTGAGAACGAGCCCAGCCCAGCCGAGCCGAGCTCGGTTCGGTAGATGTCGTACTTCGGAGCTCCGGAGGGGTCTGGCATCGGCAGGCTGGTTCACGCCTGGGGAACTCTCGTGATCCGACGATAGCGTGCGATCTTGAAGATGAGCAGAATGTCAGTACGAGATGCCGTATAACATATCTAGGGATTAGATCTCTTCTCGAAACACCAACAGTCACTATCACAACAACATTTCCACACTCACCACAATCACACCATCAAACATGGCGAGCACAACAGAGACCATCGCCGACGGTGCGCACAGTATCATGGGCAAACTGTTCCTGCGTGGCGCAAAGGAAGAGCAGACCTTCGGCGACTTCCGCGACGACCTCCAGAGAGATGGTTTCGCTGTCGTGAAGGGCGCAGTGCCACGTGAAAGGGCAGATCAGTACGCCGAAGACATGTTCCAATGGCTTGAGGACTTGTAAGTGAATTCTGAAATCCCCGTATCAAGTGCTCTGCTGACCGCAAGAACAGCAACCTTGGGTACAAGCGCGACGACCCTTCGACAATCCACGAAGACTACCTTCCTGTGATCAGCGAGAAGGGCATGATCTTTGGATATGGTAAGCAGACCGTCAATCACTCTCCTTAGCAACTTACTTACAAAGCGTAGGCGCATCTCACGAGAAGTGGGCTTGGGCCGTCCGCCAGGAACCTGGCGTTGTTGGTGCATTCGAAAAGGTTCACCAGACCGAGGATCTCGTGGTCAGCTTTGACACTGTCAACCTCTCGTTCCCCAACCGCAAAGACCTTCAGCCCAACAAGCCTTGGGCTCACCAAGATCAAGACCCCAAGAAGGCAGGTTTCCGCTGTCTCCAAGGTCTTGTCAACCTGCTCCCCAACGGTCCCGACGATGGTGGACTCATTGTCTGCAAGGGCGCACATCTCCTCTCTGAGGAATTCCACAAGGAGTTCATCAACGAGCCCAAGGTCTGGGCTTGGACTAAGGAGTGGTACGGCTTTTCCGAGGCCGGGCTGAAATGGCTTGCGGACAAAGGCTGCAAGTGGGAGAAGGTATGCATGGAGCCCGGCGATCTCGTTGTTTGGGATTCGAGGACCCCTCATTATAACCTCAGCCCCTCCGAGAGCTCGACTCAGCCACGCTTCGCAGTCTACACGTGCTACATGCCGGTGGCCGACTTGTCGCAGGACGAGCTGCAGTTGAAGAAGAAAGCGTTCGAGGAGCTGGATTTCACCACCCACTGGCCGAACCTGGGCGGGTTTGGGGGCGTTCCTTTCAAGAGGCTGAACGGCGAGCCCTGCCCTCACAACTACAAGGAGCCCAAGAGCGGTAGGCCGGTGCTCACCGAGCGTGGCTACAAGCTTACCGGTATCCCGTACATCAAGGAGTAGGCGGCTTTAGACGAACGGTGTCCTGGCAGTGTATTTAATGACCACAAGAATGAAATATGATCGCTCGTTTCTCACCGCCTTTGCCCCTTCCATCCACAGGAGCGACTGTGGCTTAAGAGCTCGCCTTGTGAAGGATCCCAACTTTGCCGCACTTAAATAGCAAATTGAAGTGTGCATTTGTGTCGGAATTGATGGTGCCTTGAGCGTATTTGATGCTTCGGAAGTGGAATGGCAGAGAGAGAACGGCAATGTGGACAAGTCTGAAAGCCGATGTTCTTTCCTCGGCTGTTGCCATGAAGTCTTGGCAACAACGGCGACATCCTTCTCGACCATCACGAGATTACACCACATCAACTGCCGACAAGACTCATATGGAGACATGCATCTAACGTACAGTCCACCGCCGACGGGAATACCAGGCTATCTCACCACGTCCGCTTTCGCCGCCTGACCTCCGGTCTTGACATTTCCCAATGGAGACATCTCAACCAAATGCCAAACGAAAGCGCCTCAGCCATGCTTGTACGCGATGCCGCAGCAAAAAGGTTCGCTGCGATGAGCTGGAGCCGAACTGCACCAACTGCGTACGCGCCAAAGTCGCGTGTGTAACCTTTGATCCGCGCACACAGACTGCTGCACGGCGACGAGAAGCGCCAAGCCGTACCGCGGAACCTTCGCCTTCGAGATCGAGCTCTGGATATGCTGGTGCTCCAAGAAACGGCGAGATAGGGGCGCGGAGTACGTCTCAGCAAGACTTCGCCGCCGCCGACGACGAGGCCGATTCGCCTGCGGTCACGTCACCACTTCTCCCGGCGCTGCCACGGTTTCTTAACGGCAACAGTCTATCCGTACTCACGCAATGGCTAGATCTAGCCTTTGCTAAACTGGGGATGACACAGCGTCTTCACAGTACGTACAAGAGTATCAGGGCAAGCGAAACCAGGCCGTCTTATGCTGGTCTCACGCTTGGCTCGGATGATCTTTTGCCCGGAGGCATGACAAGGGTACATCATTTCTCTTGCGCGGCTATCGGCTGGCTCACCCCGATCATTGTAGGTTCAATCGAGGACGATGCCATGCATCTGGGACCCCCGAACCCTCTCCACGCTGTGATGTGTGCCCTCATTCTGGCCACCGACGAGTCAGAAAGCGCGCGGGCATTGTCCGAACGATATTTTGGCTCCGCTTACAATCGTATACCTGAGATCCTGGAAGAAACAGGAGTCCGAGCTCTTGACTCAATTCGGGCTCTGGTGCTCATGAGCCTGTATCTCCGATGGCGCGACGATGTCGAGAAGGCGTGGCAAATTCTTTCTCTCGCGGTTGCTTCTGTGCACAATCAAAGTCTTCATAGGGAGCATCACCGCACCCCTGTACCGCACTCCCGGGAACTCTTCTGGTCGGTTTTTATGCTGGACAAGCTCCTATCAATCGAGCTCGAACGAAAGCCGATGCTCCCTCGTGCCGAATGCAACCGAGCGCTTCCACGTATTGAGAACCTATTTGACGCAGTGGTGCATCTGTCAGTATTGCAAGATGAGATGCTGGAGAAATTGCTATCATCTCGGAAAAGTGAAGAAGAGGCACATGCAAGCCAAAACGCCACAGTCCTACGCAGAGTCGTCCAAGATAAGCTACGTCTTGTGAGCGAGCTCGACCAAAAACTACTACGATATGTAGACGGTCTGCCCCATGGTATGCGCCCGACGGATTACCTATACGCAGACTCGCACTCGCTCCCTGGTCTCACCTTTCTTGCAGTACAGTATCATCAGGCCGTGTTCCTGGTTTCGAGAAATGCGCTGTTGATCAACATGCAATCGGTGCAGTCCGAGATTGACAAGGTCTTCGACGGCTCGCCCAATCTCAATCGACTGAGGAGCGGCATGAGTGTTTGTGCAAACGCTGCGCGGTCAATATTGAGCGTTTTGAACCACTCCGATGAGATGGGCGTGCGATCGCCAGTCCTGACTCCATACGCTCCCCTGCTATCCATGTACGCGCTCACTATTCACATTGTGAGACGGCAGTCGCCTGCAACTGCCAAAGTCGACCTCGAACTTCAGGCTACGGCTCTGGGTCTGATCAGGAACTCCATCTCGCTACAGCACACAGTCAGCAACGGATCCCTTGGGAAAAGTCCGGGACTTTTGGATATGCTCGAAAGGCTCTACAAGTTTTCGGAATCATACATCTCCCAGTCATCCCAGCCGGGACCTGCACTCAGCAACATCGCGTCTTCACCCAGTGACAATACCTCTGCCATGGGCAGCGCAGCCCAATGGCGTCCTCACGGCGCTGCGGCCCGAGTGATCTCGCCACCACAGTCTCCCGCGAATCAGCTGAATGGCGCACTCCCAATTGGAGCAATGCTCAACGACGCTGGTAGTGCTACCTCTGCACCGGTACAAATTGAGCCAGCCATGCCGCTTCCCGACTTCAGCAATGATTGGTTCATGGATATGGGCGATGATGCTCTTGCCATAGACTGGGATGAACTGGCGCTTACTTTGGGTCTTCCGGCTGGCCAGGGCTGATGAGCGAGAGCCGCAGGCAGCGCACATTTTGCCTTGAGGAGCTTGATGCACCACCGCTGTCTCGCAATGCTTTCGCTTGGCGACGAAGCAGGCTGCGGTAGTTCTTCTCGGCGCACATCCTGCGCTCGTTGGCATCCTGGAGCAATTCTTCAAGAGCTGTCGCAGGCGGAGATGGCGCCTTCTTGGTGGTCTTCA
>Ga0265797_10004325_pt1 | contig 21833 bp, 22 predicted proteins | sample P2T30metagenome_FD_192433 | JGI IMG/M metagenome (GOLD analysis project Ga0265797, IMG submission 192433) | Plant litter microbial communities from East Loma Ridge, Irvine, California - P2 T30 | ecosystem: Environmental > Terrestrial > Plant litter > Unclassified | place: USA: California... | reverse complement strand
GCCAGGTCATACGCCACCGGCACCAAACCCATACTTCTACACCGCGCAAGCACAGTCGTCACTCGCACCCGCACCCCCTCTCCCGACACAGGTTGCCTTCACTCAAAAGGCCTCTTCTTCAACCTTTGAGGTTGAGACTGCCCGGAATGCGAGCCACCCGAAAAGGCTCAGAGAAGACGACGATGACACGCGCAGTACACCTTCAAAGCACGCTCGCTTAGGTGACAATGTAAATCCTGGCTTGCGACGCACAAAGTCGAATGGTAGCCACGAAAGAGCATCTGGCCCGCTCAACACAGGCCCTCCATCGCCCAATGATCCAGGGCGTATCCACGTCAATCAAGGAGAACCACAAGATAGCGTGCCACCGCGATCTCCATCCAAGAGCAGACCCGAGCCAACATACTCATCATCCAGAGCTCTGGTTCCTTCGCGCAACAGTGAGTTCTCTGCTTTGGCACCTGCTCCCATCGCTCAATCTCATCAGTCGCCGACGCCTGGCGATAGGCTAGCATCTCTCCACGACCTCGAAGATCCCGATGCTTTGAAGTCATTGCTAGAACAACACGGCGAAGAAGCTTTCAAGGTTGTACGGACTCTCACTGGAAAATTCCTCGATCACTTCAGTGCCAAGCAGAACAAGTTCGCCGGTAGGATGTGGCGCAACGATCCCGGACCCACGTTTCTTGGCGCTCAACTGGAGGCAGGCAGATTGATCTACGCTCCCATTGTGGTTCATCGCGGCAACAAATTCCCACCGAAAGGACGCGACATGTGGTGGAACGAAGGCCCCCGGGGCATGGTGTACATGATCAAATTCGTGCCGGCTGTGATCGTCTACAATGCCGCGCGCTTCAAGAAACTCAAAATCATCACCACTCTGCACGATTCGATAAATGAGCTCAGGAAGCGGGACGCACTTCAGGGCTACGTACAAGTCACCAGATATCCAGAAGAAGAGCTTGAGCGGGATGAGCGTTGTTACGCGCGGCTGAGGTTCGTGACGTACTCGCACGCCCAGAACTTTGCATGGAAGGGCCCTCGTTTCATGGATGCCGAATCGACTTACGACTACCCACACGGACTGCCCTACCAGCTGCTTGGAGAAGTATACGACTCTTTCAACCTCGACCTTCTCTGCCAACTCATGAAGATTTCTTTCCGCAACATGGAGATGGACCTGCTGCTCAAGTTTACGCGTGCGAAGGAACGCGAAGAGTCGGAAAGGCGCAGATTCCGCCCCCAGCCACCGCAACAGCTGCTAGTCGACACCGAACGCAAGACCAACCACATCGAGGAAGACACAGCATTGGATACAGTAGGTCATCCTCAAACTTCTCCGTTGTGCCAACGCTAACAATTCTCTAGACTGCAAAACTCCCAGTCTCGCCAGATGCTGAGCCTCAGAAGCATACAGACCTCAAGACACGCCTCGGCGTCAGCAAATTGGCTATTGAACACTTACTTGCGGAGCACGAGTTCACGCCTACGCAAAAGGCGTGGCTGGTTGAAATCCAGCGTGATCTTGAGAAGGAAGCAGAATGATCGTTGATGTGTTGTTAAGAGCAATTGAGACGCAGTGTATACTACATCGGATTCTGGCATGGTGTCCTTGCGACCTTGGTTTTTTGGCTTTTCTTTAGCTGGTATGAACGAGATATGCCTTTCAATAATCTTGTAGACTCCAAAATCTCCACTGTCGCCAGATGCTGAGCCCCAGAGATATGAGGATCGGTCATCGTCGTTCAGGGCAAGTTCGTCATTTTACAGTTTACGGAGAAGTGTTGGACGTCTCAACGGGAAGCATACTAACAATATGAGGTCAGGGTTAACGGAAGCAGTGTTATATTAAGTGAAAGGAAATTGAGAATCGGCGATTGTCTCAATGGTGAATCAATCGAACTGAGGATCGGCTATCGTCGTCCAAGGCAAGTCCGTCATTTTACAGTTTACGGAGAAGTGTTGGACGTCTCAATGGGAAGCATACTAACAACATGAGGTTGAGGTTAATAGAAGTAGCGTTATGCTAAGTGCAAGGGAGACGAGAATGGGTGTTTGTCTCAATGGCGGGTCACTTGGAGCGAGGAATGGCAATCGTCATTCGAGGTAAACTCGTAATTTTACAGTTTACGGAGAGGTGCGTGACGTCTCGTTGGGAAGAATACTGATATTGTGAGAATGAGATTGATGGAAGCAGGGTTGTGTTGAGTATGGTTGAATTGAAAATTGGTGACCGTCTCAATGATCAAGCATTTGGAGCGAGGAAGAGCCATTGTCATTGAACACAAGAATACTATTTGAGGTCTCACGGAGAGTTCTGGGACGTCTCAATGGGAAGCATACTGATCGTATGAGGTTATGGTTGATGGAAGTAGAGCTTTGTAGAATGCAATAGAAATGAGAACGGACGATCATCTCACTGGCCAATCATCTGGATTGAAGAAATGTCATCACCGCTCAAGACAAGTAAATAAATCGAGGGCTTACGGAGAACTGTGGAAAGGTTCAATGGGAAGTATTTAGATGAGAGATCGGAGCCGACGAAAGCAGAGTTGTGTAAAGCGTTGGGGATAATGAGACCCGGTGACCACTTCAAATCCCATGATCATTTCGAGCGACGAAGTACCATCATCGTTGGATGTACGTAGCTTGTTGAATGATGTCCAGAGGAGTGTCGAAGTCTCAATGGGAAATGATTGTGACATGAGATGGGTGTCAATGGGAGCAGGGTTGTGTAAAGTGTCGAAGAGATTGGAACCAGCGACTGTCTCAGCCATTTAGATCTAGAAAGGGCCATCGTCGCTAGACGTGAGTAGATTGATCGAGAGTCCACGGAGAAGCGTGGGATGTCTCAGGGGGAAGTGTTTCCATTATTTGAGATTAGGGTTGATGGAAGCAGGGTTGTGTGAAATGTTGGGAAAGTGAGATACTGTGACTATCTCCATCTGTCGCTAAGCTATCCTGATCATTGGCCTGCCACTTTCTGTCAGGGCTATCCATTGAGAGCGTGTCAAACATTAAGTGCTCTCGTTACCATCACCAGATCCTTCCTGCTCCACATCCCTGTACCAACCTGCTTCATCTCGCTTAAGCAACTTCGCCTCCACAAATGCCTGCTCGGCGATCTTCACAAGCTTTCCTGACCGTGATCTCAGCTTGGGTTGCGGACGACTGAAAAGCGTCGGTGTCCTGAAGTGGAACAGCCGCGGAATCGTAGCGCAGCTTTGTTTGTCCTGCTTGCACCCCAACTCACTCACTGACTGGTTAGAAGGCCAAGACCGCACACAGACTTCTCCAGTGAATGGGTACCCTCAAGATCAAAGTCTTCTCTGTACCTCAACGAGATCTCCCAAGACCAGCCCTTCCATTTCTCACCCGCCGCCACATTCTCGCCTGACCACTGCGTCTCTTTACCCATTGTTCTTCGCAACCTGGTCAAGCCGTCGCATGTTCAGCATCTAAGCATCTCTCAATTGTTTCGACACCAGACAACTGCTCTGCAAAAAACCGCAAGAACTTAGCCGTACACCTTTGCATAATGCCCCAAGCTAACATCATCGACAGCAAGAAGTCAACCATGTCAGGCCTAGGCACGCTGTCCAAATTGCCGCCGGAGCTGCGCATCCAAATTTACAGCTACGCCCTGTTCGACACGAACGAGGAGACACGTAGGGTCCTCAACATACACCGGAAGCTGTCCGAAGAAGCCGAGCGCCGAAGTATCTTGCGCCTCAATCGCCACGCCGCAGAAGGTCGTCCTTCCAAGCCCGTCGCCATCAAGAATTCTCTCCTCTATGTCAGCAAGCAGATTTCGCAAGAAGCTTGTCAAGTACTCTACAGCGGCCACGAGTTCAAGCTTGCGACTGCCCAAGCTCTTGACTGGTTCTTGACCCTCGTCTGCGAGAACAGGCAGCACATACGCCATGTCTGCGTGATTGGCGAGCTCGGAATGCGAAGTCTCCCCGCCGTGGGCCGCATTACGAACCATCTACTGCAAGCGAAAGATCTTCGCTCCTTGACATTGCGTCCCAAGGTCAGGGTGTATGTCGATTTGCATGGGAAGATAATTTGTTTCTTTGGCGACACCGACATCGCCAGGAGTCAGATCGGCGCCTTCGTTAAAGAGCTAGCCTTGGTGTCGGAGAAGCTTCTGAAATCATTGCACAGAGCTCAGGAGTCCGAGGACCAGCTCGCCAAAGTCAGCGACGTCTTCATTCTCGATCTTAGGGCGTTCGGGATTGCAGAAGAACAGCTGTCGGCATTCTGGAAGAGTACGGTGAAGTCCTGCATCAGCGAATGTACTTGAAAGCAAAGTGGTGGTGTTGAGCAGCTAGTGACAACTGTCATTCCGGATTCCGGTAAGTCTTACGTGAAGCATAAGTCTGGCGGTCTTGTTCGTCTTTGGTATTGGAGTTGGAAGAGTTTGTTGGTTACTGTGCTGGTCTCGGTGGGTATAGCATTGGAACCGACTGGGCTTTCGACCTAGAAATGAGGCGAGCTCACAACGGTGCCTTTGGACTATTATTGCATGTCCTAGCAACTACTCTGAATACCAGCTCTCAGAGGCAAGCGCTATTCTGGCGGATACAGTGTTCGTACTGTCGTTGGAAGCAGGACGGCAAATGACAACCATTGAAGTCGTTATCTCAAACGCCGATCAACACGTCATGGTCTTGGCAACCATCCTTCGAGATCAGTCTTAAGCTGATGAACGTGATCTTTTATTTATTATCGGTATCGATATCTTACCGCTGACATTCAAACATTGACTGCCGAGAATCACAGACTTACACAATGAACAATGATTCGGAAGCGAAACCGCTCGAGGTAAAGCCGATGAGACGCACGACTCGCCGACATGGGGCTTTTCCGACATCGCCCTAAGAAAACGCAGAAACCCCGCTGTGAGAGGGTGGAGGGGTGGAGTCCCGGGTGGAGGAAGGCGGAGAGGGTGATAGGCTATTGCTACCCTTTTGGTCTCATGCTCGGAATCATTGAGGTTGCCATGCTGGTTGGTGGTCACGTCAGTGCATGAGGAGCTTGCTGAGGGTGTAGTACATGCATAGGATGAGTCGGTTGCGCAACTAAGTACAGCTTCCTTTCCTTTAGGTTTGCACAATCCAAACAGTCCCATTCCATCCTCTAAACAGCGACGCAATCATGCCCGTCTCTACTATCAAACTGGCTTCTGGCCATGAAATGCCCCTTGTAGGCTTCGGTCTCTGGAAAGTCCCAGCCGATCAAGCCGCCGACACAGTCTACAATGTACGTTACCAAACCACCCAGACTCTAAGCTTAGCAAACTGACAATGCACAGGCCATCAAGGTCGGCTACCGCCTCTTCGACGGCGCCTACGACTACCAGAACGAGCGCGAAGCAGGCCAAGGCATCAAGCGCGCCATCGAAGAAGGCCTCGTCAAGCGCGAAGAAGTCTTTGTCGTGACCAAGCTCTGGAACAACTACCACCAAAAAGACCATGCTCTCGCTCAAGCGAAAGCTCAGAACGAGGCTTGGGGTTTGGGATACATTGATTTGTATCTCATTCACTTCCCGATCGCGCTCAAATATGTCTCGCCAGAGGCACTGAAGTACCCTGTACGTCTCTCATCAATCGCAGTCCCAACACAAAATATCCAGTGCTAACGATAACTCCAAAAGGCATGGTGGCAAGACGCAGACCACACCACCATCGCCCTCGAAAACGTCCCCCTACGCGAAACCTGGGAAGCGCTCGAACAAACCGTCGACGCTGGCATCGCAAAATCCATCGGAATCTCCAACGCCCAAGCCCAAACCCTCTTCGACCTGCAAACCTACGCCCGTCACCCCGTCTCCTCCCTGCAAATCGAGCACCACCCTTACCTAGTCCAACCCACGCTCATCACCCTGGCGCAGAAACTCAAAATCGCCGTCACAGCGTACTCGTCTTTCGGCCCGCAGTCCTTCAAAGAACTCCCGCCTGCATTCAGCGCGAGGACCAACGACATTGCGTTGCTGTGGGATGTTGATGTTGTGCAGAAGGCTGCGGCCAGGACGGGCAAGACGGCGGCGCAGGTTCTGCTGCGATGGGCGACGCAGCGGGGGATTGCGGTGATTCCAAAATCGAACAATAAGGATCGTCTTGCGCAGAATCTGGAAGTGACGGACTTTGATTTGCAGGAGGATGAGATTGAGGCGATTAGTGGGCTTGATAGGGGGTTGAGGTTCAACGATCCTGGGTACTACCTTGAGATGCCGATTCCGTTGTTTGCGTAGGCTCAGGGTGGTATGGCATGATAGATAGTTCTTGCGCTCAAGTTTGTGTGCAGCTGTAGTATAGAAGCTGCATAAACTATGATGATTAAACATTGAGTGAGATTTACGTAACGCCGGGTTTACGTAAGTTATGTTCAACGGTCTTGTCTCTTCCTTGGAGCCTCCGTACCGGGCCCTCTCGCGCTAGGTGGAGGAGGCATACGTCCATATGTGCTACCTCTCGACGCGGGCGGAGGGAGGTTGGCGCCCGCACCCGGCGGTGGTAATCGCGAAGCCGTTGTAGATGCCCAAGGAGCAGCAGTGGAGGCGCCACCCGACATTCCTCCTGGAGCGGCGCTCGCCCAAGGAGCTCTAGTAGAAGGCATACCGCCTTGTAATTGTGAGCTGGGTGTCTGCTGAGCCCACGGAGCAGATGTGCCGGTGGCACTATTCATACCCACACCCGTGCCTGACGACGCTGGTTGTTGCTGTGCATGCACGCTTGGCCCCATGGAAGTGGCGGCTTCGGGGTCTCGCTCCCACTTAAAGAACTTCCCGAAGGGAAAATGCTGGACGACTGGGAATTTGCCAAGCACTTCGGCGTCATACATCTTCAGCATGCCCTTGTTGATTTTTCCCCAGCCGTCCTTGATGCCAGAGATGTTGAACAAGATAGGCGAGTGCTCCCAGAACGGTCCCTTCTTGACGTCAAAAATGAACTGGATAGCACTGTAATACATGTTGCTCGACTGATGTTGCGCAACGGTGGGTTTCGACGTGATCGTGTCAGGCTCTGGTGCGGTATCTAGAGAGCCTTGGAGAGGTGTCGGCGCTGTTGGTGATGTGATGGGTGGGCCTAGCTGTGCGGAGCCAAATATATAAGGCGCGAATGAATGATCGTCCAAACCCCATACACCATGGGATCCGGCGGGTTCCAAGGTGTATGTTAGGATGAGTTTGCGAACGAGTTCGATGTAACTATTGATGTGGTCAGTCAGATCCGTCGTTAGTCGCCCTCGAATGCTGTACTTACGGCTGCACAACTCCTATAACAATTGCTCGTTCTTCTCCCGGCGCGAAAGCGTTGATCTTGGAAAGACAAGCAAGGAACGCCAGGAAGCTGAGTTCGTGTCCGGTGCCATAATCCAAGCGAAGAGCGCTGCCAAAGCCTCCGAGGAGGTAGGCCTTAAGCTCTGCGAGCACGGTCGGATCATTTGCGTGATGCTTGAGGTTGGACCCAAGGTGCTTCTCCAGTAGGGCATCTGCCTGCGCTTCTGCTAAGCGATACCATTCCCTGAACGCCACATTGCCGAAACGACGAGGTCCTGTATCTGGTGGCGCCTGTGCGAGCAGTTTCTCAAAGTCTCCGACTAGTGAATTCAGGCTTGAGATAATAGGCGAGAATGGTGGCGGAGAGTCGAGTGTGCAAACTAGGATGCTGCCATGCTCATCTTTGGTTGGAAACAGGGCTCTATTGAGCTGCAGGAGCCAGATCTTGATATCGCGATATGCGGTGGAGGCGAGGAAGAAGTTGAGATCGTCGCCGTCGTTGATACGCTTGCTCGGCGCAAGTGATTTTTCCGCCATGCCAAGCAGATTGAAGATGGTGTCTTTGGTTGATAGTAGAAGGTTTGATGGCCAGTTCGTCACGTGGTTGGGTGTCGTCGTTTCGTCTCACGCCGACGTCAAGCTCGACCTTCCCCACGGTCTACATGTAGATTCAAACTTCGTACTGGTGGTCTCTCAGCGGCAACCCCAGCAGTGCAGACGTTGAAGCTAGACCGCGAGCTCCCCACACTCATGCTCGTCGCGTGGAGAGTGAAGACAGCACAGGAACATTAATACCACCATTCACGTTGACGAAATTACCCATATGGCGCGTCTCTCCGCGGCCGGTGGGCCTGCCACGCCTGATCAGACGGAAGAAAGTGAAGAACGATCTTCCACCGGAGCAGGCGCAATGGCAACCAGCAACGCCTCTATCAACGCGCGCCAACGCGATAATGCCTCACCAGGGAATAGAGGTATGTTCAGCAACACTACCCACACCGGCGCAATGGGCCAAAATGAGTCGCGCGAGACAGTCAGAGCACGTAATAACGCTTTACACCGCGCTCCAGGGCAGGCTGTTGCTCCCAAAGCAGGCAAACTCCCACACCGTTCCGGAGGCCCGTCGCATGCGGTATCTGGGCAGCGCAGACTAGGCAGAAACGTACTGGCCGATGCGAACACCTACGATGTGCCCTCCGACAACGAGCCGGCCCCGAACAGGAGGCCAGCGTCGACTACTACAGCACAATTTTCTCCACTGAAGCGCCAGATTCAAAAGCAATCTCGAGAGGAAAGACGAAGGCAAGAAGAACAGGAAAGGCAGGCAGCTTTGGATCGGCAACTCGATTTGGATTGGAAGCGCGAGAGCGAGAGAGTTGTGGAGGACATAGAAAGCCTACGTGAAGGATCCAGGGCGGCATTGTCGGGCGAGGATGCTGCGGTGCACGAGGTGTCAGAATCGGGCTTCAGTGGTATTCAGTCCCATGCCGCCGCCGAGAGATCAGAGATATCGACGAATGCGCTCAACGAGCCTGTTCCCGAGCCGCCGCAGCAAAGTGCTATCCGGAAAAAACCCGGACGACCTCGGAAGTCGAGACCAGAGCACCGGGAGCAAGAGCAGGCGAGCGATCAACCTCGAAAACGTGGACGACCTTCAGTCGCAGAGAGGGAAGCCGATCAACCTCGACGAAAACGTGGACGACCTTCAAATGCAGAAAGAGAAGCCGAAGCCCGTCGAGCAGCTGTAGAGCCGGCGCCCGTACCGTCGGCATCGAACGTTCGACCAAGACAGGCATCCATTGAGAACGTTGCTCGGACTGGCTCAAATTCAAGACACCAAGTTACTGCCAGTGATTATGGTGATTCCCTATTCATCCCGGATTACGACACCAACCGGCCTGAGATTGTTCGTCCGACAGAACTCGGCAATATGAATAGCGTTGAGGACAACGATCAGACTCTTGCCGCAGGTGGGCAATTTGCAGGCGAGAAAATTGGTGTGAGCAGAGAGGCGACCGACGACCAAAGTTCCGAAGACGCCGAGGAAGATGAGCATTTGGACGAAACTGAACTCCAATTAGAGCCTACGGCCAATGATCGCCATCGCTTGTATGGACACTGGCACAAGATTCGAGAAGTCATGCAAGAGGTGGCCAAGCACAGAGGAAGTACGGTCCGCATCAAAGACGCAGAGTTCAAAGAAGTTGTACAAGCTTGCAGAGATGCAACCACAACCGTTCAGGACCTTGCAGCAGACATCAGCCCAAACGTTTTTGAACAGACTTTTCTTCAATGTCGAGACGCCATCGCTCGGGCCAGAAGCGTATGCGGCACCGGGGAAGCGCTCGCGGATTCTATAGAAACCAGGAAAAGAGGGTTTCACATCTTCAAACATCTATTGCCGACCCTCGCCAGACTTCTGCGAGCTGCCATCAAGGCCTTCGAGCGCGTCGATAAGGTGGACGTCGAAACGGAACAGATTCCACTTGGACACCTATCTAAAATCATCGAATTACTCTCTGCTGTCGTCCAATGCGGAGAGTCCGCATACAGAAGCTACCAAACTCTGTCGAGACCCATAAAACAGGATGTGCATAGGGGGATCACCGTCCATCTCCGCGAGCTCCACTCCAACTTGACTGCCAAATACAGTACCGAGTTCCGACGCCAGGAGGAACAACAGCTGAACGAAGAACTCGAGCGAGAAATCGCAGCGAGAGAAGAGCAGCGTGAGCGCCAGGTGCAATGGAGGAAGTTGGAACTGCACAACCAAGAGAAATGGAAGCGCATGAACAAGGCGCGATTCGACGTCTCGAAGAATTCAGGAGACTTGAAAAAACAGCATCACCTACGCTCCTGTGGTATGCAGCTCGTGCAGACCGACGCAGACGGCCAGCCTTACCTACCAACGACTCTGCGTGGCAGAAGAGGCATGTGGACCGAACACGAGAGCACCACCCTGGAGACCTCCCTCAGAAACCACGTCGACACTCCTGCACCGCTCGAAAGCATGGTGTTCGAAAAGATCATCGCCGAAGAATGCAAGTTCCGCAGACCGCTTGCAAACAAGAACGTGCTCGAAATCGTTATCGAAGCGAACGAGATCAAAGACTTCTGGATCAGTTGGCGCAGAGACACCGGCGCTCCAGTCGACGAGTGGGTGCAGAAGATCCCAAGGTGGATGGACCCACCAAGGCCTGCGCACGATAATGGTGTCTCAGCGGAGGATGCTATTGAAATTGACTAGGTCGAGTGTATGGAGGCTGAATACGGTGTTGAAAGCACACGATTGTGATGAATTACGACTTAATACCCAATTAGTACTTGGTTTTTGTTTTCTGGCCTGCCTCTGGTTTTGTACAGGAGATCCTATAGTGGTTTCTAGGAAATCGTCAGCATCAATCCTTCTGAATCTTTGTGCATGTCTTCTCTCGTACGCCAGGTCTCGCTCGGGCGAGCGGAGAGTTCAAGGCCTTTATGTTGCGTTCTGCAGCACTGCTAGACGATTTGGCATTTGCACCGTAGAGGCACTATCGTGTCGAAGGCTCCACGACACAACTGGTTCGGACGCAATCACATCCGGCTGGTCGCAGGTCGTGCGTCGAAACGAAAAATCTCGATGGTCAAGCGATAACTGATTCGAATATAGACATACATCCGAGCACGATTTCTCTTTGATAATATGGTTATGATTGATCACTACGTTTTCGCGTTGATGTCTTGACAGGCTCGACGAAGTACTAGTTCAAGAATTGTACAACGTATGCAGAGTATGTGTGGTATGTATGGGCAGGGCAAGCTTTTGCAGGAGCTTACAAGAGACATGGTGCCGTGTTCTCTCTATGATCTACGATCTGTGAATTTGGCTATCTGTACACCATTCGGACCATTTTCTGTTTGGTCACAGTGAGCCGATGTGCGAGCCCACATGTTGTGGCGGTACGCTAGCTGCGAATGTCTAACGTTAGTTCGACCACCATGGTTTCTGCCCTATACAGGAACCATTGCCGTGACTTAACTTTGTCTGCGCGCTATAGTGGATCGATTTGAGTGTTGTCGACAATTTCGATGCGCCAGACAAGATATTTTTCGATCATCGTACGTATCTGTCTTCTGTTCAAATAGATTCTTGCATTACCTCCTACATCCAATATCACAATCGGAAAAGTCTGGACCGAAGCACGGAAGAAAGGACGAGAAGAACTTCAACCTTATCTGGATGGCTTTAACTTCAGGTTCAAGGCGTGTAAGGCTGGTACTTTGCCCGTGGACATGCATGGCAGCCAAAATGAACAGCGTCATCCGACAGCTTTCCCAATCAGTAAGTTGGACAAGTTGTGAAACTGAAGTCGATCCTCCAGCGGCGTTACCAGGACGTCATATAGTCGCATACGTGTTACCGAGGTATGTAGCATCTTTTGACCGATGCACCATGTCGGAGCGCGTTTTGACAGACGCCGATCATTTTGAAAGTGGTATGGTGGATGCGGAGGATTTTGTCTAGCCGTGCGAGAACTCCTGGTCCGAAGAGTTCTGCATCCACATTCAACCTTCTTGTTTACCCTTCTTCTTGCTTGCGTGGTTCATGTCAAGAGTCATGTTCAGGCTGCCAGCGGTTAGTGGTGCAACGGCGTGCAAAATTCGCTTGGGGAAGCCGCAATGCCTCCTGTCACTTGGCTCGAGCTGTAAGGCTGGTCGATTGACAATTATCTATCGCATATCAACGTGACACAAAGTCGATGGTCGAGATGTCTCACACCGCTGTTACGAGATGAAGTCGGAAGAACGTCGCGATTGTGAGATGTGTTGCAAGGATGCAGGCAAAATGTGAACAGGCTTGCCCAGTACCTGCATGACAGCCGTCCGTGCCGCAGCATGTTTCAGCCAGTCAACGGCTGTGAGAACGAGGCCTTCATGCAGCGGACTTCAGACGTCGTTTGTCTCCACAGACCAAGGCATGCCCGTCGATGGTTTCAACCGGCCACACTTCCTGATTGCGGCATCTCGTGCAGCACCGGCCCGGGAAGAGACTTCGCTACCACTCAATGCCTTTGATGCATCGAACAATTCTGGTGCAACTTTATGCCACTTGAGGTTTGGCTCAACACTTTGTCACATCTTGACTCCCAAGAACGACTGCGCGATGCACTCACCAGCACTGCATCATGGCACCATAAACTCGAGCTCAAATATCCGTAACATCCTGGCTCCGGGAGTCTCCCGGTGACATGGGCTATGTGGCCGCTTGTCGATCTACGACATGGATATACCGCGTGCCTTCCGACGTGTACCACGTGCATTCACCATATTGATCCATTGCAATTGCTTGACACTCTGGTCTGACCATTCAGGACTATTTACCTAATTCTCAAAGCACCTCGACGGATGGAGTACACCATTTCAGGTATCTTCCGAATGCAATTCATATGCTAGGGGTCGTGACCCAAACTCTAATATCCACTCCTCGTGTTAGCAACGAAGATCATCCGCGGCTCCTACGCAACTACACCTCTTCCACGAGGCGAGGGAACGCCTTAACCGGGCTGTCAACCTGACTAGCTACCTTTTCCCAACCTCACTGGCGGACCTTGCTGTCCGGAGCCGAATGGATCATGGCTAAGAGGTTTCATCCGCCTTGGTGACGGACACTAGGAACTCCTGGCCTCACCTCAATGCATGGAGATCGACAACGGCCGTAGGTGGCCGGACTCGACCTGATGTTATAAGAAGGGCGAGCGAGCACGTAACGGAAGGATCTGTTCCTCAGACATCAACCCTCTCCTCAAACCGACACTGGCTGTTGGCTCTTGTGACATTCGCTCTATACCCACCTTCGCTCTCTACACAACTAATAAGGAACCCCAACTCCAACGAATTTTCCAATCAAAACAACTCAACCGCAAACATGAAGTTCGCCGCAGTCGTTGCGCTGCTCGCCGCCGCCGCCGCCGCCGTTCCTACTGGCCTCGAGCGAAGACAATTCGGTGGCATGACCGAGAACGAATTAAAATCCGGCAGCTGCAAGAAGATCACACTCGTCTACGCTCGCGGCTCCACCGAGATGGGTAACATGGTATGCATTCCTATATCACCAACACGTCAAATATGCTATCCTTCCTCGAGCTGACACTCACCAGGGTTCTTCCCTTGGTCCCCCCACTTGCAGTGGCCTCAAGAGGAAATTCCCAGGCCAAGTAGCCTGCCAGGGTGTCGGAGGCGCTTACAACGCCGGCCTTGGAACCAACGCTCTTCCCGGAGACGGCACCAGCGCCGCTGCCTACGGCGAGGCCGAGAAAATGTTCAACCTGGCCGCCTCTAAATGCCCCGACACCATTATCGTGGGTGGCGGTTACTCTCAAGGTGCAGCCGTCATGGTCGCTTCCGTTAGACGCTTGCCGGAAGCAACCAAGGCCAAGATGGCTGGCGTCGTGCTCTACGGAAACACTCGCAACCGTCAGGAGCACGGCAAGATCCCTAACTTCCCTGAGGACAAGGCTCTCACCATCTGCAACGCTTCTGATGGTGTTTGCGGTGGCGCCCTTCTGGTTACTCCTGGTCACCTCACATACCAAACCAAAGTCCCCAAGGCCGTTTCCTGGCTGGCCGAGCGCATTCAAGCTCAAGAAAGCTCCGGCGGCGGCTCCTCCTCCAGCAGTGCCGCCTCCTCGACTGACAGCAGCGCTTCTGACGATTCCAGCAGCTCTGGTAGCTCTGGCGGTTCTGGTCTCTTTGGCGGTCTGCGTCGCCTGCGCGGTGGCAGCGCCGCTTCTGCGGACACCTCTGCCGACACCTTTGCCTCTGCCGACACCTCCACCTCCACTGCTGCTGATAGCTCCGCCGACGCTGGTGGCGACACCGGAGCTTCTTCTGGTGGCGGAAGTCGCTTCAGCAGCTTCCTCAGCAAGATGCGTGGCATGCGTGGCGGCAAGTAAAGCGCACATCTTGTTCACCTGAGCTAGTTGTCACAGCGATCTACAACGACATTACAAAATAGAGTAGACCGTGGGGTGTTTTTTTACACTTTCATTTTTCTTGGATGGGCGGCAACGAGAAACGCTGGATCGTTTGGATTGAACTCGTATGACAGTTGTTTTTTTTTTTACTTTTTTTCTTTCGGCCTTGAGACTTTGCATTGTCTCCTCATGTCGTTTTTCTCATCATAGCGAAATTGGAGTGAAAGCGTTTTGAGCCCGCGGTTTAGTACACGACAGTCGTGAAACGATGGTTTGGTTCTCACAAAGCCGGTTTTCCCGAGAAACTCACGTAGGTATTCGTCATGCTTACTCATTGCATGCACATAGGTACATATGCATGACACGCGAAGTTTGCGAGGCCTCCTTGCGCGATTCAAAGTTTGCGTGACCGTTTCATGAGATTTGCATAAGCTGTCGCCATCTTGTTTCACGTGGGAAAGCATAAAAGCCAAGCGAGCCAAGGCCGCCCGGATTTGCGTTCGATTCGACGTCTGTTGAATCATGAATGTGTTGATGGAACAACTGAAGAGCCCTCGACAGTCGTGGTTGTCAATAAACATCATGTTCTAAGACTCAAGCAAGACTTTAATCCTTTATTGTCCGACACGCACGTGCACATCACTCTTGACGCTGACATGAGATGCTTCGGCAGGTGAGACGTGCGAGACGCAAACCACTTGTTATCATCTCCTTCACCGACGAGGAGGTAGATGGCGGGATCTTTCGAGTAGTGACGTTAGTCGTGCGAGCGATGTGATGCCTGAAAGACGATTTCGCCCGTCCATAAACGTCGAGAATCCCCTCCATATCGTTCGCAAATACGTAGTCTGAATGTAACGGTTAGCTGTACCCGTCTACCTGAGAAGCCCTAATGAAGGACCCGCCGGGGGATGTCCGTGGTGAAGGCGATGACACCTTCCCTTGCCTCTCCAACCTTGTGTGCCGTCTACCATACTTTACCTCGACGGCTCTAGCTCTCGAGAGCGCCGTCATAAAGCATTGTTTACCTGTTTTCATTGCCTCCCGACTGCGCCAATTTCTTCGACTACCATGACCAGCCAATGACTGTGGACGTCGCGAGTATCATGACGGCATTTGAGCGACGACATTGTCCTCAAACCTTCCCAGGTGAAACCCCCCACGGAGGTTGAAGAGGCGCTGCTTAGGCAGGATTGAGCGGTTGAGTTAGGGCTCGTCTCGACAACATGTGCACCCGCGGTTTTGGAAAACGACGTGACATGGGACAATTTAGAGAGCAAAAGCGCGACCACGAAGACGATCGTACTGGGGTTGTTATATGCGATGGAATTGTACACATTACCACTTACTGCCTGAACATCATCAAGCCAGCCTCCTCTTCCGCCGCATCCCTGTCCCCATCTGCCATCTCCTCATCATCCTCACCCAGACCTTCCGCGAGACTTTGCAGCCTCTGTCCGAACAAGCTTCCGAATAGCTCGTCCGTCTGCCTCTCACCCCACTTGCATCGATCTTCAGGCGCCATAAAGTTCTGAAGCTTTTCGTGCACGGTGTACTTGAGCTTGCGGCCCTTGCTAGCCTTGGTGTCGACATTCTTCTTGGTCTTCGCTTCCCGTCGCATGGTGTTCATGTTGTTCAGGTCCAGATTGGTGGCAGCTGTCAAGCCCTCGGAGGAAGCTGATTTAGCTTCGAGGAGTTCCTTGAGAAGGAGGCCGTAGAAGTCGGCGTCGTCGTAGATCTTAGGGTCTTCCAAAACCCTTGCGGCGAGTTGCACAGGTGCACAAGAGCGGGGAGTGTGTACCCGCTTGAGGAGGCGATCGGGTGCAGTAAGGTGTTCGTTCAGGACATCAATGATGGTCGCTTGCTGTGTGTTGTTCAAGCGGCCGGACTGAGGCTGGGCGGTCACGCCACGGGCTTTGACAGACCACTTCTGGAGGACAGTATTACGCTGGGGTAGAGCTTGCTCTTCCTGCTCTTGAGTGTACGCCCACAGTTTTTCCGTGGGAGTCTTCGCGGAGAATGTGGGTCTCTTGCGCTTCTCGCCAGTCCGGGCAGTGGTCAGCTCGTCGCGGAAAGCTGTGAGAGAAGACCAAAGGTTGTAGGCAGCTGCCTCAGCGGCGTCAAGGGCATCTTGTGCTTCCGAGATTTGTGATTCGTAGCCTTCGTCCGTAGGAGCAACGAGAGTGTTGGTCGCGACCAGACTCTTCTGCATCTTGATCCTTGTGTTGAGCAGAGAATCGAAGGTGGTGCGTTGCCTCTTGACAGCACGACCCTTCTCCGCATCCTGCTTGTTCGCAGCCGAAATTGTTGCAGCAACAGCCTTCTGCTCGGTTGCCATCATCTTGCGTAGTTCCGCGCGATCTTGTGGCTCGTCCTGTGGCTCCGCAGCATCGTCCTCATCCTCTTCGTCGCTCATGCCCGTAGCGTCGGTGCCGTCCTCAAGCTCCTCGTCGTCCTCCTCACTGCCATCGTCTTGCTCCTCCTCGCTATCCTCATCGTCAAATCCTCTCGCGAAAGGATCGTCATCGTCATCGTCTCCTTCAATCGCATCCCTAGCAACGCGCGACCCGCTGTACTGAGGACCAAGAGCAATCTCTTTCGGCTTCCTCAACTTGCTCTTTCCCACTGGCGCATAGTGCTCACGCGCACCAGCATCCTTATCCTCCTGCTCGTCGTCTCCAGAAGCATCATCGCTGTCGGATTCGGGGATGTCGGCTTCAGGATCGAAGTCTGCAAGAATTGTAAGTATTCTGGCTTGGTAATTTTCTGGTGATCAAGACGACATACCTTTAGGAGCAGCATCGACCAGCTCCTCGAATTCGCTTGCGCGATTGCGACCTTTGCTCACAGCCATTTTTTGTTGTTGATGTTGAAGGAGAATGTCTTTACAGCCGAGGCGCGCGAAGAAATTCTGGAACCAGACTTCCTCTCAAAGCCAGGCGGCGGAAACCAGACTCCGAATTAGGCTCGCCCGCGCCGACCCGGCTGAAGGTAAGCGAACATGGAGCTATATGCGCTCTTGCTTAACATCATCGCATCCTTCGATCCTTTGCTACCTTGACGAGCTTAGGCGTCCAATATATCTGCAGAGCGCATCAAAGGATTCGATCAATTAACTTGTCGCCTGCCATAACTCACGAAATTGTGCCCGAGGTGAGTGCACAACAAGATGACGGCTTCACTGTTAGATTTGCCACTCAATTATGTGGCTGCCTGTTCACATAGAATACGTAACTAAATGAACAAATCATATAGACCAAAAGAAACTCAACTCCAACCCCACAACACACATCCAACATGGCATCCATCGTGCTCGCCGGTTCAACCGGCCTAGTCGTAAGACAATCACCAATCAAACATCTCTCAAAGCCCCAACCAACTCTAACCACGTCGAAACAGGGCTCCCACATCCTCAGCACCCTAACCGCCTCCCCCCAAATCCACCACATCCACGCCTTCGCCCGCAAACCCCTCACCCTCTCCGAGAAAATCCACCCCCTCTCCTCCCCGGACTCCAAAACCTGGCCCACCCTCTACCCAACCACCAGCCCGGCACCCTCAATCTTCATCTCCGCCCTAGGAACCACCCGCGGCCAAGCAGGCTCCGTCTCCGCCCAGCGCAAAATCGACTACGACCTCAACCTCGCGCTCGCCAAGAAAGCCAAAGAAGCCGGTACGAAGACGTACGTGCTGATCTCGTCCGGTGGCGCTAGTAGCTCTAGCATGCTCGCGTATCCGAAGATGAAGGGCGAGCTTGAGGATGCTGTTACCGAGCTTGGGTTTGACCGTACGGTGATTATTAGGCCTGGGCTTATTGTTGGTACGAGGGAGGACAGTCGTCCGCCGGAGGCTGCGTTGCGCAAGCTGGCGAATTTCATGGGATCGGTCAGTGGTGGTGCTTTGAAGGACTTTTGGGCTCAGGACGCCGAGGTCATTGCGAGGGCGGCGGTGAGTGCGGCGTTGCAGGCTGAGCAGAGGGAGGAGAAGGTGTGGATGATCGGGCAGAGTGATGTCGTGAGGCTCGGAAGGACAGAATGGAAGGCTTAGGCGAGTATTGCCTGGAGATTCTGGCACAGTGGTAATGACGAGGACGTTTCTTTGTACTGATATATTCCTAATGATGAGAAGCTCTGTTTGCGCCACCATATGAACCGAAAGCTACGTCATGAATCGTACACGGCCAGCGTGATCATAACTTCTCATTCTTGCCTGATTCTGCATGCGTAAGGAGTGGAGTTTGAACGCTTCTCAGAGCGACACAGCCGCTTACACACTGTTCCCAATTCCGCCCGCTGCGAAGGTGAGACAATCTTCTTACGACCAGAACCAGCCCTTTCTAGATGGCTCGTGGCCACCAGAGGTAGGAGCAATTGGTTCCTCAAACGATGTCTGTGTGCTCTCCTGTGTCTCCTCGAGACCGCCGGCGAACCTGCGCTTGAGCACAACGGTAGTTTTCACACTACCATCGGGGAGACGCGTCGTCTCAGTGGTCGTCAGAGTAGACAAAACCTGAGGCCGACTGGTATCTGCTTGAGCCGGTGCGAGATTCTGGGGATGAGCAAGGGAAGGTTGGCGGTCTTTTTGATCGAGCAGATGCGACTTGTGCTCCAATCTCTCGAGGGCGTCTGCCAGTTCCACAGCCAGCTCCTCGTGCTCGTCCTGCAACGCATGCAGTTGCTCGGCAAGTTGGTCGATGTAAAATCTGTGCTCGCCTTTGACGCTGTCCTGGTCTCTTTGCAGTGTTTCGCACCTCTCAACCAGACGCTCTACCTCTCTGATAGATTCCGGCTTCGAGGACGTACAACCATTGAGAGCGGAAGATTTCTCAGAATTGTTCGAGGGACGCTTGTGCCAATCAGTAGCATCGAGTACATGATGTAACTGCTTCCACTCAGCGAGTCGCTGTTCAAGCCGGGCCATTACTGCTGCTTCACGATCGGCCAAACGCTGTTCGTTGGCGGATGACTCTGCTCGTACCGTGGCCCAGCGCTTGTTCTGCTCATCCAGCTGCTTCAGCTGCATCAGATAGTCTAGGAGTGCAACGTTGCCGCTGGAAGTGTCGTCTGCCGCAACTCCTGCGTCACAGTCAACCAGGCCATTCTCCTCATCAGCAAAGGCACGTGCAGCTCGTTGTCTAGCAGCGTCCCCGACAGCACGGCCTAATTCATCCGGGCATCGAGCTTCCGATTTGGAACCTTCACTCTCGTGGGCGAACGATTCTGCTCGTGCCATGGCCCGGCGCTTCTCACTCTGCTCATCCAGCGGCCTCAGCTGCATTTGATAGTCTCGGAGTGCGTGGCTAGCAGTGGTCGTTTCATCCGGAGTGTGGTCTGCCACAACTCCTGCGTCACAATCATTCAGGCCATTCTCCTCATCGGCAAAGGCTCGTGCAGCTTCTTGTCTAGCGGCGTCTCCGACAGCACGGCCTAGTTCATCTGGGCATCGAGCTCCGGTGACAGAGTGTTCACTCTCGTCGGATTGGTGCTCGGAATCCTGCAACCAGTCATTGTACATCTGCTCGTAGATATCGAGCTCCGTATCAGGCTCATGTGATGATTTGATTGCTCCGCTGACTGCACGGCCCAACCCATCCGGACACTCGCCCATCGAGGTATTCACAGGTTTGAAGGGTAATCCCAGTGCCTCAAGCTTGTCATATACCCACGTCGTATCTTCGGGAGCAGGGGTCTCGATCGCCTCCAACAATTCAGTGTATTCAGACTTGATCCGCACACGTTCCCAAAGTTCAGGCTCCGATGCAGGAGAGTGCTGCTGACACCAGCGCCCCAACATCGTATTGGACAGGCCCTCTCTAGCAAACAACTCGGAAGCGGCGGTAGCATTAGAGTACATGGTGGGCAGCTGCGGAGGGAGAATACCACGACATTGCAGACTTAGCATCCAGTCCAATCCCGGTCCACGCCAAGTTGAAGTCGGCCCTATTGAGCCTCTGTACCCAGATTTCTCCCGGGACGTCATGGGCTTGTCGAGTGCTGCTTCAAGCAGGTCCTCGAATGCGTGTCGCCACTTGGTGTCGTACTTGGCCAGTGCAGGGTCAGCTTCCAGGTTGACGGGCGAGTCTGGACTACTTTTGAACCACTCTACACCGAGCCACTGGGGATAATCGCCTTCAGGATCCTCGAACAGAGCAGTGATCTTTGATGGGTCCACATGGCTGTTTCTTCGAGCAGATTCGAGGAGTAGCATCCTTGCTGTGGCTCTTGCTTCATTCGAGGGCCGCCCCATCACCCCGACATGAGCCTTTGTGCATTTGGCCCATGCGCCTTGGATTTGTATGAGAAGATGAGTATTATCCGCACCGGTCCACCTCTTATACGCCTTGTCGTGTTCATCCTCTAAAGCTTCTTGCACATCGCTGACATTTTTATGGAAGTTCGTGACGGCAGAGAAGGCATCATCGACAAAGTGTTTGAAGAATATGAGTGGGTTGGTCTCCGATTGTGGTGTTTCCTGAGCCTGGAAGGACGATACAGCGGGTGGCGAGGGCTTAACGTCGTTATCTTGGTTTGGAGTCTGGCGTGTATCTCCCGGTGCGAACCAGGAGGACCACGACGCCTTGCGATCTTCGTCATCGTTCGCCATGATGGAGGGGGCGAGTGAGTGAGGATGAAAGCTGTCAAGGTAGGAAAGATAAGGCAGATGTGAGACTACCCCGAGGGCGCGTACATGCAGGTGGCGCTCAGGCCCTGATGCTGCGGGGTCCATAGCAGTTCGAGAATCTGGGGAGAGCACCACGGAAGGAGCCGATGACGTGGGATGTAGATATTCGAACGAGCCGTTAATTTAAATACTACTCGGACTTTCTCAATGATATGGCGAGTATGTTCAAGTCATGCGATCTATTGGAAAAGGATCAGACCTCGTTACGCGGACCACGTATAGACCTCCATTCGTCTATACCTCAAATGAGTGTCTCATACTTCTGTGGCTATCCTCGGCACAAACTTACCAATCAGGCGCAGCACCATTTACAAAGGGTCAGGACAACACGCTTCGAACGCGTGTACGAATGCCTACACGATCACAACCAGCCAGCAAGTTTTGCTTTGCTAGCTGCAGCCTACGAGTGTAGATCTCCTATCCTTGCAAAGATGTAATTGTAGAGCCTATACCAATCCTGCACACGCAAGTCAGTGTACGTGGCCATGCAGATTGACTTGTGGTATACGTGTATGGGAAGAAATAGATACATTCAGACGAGGGCCAATTTCTCCTCATGCTCAACCTGCCGCACATCCACAAGTTTGGACGACGTGTAATGCGGCTGAGCTGGTAGTTGGTTTACCAGATTGAAATTTGTGCATCATGGTAGGAAGAAATTTTGATTCGAGAAAGCCATGATCGCTTACCTTGCTACGATGTACAAACTGCGTGCAAGCCATTGATTCTTATAGATGGCTGCAGCGCCTAGGTACAGTTCTCACTACACCATGCATGCATACAAGGATGTGTTGTGCCAGCTAGTAGGTCGTCACCGTATCATGGGCGCTGTCTCCGAAGAAACTACCCTCGCAACGACGGTTTTAAAAGTGACAATTCGCTCTCGACCGGTCCATCGGAGTCGCCAGCGCCAG
>Ga0265797_10004324_pt1 | contig 21835 bp, 25 predicted proteins | sample P2T30metagenome_FD_192433 | JGI IMG/M metagenome (GOLD analysis project Ga0265797, IMG submission 192433) | Plant litter microbial communities from East Loma Ridge, Irvine, California - P2 T30 | ecosystem: Environmental > Terrestrial > Plant litter > Unclassified | place: USA: California... | reverse complement strand
CGTCTTGGGGATTTAGGTAGGTAGGACCGAGGTGATCAGGGTAGGCATGTGTCTGGATATCATTGAGTTCAAGAGCATTGCTGGATAGAGGAATCGTTCCGTTGGTGGAGAGATAATAATAAGATACCGTTTACCACCGCTTGACAACGGTTGAGTCTGTTTGTGCCAGTGTGATTGCGTCGTCAGTTTGAGTTGTTGAGGAGGGAAGTGTGGGTGTAGCTACAAACACGAATACACGATGGCTTTTGAGATGTTGTGGAGGTTCGAATGTTCTCTACATTCAGTGCCATCCGTCAAGAAATCCAGTACTCTCCTCTTCGAATGTCATGGTATTGGAACCATCAGCTAGACAGACAGACAATGCCGGGGACCATTGAAGTGCACTCTCATTTTCACAACCCGTGCAATCGGAGATATCAGCCAAAGTTACTAGCCAGGTAGAGAACTGAAACCATCGCGATTGACGCTCCGTCAAAATTCGGGACCTGCAAAGCTGATGATATGTCATCAGGATAGGTCTAAAGTGTAAATAAATCGCCTCCATTCATCCATCTCCACCCTCAACCCCGCCCACTCTCTCGCCCTCGATAAAACCCCTCCATCTCCGCCCTCTGCTCCTTCCACATAGCCTTCAAGAACGGATCATGGCTTGGATCGCCATCCCAGTACTTCGCATGGAAGCTCCTCGCCCCACCGCGCCAGGCCTTCTCCGTCGGCCAGTTCACATTCCACCCATACCACAACGGCTTCCACGGCATGTTCCCCTCGCGCCGGTGCGCGTAATTCAGCAAATTCTGCTCCGGGAAGCCAGGGTCGAAGCGCCCGGGCAGTTTGAGCAGGGAGACGTAGTAGTCGAAGAGCACGCGGGAAGGCGTGAAGACGAAGAATCCGCAGTTTAGGTAGCTTGCGTCCGTCGGTGGCGGCCACGGGTGCTCGTAGCCGAAGAAGTCGGCGTGCGTGGCGAGCATGTAGGTGCGCGGCAGCGCGGATTCGTCGTCTTTGATGGCTTCCGGATTGGCGAGCGTGGACTGGGTCAGGGTCGCTTCGTCGTAGAAGACGCCGTCGAGCGGCGCCGTGACGAGATGGTCCGCGTCGATGAACAGGATTTTGCTCCACTCGGTCATCTGGAACAGGCGCAGCTTCGCGAGCACGTCTGCCCAGCGCGCGGAGCCGGGGTGCACCCAGTCTGCTTCCAAGCGGTCGACGACGCGGATGATGGCGCCGTCTTTTTCTAGCTGCGCGCGCTTGCGCTTCGAGACGTCTTCCGTGCACATCACGATGAAGGGGATGGAGTTGTTCGTGCCTGCGCTGCGCGAGTGCAGGAGCTGATAGGCTAGGACTCGCGTTCCTAGGTAGTACCCGTCGTCCTCATCATTTATTGCCTCGCTTTCGGCATCAGACTCTTTCTTCGCCGCGTTGGCGTTTGCGGCCAGGAAAGTTGCGAAAGCGACTTTCGGCGCTTGCACGCCGTCCTGGCGGTGATGGGCATGGCTGCCGGGCGCATTTGGGATCAGCGAGTGCCAGTGGGATGATTTGATGGTTAGAGTAACGAGGGCGGAGGCGAGGAAGAGAAAGATGAAGAGAGCGACGGTCCGCGGATTTGTTGACATTGTAACATTCGAGAGACGAGATTCGCTGACTCGACACCGAATTGGTGATGAAGTTATTGTGGCAATTGCGCAGGAAAGGATAGGTGTAGTGAAGTGGGCGGCATTCCAAAAAGCGTCGCGTGCATTGCGCAAGGGAGGTCCTTTTGTGAAACATACCTGGCTTCGTGGATCCGTGGCTTCAAGGTGGCCTGCAACAAATCCCAAGGCCGAGGGTCGCACGTAATGATGTGTATGTGATGAAGAAAGACATACAACATCGCTATATTTCGCGCACCAAAACGGTAGAAACCCTCGGGATAGTCTGAAACTCGCTGTCGGCCTTGGAGAACCCAGTCGAGACCGGTCACATGAAGCTTAGTTGCGGCCAGACCACTGAAGGTGACTCGAACCTACGATTTAGCAGGCAAGCTCCTGCTACCTCGCCTCATCACAGGCGAAGGCAAGGCAAGCTTGCAAGCAGCAAGAGCCTGCTTCAATTCCGGAAGCGATGCAGCTGGCCACACGGACCGACTATCTTCTTGAGCTGTTCAACGCACTCACTGTAGAATTATGCAGAGTGCAAGGAATGACCTGCAAATTCTTTATCCTCACAGACGAAGGAATAGTAGGCCGGCAATCAGCAGCACTGAAGTATTCTGTCCATAGCAAGCAAGACCTGTGGTACAGGCAGGAGGTGGCAGGCGTTTATCGAGGATGGAATGGCAGATGGATGTTGAAGTCTTCAATGAAGTACTGTTGACGGCCAGTCTTTGTTCAAGCTGGAAAGAGTCAGTGTCAACCAAGAATGGTGGTTGCACAGCAAAAAGTATCCAGTCCAGACAGACATCGCATTCGGCGGCCTCAGCCAAACCAGCAGTAATAACAACATTTTGCCATGCTCAAAAGCTCAGCAAACCTTACAACGCCATCAAAATGACGTGCTGGTGCGTGGGTGAAGAAAAGAATATCTTACATTGATTCTACCTTCCACCAAATCAGCAAAAACCAGAGTGCAGTCTTGTCTGAAGTGCTGTTAAACTGGGGAAACCCGGCGTCCCAGGGTTCATCAAGGGGGGCTAGCCCAAACTCGAACCCACGACCTCTCCGTGTGATGCATGCCGTAATCAGAACAGTGAACAAGGGGGCCAATCCTTGTCACTGGTCCGACTGCGACATACACCAAACGGAGCGATACTGAGTTCAGTGGTGGGAGACTCTTTTTGCGCATTAAATAGGTTGACTGCGTGGTCGTTCCTTCCTCGCGCTGCGCACTGGCCGGCTGCAGCAGAGAGCAGGCCAGCATGCAGCACCTCTCCGCCACCTCACTCACCCAACGTCTTTTTCCTTGCGGCGAAGAAGTAGTTGCCGTATCCCTCACTACCCTGGACCTCTTTCCAGCCAAAACCAGGCACATACACCACGCCCATAACCTGCCAGTTCTCCAGATCCGGCTGCTTATCCGCCCATGCCTTCATCTCATACGGCTGAATGTACTGGTTCCAATCGTGTGTTCCCCTGGGCACCATGCGCAACACCTCTTCCGCCATGAACTTGGTCGTGAACCAGCTGGTGCCCGTGCGCGCGATCGTGGAGCCAATGAACCAGCCGCCGGGCTTCAGGTGCTGCAGGATGGAGCGCAGGAACGGCGCGGGCTGCTGGATGTGCTCGATCACTTCGAAGAGGGAGACGATATCGAAGCCTTCTTCTGGCGTCTTGGGCAAGGGAAGCGCCTCAATGGGGATGTTGTGGTATGTGAGGCGGCCAGGCTCGAGGAGGAGAGGATCGGTGCGCTGGTGGCGCTTTGCGACGGCGATGACTTCTGGCGTGGGATCGACGGCGGTGACGGAGTGTGTTGTTGCCAGGCGTGCGGCAGACTCTGCGAAGATGCCTCCTCCGCAGCCGATGTCGAGGTACTTGCGCTTGTGGCCCGGCGGGAGCGGTGGCGCGGTGCTCAAGCATCGGTTGATGAAAGGGTGTCGGTGCTGGTTCATGAGATGGAGGAGCCGACTAGAGCCTTGAGGATCCCACCATTCTGAGGCCAAGGTGTTGAAGTGGGAGACTTCAGTCTCGTTGACAGAGCTTCCGACGTGGCTCGCGTTGGGAGGGTTGGAGTCGGTGGTATGGGTGCGGATGGAGTGTGTGGTTCGGAGTGCAGGGTTGACGGCGGCGCGTATTGATGGTTGTGTTGCTACTAGCCTCCGCAAAGGAGCTGGCAACGAAAGGAGAGTGTTTGGGCGCATTTTGAGCGGGTTGGTGGTGGTATTCACAGCATTCCTTACGGACATAGTCGATGTGAAGTCCAGCCTCGGCTTGCTAGCGTCTGGACTGCTGGCCCGCCAAGACGAGAGGCAAAGTCGGAGGTCATCCGCCATCCACCGCATCCACCAACGCCTCCTCCTTCGCTGTTGCATCCTCAAGACATCCCAGCGGTGTAAACCAGACACTCCGATCTCATGGCATTTTGGGATGCTGAGCCTACATTCAGTACTTTGGCCTTCTAGATTAATAGGGATATGGCCAACATGGCGAGAACGATGGGATTCCAGGACTCGGAGCTTCTTCGCCTGTGAGAGTGCACATGCCCTGGCCGCTAGGAGGTGGTGTTTACTTCGCTGACATACATAACGCCATCATGTCTAATGCGGTGAATTGCGACTGTACATCTTATTGTCAACTGGCTGGCCTCGCTCGCTAAAACAGTAAAACTGCATGAAGTCGGAGATCAAAGCCGTGCTTTAGTCGCCAACCATCTCCCTGTCACGTGGGGTAATTGCTGTTGTCTTCATGCAGCCCTCAGCCCTCTTGTCAAGGAGCCTGTCAGGTGGAGTTATATCTCGAAATCGTTATTGCCTACGGGGATATCTCGCCTATTTGGTGACCCGCTTGCTCCAGAGTGGGTCTCGCTTCTCAGAAGTCTCCGAAACAACCTCCTGACGGCCAAACACCCCGTCACCCCGTCTCGCCCGTGCGTGGAGAACATGCCTTCTTCCGTGCGCCAAGGTATGCTCGCTTGAGTCCATTGACCAGGTGACCATGTAACAGTGTCGCAAACGAGACTGGGCATCAAAGGATGCATATCCCAGGCTCACGAGTATGGGACAGTCCTCTGCGAACATCCAAATGTCGGTCTGCAGTAAGATTCGTCAGAACAGAGACTTGAGAGTTGCTGTCGTGCGGTCCCACACTAATCCCAGTTACCTGGATTGAATCGCTTGCCAGCTGGGGGGCAAGCAGGGATTGCAACATCACTGCGGAGTTCTACCGGTCCGCGACACTCTGAGGCCGAAGGTCGGTCCGCATCGACCGCTCACGTTTACTTGCACTGATGTGACTGGAAGCGATGGAGGCAACCACCAACAACAATAGCATGCGACAATTCTCGAACGCTTAAGTGCCTGAACGCCTGTTGTGGGCATATGGGGAGTTACGCGAAGGTGTCTGCGTAGCATGACACGCATGGCACTTGACACCTCCGGGTCGGAGAGAACGTGCCACTTGAGCCGGAAGCGCGATGCAAAACGCGACACAACCGGTGCTATTCAAATCGGAGCCGATCAAGTCGGAGCCGACCAATACACTTCAACTCCACCACAGCGTAGCGCTTTTGCTGGCACATCCGAGCCTTCTCGAGATCCGTGGACCGCATTCACACAGCGGAACATCGAGAATACCGACAACCCTTTACGAGCATATACGAGCCGATCCGAGGACGACAAGTGTCGAGTAAGCTCTTGACATGGTACACACTTGCCATGATCACTTGAGTTGTTTTACATGAGCCCAAGCGGCAGCCAATCAACTGTTGTGTGCTTTTGGTCTCTTGGTCTGCCGGAGCTCACACGCCTGTTCAAAAGGATTATTACCATGCCGGCCAACCGGTGAGGTTCGGGCTCCATTTTAAACGGTTCGCGGTCTTACAACTCATATCTCGATCATTGAGACCATTCCGAGGTGTGACGGTGTCTTTTGCCGACGCAACTTGTCGTGATAAAAACACAAAGCGGCGCGACGTTCATACAAAGTCACCGTAAAATCGAGATCTTGGAAAAGGACGTCGAAATCCAACACCGTGCATGTCGGCTTTCTCCCATCATGCCCTCGTTGTCCTGCCAGCTCCGTCTAGGAAGCTCTTTCGAAGAAGTTACAAGCACACTTGGACTCGATCCGACCAACACAAGCGATGTGAGGATCTACCATCTCATGCTGGTACCGTATCGTTCCAATTTCCACAGTAATGACGGTACCCGTGACACTGACGTAGATCGCCAGCACGAAGTAGGAAAAGGCCGCCAGCGACTTGTTCAGAACAAAGATGCATTACTGCCACAATTCAAGCAAAGTCCGCTGGCCCAACCACCTTATCATCGGACGCATATCGATTTTAAGGCTTTCTTACGGGAGACGAAAGCGATTCACCTGTCTGCATGTCCTGAGACTCGCGCAAGATACGACAAAGCGTCTGGACCAGATGACTCGAACGCTGCTATCAGTTGGCTACTATGGCAAGCTCTGCGAGGAGGGGAGCAGAATGGCTACGACAAGCATCCTTCTTCCTGAGTCTTCGTACATCTTCGTACACGTTTGTTCGATCGAGACTAAAAGGGCTCCGACAACTGTGGGGTAGATACTTATGTATCTAGTGTGATACGTCTCGCTCATCGTGGATCTGTCTGCTGCGAAGGTGGATCATAGCTCCTAGTCAGTCTGCAGCCGCATCTGTTTGTTTTGGTCCACACCACCAAGCGATGCAAGTGGGTTGCGGCAAGCGGTATAGTCGTTGTCGCCTGGGGCTGTGCCGCGACCGCGGAGCGAGAGAGGAGTAATTTTGACACTACTGGAATCTCCAACGCACACGCCTATAAATTCACACCTCACTCTTGCATCATACCTGTCTTGACGTTGCAGGTGACGGACGGCGATCGAAAGCCGCGGGCGGCTAAACTGCTACACGGAGTCGGGTATACTCCGATGTCAATGATCTGCTTGCTGTAGATTGATTGTTTCTCTGAGGTAGTGAACGCCTCATCCCCGTCAAATGCATACAGTTCTACCGCACGCATTCTGATCCCAGGAAACGCCATGGACTTACACGACACGCACACCGAAACCCAGCTTCCAACGCGCAGACGACGAGAGAACCTGACTGCTGTGGCCTGCTCCCCTTGCCGACATTCGAAATTGAAGGTCCGATGTCTTTGCCGGCCCGGTGCTAGAGTATTCGTAGTCGTAGGCTGACTCGAAACTTTAGTGCGATGGGTCTAAACCTATATGTCGGACCTGTAGCCGACGTACAAAAGACTGTTACTACGACGTGGAGAAAACTAAGTACCAATCACTTGTTGAACGATTGCAGCAGGCGCAAGATCGTGTGAAGGAAGTTGAAGAATCTCGAGAGGCATTACGCCAAGTTCTCCGAGCGATCTCCTTCGACGGGGAAACTACCAGGCAAGGTAAGTCATGTATGCTCGGTGATCACTCCAACCCAACGGCGGATGGTCACTTAGTAGATACGATCTGTTCACTAACATTAACCTCCAACGATAGAGCTGTGTCACCGTGACGGGTTATTTGACGCTAGCCAGCACTTGTCGGAGACTGGAATTTCTGTGCCTGGGCCATCGATCGTGTTGCCTACAGGCTGGACAGAACTCTCTCGGATATTCCACTTGCACTACGCAAGTGATCTTCCGTTCGTAAACCTTCCAACACTCGTCGAACCGTACATTACGGCAGCACACCATGACTGGTACAGCAACGTGGAAGGAAATGCTCCCGATACAACACAAGCGCCACTACCAAAATCGCGCGGATTGACTCTGGCGCTTTTGGCATTGACTTTACGACATTGCCGGGGAAGGGTTTGTGAGTATCTTGCGCCTCATGCACACGATCTGGACAATGCGACAGCCCTTTCGGCACACTTCGCAATCCTTGCAAAACGTTGCCTCACATTCAACGACACTGACTGGAATCCCGCGGATATTGAAGGGGTACAGTTGAGATTGATGTTGGCTTCGTACGACTGGTCGCTAGGTAGAGGCCAGCAGGCACGACTGTTACTGTCCGAAGCTGTCTCGATAGCAGGTTACATTGGGCTGCTGCCAGACCACCGCGCGAAACGTGTGTCAAGCTCAATCTCGGTCGCAATGGCATTTGAGGCAGAGTCTATGGGCATACAACTGAGATCTGGAGGTGACGACGTCCGAATTGATCATGGAGACTACGCGGAATCTGTAAGGCGAACCACTTGGAGTTTGTTTCTCCTGGATACCGAGTACGCACTCGGACGCCATCGCTCCAAGCTCATCAGTAGCACCGACAACTTCCCTCCGCTTCCCAGAAACCAATCCGCTTTTGCAGACAGTGCGCCAACAACTGTCTCCCTAGCGAGTGAGCGTGTCACTGGCTGGCTTGGAAGGCAGATGACTGTGCTTGTCGATCCAGAACTTCAGTCGGGGTCGAATTGCTCTGCATCATTTTCGACCGATCTCCGGCCGCCTCTCACACCTTCGATCAGCTCAAGTTCCAGCAACAGTCTCTCTGGATCGGCGGACGACAAGATCCTCTGCTACTACATCCATTATGTATCTCTCTTCCACCGCATTATCGTATGGGCTCATTCCACACCTTGGAGGTTCGTATCATGTGTCTTTGGGGCTGACCTTCGCTAATTCGAGAACACCAGCAGCAACGAGAAACATCCTCCTTGGAACAAATCTTGCAGCTGGAACTCTCTACTGCGGCACTTGTTGATGATCAACAAAAGTTTGCCTGCACATTTACGACTCACAAAGTTCAATACCATCGAGCACGCAAGAGGCTGCACGGCGGCCCAGTATTTTACCATGCACATCGCAAGGCTGCTGTGTCATATGGCTCTTCATTGGCAATGCCTTCCTTTCCTCCCACTCAGATATACACACGCCGCAGGAACGCAACATTTGAGGAACTTTTGTGACCAAAGCTCAGAAGCGCCGGGCGGTTTCTGGAAGAGCAGCGCTCGCGAGTTCTTTGGAGCGGCCCGATCTGTCTTGGACCTCACCGCCGAAGCTCGGGAAGCTGGTTGTCTTACCATGAGCGGATTTGCGCTGTACGGCATCTTTTGTGCGAAGTTCGTGGAGGTCTACGCCAAGGCGTTTCCGTGGATGGACCCCGACTACACGGCAGCAGACGAGTATCATCGCGGAGCTGGCAGTCATGGAGAACTTCCTACATCTCTTGCCCGCAGGCCGCATCTGAGTTACAGCACGGAGATTGAAGGGATCAATGACACCCTGCGCATTGCAGAGCAGTGGGTGGAGACGCTTGATTCGGTCGCCAGTTACTTTGACACTTTCAAGCAAGACTTTGCCGCAAGTGTTGCCCTGGGACGATCCAGTTTGGGTGAGCCTTGTAAAGACGATCGCCAAGCGGCGAGGTCTTTGCGTGAGGGTGGCCCGGGAGAAGGCGACGAAGAGTTTGAATTGCTCAGACATCGCCTGTGCAATTACGGTAAACTATGACTACAAGGACGTATCAAGAAACGATTGACGAAACGATGATCAAGCGGCGCTTGTGTTCTGTGGTCGCTACCAATCCTCTGTCGATGATTTATTGTCCAAGTCAATCTCCATGGTGTACACTAGACCGAGGTTCGAATCGTCTTCAAAGCTTTCGTTGCCAGTGGTAACCTTAATCGATTTGTTCAGGCGATCATGGTATTCAGACAATGCACACACGCGGCATGACATTTGTCCGAGCCGAGCTTGAGGAGTGTTATGACGATTCTGGTAGACTAGGAGGTAGACTGGATCCAGAACTCGATCTCGTCAACCTCCGAGAACGCTCACAGCGAGACGAGCCTGACAGCTGCCAACAACAGCACATCCGCTGCCACGTCACGAATCTGGCAACATCTGCATCACGCGACACAAGATTCTGCCCGCGTGAAGGGTGTCCCAGCGCACCGGATGCCTCGTTTGCACGCTCAGATCGAAGCGGTCAAGCGAGCGGTCGTCAACTTTTCACGGCTCGTACAATGTGATCTGTCCCAAAATTGGTTACTGCACGAGCTGCATGACATGAGACGCGTAGTCAGGCACCTGTCCAACCGACGTTACACAGCATGACGTGCGGTCCAGGTGAGGGAATCCACTCCGGATGTCACTCAGAGCAACGCAAACCGAAACTCATGAGCCTGCATGTCACTATCCTGACGGTCAGAACCCCGACATTAGTGGTGTAGCCCGAATTGATTGGTGTGCGGATAGAATGGGAAGCTGGAACATAGCAACAGTCGCTTCGCACAATCCTTGAGTCAGAGCGACCAGCCACACAATAACATTGACTGAAGATTTCACGAGGATAGCGAGAACAGACTCGAACCGGAGGCTGACAATAGCATGATGCCCAAATATCGTGAACAGTCTGGCGCAGAGCTCTACATACATCACGATGGTGCATCGCTGTTTCTCCTGTACAATTCCACTGCAGACTCGCAAGCACTTGCATCTCCCCCTTGACACTGCTTGCGACAAGCTGGGCACTTCCAATGCCTGTTCACAGGCTTGAAGATTCCCCAAACGTTCCCTTTGCCAGATGCAGCGTCCAGTGGGATGTAGAATCGTTCGACGAGTATTGGGGATATGGCCTCGAATGGTCGAAGCAGATAGCGTGTACGCCTTTGGCGCCCAATATGTTCTCTGTACTCCTGCTTGAACAATCGAAAACATGAAGCCAATGGACCCTCGAGCGCTTTGAAGACATGTCGTGCCACGGTAGTGTGCTTCACAGGGTTGTCGACATCGTAAACGAAGACACGGTTTACTTCGTGCCAATGAGACTCAGCTGAGACATAGAGCTTTGTGGATGATGAACCTGTCGTGGATGAAACTGGAAAACGAAGCAGTCGTTTTCTTCTCCGCGCCTCATCGGCATTGGCCCACCCGTTGAAGGACGCAACGAAGATATTGAAGGACTCCTGCCACAGTTCTCTCAAACCAGGCATCTGAGCTCGGACACAAGCGGCCCGGACAAGGTCTTCCGTGAGGACCAATGGCGTTCGTACCTCGGGAGTGTTGACAACGAAAACGCATGTGTAGACGTTCTGCTTTTGTGCAGCCGATGGTACCAAACAGGGTTGCCACTCAGGAGTGTCACAAGCGGCGTGTGTCATGCGTGGAAAGTTTTTGAAAGATCCTGCAGAATTCGTTAGCCGATTGGAAACCTGGTAGACGGCCAAATTTGTCGGAACCTACCAGTGAAACCTTTGGAGATCTCGCCTTGGTGGACCGGGTTCGTGGCGACAGGTGCGCTTCCAGCAGCTCCTGCATCAAGAAGTCTAGGCGGCGTGGCCGTCTTAGCAAGGGTTGTCGTTGTAGACACAATCGCACCAAGTTTCCCTTGATGCTGTTGGCACAACAGCTTTGCAGCCGCGAGTCGACCGTCTGGCACGACCTTGGCCAGCAAGTCTTGAGACAAGAGAAGAGCAGTGCCCATAGCGGTCACATCAGTGAATGGATCTTTGCGAGTTTCGTAGATCTTGTACCACTCATCCTTTTGATCCAAAGTCACCGATCCGCGCCATGTAGGTTTAGCAAATTCGCGTATCTTCGTAGGAGCATCTTCAGGTCCGGGAGCAGCGGTCCACGCGGCGATCACAGATCGTGCGAAGACATCAAAGGGCGCCTTTGGGCAGACCGTACCGTATATTCGCTTGTTGTTCACAGCTCTTTCGCCACGAGGAACCAGAGAGCAATTGATGCTGGATCCTGCCGAAAAGTTCTCGGTTGCAAGGACGGAGAAGTCGTCAAAGCGTGTTCCGGTGTGGTCGCTCTCGACCTCATGGTCCTCATCATCTCCTCTGAAACTCCAAAAGTCTTGCTCGTTGCTCGAGGGGCTTAAACTTCCACAAGCGGCTCGGACATCCGCAGGCTGTGCACTTTTGTCCAAGCCCAGCAGCCTGAGATGGTTTGACGTTGTGGTTATGCTTGGGGACGGCGACCTCCTCGTCTCCGCAGATAAAATGCGCGGTGCCGCTATTCGTGAGTCCAGACTGCCGATATGATCGACACAAGCGCTCCAGGTTGACAGCAATTGCTTGAAGGCTGTCTGTAGCAGAGAAACAACTTCGGAGCGGCGCTCGGCATTGATGGCTGCGTTGTCGAGGCGGCCCAACAATTGGTTGATGTAATCCACATCGAACAGATGACCACCACTTGTACGACATTTCGCACGTTCGGCGAGATTATCCACAGTCATTCGGGTCATCTTGTTATCCCATGTAGCCTGTGAGAGAATAGCGACCATGACATCGTCTTGATCGGTGTCTTTTTCGGCAGCGATGGCATTCCGAGGCGTAGGTACAACGACCAGAGGTGACGTGCTGCCCAGTGGTATGGCGGACCCCACTCGCGTCGATTGTGTGGGTGATGATGCAGTGCCATCGCCGTGTCTACGCTCTTGCTTGGCTTGTACTTGGCGGCTGCACTCTTCCTGGAGAAAATGGCTGTCAAACTCGGCAGCATGTTTCTGCTTGAACGATGTCTTTTTTGATCGGGCGCCTGTAGCTTTTGGTCGTCTCTTTGCATCTTTCGATTTTGTAGTTGCTGTCGTCTTCGTGGGTGGCCCTGCTGGCAGATTCTCTTCGGCCTTGCGCTTGGACTCCGCTCGCCCATGGCTTCTGGTGAACTTAGGCTCTGGCATGCTGCTGGCGTGTCACAGTCGAATGGTCGGATGATGGGACTCGCCGTGGATCGGTGTAGAAAGGTATGGGAGTTGGAGGTACAGGTAGCGGCGACGAGTTGTACGCTTGATCTGGCACAAAATCAAAAGTGTTTGTTCAGTGGGCACGCAGATTGTGGACAAATCGGCTCACAGTGCGCTCATCGCGAAAATGTTGTTCAGAACAAAGATGGGGCCAGGCGCGGTCTTCATTCATCACGATCCGTGTCGAGCTATTGCACGCGGCCGGTCTGGCCGACAAGTTTGTGACAGCTCACATTCGGCCTGACCAATCCGGTCATTCGATGATGCGAAACACTGAATCGTACGGATCTACTTCGTGATGTCCGGATTCGCGAATGGCGACGTTGCGCGATCTCCGAGTGCACACTGAGTGCGTGCGCGGTAGTCTCGAGACTTCGTTGATGTCGTGGTATAAGTCAGTCGGCCGTGGTACTGGCCATGGAAGCAAAAGTTACTATGTCAAAAAATCATCGCAACCATGAAAAGAAGGTAATGCATGTGTATGAGTAGGAATGACTGCCGCTTGAACCACGTGAATAGCCGAAGCAAGAAGCATACAGAAGCCAATGACATATCTAGATGCTTACTCCTTGAACACCACAGACTGCAACGACTCTGGTAAAACGGCAAGTGCTGCTGCTTCCAAGTTGGCATGTGTTACCGCAAAATTGACACTCCACATGCAGGTTTTCTGGTCGAAAGATTGCCCATACCTTGCCGCCACTGTCTTCGCTTTCGAGCGGGATGTGAAATTGCTGCACCCATGGAGAGCGCATGCCCTTCTTGTAGCGAAGAATGTAGCGCATTCTGTCATCGTACGGCTCAGGAGTCTCTTGTTGAAGAAGTTCAAAAGAAGCCGATTGGGCTCGACTGCGCAGAGCTTGGGTCACACACTTGACGACGGCGTCATGATTAATGTCAAGCGCGCTAACATCACAAGAGAATACCCTTGGTCCCCACGAATGGTGGAAACCAGCGCTAATAGTAACAGAATCATGACCCGGGGTTGCAGTCGAGGGCAGAGAGATGCCGGCAGTATTTCGAGCCATGAGAGCAGTGCTTGGTGAATTGAAAGTCGCGGTGAAAATGTTGCTGTTGCAACGAGTGACTTTGATAAGGCCAGGGATTTCGAGATGTTGGAACGCAGCAAGCACATCAGCCTCCGTCGTAGACTTTCCAGTGTTTGTGTCCGGTGTGTTGACAATGTAGAGACACGCGGGACTTTCGTCCACGCGAGAAGCAAATGGTACGTAACACGGTTGGTTGATTGGCGTTAAGGAGGTTGCCTCGGTCAGGTATGGGAATGGTGAGAGTGTCGTGGTCGTGATTCTGTCTGATCGGTTAGCGCAAGGCATGAACTTGTCAAGTTGCATATGAAATACTGGTGCTTGTGACCCGACCAAGAGCGGACGGAGATGCTTTCGTCAAGGTCTTTGTGTTGGGCTTGGATGGTTCAGACACATTGTGTCGGTGCTGTTGAAAAGCATGAGAGTGTAGCTGGAGTTTCTCGAGCAAGCCCCGTGACTTTAGCAAATCGTTCCCTTTTTTGAAGATGTCGGGATCGGTGTGGCGGGACTTGTACAGAAAATCCCATTTGGCCTTTTCACGGTGGCTGCAGGGGCGCCAGATAAGCATGGCTCGTTGTCTAACTTTGCTAGCGATGGCCTCGCTACCAGGTGCTGGCATGCATGCGGATATTGCGCAACGAGCATAAAGATCAAAGCCAGTCTTTGGCTGTTGAGTGCCATACAGCTTGAGGTTGCCAGCACTCCGATGAAGAATGGCTGAGCAGAAGGTCTGTCAGTGACGGCAACTGGTCATGAGGTATCTGATCATCACACGTACTCGTATCTCCGCTGCATTGGCTATGGCCATCAAGACCGTCAACTCCATCGACCTGGTATTCTTCGTTGTCGTCATCGAGATATTTGCTGATCTTTTTGCTGGGAGTCTCTCCCTCCTCCTCGCTGGATGTCGTCGAATTGTCCGACTGCCCGTGAGTCGCTTCGAAAGCAGCAAGGTTTCCTTGACTGCCACTCGCGACCTCAACCAGGCTAGCTTGCAGTCTGGTAGACTCACGTTCTGGGATCTTGCTGTGCCGTTGTCGCACGTGATGTTTTCTGCGGAGTTCATCACCCAGACTCGGTGCGCCTTTCTGCTCGGAAGACTCAGGTCGCACGGCTTGACCACCAATAGAGCTGATGCGTGAACGGAAGTTGTTGGACAGATCTCGGAGACCTCGTTGGAAAAGCTGTATGACCTCGGCAAGACGGGACAGGGGGGTGCCCTTCCTTTGCAATCGCTCAATCTGTGCTTCGACGTAGGCGATGCCAAACTCATTTCCTCGACCGGCGGAGTCTTGAGCGTCCTGGAGTATCTGTCTGACAACATACTGGGTCATCTCGGGATTGAAAGCTTGGGAGAGCAAGGTGTCAAGGACGGTGTCTCGATCGTTCGCGTCCGTGGATGCTGCTCCAGGAACAGCATCTGACGACGTGGCGAAAGACGATCGCACATTTCTGGGCACCGTAATCGTAGCAATAAGCCTAGTCGCCAGCGGTTGTGTGCCATTTGCGAGATGAGAAGGAGTGTCTGTGGGCTCGTCCTTGACACCCACTTCCTTCGAGTCTGCCTCTGTGTTGCATTCATCAAACTCGACAGCATTCCTCAGCTTGAACTGCTCTTCTTGGGACAGCGCGACCGCTGTCTCTGCCGGTATAGGTAGACATCCTGCTGCTCGTCTCTTGCTGCATCGACTGCTCGGAGAGTCTGCATGTTCTTCAGCACTGCGTTTGGCAGCTCGGTGTCCCTTCGGCTTCGGCTTCGGCTTCGGCATTGTGCGAGTCGTGGCGTTGAGGGGTGAGATGGAGCCAATCGGGGCTAGCGTGGAGAAGGGGACGGAAGGAGCAAAACACAAACACAACGACACTTGATGTCTGATGGTCCAACAAAATCGACTGTGCTGCAATCGGAACGAAAGGAGATGAAACGCACGTAGAAGTCTTGCCCTGCAAACTTGACACTCCAAATGCCTCGATGCAAAAATCGTCGACCACGGCACAGCTCAGTACCGTCTGTGGTCTGCATGCAGCTGCACGCGGCCGAATTCGCTGAGCCAGCGGTGGTATCTATCACAAAATGCCACACTCGTCCCGCTCAGCCGCAACACCTTCCAGGACATGATCCCACTGGACACCGACAATCTATCCCCGGCCCTGCTACGCGCTGGCCTGAACCGTGATTGATCCACCAGGTCGGTACTTGCGAGCTGTCGCCTGTCTGTCTGTTGCTCTGCCAGTCTCATCAGACGCTTGGTAGCAGGGTCGATCACATTGTCCACGGCACGACAGACATCTCTCCGTTCACGGCTACTACGGATCCCATGGAGTTGCAGTGCCTTTGAGAGGCTAGAGGTGGGTCAGGACGGACATAGCGCAGCCCGGCTGTGTTGCACCAGGATCGGGCTCATGCAAAGTGTCCAAAAGCACACCCCGAATGGAGCAGTCGAATTGGTGTCTCCAGCTACGTGATCGCCATCTAGGCACTGCCGGATACTGATTACCCATAGCTTCTCCGATCACGTGGTACGCTTCGAGACGACGGCAGCGATCGACGTTTTCACTCCTCGTCAGCTACATCGGGCATGGCTCTCCCCTCGCAATCAGTTGTTGACTCGGCGGACTGCTGCCCAAACACTCGAGCGACTTGCTCATCGTTGACCGATCACGTGCGGCCAGGCCGCATTACTTTTTTGCTCCAGGCCCCGCCCACGGGCACATCCGCAACGCGTCAAGATTCTTTACGCGTGCCTCATTTTGGTTGTCATATGCTAGTTTGCTTGTCCGTCCTTTGTCAGTACGGAAAACACGGCGCTCTGCCTTGATCTCTTGCACTCATGCTCCGTGCTTCTCGACGCGACCAACTCGCCCTTGAGTCACTGCTACCTCTCCTCGACCGCGAAATCACGGCCGACCCTGAGCAGCGAGATCCTGCACGCCGTGCAGCACGGAGGGAGGACGTGGCTCATGCGACGTCGGTACTCAAAACTCTCCGCGTCGAGGAGGAGAAGAGAAAAGACCGCGAGCTGGTTGCAAAACTCAACGGTATGTCAAGAATCATGGAATCGTGAACAGCTTACTGACAACTGATGGCTAGGAATGACCACAACACCACACGTTTCATCTCATCGTGTCAAGCAGCCCGTGGCTCCGGTTGCAGTCAGAACAGAGGCCACTACAAGGACAATGCATTCTGATCATTCGGAGGACAGGCGGAGAGCATTCACCCACAGAACATCGCTCAGGCGCATCGCAAGTTTGTCTTTCGGACCATGTTTTCTATAGACCTTGGCTAATGTACTCGTGCAGATCCTGATCCCATCGATACTAGGCCTTTAGTGGAACGACCATCATTATCGACGACTGCCCGTCCTGCCACAGATAACAGACCACGCACGACTGCCACCGCGAGTGAAGATACCCTCACACCACCCGATCGCCGAACATCAGACGTGCGGGAAGTCAAACTTCCTGCGTCAACCAGTCAAACCCCACCTGCAGCCGCTCGGAGATCGAGTACCGTTGTTAAATCTGGGTTGAGCTCTCTCGCGATCGTTGAATTGTCCAAATCATCCGGCGAGGCTTTGAGCGGGAGAGCCGAGCATTCATCTGGCCCAGCAAGAGTTGTGAAGCGCAGCGAGCCACAATCTCAGTGGTCGCAGCAAGCAGCGCCAGCCCTCACACCAGACGCTGCAATCACGGACATCTCAGCATCTACAAGAGTCGTTGTGACGCATGGCCAGGGACATGAGGAAGCTCTTTTGGGAGCGAACATTCTTCTGCCTGAGAGCAACGCAAGGACGTGCTCTGTCTTACACCACCGCGGTCGAACCCCAATTTGTGGCTTGCTCCACCGCAAAGACTTTGAGGTGAAACGAATCTGCAGAAAGCTGCGCGTTGACCAGAAGGTCGTATTCGTTGTCAGCTGGAAGTCGACCTGGGTGCCTGCGAAGCTTATTGTAAAGGGCAACGACTCTGAGTACCCTTACGTGGACGCCGATGGTACCAGATGGTACATCAGAGAATCTCACAGCTTCCGCCAAAGGGGCGGCATCGACGAAGTGAAGGTTCGGTGGATGACCACCAAGGAGCCTGTTGAGATGCTCAGCAATGCGCAGGAGGCCATCAATATCTTCGAAGCTGAGCAAGTGGCTGGGGCTGATGAAGCTGCGCAAGTGCGACAAAGGAGAGTTCTCACCTTTTCAGAGTCGCATTTCCCTCGCGGTATTGTTCTTCCACAGAGCGAGGAAGATTATGCTGCATCTCAGCGATGGCTTTCCTCGCGCTGGCCAGAGATCCGTCCACACTGGACTCTTGACCTGTACCCGGCCTTCTACACGATCAACATGGAACTCGACTGTCAGGTGGGAAGCAAAAGACATGGCGGAAAGTCTTATCGCTGGCTCATGAAACTGCCGCAACTTCGTAAGCTACAGTGGGATGAAGAATTCCTGAAGTCTGGAGCATCGCTCACGTGCAACAGACGAAACCGTGCGTCGCTTTTCATCCAGGTCACTGGTGCTCAGGTCGCTCGCAAATGCACTCGATGCTCGCACCATAATCTTACACCCTTTGCCGAGTGTGTTCGGACCGCACCTGACCAGCAACTGTGGCTGAATGGTGCTTGTGCCGACTGCGGTACGCAGCGTAATGTTGGCTGCGACTACCACGGAGCATTCGCCGATCGCCTGGGTGCATCATCCAATCGTGCGTGCAATCGCGACAAGGAATCTGTTGACCAATCACTGACTCTGCCTTCAGCTACACGTTCCAGAACAGACTTGCACTCCAACAGTACAGTACTCCGACGGAACAGCATAGCACATACAGCATGGGATCGTGACAACGACAGCAGCGACACTTCTGACGACGATAGCGACGATGACGACGATGATGATGACGAAGATGGTGTCGAAGACGGAGACAAGGTCTTTGGAGGAGGACGAGAAGCCGTGACTGAAGCTGGGACGTCTGGTAGTCGCGTCTTCCCGCCGTTTCCGCCTAAGATCCAGGTCAGCGATTTTGTGTTTGACGGTGTCTCCGCTGCCACTGGCTCCGCAGGAGACTCGGCTCCAGGCTCATCCCAAAAGTTCGGTGGGCTCAGTTTGAGCTCACCCATTCCATCCGAACGCCGTGGAAAGCTCCCGAGTATCACCAACATCAGAGAACGTCTCTCCCGAAATTATCGTGGAAATGGCCCTGCGTCACACGCTTTGGCTCAGTGTGCGCGCGAACGACAGAACGGCAAAGATGATAGATTTCACCGAAACATCGATGTCGACGAAGCTCCGCAGATTCAGCCGAGGTCGTCTGCAGGCCAACAAAGCAGTGGTGACAACTACACTCCACAACCCATCGAACAGGACCTCTTGGAACTGTCTTCCAAGTATGATCACCTCGAGTCACTCAAACACCGACTCACGAAGAATGCCGTCTCTGCCTCGACTAAAACTGTGCTTGACCAGGAGCAAGGACATGCCCACACGGCAGTCAATCAGACGGCACACCACAAGTCTGTTCAGATCAACCCCATGGTGCACTTCAGCCCGGGACCCGCGAGCCCAGCAAGGAAAAAGCGCCCTGCCTCCATGCCACCGCTGCATCGCAGGCGGCCTTTCCAACGACAGGTTTTCATGAGCTCTGGTAATCCTGCAAGTCCCACCGATGGCTTAACGAACGCTCCGCCCGCTGCTCCTCCCACCTTCATCACGCCCGTACGCGCTGAACCGACTCTCACTCGCTCACCTAAGACTTTTCTTCAAATCCGCGCGCTCGCCAACATAGACCCAAACGACGTGCACACAGGTTGCCAAAAGGGTCTTCCATGTCGCGACTATAAAGACCAGGCGCCAACACCTCGTGATCCGCACGCCAAAGTGTACCGTGGCACCCTTCTAGAGGGCCGAAAGTTCAGTCTTGAGGAGGCAGAATACATCGTCTCACGGGCTAATTGCTTCTGGGCCAGGAAGTTCACGGTTCTCTGGGCCAGGTGGTGCGAAGAAAAAGGTGGTATTGAGAATGAGCCACGGTCTCAAGTCGAGTGGTTTGTAACCAGCTACCCCGAGTTGCTGCATGCGGCGGCGAAAAAGTACTGCCCGAGACGTCCGAAGGGTGCGAACGTTCTGATGGTTCCGGAGGATGTCGTCATTCTTGATGCATGAATGCCGCATTGCGATGGTGTCTCGGTGGCCTCTGGGAAAGATGTGAGCGTTGCCGAACAACCGATGATGCTTGGACACTTTGACTCGGCGTTGTGAAGGACGGCATAGACATACAATGTAGATTTTGGCCATCATATGGTAATCAATAGATATACGCATGAATTACGAGCTCTTTTGTTACCCTCAGCATCTTGGCTGGGCCGACGAGTACTGGTGACACTTGGTTCCATTTACACCTACGGTTTTATCATGTTCATGCCAATGTTCCGTGATGAGAAAACTGCTTGCAGCCCGGAGACTTGAACATCGTTACCGAAATGACAGCGCCAAATCATAGCCTCGCGCTCGCTCACGATTGCCATGAACGCAGAATGGACGCCTGAGAGACGTCCAAGGCTCCAAGCGCAATATCGCATGAATGATACACGTGGAACAGAGCGTTTCTGAAATTGGATGCATGCAGCATTGACGACTTGGAAAATGAAGGTTGACAAACCGAGACTGGGACGCTATATACTTCAGATGTAGGAGGCAGATGTATCAATGACAGGAAAGCAAGACGAACTCATGAAAATTCGGACGATATCAATGAGAACACAACCACAAGACACGCTCCATGACGATCACATCCGGTTGACCCGCTAACCAAACTATTCTCCATGTATGAAAAAAGTGTCATGGTGGTGACGCTTGCGAGCACAATTGCTCATGGCTGTTCAAGAACTGCGCTTGGGCTTCCTTTCGTTCGGCAGCAAGTCGGTAAGCAAGCCCTGCAGCCAGAGGAGTTCCTTGCCTTTAGTAGATTGAGGTTCACCATCGGAGCGAGCATTGAAGAGCTTGACCCAGGCTGCTTTCTGATCTGGTTTCATGCGACGCCAGGCCATGCGGATGTGTTTGTTGAAGATTCTGATGGCTTTGTCGTTTTGCTCGGCGGCGGAGTCGGTGGATCCGATTGCGGAACGGACGAAGAGGTCGTATACAGGGTTCGTTGGAGCTTCTTGCGGGTGGAGGTTTGATGCGACAGTTTTAGACTTCAGTTTCTGGGGACTGCCGTCGGTGGCCGTGATGTCTTGCGTTGTGCTCGAATGCTTGGAAGATGGTTGCAAGCCTTGCCGGGTATCCTTGATCTCGCGCTTGGACTGTTTGCTTACAGTGCGGCCCTGATGTGTGACATCTTCTTGGTCGTTCGCTGGCTTGACCATCCGCTTTGTCTTGGTCTTCTTGGAAGCCTGTTTCGACACTCGCTCGTCACGCGGCTTCGCTGTGTCACTAGGCGGCGCTGTGCTCACAACAGCCTTCAGCCTTGGGCGGTTTGGCAACGGCAACTTGCCCAAGGATTGGATCTGACACCTGGCACGATCGCACAGGCTCTCGAGATTCTGTTGGAGGATGTGGATTGATATGCGTGGCGGCCAACTCTGAAATCAATCTCCTCGTGAAGAGAACCCCAAACTCGTCGCCAGGTCTGGCGGCAGCGGCAGCGTGCTGCATGATGGCGTTGAAGGCGGCTTTGGTCAGACCATCGTCAATAGAGTCTTTGGTCAAGTTGTGATCGTCGGGGCCACACAGGATGGCAAAGAGCGTTTCTTCGTCGATAATCTCGCTTGAGATGGTGGGAGACGACTTTACGCTGCTGGTGTCAAGGCGTGCTTCGATTACGGTGCTGTCAACTTTTGGCGTCGCGGGGGAAGCTTGCCTATTTGATGAAAGCGGCGATGGCAACGTTGGTGGGAAAGCATAAACATCGTGTGTCTCTGGGCCAGTTGCCGGTGTGTCAGATGGTATGTGGGCTGATCTTTCGGCTCCTTTGAGTCTATACGCTCTTGCGGCTGGAGTCTCAGGCTTGGTGGTTGGCTTCTTGGGCTTTCGCTTGCTCGGAGGGTCGCCTTCGGCTTTGCGCTTGGCCATTGTGGTTCAGTCCGGTGGAGTTGTGGGCGAGGATATGTCGGGGATGGGCAGTATGGATGAAGTGGCAGTCCGAGCAGTGTGACGGCCTTAACCCCCCGGAAGCTAGTCTGTGGTATTCATGGTCCTTAGCCGAGAACGAGCGTGGGTCATACTTGGTCGTGTAACAGCGCCCACCGGTATCAGATAAGCCTGTGCCGCGGGAACAGGATGTTTTGCTGGTGCTGGTGTACCACATAATTGCCATCGCGTACGCCGTTCCCACATTCATGGAAGGAGCGGTGCGCATGCCTTATCAGCGGGTGATGCGGTGATCCGAGGTTCCGTTGACCATAGCGCCAAATGCGAGAGGTCGAGTCGTACTGGCGGCTGGCCAGTGAAGACGAGCAATACACAG
>Ga0265797_10004323_pt1 | contig 21835 bp, 17 predicted proteins | sample P2T30metagenome_FD_192433 | JGI IMG/M metagenome (GOLD analysis project Ga0265797, IMG submission 192433) | Plant litter microbial communities from East Loma Ridge, Irvine, California - P2 T30 | ecosystem: Environmental > Terrestrial > Plant litter > Unclassified | place: USA: California... | reverse complement strand
CATTTCGACTGTTACATTTTTCCAATCCACATCCAGTTCTTCGGCCAGCATCATCGGCAGGGAAGTCATAACATTTTGCCCAAATTCAGGATTAGGACAAATGAGCTTGACCTTATTATCGGGCAGGATATGAATGTAACCATTCAACGTCGCCCACTGCTCGGGCAAGTTCAGCAATTCGCTTTTATCAGCAGACGTAAAGCTGGATAACCAGCTAACGGTCAGCATAAGCCCACCGCCGGATATGAGCGATGCCTTCAAAAATGAGCGCCTATCCAGGTCTGTTTTATCTTTATTCATAATAAAGTCGGTTTGAGATTATTTTTGTGGAGCAAAAGCGCCACTTTTCAGCCAGGTAATCCAGGCTTTTTTGAATTCTGCGTGTGTAACCGGCGGTAATGTTCTGCCTTCGCCCGGATTCCAGCCTGCGAGCACAAGGCCGTCGTCGGCGTGCTCGATCAGCTTTTTAATGTCCTTATTGCCATTTTGCTTTTTGTCAACCAGCTGTTTGGCCAGCTCATACGCACTTTTTCCCTGAAAAACCATTTTCATGGCAGCGGGTGGTAAATGCCAGTCGGGATTTCCGGGAGGCATATGCAAGCCTGCTATGTTGGTTTCCTGGTGGCAATTGGAACATTTCATGGCATAAACACCTTTTCCATCCACGCCGCGTTTCGGTCCCATGGCGTGCAAATGACTATCGTCACCTTGCAAAGGCACATCACCAGCCGGATGGCAATTCATACATCGCGGGCTCATTAATGTTTTATAAACGATTTCAAAAGCCTGTACAGAAACCAAGCTATCCCGGTCGATCCTGCTAAATATAACCTGCTTTACCGGCGCATCATTCCTGTACGCAGACGCTCCGACCGCGACGACAAAAATGAATATAGAAAACAGCGTGGCCATTTTATTAGAAACGATTTTTTTCGCTCCATCCTCTGGTTTTTCCTTCATAAAATGATTTTGAAATGGAGTGATTAACCTTTCGTAACCGTTTTTTTCTGAAACTCGGCAGCTGTGTGAATTGCCTCGCGAATACGCAGATACGTGCCGCAGCGGCAAATGTTACCTGCCATTGCATCATCAATATCCTGGTCTGTCGGGTTGGGCTTTTCGCGCAGCAGCACAGCAGCAGACATAATCTGCCCCGAATGACAATAACCGCATTGCGGCACGTCAATTTCCTGCCAGGCTTTCTGCACCGGGTGCGAGTTTGTTTCAGATAAACCTTCGATCGTTACCACTTTTTTGCCTGTTGCACGACTTAATTTGGTAACGCAGGAACGCACAGCTTCACCATCCAAATGCACCACGCAAGCACCACATTGCGCCACGCCGCAGCCATACTTGGTACCTTTCAACCCGGCCAGATCGCGTATTGCCCACAAGAGCGGCATCTGCGGGTCGGCTTCAAGCGGGTAATCTTTTTTGTTAATGTTTAATGTGATTTTCGCCATGGTGATTAATGTTTACATTGATGATGAGTTGATATTACTATTTCTTTTCGAGCCTGGTGAACTTCATTAGACATTTCCACGGTTTAATTGAATTGTAAATTTCTGTTTTACTTTGGGAGGAAATGGTACAAATTACCTTTTTGTCTACCAATATACTGATTTGACCTACGTCTTTTCAGGTGATAGTTAAATTAATATCTTCGGATTAATAAATTCCAGACATAGAAGATTTCATTTGGTTCGAAAATGAGGGCAACCCAAATTAAATGAACCGACAAGCGAAAATTCAGTGATCATAAGGGCTATCCCGTTTGCGGTTAACATTCCTGCAGATGCTCACGCATATTTTTGTAAATGTACAGGCAAAAAACGTTGATTCAGAGAGTACTAGGTCAATATATCCAAGAAGACAACTGACCCCGGCAGGCAACATACCGGAAATGCTTGAGTTTACCCATTGATCCCGGTATCCGGCGCGACCTTCGAACCGGAAGCCAGAACTTACCGTTCAACAGTCCGATTGCATCCACATGTAGGTCGCCAATGCAAAATTGACAGTGATGGTGCAGGCTAGTGATCGTTCCTGAATACACAAATGATTAAACTTGATCTTCCTTCAGGCACATTTACGCAAAAAAAAAAGAAATGAATGTTTGCTTACTAAAACTCCCGGTCAGTATCAGGACATTTTTTTGCAAATCAACTATCTCAGTGATAAGGATATTTATTTGATCGGGTAAATCTCGATACCAAATGAATAGCAAATTTCAAACGCTATGATGCTGCGCTTACAGGGTTGAACTTTTTGTAGCCTTTCCAGGTGACCTTCGTATTATGGAAAATTCAATAAGCCTCGAAGAAATTACTCTCGTTTACATAAGTGCATGAAAAGCGAGCGGCGCAAGGCAAAGTTTGTCTACCATACAGATGGCGAAAATTCTGTTTTTATTTACTATTTATATCAGAGAAATAATTATACAATCCAGTATTTCCTGATCAGTTCGGAGTGAATAATTGCTCCGGCATGCGACTGATCCAATTCAATTATCTGGTTGAATAACTGCTCTGCCCCGGTATAATTTTCCTGACCAAAATAGCCAAGTGCCATTACATAAAGACAGTGGATGTAGTTCAGCGCGTTTAAGTCGGAATCGAATATTAATAAGTCAGGAAGTGAGACGGCAAAATAATCCAGTGTAATCTGATCCTTCTGATGCGCATTTCCATAGGTGATCAACCGATCAAAAATGGCATTTGCCTTACCGGCATGCCCAAGTTTTTTCCAGGCCAGTCCCTGATACAAGATTTTGTCCGGCTGCTGATCATTATAAAATATGGCTGCAGAAGGTTCGCTGCTGCCCCGTGTAGCTTTTTCAAAGTACTCCTCAGCCTTTTCTTTTCTATTCAAACCTTCATAAGCACATCCGATCCAATACAAAATGTCATTTTCAGGGGCGTCGGGTAATTTACCTTCTCCAAGATTATGCGGAAATGTACGGGCAGCGTTCAGCTTTTCAATTGCCTGTTCAAAGTTTCCCTTACCAAGATCCTGCTGCGCCAAACCTACAAGGGCAGAGATATATTGTCCGGAACCCTTGCCTTCTCCTCCCTCCCACGGATGAAACTGACGTGAAAGAATTAAATCAAGAGCCTGGCGATGATCACCCTGTAAGTTGTGCAGCGCAGCTACTTCAAGATACAGATCGTCTCTTTTCTCAACCTGACTTAGATGCTTTGTCAGAAACTGCAGTCTTTTCTGTACCGGTTTATTTAGCCGGAAATAAAGCTGATTAACTTCCATTAATATACGCGCGTCCTGCTGGTTTAGAGAAAATGCCCGCTCAAAATATTGTAAAGTCCGCTGCTGGTCACCTAATTTGTTAAATACAGCAATCCCTAAATTACGAAGTGAGGTCGGGAAGTTGGGATTAAGCTGCACTGAGTTCTCCCATAGCGAAATAGCCTCCTCATACTGGCGTTTGTCATAAAAAAGATTTCCCAGATAATATGGCGCAAAGCTGTCTGCCGGGTTATTTTCAATCGCTGTTCTGAGTACTTTAATATCTTCGAGTTTATTAGGAAAGCAATAATCCGGTTTTTGAGTTGCAGCTTTTTTCCAATAAGCATGTGCCTGTGTATGGTCATTCAGACTTTTATGAATAGCTGCAATATGATAGTAAATCATTGGGTTTTCAGAACCGGACGCCTCTGCCAGTGATAACATTTCGAGTGCTTCCTGATATAATCCGCAGGAAACATAATCCAGCGCATATTCGATGTAAGTATTGTCCTGATTTCTGGAAAGCGCAACAATTATTGACAGATCGCCATTACCACTATTTGATTGCTGTTCGGTTTTGATTAGCTCATACCTGGCTCCAAGATTAAATTCATCCCGACGGACAGCCTCACGACAAACCTCAGCAGCTTCCTGATACCGGCCGAGCTTGCGAAGTATGGCAGACTTTACAACATACGCTTTTGCACTGCGTGCATTGCGGTCCAGAGAAAAATTAATATGCTCCAGTCCCTGATCGTAATCTGCCTGTGACAAATCGATCTGTGCCAGCGCAAGGTAGGCCGCATCCTGATAAGCAGCTGACCAGGCGGCTTTGTAAAACGCTTTATATGCTTTCTTTTTTTGTCCCTGAAAAAGGAAACTTAATCCAAGATTATAATAGGGTTCACCATCGTATGGGTTAGGATTTCTGCTCGTCGAAGTATCGACTGCTTTTTGGAAATAAGTTTCACTTTTTGCAAACTGCCCCCTTTTTAAATACCAGCTTCCCAGCGCATTATTGCTTCGAATATCTTTCGGATCTCTGCGGAGTGCTTCCTGATAATAGTCCACCGGATTGTATGTCGCATGGCGGTACTGCTCAAGATGCTGGCCGATCAAAAAAAGCTGCTCGTTATTCTCTACTTCTCCGGGAACGGCAGGAGCAACTGCGGAACTTGGCATTTCATTTTTTTGGTTGGCAGAGGGATCAAACCTGATCAGCTCTTTTCCTGCATTATTATTAACAATCAGGGCTAATACATCCGTGCTTATTGAGTGTGGCAGAGCTACATCCTTCTGAAAAATTTGCTCCGGATAAATGTCAGTAACCGTTGAAAAAATCACGTCATCGCCTGCTCTCAGTTCCACTAATAGGTCTTTATGCACCGAAGTGACCAGAACCTGTATCCGTGCTGATCTTTCAGTAGTTTCCAGATTGATCAGAATATCTTTCGTAGCATTTTTAACTACGCCTAATTCATGATAAGGAAGGAAATATTGTGTAAAAGATTTTTCTTCGTTGGGCATCAGCCAGGTAAAATACGGCTGATTATCTGTAAACATACCAGTCATCAGTTCAATGTAGGGTCCGTCCTCGTCAGTTAAGTTTCGGTCCCAGGCCTGGCCGAAATCTCCATACCCCCAGGTCCACTGCTTTTTTCCTGGCGAAATATGATGGCTGGCCACGTGAAGCAAACCGCCTTTGCTGTCATGTTCATACCCGCCTACAAAGTCATAATCCGAATTAATAGCCATGTAGGACGTCGGTACGGGAATATTTTTATACCGGGAAATATCGGTTCCCGGCGAATAATCTACTTTGTAATAAGTCCCGGTAGCGATCGGAAAACCGGATACATCTCTTTTTCCATGATCAAAGACCGCATTCACATCGGATGGAAATACTGATTGGTAATCTTCATTCACTTTAACAGCCGGATTTGCCCACCATAAAAATGTCTGAGGAACAGTGGTGCGGTTGTAGAGCTGCGCCTTGATTTCAAGATAGGCCCGGTCAGGATATAAAGTAAAACCCGCCATACCTTTTGTCCTGAACATTTTCTCAATTTCATTGACCCAAACGGTTTTACTTCCGTCAGCATTTTCTACAATCCGGAAATCCACATTTTCGAAAGTAGACGGCCTGTGGTGCTGAGGCCAGTTGAACTCTATCCCGCCGGAAATCCAGGGGCCGATCAGACCTACCAGTGCCGGTTTGATCACCTGATTATAATAAACAAAATGCCTTTGCCGGAGTTTATCATAAGCCAGCTGTACCCTGCCGCCAATTTCCGGAAGGATCATAATTTTCAGATACCTGTTCTCTAAAAACAAGCCGGTATATTCCTTATCGATCCGGGTATCAAATATTTTTTCAATGACAGGATTTGGATAAACAACCCCGCTGCTGCCCTGATAAACCCTTTTTTCAAAAAACATCGGGTTCCGCTCGCGCTCCCCTGTCTCGTAGGTAGGAATGATCACTTTTTCCTGCCAGATCTCAACATGATTCATTATGTAATATTCAGGTTAATGTCTGATAAAATTTTCTTCGAGGCTTTCAAGCGTTTGCCCTTTCGTTTCTTTCACACGGGTTTTAATAAACACAAACCCCAGGAAACAAATAGCTGCATACAAATAAAATGGACCATAAGTGCCCAGTATTTTAGCCAGCACAGGAAAAGTAAATACAAGAATAAAATAGGCTATCCAAAGTGATACCGTTGCAATCGATGTGGCTACGCCTCGGATATCGTTAGGAAAAATTTCAGTGATCAGCACCCAGGTGACCGGCGCTATGGAAGTAGCATACATGGCGATGGCAAATAAAACCAGCAAAGAAATGAGAATGGCCGGCGCGCCGTTTTGCAGAAAAAACGCCAATCCCAGGTATACAATGGAAAGTCCTATGGAGCCTATCAGCATCAGCGGTCTTCTGCCAAGTTTGTCGACCTGCCACATGGCAACCAAAGTAAAAACCAGGTTAACGATGCCAATCATAACGGTTTCCATCAGCTGACGGTCCAGATCTGCCCCTATGGATTCAAAAATGGTGGAGGTATAATTGAAAACCACATTGATTCCACAAAGCTGCTGAAACATGGCGAGCGTTATGCCAATAATCAGCGCTGGCCTGACCGATCTTTGAAACACATCTGAAAATGACGTTTTGGGAGATGTGTGTAATGTCTTTTCAATGGCCTGCTGGGTGATTCTAACAAAATGCTCGTTACCAATTTTTCCAAGAACCTCTTTTGCTTTCCCATGCTGCCCGGAACGCATGAGCCAGCGCGGACTTTCCGGAAGCCAGATCAAACCGATCCAAAACAAAACAGCAGGTACAGCGCCCAGCCCAAACATCCAGCGCCATGCATCGGGCCCTGAGTCTGCCAACAGATAATTAATCAGATTGGTAACCAGAATTCCGAAAACGATCGTCAGCTGGTTGATCGACACATTCCTTCCGCGCATTTCGGCTGGTGATATTTCGGCAATGTACATCGGGCTCAACATGGAGGCCATCCCTACGCCGATACCTGCGAAAAAACGCATGATTATAAAAACAGAAAGATTAGGTGCAAACGCCATCCCTAATGAAGAAAGGGCAAAAATTGCTGCCGCAACTACCAGTCCGAATTTACGGCCATAGAAATCAGACAACTTACCAGCGATAATACAACCTACAATACATCCCAGGGCAAGCGACCCGGTCAAAAGTCCTTCCCACCACACGTCCAGCTGGAATTCGTTTCTAAGAAATGGCAAAGCACCTGAAATGACAGCAAAGTCAAAACCGAACAGGTATCCGCCCAGTGCAGAGATCAGTGCTATTCCTATAATGTAACCGTTATTGTGCTGAACAAAATCCTTATTTACGTTATCCATTTACCATGATTTACAATACCAGTTTTCCACGAATTTTAAGAATCCGGACATACTGCGCAGATTTTTTGAAGTAACAGACTTAATAATATCTGCCTGTTTTCCTATAAACGCCCGCTTTACACTCCTTGCAAAATTCGCTATTTACTGCCGAAGCCGGAATGGATCAAAATATTGAAATAATGTATAATATTCTGGTTTGTTTACCTGCATCAGGATATAGTCAGTACTCCGCTGTATGTTTATCTATTGGCTGGGAACTATCGCTCCTACGAAATTCTCTTGGAGAAATACCCATAACACCCGTAAAGACTCGGCTGAAATGATACGGATCAGGATAGCCCACCTGGTCGGCCACTTCTCTGACACGCATCGCGCTGTATTTCAGCAAACGGCAGGCTTTTTGTATTTTCAAATAGGTAAAAAAATGTATAGGTGCACTCCGGACTTTCTGCTTAAAAACAGCGGAGTAGTGAGAAGCAGACATATTGGCAACACCGGCCAGCTGATCCAGCGTCAGATTCTGATCCAGACGCTGCTTCATAAATTCAATAGTCCGGCTTACCGGATCGTTTCCGGAGGAGGCCTCAATATAAGGGTTGTACAGAGAATTTTTAAAGGTAGTCAACAAATGGGCTAATGCGTGGCTGGTATAAATCAGGTTGTCTTCATTAAAAGAAACCTCGATATGCGCAATCATGTCATCAAACATGCGCAGGCGCTCTTCTCTGGGTTCTACAACTAAGGGAGCCTTTCCTTTCTGCAAAAAACTGAGAAAGTCAACCGAACGTAAACCTGCAAAATGAACCCAGTAAATTGTCCATGGATCATTGGTATCTGCTCCGTAAGCATGCGGTTCATTTGCAGGTAATAAAAAGAACTGGCTGGCACCAATCTCAAAGTATTGCCCGTCTACGTTGTACCATCCGGCACCTTTGACGCAGTAAATCAAAATATGCTCAGAAGACCCTTTATTACGTTCTCTGTCATGAAAAGACGCGTTAGGGTAATAACCGATATCAGTAAGATAGAGTGATTCACACAAAGGATGCATCGCCATCTGATTTATGATATCAACAGGTAAAACAGCACTTCGCTGCCCTTCAAAACCTTCTTTTTTTCTGATCATAACCTCAGGTTAACAAGAAAATTATCCATCATTTTCATAATAACGGTCATGTAAAGTTAAATTGTTTCATGGTATTTTTGTAGCTCATCTCTTAAAATAGTTATGTTCAATACGCTTCGGTTTATATTTCTTATTTTATTGATCCCATTTTTTTCGGAAGCCCAGCATGTACTTTCACTGGCTGGTGAATGGGAAGTTGCTTTTGATTCTGATGATGCCGGATCTCACCGCTTGCTAACACGAAAGTTTCCATATAAGATAAATCTTCCGTCTACGACTGATCAGGCCGAGCTGGGAGATTCGCTCAGTATTAAACCTTCTCTGAGCAGAGAATCACTGTATCAGCTTGCACGCAGGCACAAGTATATTGGAACAGCCTGGTACAGGAAAACTGTCACTATCCCTGATAACTGGAAAGGCAAGCATATTGAACTGATGCTGGAACGGATTCTTTGGCAAAGCCGGGTGTTTGTTGATGGGAAACAGGCCCGTGAACAACAGGAAAGTCTGACAACGCCTCACCGCTATAACCTTACCGAAATGCTCACTCCGGGGACACATATTATTTTGCTCAGAATAAATAATACCAGACAATACGATATCAGTTATCAAAACCTGGCACATGCCTACACGGATGGTACACAGACAATCTGGAACGGTGTGATTGGAAAACTAAATCTGACCGCATATAGCCATGTAAGCATCCGGCATGTCCGTACAGAAGCTGACGAAAATAATAAATCTGTAAAAGTGACGGTCCGGTTTGAAAATAAAACAGGTGAAAAGACCACAGGTAAAATACATTTGACGGCTTCGGTAAACGGTAAGAATCTACCTTCCAATGAGCAAATCTTAACATTGGATTCAGGCCAATATGTAACGGAGATAAACTACGATTTAAAACAAAACTTCCAGAAGTGGGATGAATTTTCACCGGCTGTCTACAGGCTGTCGGCCTCCTTTGTTTCAGACAAAAGTAATGATACAAGTAGTTACCAGACGACCTTCGGGGTTAGGAGCTTGTCTAATAAAGACGGACTTTTACAAATAAACGGACGCCGGATATTTTTACGCGGCACGCTGGAAAGTGCCATTTTTCCATTGACAGGACATCCTCCAACAGACAAAACCGGTTGGAATAAAGTATTTCAAACAGCAAAAAGCTACGGCCTGAACCATATCCGGTTTCATTCCTGGTGCCCTCCAAAGGCTGCTTTTGAAGTAGCCGATTCGCTGGGTTTTTATTTACAGGTTGAGCTGCCCATGTGGAGTCTGCAGGTTGGGGAAGATCCAAAATCCGATAGATTTGTAACGCAGGAAGCGCTCAGGATCAGCCGGGAATATGGAAACCATCCATCATTTTGTTTCTGGTCGATGGGAAATGAACTGGAAGGAAATTTTGATTTTCTAAATAATCTTGTTCGTACACTCAAAAAATCGGATGCCCGGCATTTATACACGACAACGACATACAGCTTTCAGTCTCCGCACGGTGCCTGGCCAGAACCCTCAGATGATTATTTTGTAACCCAGCAAACCAAACTGGGCTGGGTACGTGGCCAGGGCGTATTCAACCAAAAACCACCTTCATTTTCGCAGGATTATGCATCTTCACTAACCGGACTATCCGTTCCACTCATTACCCATGAAGTTGGCCAGTATGCAATCTTTCCTAATGTTGCTGAAATAAGCAAATACAAAGGCGTCCTGGCGCCATTGAACCTGATCGCAATTCGCGATGATCTCAATAAAAAAGGGATGCTTCCTCTTGCAGATTCATTTGTAAAAGCCAGTGGAAAATTGAGTGCCATTTTGTACAAGGAGGAAATGGAAAGAATATTAAAAACCAAAGGTGCAAGCGGTATTCAGCTTTTGGATCTTCACGACTTTCCCGGACAGGGAACTGCCGACATTGGTCTTTTGGATGCCTTCTGGGAAAGCAAAGGAATATTATCACCAGAAGAATTCCGGCAGTTTTGCTCTCCGGTGGTACCTCTGTTACGTTTTGAAAAGGCAGTTTACACAAACAATGAAACATTTCGGGCCAGTGCCGAATTCGCTAATTTTGGCACAGAAACACTTGAAAAGGTGACACCGGAATGGTCTTTATCTGAGCAGTCCGGAAAAATCATAGCATCCGGAAAACTTCCCCGCACCAGTATCGGTGTTGGCAGCGGATTAAATCTGGGAGAATTTGAAGTAAAACTAAGTGGTATCAAAACAGCGAAACAATTGACTTTAACGCTATCTGCTAAAAATACATCTTATAAAAATACATGGCACATCTGGGTATATCCTGCCCTACTGAATGGTAATGCGGGCAATGTGGTGGTTACGCAGTCCATGGAGCAGGCGGAAGAAGCACTTCTACAGGGGAAAATGGTATTATTAAATCCTGACTACAAAGAAATAAAAGGTGTTGCGGGTAAATTCGTTCCTGTCTTTTGGAGCCCGGTTCACTTTCCCGAACAGGCTGGGGCGATGGGTTTGCTATGTGACCCAAAACACCCTGCCTTAAATGCTTTCCCAACAGATTTTCATACAGACTGGCAGTGGTGGGATCTTTGCACAAAATCAACGTCTGTTGTGCTTCCTGATGACAAGCTCTCTCCAATAGTCCGGCAGATAGACAATTTTGCTAACAACAGACAACTGGCAAGTATTTTTGAAGCAAGTGTGGGCAAAGGAAAACTGGTTTTCTGCACTTTTGATATTACCAGTGATTTAAAAAACAGACCGGTAGCAAGACAACTCCGCCATAGTCTGATTAACTACATGAATGGAGACGATTTTAATCCTGCGGTAAGCGTTTCAGCAGATTCCATTCAAGCACTGATTAAATAATAAACCTAATACTGTAATGTGCAGATGTTTTAGAGAGGTTAGTAACCTGACTCCATTGTAAGGTGACCACCTGCTATTTGACGGTGATTAACAGTTTCATATATATTGTCACCAATTCCTCAGATCAGCGATTATATCGGGTTACGAATATGTAAAGTTGTCTGGATTTGAACTTAGCTTTGCAGATTGAGATCTAATTGTGAACGTTAAGATTATGAACCGAAAAGTTGAAATACGTATACGGCATTGGGTTTTTGTAGATGAAACAAAATTCTTCGGTCCTGGGCGCTATGAACTGCTTGAATACATCGCCGAAACTGGCTCCATTTCCAAAGCGGCAACCGCAATGGGGCTCTCATATAAAAAGGCATGGGCCATGGTTGACGCCATGAATACCCTTGGGACAAGTCCCTATGTGGTAACTCAAAAGGGCGGAACGCATGGTGGTGGTGCAGTCATTACAGAAACAGGAAAAAAGGTGATGGAAGCCTACAAAAGACTGGATGAAAAACTTCTTGAAATTGCCAGGGCAGAAAAAGATCTTTTATCAGTAATATGATCCTCAATATTAGTGTAGAGATTTAAAAGGAATTTTTATATTTGCGATATGTAAACAAATACATATCGATTTAATGAGATCATTTATACCTCTTTTAATATCAGTTCTTTGTTTCCCGCAACTGGCACTTGGTCAGCAAACATTGGATTCTTCCATAAACAGCAGCGCTTTCCAGCTTGGGGAAGTTCGTATTTCCGGCATATCCGGCAAGGACAGCAACAATGTGCTCTCCTATCAACGGATAGAAAAATTTAACCGCACCGATCTTTCCAATGCACTTAACATCCTGCCTGGGATTAGTATTGCCAATCTTGGTCCAAGAAACGAATCAGTTGTTTATGTTCGGGGATTTGATCTTCGCCAGGTACCGGTATTCATTGATGGCGTCCCCGTTTACGTTCCTTATGACGGTTACATAGATATGGGCCGGTTTACTACCTTTGATTTGGCTGAAATTAATGTTTCAAAAGGTTTTGCATCCATCCTTTACGGGGCTAATACGATGGGCGGTGCGATTAATCTGGTTTCACGTAAACCGGTCAGCAAATTTGAAATCAACGGCCGTGCAGGCATTATTAGTGGCGATGGTTACCGGTGGAATGTGAATGCCGGGTCCAAGTTTGGCAAGTTCTTCTACCAGATTGGCGCTTCGCAGTTAAAACAGGAAAAATTTCCTTTGTCTGCTAAATTTACGAAAAGAAAATATCAGCAGACTGATGATCGGGTGAATGCGTACCGGGATGATTTTAAAATTAGCGCAAAAGCAGGATTTATACCTAATGCAACCGACGAATATGTAATCGGTTATGTTAACCAAAATGGAGAAAAAGGCAACCCTCCTTACGTGGGTGATGATTCTAAAATCACGACACGTTTCTGGCAATGGCCAAAGTGGAACAAACAGAGCTTGTATTTTATATCCAATACAGCTGTTGGTGAGAAAAGCAAAGTGAAAACGCGCTTGTATTTTGATACGTTTGTAAACCAGCTGTATAGCTACGACGACACGACCTATACCAAACAAACCCGCCCTTACGCGTTCCAAAGTTTCTATGATGATTATACCTTTGGCGGCAATGCAGAATACGAGTCAAGGGCTTTAGCTAACAACGTTTTCAAGCTGAACGTACAGTATAAGCGTGACATACACAGGGAGCATGATTTGGGCGAGCCTGTGCAAGGTTACATTGATAATACTTTGTCCTTAGGGATTGAAAACACCTATCAGATTACACCATCCCTCGCCGTTATTCCAGGTATGAGCTTTAATATGCGCGGCAGCGATAAAGCGCAGGAATATAATGCCACTACCAAGGGAATCATCAATTTTGAAGACAGTAGGAACAATGCTGTCAATGCACAGATAGGCTTATTCTGGGATATCAATACCCACCATTTCTTGAAAGGATCAGTGGCCCGCAAAACACGGTTTGCAACCATTAAAGACCGCTATTCTTACCGCATGGGCCAGGCTATTCCCAATCCTGACCTGAACGAAGAAGCTGCTGTAAACCTGGATTTAAGCTATACGGGAAAGATTTCAGATAAACTCAGTCTGCAGACAAGCTTGTTCAACAGCAATATTGACGACATTATTCAGCAGGTTGATAATGTACAGCCGGGACGTTTCCAGCTGCAAAATGCAGGAAAAGCAAGGTTCTATGGCGCGGAAGCGGGTTTGGATTACCTGGTCATTTCCGGGCTTAGCTTTGGTTCAAACTATTCTTTTATCAAAAGAAAAAACAAAACCAACCCGGCCATTCTTTTCACCAACGTTCCTGAGCACAAGGTTTTCGCATATGCTGATTATTCATTCTTAAAGCGTGCCAACGTGCTGGCCAGCCTGGAATACAACAGTGACCGTTACAGTACCAGCTATGGCACCCGGGCGAAAGCTTACACGCTGGTCAATACAAAGGCATCAGTTAAGCTCTATAAATTCATTTCTGCCGAAGTGGGACTAAATAATATTTTCGATGTCAATTACAGTCTGGTAGAAGGTTTTCCGGAAGCCGGACGAAATTTCTTTGTGAACCTGGTATTCAGCCACTTTTGAGAAGCAATGGCGGTCATGAGAAACCTATTGAAAACAGTTTTACAAAATAACCAAGGTTGGTTCAAAGCCAGCCTGGGTTGTGCTGTTTTCATATCCTGTGGTCTCGTTCAAGGGTTTCAAAATAAAAATACAGAACCTTATGTTTTGAAGTTTCCCACCAATTTCGGTTCGCGGTACGTCATTCCGGCTGACAATCCTACCACCAAAGAAGGGGTTTATCTGGGGCGGCTGCTCTTTTATGAAAAAGCCTTATCTGCAAATAACGACATCTCCTGTGAAAGCTGCCATCAGCAAAAACTGGCTTTTACGGATGGAAAAGCATTCAGCACCGGCCAGGACGGTTCTTTAACTGCCAGAAATTCAATGTCGCTGGCCAATCTGTTATGGGTTCGGAATTTTTTCTGGGACGGGCGCTCGCCTGGCCTGGAAGATCAGGCAAGATTTCCGCTGACCGATGCTCACGAAATGGGTCAGCCGCTCAGCGAGTCGGCCACAAAACTAATGAATACGCGTTTGTATCCTCCGCTGTTTAAAAAAGCTTTTGGAAGCAACGTGATTACCGGGGACCAGATATTGAAAGCGCTGTCTCAATTTGAACGGACATTGATCTCAGCCGGTTCTGACTATGACAAGTATCTGGCAGGCAACTACCAGCCTACTGCTCAGCAAGTCAGGGGATTGCAGTTGTTTGACAGCAGCCCTGACGCTAAGCGTGGCATCAGAGGAGCCAACTGCGGCCACTGCCATGGTGGGGTTAAAACATTCAAAGAACTTTTTCATAATAATGGCCTGGATAGTATAGCCACTGATTTGGGAAGAGAATACTTTACAGGGCAAAGCGCAGACCGGGCAAGGTTCCGCGTCCCCACCCTGCGCAATATCATGCTGACCGCGCCTTACATGCACGACGGCAGGTTTTCAACCATTGAGCAAGTCCTTGACCATTATAGCGAACACATCCGCAAAAGTCCAACGCTAAGCACTTTTCTTCAAGATGTTTCCAATGAAACTGGTGGTAATAATCTTGCCCTGACAAAAAACGAGAAAGCCGACTTGACTGCGTTTCTGGGTATGCTGACCGATTCGTCATTTATTTCAAATCCTGCATTTTCCAATCCCCATCCAGTTATAAATCCATAAACTATGTCCGAACCTAAATTTTCCAGTTACCGTATTGCTGTTAACTTTTTGCTGCTTTTGTCCATTGCATTTTCATCACATGCTCAAAATAAGGCAATCCTTTCTGTCAGTGGGGAAGTGACGATGCCTTTGGAGCTGAAATTAACAGACCTGGCCAGCTTTAAACAGGTAAGCCATAAAGTAAAAGACCGGGACGGAAAAGAGCATGAATTTACGGGTGTTCCCTTAATCGGGATCCTGGAAAAAGCAGGCGTTACAACCGGAAGCAAGCTGCGCGGTGAAAACCTGGCGAAATATGTGCTGATCTCGGCTGCCGATGGCTATGAAGTACTTTATTCACTGGCTGAAATTGATTCTGACTTTACAGACCAGGTGATTATACTTGCCACTGCAAAAGACGGGCAGCTACTGGGTACTGGTGAAGGCCCATTTCGGATCATTACGCCCAATGATAAAAAGCCTGCACGCTGGATCCGGGAAGTACGATCTATAAAAGTTATGTTCGCAAAAAATTAGATATTATCAATACTCATCATAACGGGTGAGTAAAAGATAATCTGAATTTATTTGAGAGAGCTCTTTTCATTTATAAATCTGTTGCATCCGGTATAATATTTTGTGGGAGTGGTCGACGGCATGTTTTTTATGAAATTCCTTAAACAAATAGAAAATGACATGGCCAAATTAGAAGTTTGGGCAAACATGCCCGTTAAAGATGTCAAAAGAACACGCGATTTTTTCAAAAAAATGGGATTTAAATTGAATGGTTCCCATGATAGTGACGATATCGCCAGTTTCATTTTTAGTGACGATCACTTTGTTATCCACTTTTTTAAGGAAGATAAATTTGTGCAGACTTCTGGAAATGAAAGCTCTGACACTTCAAAAACTTCTGAAATAATGTTTACAATTGCAGCAGATAGTAAGACTGTAGTGGACGATTGGTGCGATAAAGTAAAACAGGCTGGGGGTATGATCGTTACTGCGCCAACGGAAATACCTGAGGGTTACAATTTGGTTTTTGCTGATTTGGATGGACATCGCTGGAACGTATTCTTTCGAAATCCTCAGCAAAGAGATTAATAAAGTGAGCCTAAATTCTAGTTTTGAATAAGTCAGTTAACATATGCATGAGCACTAAATTGCAGGTTATGTCAAGCACTAAGCAAATAGAACAACTGATTCGCCAACAAGAACAGGCCATTCAGCAAAAGGATATTGACCGCGTAATGGCTCAATACTCAAGGGATGTAGTTTCGTTCGATGTAGTAGACACTTTGCAAAAAGTTGGTAAGAATGCTTGTAGAGAACGGCTGGTGAACTGACTTTCTCAATTTCCTGGTGAATTTTCTTATCATGTCGAGCATCTTTCAATAATTACCAGCGATGAATTGGCCATCTGCTATTCTTTTAATCATGTGAAAGGACTGCGGGCTAGTGGTGATGAAATAGATATGCGTTGGAGGTCCACTGTTTGCTATAACAAAGTAGATACACAGTGGATGATTGTTCACGAACATAGCTCAGTGCCATTTGATCCTGAGACGGGACAAGCATTAATTAACATAAAAGAGTAAACCCAGGAAAGACTGTCTTAGGAAAGCCGGAAACTGACACTTATTAACTTAGGCTAGGGAACGGCAGACAAGTAAACCGTTTTAAAGATAAAAAGGTTGATACATCCTCGTGGATCGCTTTCAGCAATATCAGATCTGCCTGCCTCGTATTTTCGTGCGTTCCGTTTGCTAGTCTCAACATACTCAACCAGCTCCTGTCACTTAAAGTAAAGCCGTCGTTTTCCTCATTCTGCCAATGGCAATGCAAAACTAATTATTTGTTACCCTTCATTTTATCATCAAAATCCCCTTGCAAATCACTGATCTGCTGATCATAACCCTTTTTATCAAAAAAGGCCGCCGGGTTATAGGCATTACCCGGTTTATGTTTGTCTGTCAGCCCAAACTGGCCTGCGTGTGATGCCAGCCAGATATCAAATGTTAAATGCTTCATGGCTTTCAGGGTATAGGCATAATCCCTTGCAATATTGGGGTAAGCGGCTATGTCTGATAAATTTTCATCTGTAACAATCGTCGGCATATTGGCAATCAGCACCCTGTATTTTTGTTTCTCATCTTTGACATCAAACACATAACTGCACGATCCTTTGGTGTGCCCCGGATGATTGAGCATTACCAACTGCATGCCGCCTAATTTAATCGTATCACCATCATGCAATATCCGGTCTACTTTTACGGGCTCAAAGTCGCGCACCTTCCCTTTGGAGGTATAATCCGAGAGTCCGCCGTCGGCTGCTGCTCCGGCATCACCTTCATTGATCATCAGTTTGGCTCCGGTCATTTTTTTTATAGCCGCCATTGCGCCCATGTGGTCATAGTGCGCCTGTGTGTTCAAAAGTATCTTTGTATCTGAAACTCTGAAACCTAATTTTTCAATATTCGTTTTAATTCCGGACGCAGAAGATGCAAGCCCGGTATTGATCAGAATATTCCCTTTGGGAGTTACAATAAGGTAACATGCCAGATCAGAAGTACCGACGTAATACAAGTTCCCCGCAATCCGGAATGAAGGGTAAGGTTTGGTCCATTCAGGATGTGTTTCTGATGAAGGTTCTGACACTTTTTGAGCCTTTGCCAAATAGTTAACACATAACAAACAGAAAATAAACAAGGCTTTTTTCATGAATTGGAAAACGGATTTTTTTAATAAATTGAAAACTTTTAATACGAATTAAGGCACTTTACTGAAAGCTCCTGTGAATTGATTTTTATAAAAATTACCTGGCTAGCTTTCTTGGAATATAAACAAAGCTAGCCAGGCGGAAGCGTATATACTACTGAAATCTTACGGTCATGATATTCTTAGTGGCTGCGCAGGTATGCACCAGCGATAACTACCGCAGCCCATTCAGATCCACCCGACTTTCTTACGCCACGCATTAAACGTCTTGTCATCAGGATGCAGGTCCGCAGTCAAATCAGCCTTACTTTCAACGATCATATTGTCCTCATGCACTTTTAATTTCAATTCCTTACGCAGCCGGATCATTTCATTTTTATCTTCCACAGGATACAAGCCACGACTGTCAAATTGCGTGCCGTATTTCTGGGGCTTTCCCTCAAAATAACAAATCCTGTCATACAGATAAGCAAGGTTTTGCGGATTGATATCCTCTGTTTTTTGTATCAGTTGACAGCACCGTTTCATCAATGCCGGCTCGCTGATAGCATGCTGCACAATGAGCCACGCTGCTTCGCTGGCCTCTATGCCAACCTTCAATTTCGTTGGATACCCAATATCGTTTATAATTTCTGCCAGCCGTGCTGCATTCTTTTTATGTACAGCCTCCATCTCCGGATTATATCCTCCCGAAAGTGCGCCTTCTTGTAAAAGTTTCTCCCGCACACGCAGATCATGCTGAGCCATTTTTATCAATTCCTCCGCATAGGCGTTTTCAAATTCCGATAATTGCATCATTTGACTGCCTTGGGCAATTGAAGAATCTGTATAGATCCTCCTGCACTATATCCTGAAAGCTGCACAAATAGATGATCTCCTTCTTTCCTACGAATTGCGTAAACTTTCACCACATTGTTGGTATAATCAATCGAGCCCTCTTCGCCGAAATAGGTAGCCTCATCTTTGATGCGGTCAAGTTCCTTCTGCGGTACTTTCCCCTGAAAAATCAGCACCCCGCCAGCCGCTGTGATCAGGTCTTTATAACTCTTTTCAAAAAAGGGCAAGGACCATTCTTTACCGGTGGGACTGGTTATAAATGCTTTATAAACCTTTCCTTCGATAGGAATCATTCCTTTCTGTGTCGGGAAAAACAACCGGTCGAAGTCGCGTGTAAGTGGCTTGTTCAGAGGGGCTAAATCTGCCGGAGGATTAAAAACGGGAAACGTACCCAGCTCCTTTTCACTGAAAGGAACTTTGGTCAGATCGATTGAATCCGGAAGGATGTCAATACTCGCCTCAGTCGTGGTAAGGGCGGTGTCCTTGGCAAGCCCGGACTTTTCTGCCGGTGTATCTGCTTTGCCGGATTTATTGCAGGCAAAAAACAAACCGGCCAGAATTACGGACATTAAAATTGTTTTACTTTTCATTTTCATGGGCTGTTTTATCGTGGGTAATAAGTTATTTAAATGATATAAGGAAATTTCAGACCAATGACCTTTCAAAGATAGGATATGTTTATTTTCCTTGAAAAGTGACACCAATTTTAACTTTTTAGTTGCTTCTACTGGAAAATTCGGATCATATCACCACCGATTCCGTGGCAATTTTAATATATATTAGGTTTTGTTTAACAACTGCTTGTCTTCCAGCTGTGGGTTCAGCAATCTCAACCACATCCGTTAAAACCTCGGCCTTTTAAACAAAATACATTCGGACGTTTAAACAAAGACGCCTGAGAACATCTACCCTACTTTTGTTCCATCAATAACTTTTAAAATTTATCAAAATGGAACAAAACAATTATCAGGGAGCATTACAGCAACCAACAGGTTCTGGCTTCAACGCAACATCTACAGCAAGTGATGTAATTAAAGGTATTGACCTGACTGGCAAAATCGCCATCGTAACGGGTGGTAATACAGGTATTGGCTTGGAAACTACCAAGACGCTGGCAGCCGCTGGAGCAACAGTAATTGTTCCTGCAAGAGACACAGAAAAAGCAAAAAGGAATCTGGACGGCATTGCCAACGTTGAATTGGAAACAATGGATTTAATGAATCCGAATTCCATTGATGCATTTGCCGAAAAATTTCTCGCTTCGGGCAGACCACTTCATTTACTCATCAACAATGCGGGTATTATGTGGGTGCCTTTGCGAAGGGACAGCCGTGGTATCGAATCACAGTTAGCCACCAATTATTTAGCACAATTTCAACTAACCGCAAGGCTTTGGCCAGCCCTCAAAAAAGCCAATGGTGCAAGAGTGATTAATGTATCCTCACACGGACATCAATTCGCCCCATTCGATTTTGATGACCCTAATTTTCTCAACAGAGAATATGAAACGCTGCAGGCTTATGGGCAATCAAAAACTGCCAGCAATCTATTTGCCCTTGAGTTAGATAATCTTGCCAAAGCATTTAACGTACGTGCCTACTCATTGCACCCGGGTTCTATTGCAGGTACAGAACTGGGCAGAGAAGCATCCTTAGAGCTGTTTCAAAAAATGGGTTTTTTTGATGCAGAAGGCAATATTTTGCCCGAAGTAGCTGCATCATTAAAAAAAATTCCACAAGGTGCAGCCACAACCGTCTGGTGTGCCACCAGTGCACTGCTTGAAAACATTGGAGGTGTGTATTGCGAAGATGCAGATGTTGCAGAATTGGCTTCAGATACTTCAATGTCAAATGGTGTGAAACGCTACTCAGTGGATAAAGATAATGCTAAACGTTTGTGGACAATGAGCGAAACAATGACAAACATAAAGTTCAACATTATCTAACCCGCGTAAAAATACTAAAATGAAAAGTTTAAAAGATAATGTTGCCGTCATTACGGGCGGCAACAGCGGCATTGGTTATGCTACGGCAAGGGTGCTCAATGAAAAAGGCGCAAAAGTCATCATTACAGGCAGAAGAAAAGAAGCGATTGAAAAGGCGGCATCAGCACTCAATGTAAGTGGTTTATTAGCCGATCAATCCAACCTATCAGATATTGATGTACTTGTCACAAAAGTGAAAGAGGACTTTGGAAAAGTAGATATCTTACTCATCAATGCAGGCATTACAAAGTTTGCACCCATTGAGTCAACGACCGAAGATATGTTTGACGAAATAATGAATGTCAATTTCAAGGGAGCTTATTTTACATTGAGCAAATTTATTCCCGTTCTAAATGATAACGCATCGGTTATACTGTTATCGTCAACATCTGCTACCATTTCCCCACAAAATGCGTCGGTATATGCGGCAAGCAAAGCAGCCATCAATGCCGTTATGAAAATTGCAGCGCTGGAATTGGCTTCCCGAAAAATTCGGGTGAATGCAGTTAGTCCCGGTCCTGTTGCTACGGAAATTATGAATAAACTTGGGTTGGATGATTCTGTTGAAGCTCAAATAATCAATAGCATTCCCTTGTCGAGATTGGGCAAAGCAGACGAAGTAGCAGATTTGATAGCTTATTTATCCGGCGATGATGCTTCATTTATTACCGGTTCAAATTTTCTGATTGATGGTGGTCAATCAGTGTAGCGTTAAACCTAGGATTACTTCTATTTTTGTATTCATAATTTCCTGTCAGAACAAAGGAAATCCAAAAAATGCGTCATGGAATATCAGGCAAAATATATAACCGGGGATATTAAACTTTCCTGTTATGAGGACAAGTTTTTCAAGTCGGATATCATGTTCGACCATCATATGCTCATCTGGTTCATTTCGGGTGAAACCAAAATTGTGCAGGCAGATGCCACCTATGTTTTTAAGAAAGGCGATATATTTTTAATTCCCAGAAATCAACTGGCAACAATTATAAATTATCCAACCAATGGGCAGCCTCACAAAACCGTAGTGATGCACCTGTCCACAGAAAGATTAAGAGATTTTTACGCTAACCTGAATGTGAAACCCAAAGCGATGGAATCACAGAAAATATATTCTTTCAACAATCACCCTTTGCTTGAAAGCTGTTTGGCTTCATTGGTTTCTTATTTTGAAATGAGCGAACTTCCAGAAAATATTGCCACGCTGAAAATTACAGAAGCTATCAGCATTCTCAGGACAATTGATAAGGAAATAGACAACGTATTGGCAAACTTTGAAGAGCCAGGGAAAATTGATTTGGCAGACTACATGGAAAGGAATTTTATGTTCAACCTTCCATTAGAAAAATTTGGCTATCTGACGGGCCGTAGTTTGACAACTTTCAAGCGGGATTTTAGCAGAGTATTCAGCACGACGCCTCAACGTTGGCTTACGCAAAAGCGACTGGAACTGGCGCATTATCA
>Ga0265797_10004322_pt1 | contig 21841 bp, 25 predicted proteins | sample P2T30metagenome_FD_192433 | JGI IMG/M metagenome (GOLD analysis project Ga0265797, IMG submission 192433) | Plant litter microbial communities from East Loma Ridge, Irvine, California - P2 T30 | ecosystem: Environmental > Terrestrial > Plant litter > Unclassified | place: USA: California... | reverse complement strand
TCACAGCGAGTCAAGAGTCAACAGCGGTAGGGGAGGCGGGATAGTGCTCTCAGTGCTCTCAGTGCTCTCTCTCAGTCTCGTCTCGTCTCTCAAGGGCAAGGGGCTGCTGTACCAAGCACTGGCTCCGGCGCAGGAACGGCGTCTAGCGGCAGACCATCGCAATCGTCAAAGGGGTCCCTTGCCTCTCCCCCTGCTCGTCCCTTGATCCCGGAGTCCTCGCGAGCACCGCACCAGCACCAATTGGCCCAGCCGAACTTCTTCATTTCACGTGCAGCACGCACGTCGCGCCTGGTGAGCGCTTCCTCTCTATGCTAGCTAGCTATGGGATGTCCGTGGTTCGACGCCGGACAGTCCTCCAGCAAGCGGCTATTCTTGTGTTTTCTGTGAGCTCGCGTCGAATCAAGTCGCTCAAGTCACCTCTCCCACGGCTGCCCATGATTCGCCAGCCTCGTCGAACCAGTGGTACCGGCAATGTCAACAAGAATGCTGCACATTTTGCAAACACACGTGATGGGAAAGCGCTTGCATGGCCATGATAGCACAGGTGCTATATCTTTCTCGGCGCCAAATAGTTGGTCGAGAGCTCATCTGCCAGACTCACCAGCTCATCCTTCCACACATCCATGTCCGCGGCTCTAAAAATCACAATATCTCTAGTGCATACGCAATCTCGCAATCTCGCCCTGCGAGTCATATGATAGCCGCCCTATCATTTATGCAGATGGTATATATAACATATGGCTGATATGGTCAATTTACTAATCGCAAAGCATCCGAGGCACCTCGTCTGTTCTGCTCTGCCTCCGAAAAACAATTTTCACCCTCAAACAACATATAACCCGAATTCTGCACCCATCATCCATCTCATATCCATCGTCCATTGCCCCTACAATACGACCTTACGGCATGTCCACGGCACCCATCCATCCACACGTATCCACCCTCTCCATGATCCTAGCCTCGATGATCCCCTCGCAGATCGTCAATCGCAATCACAACCACAGAATCCTAATCCCACTCCTACACCAACGATCCGCATGGAAGCCCACATACGGCTCTGCGAGGCCGACCAACTGCCGATGCGCCTTATTCCACTCCATACCGACTATCGCAACCTCCTCCCTAATACTACGATGCACTGCCACAACCCTTGTTGAAGATCTCACTACGTGTATGCTTTTTGCGGTTCGTTCTAAGGCGCAACCTTTCGCGCGAATGGATGGATGGTGGAGTTCATCTTTTGTTGTGTGCTTGCGACTTGATTTGTGTGTTGTGATGTGATGGTGCGTTTTGAAAGATAATTCAAATAAACCTATCGTCGGACTGGACATGTCTACATATTTGATGCTTAGCGAAGGCAGTCAAAGCCTCGTCTTTTGCGCTCTTGCACTCGGGTGTTGCTCTGCTGTCTCGGTTTCTGGACGTTGTTGATATTCTTCAAAACCCACATCACAAACCACAAGTGCTACTACTAGTCATACACTCACAATAACGAAACAGGGCCGGGCAGCTATCACTTCGTCTTATCATTGCGATTGTTTCGACACGAGTCCCGGCGTGACCTCACGCATTCATCAACATGCACCCGGATCAGTATCGACGGGCCGTCAAGTCGTTTGTCGGGCATTGTTGACGCAAGAATGCCCAATGAGACACAAGATAAGGTAAGGAAGGGGGGTCGTCAATTAAGATTATATATCTTCTTTTTGGATTCGCCCTTGCGCCCGCCAAGGGAAGCAAAAAGTGAAAACAAGGCAGGCAACAAAATGGCAAGAAGAGCTGTACACGAAAAAGCAAAAATAAACGATAAGCGTGTGAAGGGTATGCTATCGCTTTCCTTCCTTTCGATGCGAGGACCAGTACGAGATGCTAGACAAATGACCTTCTGAGTTCGGGAAACTCTTGTCTGGTCGGCGTTTGCCTAGAGGCTTTTGGATGTTCTAGCAGATTGTTCATCGATGGCGATGCGCTTAGAGAGCAAGAACACCGATCATGCCGACGGCGCCAGCGAGGCCCATGCCCATGAAGGCAGTAGGCATAGCGGCACCGGCCTCAGAAGAGCTGCTGCTCTCAGAGTCAGAGCCAGAGTTGCCGCCGGAGCTGCCAGTGGAAGAAGAGCTGCCGCCAGTCCTGGTGGTGGAGCCGGCGCTGGAGCGGCTAGTGCTGAGGGTAGAGCTGGAGTTGCTGAAAGTGCCGTTGGAAGAGACGGGGATGGTGCCGTTGGTCGGGATGAGGGTGCCGGTGCCGAGGACGGTGGGCGCGGAAGTGATGGAGGTGGCGTTGGCGATGGCGGCGGTGGCGGACGCTTCGGCGCTGCTGACGAGCGAAGAGGCGGCGGCAGTCAGGGAGGAGACGCCCGCGAGGTCGGTGGGGACGAGGTAGCCCTGGATGTCGGTGGGCAGGGCGGAGAACCACGAGGGAGTCTCGCCAGCGGCGAACTGGGAGGCGATCTCGCTGCCGACGGCGGCGGAGTTGGTGATGGCCTCGGCGACGAGGGAGCTGGGGAGAGCGGTCTGGAGCACGCCGAGGATGGAGTTGCTGCGATTGAATTAGTCGATGATCGATGTTGATTTGATCGAATTGTGTGAACATACAGGTCCTGGGCAGCGACGGAGGCCGCGAGAGCGGGAAGGGCGATGAGCTGGTACTTCATTTTGATTGTGTAGTTGATGCTGTGTATGTTGAAGAAGTGGATGATAAGACTTCGCAAGATTATGAGAAGATCGACAACGACAATGAACGAGAGTCTTGGAGCGAAGATAGCTAAGAGATGGTAAATCCAAAGGTGGGTTTGTTTGTGGAGGAGATGAGCGAGTTGAAGAAGGACTCTCCACCCAGCGAGCGTAATATAGCTAACGCAATTAATATGAGCCACCACCCACGCGGAGCCGCACCACCAACGGTTGCGAAGGCAGCCTGCCAACGCGTCCCTTTCCCAGTTGAGTTTTCGACACGGCGCCCACCGAAAGCCTCATCGGGCGTGAGATGCAAGGTGACAAGGGGTTGTGTGCCCCCATGGGTCTAGCGCAGGGCCATCGACTCTTCTCGCCCAGGCGCCGCCACAACGACAGTGCGCGGACGGGCATGCTGCTGGTTCAATCGTGCTCGCCGCAGCCAATGACCGCCGCGCAGCACCTCACCTACTTGGCTCTTGCGTGCGCGGCCCTGGAAAATCCGAACATCACGCAGGCCGTATAACGAGCTAGAATTCCTTCGCCTGAGCAGCTGAGCTGGGCGCTGTGGGTGCTGACTTGAGAATAATGCGATCTTTTACCGTGCGGCTATTGCGTCTACGACCACCGTGCGGAAAGCTCAGATGATGTTGTCAGTGTATACAATAGCCTGCTTCCCCGAAAGACTGTGCGTCTTCTGCTATGGTAAAACAAGTGGCTTCTAGGCCTCACGCACCGGTTTTTGTTGAAAATGCACACATGTCATGCCAGGAACAGGAATAGATCGCGGAGCTCTTGTTTTGGTTTTAGTGTTCGCTTGCAGCGCCACCCGCATATATATCCGGCGCAGCTCATCGCACGATCTGCACGCCGGGTGTTTTGCTGTCGCGTGGCGATCGAGACATGTTCGCAGCCGACGGATAGTTTGCGCCAGGCTTGTGGCTGTGACAGTGGCCGAAGAATAGTTGGGGAGCGTCAACATGGATTATGACATCGCTGCCTCCACTTTGTAAGCAAGCAGTGATGAAAGAAATGGAAGGAAGGAGTAACCGACCCGGCAGTGAGGTTATGTCTAGCAACCCAACCACTTTGAAGATCGAGAATAGCAACATCGCGGAAGGCGCGTGTCTCACGACCGAGAACACGAGCGACCGAAGGGGGTGGCCGTTGAGCAGCACGCTGCAGCTTGCCGATATGTCGTGCTCGTAAACATGGATCACACACAAAGACGTAATAATTTATAGGATAAATGTTCAAGTATTCGTAAATGCATTGCAATGTCGTAAATATTTACTCTAGCCAGCACAAATATTCCTGGCAAATTTAAGCCGCATTCTTCTGCTTTCCAGCGTAAGCCTGTTTGATTTCTTCACACACCGCGCTTGTGACTTCCTTCGTGTTGGAGTTTCCGCCCAGGTCACGCGTAACAATCTTCTTTGCGCATACGCTCTCAATGCACTCCATCAGCTTGTCCGCAGCCTCCTCTTCGCCGAGCCACCTTAGCATCTCCGCTGCTGTCCAGAAAGTTCCAACCGGATTGGCGACACCCTTGCCAGTGATGTCAAACGCAGATCCGTGAATAGGCTCGAACATGCTAGGATGCTGCCTTGTCGGGTCCAAGTTGCTCGTAGGCGCAATACCGATGCTGCCTGCTAGCGCTGCTGCGAGGTCTGACAGGATGTCGGCGTGCAAGTTGGTCGCGACAATCGTGTCGAGACTGTCGGGCTGGAGCACCATTCGGCAAGTCATAGCGTCCACGAGCATCTTGTCGACACGCACATCGGGGAAATCCTGTGCCACTTCCAACGCGATCTCGTCCCACATCACCATGCCATTGCGCTGAGCGTTGCTCTTGGTGACATATGTGAGGTGCTTCTTCGGTCGCTTCTGTGCGAGCTCGAATGCGAACCTGATGATTCTCTCGACCGAGTGGCGCGTGAAGATTGACACTTCAGTGGCCGTCTCCCATGGGAAACCACGGTGTGACCTTCCGCCTTGACCTGCGTACTCGCCCTCTGAGTTCTCGCGGACAATGACCCAGTCCAGATCACCTGTGTTTGCGTTGCGGAGAGGGGACTCGGTGCCCTTAAGGATCCTCGTAGGCCTAACGTTGGCGTATTGCTGGAAAGGCTGGCAAATTGCAAGTCGTAGGCCCCAGAGGGAAAGGTGGTCAGGTACATCAGGTGCTCCCACTGCACCGAACAAGATCGCATCGTGCTTCTTGAGCTCTTCGAGTCCACCGTCGGGAATGTACTTTCCGGTCTTCTTGTACGTTTCGGAGCTCCAGTCGTAGTCTGTGAATTCTATTTTGAAGCCTGCTGCGTCGGAAAGCACCTTTAGGACTTCGACCGCGGCGTTGACGACTTCGGGGCCAATGCCATCGGCTCCCATTGTAGCAATGCTGTGGGGTTTATCTTGTAGAGCGTGTGGCGACATGTTGGAATGTGGTTGCGATTTTCGATACTAGCCAGGCTGGTGTTTAAGAAAACAGTAATCTGAGTTGTAGAGTACAATGTATTGCGGGATGAGTTTCGATATTATGTGGATGTCCTGGTATTTACGACCGCACGATATATACTGAGAGTGCTCAGTACCGATGATGCACTACGGACTAAAGTCGCACCGGCGTCCGGACAGACCTTTTCTCCCACGCTCTGCCCGCTTGGGCAACGTCCGACCTTGCCCTATACCTCAAAGTGAACAATCTGTTGCATACTGGAGTTCGGATACAGCGTCGCACAGCATTACAAGCTCGCATGGCCAAGAAGCGTGCACAACGTATAAGCACGTGCCGGGTATTGTCGGAGAGAAGTCGAGTTCTTCACCTGCCCACGCGCCTTTGCGGCGGATCTTAGCGCGTCTGTTCCATCCGGCGCGGTCTTGCGGTCTTGGTATATCGGACATTGTGTGCGGCCTGCCACTACTGCCACGTCTAGTCGCGGACTCATATTCTCCATCTGAATTATGGAGTCCGGTTCGGAGCCACCTATGGGCGAGAGCACATACCACAGCGATGGCGAGACTGCTGAGCCGCCACAAAAGAGAGTCCGGTTGAGTCTTCCATCCACTGCTCAGGGACGACATCGCGAGATTGGTCTGATGAGATGGCGGCCGCAGAGCGATGCTGCCAGCTTCGTGGGAAGTGCAAGTGGCATCCATTTCATCCGGTCCGTGTACAGCGCCGTCGAAGCAGAGAAATCGCGTGCGCCATCTCGCGAGCAGTCTCCAGATCACAACCTAGTACCTGGAGAAGAAGATCAATTGCCGGACACCAGTAACAGCCCCAGTACGAAGGGTATCTGGCAACCGCACGAAGCAAGTTTTACGGATCACGATGCCTCGCACGTCTTGTTCAGCAACCTCATACAATGGTCGCAAAGTTATTTTGACAACTGGCATCCGGCGTATCCATTCTTACACGCGCCGTCTATTCTCTCGGTGTTCAAAAGGATATCATGTTTGCCATTGGGCCGTATTACAGATGTCATCCATCCGCTTGATCTGGCCATGGTCCGGACTGTCCTATCGATTTCGCTCGCCGACCGCCGTCAGTCCCCTCATCGCCCAGAGATGAAGCCAATTCCTCAAGTACTGGTATTCAAATCCTTTACTTCCGCAATTGACAGCGTAGAGCGGACGTTGTCGACACCAACAACTATCAAAGGCCTTCAAGCTGTCGTCGGCGTGCAACTCTTCCTCGTCTCCATGCTTCGGCACAACGCTGCCTCCAGGCTCGGTGGTCTAATAGTCAGAATGACCCAACAGATCGGGCTCCACAGATGCCCTGTACGGTATGCTAGCTTCACAACGGAAGACATCCAGCTCAGGAAACGTTTGTTCTGGACGGTGTACTGCTTGGACAGACATCTATGCCAGTCACTCGGACTTCCACTTGGCGTCCGCGACGATGACATTGACGTGTGCTACCTGGACTTGGAGAGGCATGTTGCCAAACCTGGTGTCAACATAGGTGAGTCTTGTTCGGTGTCTGCTCTCACTCGATTTTGCTGACCTCCTCATAGCTACGGATGACCGATTGGTGCTTCTGCAGTTCCTTGTTCGCCATGCCGAGATCAAAGGCTTGATAGTCGAACTCTGCAACAAGTCCATCAATCACCGGCAGGCCGACTCCAATGCTTCCACAGAGATCAACGCCAAAATGAATAAGTGGCGCAACGACCTCGAGACGATACTCGACACTGTGCATGATCCCAGGCCGATACTTAACAGGTATCATGGGACAACCCTGTCAGTACTCCAACATGAGTGCACAATCATCTTGAACAGGCCGCTACTCGCCATGGCCAAAGATACGCCAGACTACAAAGCCGCCCTGCAAAGCTGTATAGGCGCTTCAAGAGCGATCATTGGGATCTTGCACAAATACTTGACTGAAGTGTTACGACCCGAAGGGCAGAAGGGTGCGACACCCTTGCTATGGCCGTCTTTCACGTGGGCAGCCTGGCAGAGTGCATTCATTGCGACGTATGCAGCTATGGAAGGCGAGCTTCCCAAGCAAAATGCAAGCAGGTAAGCCAGCACATCAACATTTGAGCACCACAGTATACAATCCTGACAGTTCAATAGACTCGCAGACCAGAGTGTCGACGTCCTCAAACACATCACTGCACGCGGCGGCGTCTGGCCCAACGCCTGCGCAGCTTCCATCCGCGACCTCGGCAGACATCTGAACAAACCCTCCAAAAAGCTCGCCAAATCGCCCGAAGCTGATGCCGCCCGCCACCACCTTGCCACTTCACGATACGGCAATGTTAACCATATCCACGCACCCGAGCCAATCGATGGCCTCTCCACCCTCGCCGGCGCCGCCGAAGTCCACGCCAATTTCGACTCCCACAGCCACCCTCGCGCCACAGCCTATAACCAGTCCTACAGCAACGCGCAACCAGGCGACCCCAACGCCGCAGCATACATGCCAACGCCAAACAGCGCTTTCGCTACCCAAGCGTCCGAAGACACATTCACAGCCGGCACGAATCCCAGCTTTGCGATCACAGCTCCTCCGGCAGCGCAACCAAACCCTGGGGGCTACAATCCCGACTTCCCCTCTGCGCCGTTCTTCGGGCAGGGCGCGCAGCCGGCGGCTTCGTGGCCGTCGGATAGTCTGTTTGATTTGAATAATGTGGAGTTGTTTGCTGGGTTTGATATACCTTTTTGGTTGGACGATGAGCAGTATGTGCCGTTTTTGGATAATCAGTAAGAGGTGGTTAATGAGAGTGTCATGCTTACATGAGAAAGGGGATTTGTTACGGCCTGGCTGGGTTGATGATGAGGTCTATCATGGGGAGGAGCAGGCTAGCTCCAAGGTTTCGGTGGCTGTGATACGTGCCAACGACACAAAGCTTGCTGCTAATACTCGAGTATCGAAAAGAAAAGTAACCCAACAGTCATACTCGACACGTGAAACACAATCCTTGAGCCGAGTTACTGTTGCGAATTCTTGGTCGTTAGCCAAGAAGACCTGTTCCCGCCTGTGACCAACGCTTGCCACTGTGAGCAATCTCGTGTGGGAGAGAAGAGGCTCCAGCCTCAGTTTTTCCCACGCTCTTGTTCTGGTGTGCCAATGTGCAATACCCAAAGAAACCGATCCTACTATCCCACGAGTACCCAGCCAATTGCCCGCTTCCGAACAGGCTGCTTTTGCCCACTCTTGCCCAGTGATGTGTACTGTTGCCCATTACAAGACAACGAGGCGTTCATCACAACTCAGAAGATGATGTGGCCGGCGCAAGTCCAGCAATGAGGCAGACGTTTGATTTCAGTAAAACTCTGCAGGACAAGGTCCACATATCCCTCCATCCAGCTGATAACATTGCGGCCGTCGTGTTCAAGGGCAAGCATGAATATTTTGCAGAAGCACATTTTGCTGAAGGTCAGCTTGGTGTGATCCATGGTGCCTGAGCCTATATCTAGCATCAAGCTCATTTCTTGTGCGCTGAAAGACTCAGGCTTGACGAATATGTGGCCTTGGGAGGTAGAGATGGAGAACTTGATCTTTGCGAAGTCTTCTGTGCCTCGCACTAATTTTTGCGAGACTCCCAATTTGGTCATCCTCTCGGCCCATGGAGTTAGAAGTCTGCTTAGCTCTCTGATGGCTCTCTTCCCGACCAGGTCCTCTGTGATGAGAAACGTGTTCTCGAGGTAGTAGATGTCTGCTACCTCCTGACGAGTCTGTTTGCACGCACCCAGCAATGTGTGCCCAATCTCCAGGCGGCGACGATGCTCGCCATCTTTAGTGTCATAACGAGTGACGTAGATCAGGATGTCATTATCCTCGACGACGGCCTCGCGATAGATTTTGTCTCGCAGTTCGCGCGGCAATTTGTTGAGGAGCATCGATTCAAGCTGAGAGCTCTGCGTTGCGGCCGGCTGCAAGGCGCCATTCACGGCCTCTGGGAATTGCTTGACATCTGCGGCGCAGGTGAGAGGCTCTGTGGCGTCGAGAGTGTCATGCACATTGGCGGCTTCCATTAAGCTTGCTGTTTCGTGTGGCAAGGGCTGACAGATCCGCGGCGTTGCTGCCGAGAGTGAAGTGGACGTCGCCATTGTCGGCTGTGCGATCTGATCGCTCGGCGTCGCATCAGACTGCAGGGAGAAAGCACTTCCTGAGGAGGTGGAGGAATAGGCTGACGGAAGGTTTTGGTTGCTAGGTGAGCGCATTGTTGCGGGTTGCGAGGGTGAGGCCATGGCTGTGGTTGCTGGGTAAGGGACTGGAGTGGGATGTTGATGTGGTGGTAGTGTTCGATGAGTTGTCTGTTTGAGAGGTGACGGAGTCTGGTGGAGGTGAATTGAGTTGGTGGTGAAATTGTTGTGGGCATGTGAAAAGCATGTGCTTGCGATCTTGGTTCTGATGTGATGAGGAGGGAGTGACCGGCTTCACTTCACTGGACCGGCCCAGTGCGAGGGGATGTGACATCATAAGCCGTACTCTTCACTTTCGCCTATTACACAGGATGCCAACGACGAGACAGAACTCATTCACTCTCACAGTCAGCCGTCTCAATAATCAGGGTTTCATAGCATTGAGGGTATCATATCCTTGCTTCAGCCACCGGCAATGACATGTCCACCGCGCGCAGGCAGTGTGCCAACGAGATCCTTGTAATAACTCTCATCCATACCTGCCTCCAATCTCGCCTCCTTGTTGAAGGGTCCTTTGACCGCACCCCTGAAGTGCTGACCAACACACTCCCTAAACACTTTCACCGGATCCGTCCCCTCTTGCTCGCAAATCCAGCTCAGCCATCGGTGTCCCGTAGTTACATGTGTAATCTCGTCGTTGTGGATGATCTCCAGCGTCTCCACGCTCTCCATATCCTTCGCTTTGCGGAACTTGTCAATCTTCACCGGATTCACGTCCAGGCCACGCGCTTCGTGCACCAGTGCGATGACTGAAATGCGTGCACGCAGGTCGTCCTTGGTCATCGCAGCAGACTCCCAGAGCCCATGGTGTACGGAGAGGGCGCCGAAGTAGCTTCCTAGCTCTTCTAGGCGGGAGCGTAGCAATGAGAAGTGCTTGGCTTCATCGTTGGCAACCTTGAGCCAGTCGTAGTAGAATGTGCGAGGGAGTGGTGCTGGTGTTCCACTTTCTGAGGATGGTGTTGTTTGGAATGTGGAGAAGCGAACACAGATGTCGATTGCGAGGTCGATGGCCCATTGCTCAATGTTGGCGAGAGCGTGGAGCATGTTGACACGTGACTTGACCGTACCTCCGCCTCGAGGATTGATCATCTGCCATGGTTTGACGGACTCGATGTTCTCACGAGGTGGCTCGTCGGGTGGCTGAACTGTGCCGGCGCCTATTGGCATTGGGTTTGAGCTGGCTTCTCGTGTGGCGAATATCGAGAAAAGTTGTGTTGTCAACTCGATTTTCTGCTCTGGATCGACGGTGTTGAGGATGTGCACACACCAATCGCACATGGTAGCATCTTCGCCCAGCGAGTATAGTTTCGATCCAGGGACAGCATTGCCAGTAGCATCAGGCACATCAGCTGCTGGGTTTGCTGCATGCTTGAACTTGACCTTCTCGCTGATCGGTTCCAGACTTGCCAGTGTCACATTGCTTTCACGATCAAACTCCAAGACAAGATTGTCGCCCTCCACTCGCACGGGGAACACGCATGCCTTCACGCCGTAGCTGGAGCTGCCTGTGTCCAGATTGAAATCGTAAGCATGCCAGGGGCATGATGCCACGTAAGAGGAGTCTTCGATGTCGACTTGTGCATCACTCATTGGTCCGCCTGCGTGTGGGCATTCCTGTTCCATTGCATAGTATGTCCAGCCATCGATGCTGTTGTCTGTTGCGGTTGTGGGTGATGGGAGAGTCGGTAGTCTGAACAGCACTAGTCTTTTGCCTGTGGATAGCTTAAGCGCATATCGGGCCTGTGACAGTGCTGCGTGGTTTCCGAGGGGTATCAGAGACGGCATCTTTGTTGTTGGAGGTTGTCGGGGCTTGTTTTCAGTCCAAGTGAATTTGGTAGCCGGTCTCCCCTATGTACTTGGAAAACTTTGTATGCCGATCCTTGGTACAGGCTGTTGTGTTGTGCTTTAGATCTGTTGTTATCCGGACTAGATGATGTAGTAGAGAGACCAGGCCCAGAAACTTGTCACTGCGTGATCGAGGTGGATATCATTCGTCGCCACATTAATCTTTTTTACGAATTCGAGCGCGAGTGTATGTAACCCCAACTCTAACCCTCTTCTACCTTGCGTCTCTCTTTCGTTGTGAGATACACGCTTCTGTACGACGTGGGGGGGTGACCATATGCATGCATACTTATCATCGAGTCATTTGTGAAGTATGTACGGGTAGTATGAAGACGTTTTCAGCCATATGTGGGTGGCGGTATGGTAAAACTCACGATCGACGACCTTCGAGGTAGTCGAGTACATTTTGTCGCCCACAAAACCAGTCACATGTAACTAATCAAGAGCTGGCAAGTAGTTTAAGTACGAGATCAGACATAACATACACATCCGGAGCATGCTAATCGAGTCACGCCTCGACACTCGTACCAGTCTTGGTGTTGTGGTGTAGTATTGAGCAGTTGCAGGTTCGCCTTCACTTGTTCTACCAGCTCACCCCGCCTACATTGAATTCAGAGTCAATCAGCCCGCCGCCGAGGAAGCTCAAAGACAAGCAAATAAAGTTGCGACTTGGCCAATTCGAAGGTGCTACATCGTCAAAATTGACTCGACCATTAGTCTTATACTATCACGTTTCGTGTAGTATTGCTGTTCTGTTGTGCGTTAGTAATTGTTCCCACCGAGACGACTTTAAACACGACTCGGGAAAGTGACGACAGCAAGCAACCCGCAGCCCACCACCGCACCCGGACTTCGACTTCGACTTCGAGAGGTACATCTCGTCCGGCCAAATACTTGATTACACCTGCCTTTCACCCTCCACCTCACCACACACCCACACACCACAATGGCGCAACCACTCCCTTCAAAAGAGCAGACGCTCTTCCGCCATCTTGTACAGCACTACGAGGGCAAGCAATACAAAAAAGGCATCAAGGCCGCCGACCAGATCCTGAAAAAGCACCCCAACCATGGCGACACCCAGGCCATGAAAGCTCTCGTTCTCAGCTGCCAGGGCAAAGAGACAGAAGCCTTTGAGCTGTGTAAGCTCGCCCTGCGCAATGCCATGAAGTCTCACGTCTGCTGGCACGTTTACGGCCTGCTCTACCGCGGCGTGCGCAACTACGAGGAAGCCATCAAGGCATACCGCTTCGCCCTTAAGCTCGAGCCTGAAAGCCCGCAGATCGCAAGAGACCTTGCGCTTCTGCAAATGCAAATGAGAGATTACACTGGTCTTGTGCAGAGCAGGAGACAGGCTGTGCAGTCAAAGCCTGGCATTCGATCCAACTGGACAGCACTTGCGGTGGCACTGCACTTGAACGGCGATCTGGCTGGCGCAGAGGATGTGCTTAAGAAGTTCGAAGAGACGCTTAAGCAGCCGCCCCCGAAGGGCGATTTGGAGAACCAGGAAGCTGTACTCTACAAGATCTCGATCATTGCGGAGAGTGGAGATTTGCAGCGTGCGCTGGAGCAGGTGGAAGCTGTGTACAAGACTGCAGTGGACAGGACAGCGGTCATGGAGATGCGCGCAGAGTACTTGCTGAAATTGGACAAGAAGGAGGGCGCGGAGAAGGCTTACAGGGCGCTCTTGGATCGCAACCCAGAGAGGAGGGCATACTTTGAGGGACTCGAGAAATCACTAAGCTTGGACAAGTCAAAGAAGGAGGACCAGGAGAAGCTCGTTCAGCTCTACCAGGAGGAGGCCAACAAGAGCGAGCGCAGAGACGCTGCACGCCGGATACCGCTGGACTTCTTGCAGGGTGACGTCTTCAGAGAGCACGCCGACAAGTACCTACGAAGGATGTTCAGGAAGGGTGTGCCAAGCACTTTCGCCAACGTTAAGCAACTGTACGCCGACCCTTCGAAGAAGCAGACCATCATCGATTTGGTGGAGAGCTACCTGAAGGAGGAACCAAAGGCCAATGGCAACGCTGAGCCCCATGGCAGCGTGAACGGCTCAGAAGACAAGGCTCCCACTCAGGAAGACATTGCGCTCAACTGGAACCTGAGCGTCAACTACTTCCTTGCACAGCACTACGATTACTTCCTCTCCCGCGATCTCGAGAAGGCTACGCAATTTGTCGACAAGACCATCTCTCTCAACCCCTCAAAGACCGACTACACTTTCCACATGACCCGTGCCCGGATTATCAAGCACAAGGGTGACATCCCTGGTGCCTCAAAAGCCATGAATGAGGCACGGGAAATGGACCCTAAGGACCGCTACATCAACACAAAGTGCGCCAAGTACCAGCTTCGTAACGACGAGAACCAGACCGCACTTGACACCATGGGTCTTTTCACACGCAAGGAAGCTGTCGGTGGACCTCTGGGTGACTTGCTCGAGATGCAGTGCGTGTGGTACCTCACCGAGGACGGCGAGAGCTACTTGCGCCAGGGCAAGCTCGCCCTTGCTTTCAAGCGCTTCCAGCAAGTCTACAACATCTTCGACACATGGACGGAGGACCAGTTCGATTTCCACTCCTTCAGCTTCAGGAAGGGCATGATCCGCGCATACGTCGACATGATCAGGTGGGAAGATGCCATCCGCCAGCACCCCTTCTACAGCCGCGCAGCGCAATCTGCCGTCAAGGTCCTCACGATGCTGCACGATAAGCCCGAGCTTGCGACCGGTAAGGTCAACGGCACTGATGCGGCCGCTGACAAGAAGGCTGCCGCCAAGGCCCGCAAGCAGGCTGAGAAGGAGGAGGCTGAGAAGAAGGCTGCTGCTGCGAAGAAGGCCAACGCTCCCACCAAGGAGGACGAGGCCGAGAAGAAGAAGGAGGACACTGACCCGCAAGGCACTGCTCTCTTGAAGCAGGTCGGCGAGAAGCCGCTGGACGAGGCGATGAAGTACCTCAGCCCGCTGCTCGAGTTGTCGCCTAAGAACGCTGGCAGCCAGACAGCCGGGTTTGAGGTGTACATCAGGCGAAGTAAGTATTTCCTGCAAATCGCGCGTTTTCACTCACAACAAAAGCTAACAAACATTCTTTCAGACAAGTACCTCCCCGCGCTCAAGTGTCTGCAGGCCCTCGAGGCTCTCGACGCACAACACCCAGCCCTCAAAGACCAGAGCAGCCGTCTGCGCAGCGCTCTGTCGCCCATGCCCGAAGACGTCCCCGAGCAGGCGAAGGAGGTGTTGCAGAGCGAGTTCCTGTCAAAGCAGTAGAGTAGGTCACCAGCGGTTGTAAGAAGGAGAGATGCCGAGTTTGGCGCGGTTTGTGTGTAGATCTTGACGGACTTGTAGATAAGGCCTACGCTTCTTCTTTTCTTGGACGTGTTTACGCATTAGCGGGGGGTGTTTTGGTTGGGGAAAAAAGTATGTACTCCTTGTGTGGATTATAGATTTTACTTTCCGCGAATTGTTATGTTGTGAAGGTAGTGCGGTTCCTTCGTACACAAACTTGAGCGCAGAGGCTGGTACTTTCCCTCCCGTCTGCATTCAGGTTTGTGTCGCCAAGTCTCTCACTCTCAATGGTAAACGATAAGATTATCAAAACCATGAGGCAGACGGTACTAGCACACCAGATTTTGAGACATACATGCGGCGTGGACAGTATCTCAACGGCTAGCACACTCCCGAATAAGGCTGAAGCCTATAGTACTAGTATAGAGGGATATATACAAAGCTGTAGCTGGTGGTTGAGTTATCATCTCCTCGCAAGGTAGGAGGTATGTAGATAGAATGGCACTTTGGTAGCATGGCACGTGACACCGTGTTGCACTTACGCTTGGAAAGCGCGTTCGCCAAAACATCCAACAGTCGCATTGGGCAGCAACCGAACATTGATTATGACATTTGAACACGAATGATACGCTTTGGCAGAAGATAGCAACAACTTGGAATAGTGCGCATATATGCCAGTATAATTGCGGCTCGGAACATCCTACTCGACAGCATTCGCACTGGGCAGCTCGCATAGCGCGATCAACATCCCGATAAACAAAGCAACATGGTAACCAACAATCTTTGCGACAACCTAGCACGTACAACTCTAAGCATACATCTCAGAACTCCAAATCCCTCCGCCGCCTCGCAGCAGACCACAGCGACCTACACAACTCTCCTCTCCCACCAAACTACCTCTTCCCACTCTCAGATGCCGACTCGGACTCGCTCACCGACCTCGACATCCTCCTCGCCGGACCCCTAAGCACACCTTTCTCCGCCGGCGTCTGGAAACTACATCTTACGATCCCGCCCTCATATCCTCAAAACCCACCAACCGCGAACTTCAGAACACCCATCTTCCACCCCAATGTTGACCCACAAACTGGCGGTGTGTGCGTGGAGACGCTGAAGCGCGATTGGGACTCGAAGCTCACACTGAGAGATGTGCTGGTCACGATATGCTGCTTGCTCATCCAACCGAACCCGGACAGCGCGCTGAACGCAGAGGCTGGCGCGTTGATTCAGGAAGGCTTTGAGGTTTTCGAGCGCAGAGCGAGGTTGATGACAGGGATCAATGCTGGTATTCCAAAGGCTTTGGCTGAAGAAGTGAAAGAGGCGCAGACGAGAGGGCAGGAAAACGAAGGACAAGAGTCTACGCACGAGCAATCGAGTAGTGAAGATGACGAGGAGCTAGAAGATTCGATGTGCAGACCGCAGGTCCCTGTTCCTGCTCCTGCGCCTATCAGACGCAGACGTGGCGTTGCGAGACTACGCAGTGCGGCCGCAAGCAGACGCTCAGATGATTCCCCTAGTGGTGTCATAGGGACACGGCGACAGCAACAATTACAGCAACACGCCCAACCAGGGCCAAGCACCAACCGACCTTTCATCACACAGGGAAGCAGCGGCGTGGATCCTTTCGGCATCTCCATTCGCGAGGATCCTCCACTACGAACACCACAGATCGACCCGTCTTCCGACGACGAGAGCGTGGTCTCTGCAGATCAAGAGAACGACATCGGCTTATCCCCATCAAAGCCACGCGAGACACCCAGAAAACCGCTCACTGGCACACCACGACGTCCTCATGGCGCACCGCCTGTGCCTCTGGGCGAGCTCTCCCTCGAAGACGCTTCTCCCTTTGATTCTCCAGCTCCATCAGAATTCGAAGACGCCTCCTCTGTTGAGGAAGAATACCCTCCCAGTCCTCGAAAATCTCCCTCCAAATCTCCCGCCAAGAGAGCACCTCAACCCGATCCTTTCTTCGGCGGCAAACCACAGCGAACCGCTGCTCTGTTCGGACCCGGTACACGCAACTTCACTCCACCAAATGCGCTAGCCCGGCCTTTAGCTTCAGACTCTCCGTACACAGGCCAAACACCAGTCATCGACGACGATACAACAATGACGAACCCCACGCCTTCTCCTCGCAAAGCACGCCCAGCCGGCGTAGGACTCTTCGGCACACCAGCGAAGAAAGGCCACGACCCTGCTGCGCGCAATCTCTTCGGTCGCCCCGCTGCGGGCCCTTCACTGTTCAGCACAGGAACGGCGAAAGGCAAAGGAGTGTCGAAGCCTCCTAGTCCGCCTTCATCCGCAGAGAAGCGGCGACAGCGCGACAAGAAGCTTTGGGAGCTTTGTGGTGGCGATGTGAAGAAGTGGAACCGAGGCGATTTTGGAGGCGAGGAAGGGTTCGAGATGAAGGCTGCTAGGTGGTAGAGCAGGGTTTCTTTGGTTCGGTTGTCTGAAGTGGAGTGTGACGACTCTACGATGTCTTTCTTTCTTATTGGATACGCGATCATGAATGTTTCGTTTGAGCGGTTCTGTCAACTAGGACCCCGCCGACCGTCGCATGTAGCTATTGCTTATGGTATAGTTGCACGGCAAGATATGGCGAACGGCAGCTTTGCCGCTTCTTTTCCCTTCCTCAAATATGACACTCTGTAGCAGTTCGAGCGTGTTGCCGAGGCGTCTGGTCGTTTCTCATATCCTCCAACATCGTGCTACGACTTGGTGTTCCAAGCACGTATTTCGATCGTTATACATGTCGGTGTACCGCCTTCAATATGCAGGTAAGTGAGCAACTGTGTTCGACCCAAGCTCCATAGATATCCAAAGGTCTTGCTCGGCGCAGTGCCAACTCCATCGGCCGCCTCAGATCGTGAAATATCTTTGAGATAACGCATGCCTTTCCCTTCAGCCGCATGGCCAATGCCTGGCCTGTGAAGCACCGTGGGCCTCAGTGCTTTGGTTCGCAAGATGCCGACCATTAGCTTTGTCTTTGAAGTCCAATCTTAGGACCTTCTTTCGATCCTCCATGTTTCACCCAAACCCAACCCCCAAACTCCTCTCCAACCCCCTCACGCTCTCCTCAAACCCATCCCACGCCTTCTCCTGAAACACAACATTGTCCTTCAACACCGCGGTGCGCTTCTGCAAGACAAGCGATCTCTCCCGCTCGCCGTATACGCGGACTAGATTCGCGAAAACTTTCCGCTCTAGGCCTGGCGATTCGGCGGCAGCGCGCAGGAACAGGAGAGTGCGGGCTATGCGCTCAGGGTCGAAGGGCTGCTGAGGGCGAGGGTTGCGGAAGGCGACGCGGATGTGGTTGCGAATTGTGTAGCGAGCGGGCGAGGAGTGGAGGGTTGCGGCGAGGGCGGAGCGGTAGAGGTGGCGGTAGGCGTGGGTTATGGAGGTGGTGGGCGGGGGAGGCATTGTTTGTGATGGTGAGAGAATAGTGGTCTTGATGTTGTTGCTATGCATCCTCCATGTATTGATGGTTGTGAGAGCTTCAATCTTACATAAGCACGCGCTAGCCGGCGAGCGAGATCTTGAGATGAGACTTGACAGATGGTCGAGCACACGGAAGAAGCCAGGAGAAAGTCTTGAAACCGACCAACACTACACGATTGGACCCTTTCCACTCCCGCAAGATGCGATTGCACATAAACATCTCCGTGCCAAAGTCATTTCTCGAAAGCCAACCGACATTACGAAGTCCACTCACATTGTACGAGTCAGCAGAAGGGCATATTTCTACCCATTACATGATTCCACTTCTCATCAAGACAACAGACCATTAAAGACGTCTGTCGCACTCCTTGTTGGAAAGCCACCAACAACAACCCACCTCATGCACGCAGCATGTTGTAGCGAGTCAAAGTACCTTCACCGCGGGTCTTCGCTTTCGTATTTAACTTCAGCTAAAGAGCATGGACCGCATTCGTCACCCATACCATGCAAGCAACACTCTAGACTTTTCGACTGCACGAAGCTTCTCGAGAAACGACTGAGCTGGGCTGGTGAAGCAATCAGATACCTTTAGGTAGGATGATCAACTTGGTTTTGCTAAAGGTGGGCTTTCATTCCGTCCACTGTATAACACGTGCAGCGGAGTTGAAATGCGAAGGATTCGTCGATCAACAAGACTAAGGCCACCGAGCTAAGCACTAACGTGAGGCTGAGGTGTAGTATCTGTTCATGATGGAGCGTTTGGAACAAGTACAAAAGTAGCAGGAACCTTCATGTAGTCGCACGTGGCCTTCTCGTTGCTCTGCCATACTGATTGTCCGTGGCCTCCCTTCAAGGTGCTATAGCTAGCACGCAGTCAGCCATGTTCACCCGATTCACCTTCATTTTGGTCGCCACTGTAGGCGTGTTGATTGCTCTTCAACAAAAGCTGAAGCCGGCACCTGTCCCTCGAGACTATATCAGAGGAAGAAACAACACCATCCTCTACATCACATCCGAACACCCAGGACACTCCAATGTCCACGCAGCCACCGCCCAAAGTTTGCTCCAGAACAATCCGGACATCGAGATATCATTTCGCATCCTTCCCGAAACTCGCGAAGACTGTCTCCAGGGTCTCAACATTTGCGAAGCAGCACCAGTCACGAGCAAAAGACATCATCTTCCATCCGCTGAATGGGACTTCTTTCCACGAAGCTTTCGATCATTACGACCACCTTACACCCGACGAAGATGGCAAGATCGGTGCCATTCAGCCGCCAGGTGTCGAAGGCATCAAGGCCCTCGCAAAAGACATCCAGATCTTCATTGCACCCTGGCACCAAGAAACCCATCTTGCACACTTTCGTCAAGTCACTGAACTCATCGAACGAGTTGATCCGGCCGTTGTCTGTCTGGACACCATGTTTGCGCCAGCGATCGAGGCCACACGTGCTCTGAACCGCCAGCATGCTTTCATCACACCGAACATCCTTGTCGACAACTTCCTCGACAGACAACCCTGGTTGGGCATGCTTTGGAAGTACCCAGCGTAAGCATCAACAAACCCTCCAAAGTTGGATACAGTATCTGACGTACGTCCTTCTAGTATGGGCTCAGGCTTCCCGTTCCCGGTACCTCTCAACCTCATCAGCCAAAACATCGCTCTCAACTTCCGCATGATAAGGGCCTTGATCAGCACGCCAGATCTTTCAGCCAAGAGAGCCTTCCTGAGCGCCAACGGCGTCCCCGACCCCATCAACTTCTACGGCCTACACCGCACCGACGTCCCCTGGATCACGCAGACAACACACCCTGCCACAATCCCCGTAGACGTGGTGCCCGAAAATGTGACATGCGCCGGCCCAATGGTCCTATCAGCCGCGCCAGCCGAAGAGCAAGACCCAGAGCTCGTAGCCTGGATCAAGCAGAAACCGACCGTGCTGCTCAATCTCGGTTCTGCTTTCACCTACAGTCGCACGCACACAAGACGCATGGTCGACGGCATCCGTCTTATTCTCGAGAGCAACCCGGACGTGCAGATCCTGTGGAAGTACAGGCTCTCGATCAACATTGTCGATTTCGACTGGCAGGCTCTGGTCGCGCCGCTCGAAGCCACGCAGCGCGTCAAAGTGATGCAGTGGCTGCCTGTCGATCCGTCTGCGCTGATGGAGACGGGCTATATCGTGGCACACGTGACGCACGGTGGCGCGGGCGGGTTCCATGAGAGTATTTCGTAAGTTCACAGCAACGCTCAATAACAATTACGAAGATCTCTGCTAACACATCCCCTCCCAGCGCCGGCGTCCCACAAGTCGTACTCCCCCTGTGGGCAGATCTCTACAACTACGCCCAGCTCGCCGAGCAAACTGGCGTTGGCTTCTGGGCGTGTCGCGAGACTTCTCCCGAGTGGACGCCCAAGTGCCTCAGAGATGGTATCCTCAGAGTCGCTGCTAGTGATGTAAGCGAAGCGCTTCGGGCTAAGGCACGAGAGGTCAGCGTAGAAGCAGGCAAGCATGGGCCAGGGAGAGACATCTCAGCCGGCATTATCGCGCAGCTCGCGAGGTCGGGGCACTAGGAGAGGGAATTTGCAGCATTTTAGCAGATGTGATGTAAGCTTTGAAATTTGCCAGTAATTATACTATACAGACCAAAGGCGATGCAGCGTGACCTTGCAGTAGGGGAAGCTATTTCGCGGCGTCGAGCCAAAGTGCCTCAGCAGCAGCTTGGCAGTCATTGTTGCATTATCGTCGGGGACAAGACAGGACAAAACATGAATTGAGAGAAGACACGGACAGCTGTTGCGAGGTAAAGAAGGTAAACTTTTTGAGCTATCGAGACTGTATCGAACTAGCAGGAAAACAGTAAAACACCAAGAACCCATTTAAATCATCAAAGAACTGGGCCACGAGTCAAATCACCATCTCATGGATGGGAGACATCAGAACCGGCCATTAGAGCAGAACGCATCTAACAAGAAACAAGGCAAGTACCCTTCAGGGCAAGCACACTCGCAATAGGAAAAGGAGCAAAAGCTCACAATAACCATTATGGAGGAAGAAGAAAGGTCAGAGTGTCATGGGTGGAATTGTGTTCCACCACCATCGATCACATCTGTGTTGTTCCCAAGAAAGGAGGAGAGAGTTGGAACCATTTATGGCCGGGTGAATGGCGGCATGAATGAGCTGAACGGCTTCTAGTCGCTCAGGTCATCAATGACGGTACCCTGGGCCTTGGCCTTCCAGTACTCGGTCTCGCGTGCTTGAGTGGCGAGGAGACCCTCGAGCTCGGCGATGCGAGACTCAAGGCTATCGCGCTCCTCGACCTTCTTAGCACGGGACTTGCGGGCAGCAGCAGTGTTGCGGGCACGCTTCAAAGCGACAGTGTCGTGTTCGTCGACAAGGATGGGCGGAAGAGGCTTGTCACGCTTCTTCGCACCAACGCCAGCAACAGACGAGGGACGGGCGAAAGTAGCCGGAGACGCAGTGGTAGAGCTGCGCTTGCGGTTGTGAGCCGGACCACCTGGGTGGACAATGATAGGGTTGCTGCTGGAGTTGGAGACAGTACGCTCCATAGACGGAGCTGCAACGAGAGACTCAAGTTCGGGGAAGAAGTTAGAGTTGCTGTTGCATCCGGTGCTGAAATCAAACGTGTTGTCGAGCGTGTCGTTGAAAAGTGGAGATGCTGAGTAGCTCTCCGGAGTCTCAAGATAAGTAGACCCAGGTGTAGTCAAGTTGGTGAAGGACGTCGAAGGAGGAATCGAATCTCCTCCGTTGAAGAGGTCCTTCGGCGAGACGGTGAGGGCGTTGGTGCTCGCAGCGCTGAGAGCGGACAAGTCGGTGAACATGTTAAAGTCACCGAAGCTTGCGCCGTTCTCGAAGGCGCCGAGATCGCCCATCGTGTCGTGGTAGGCGACGTTCGCTGAATGCGATGTTAGACT
>Ga0265797_10004321_pt1 | contig 21845 bp, 23 predicted proteins | sample P2T30metagenome_FD_192433 | JGI IMG/M metagenome (GOLD analysis project Ga0265797, IMG submission 192433) | Plant litter microbial communities from East Loma Ridge, Irvine, California - P2 T30 | ecosystem: Environmental > Terrestrial > Plant litter > Unclassified | place: USA: California... | reverse complement strand
CATGTCAGCGTCCTTCACGCCTTTGTCGATGGGATTCTTCAGGTCCTTCGGATTCTTTTTCATGCACCCTCCGGGCAATAAAAAGGTGCCACGCAGGCACCTAGTATAAGGGGATAATCCTATAAGTCCATCACGCTGCCATCTCCGGCAGTCGGCGCGGATAGTCGGCCCAGAAGTCGTCGGTGGCACCTTCCAGCTTGCGCACCTTGCGGCGCACATGGGTCAGCGCCTCGATAGTCGAGCTGTACGGATCAAAGATCAGCGTGTGTGCACGGGTCGGGCAGATGCCCAGGAAATGGCACACCGCCGCGGTGCCGAGGAAATACCCGTCTACAGGCACCAGCAGGCCGAACTTCGCCGACTTGCGCTGGGTTTCAGGCCCGCACACCAGGCGGTCATAACCTCCAGCCTCCATACGAATGCACGACGTCTTCGGGCAGCGGTCCAGGCCGCGCGCCTTGAAGCGCGGGTCAAATATGGCGTAGCTCTTGAACACGTCCTCGATGACTTCGGGCGAGTTCTGCGGGCTCGGGCCATACGGCCACTGGTTGCGTGCCACCTCAGATAGCAGCTGCTCGAACATCTGCCAGTGCAAAAGGCAGGCGCTGGAATAAGTGTCGAGGCTATCGACCTCATCAGCGTCCGGGTACTCCTCATGCTCCCACATGGCTCACCTCAGTCCGCTGCCGACGCTGACAAGCGAGGGTCAGGTTTGGGTTTGTAGCGCGGGTCTTCGCCGTCGCGCAGCAAGTGGTAACTCATCTCGCCCATGCCGCCGCCCCGTGACCAGAGCATGAAACCGCCCTTGCGCAGGTTCTCGGCCATATAGAACGTCCAGTCCGGGTCTATCTCTGCGACCCTGAAGCGACGGGCTAGTTCTTCCAATTCGCTGCGCGCCTCAGCGCTCATGTGCATGCACAGCTCGCTCATGTCGACCATATCGATGATCTGGTAGATGGTGTCGGAGCTGATCATGGCCTCGCCTTTGCGCTGCATTTCCTCAGCGCACCAGCGAATCCAGCAGGCCACGGGCACGCCCGTCAACACACTGGCGCCAAGAATCATATGAGCGCCAAGCTGCGGCGGCTTTCCGGCCTTGTTGCGGCTACGGTACAGCACCGCGATCAGGGCGCGGGCCGTGACCACCTCCGCATCCTGCTCCAGATTTTCTGGGTCGCAGGTCAGGTCAAGCTCGCACCATGGCTCGTTGAATACCCGCTCCATGGCGGCGCGGTAGACCGCGTCGTCGATGCGCACCCGCTCCAGATAGTCGGAGGCTGCCACACCAGAAAGGCCCAGGCGTTTGGCCGCCAGCGGGGTCATCTCAAAGGTGGACTGCAAGCGCACCGCAGCCTCGCGGCACACGTCCGACTTCAGTCGCTCAAGCCGGGACTGCATCACCACATCGAACAAGTCCAGGCTGTTCATGATCTGGCGCTTCACGCAACCGAGCGAGGAGCGCTTGAGCATCCAGTTTTGGCGTGTGCTCAGGCTGGTCACCTCTTTGATTGCACCTTCGATGCTGGCTGCCTTGCTGGCCTTGAGGCGCTGCTTGCCGGCGAGCCGGCTGACACCCTTTGCTCGGCCCATGAGGCGGTGCACATAGGCGGCTTCGTCCTCTACTTCGGGGTAGTGCGTGGTATCGGCCTCGAAGCTGCCCATGCCGCTGGCATCGATCCGGCGGTTGACGGCGCCGATGGGCACCGGGGTTTCCTCGCGGTAGAGCACCGGCAAGCCATAGCTGCTGGTCAAGGCCGTGAGGAAGTCAGAGCAAGAATCTTCGCCTTCGAACACGTCCACACCTACGGTGCGCAGCGCCCGGATGCACAGTCTTTCAGCTGCTGAATAGGGGATGCCGCCCAGCAGCAGGGGCAGCAGATGCAGCGAGCGGCTTTTGTGCGCCTCGTTGCTGGTGAGCTGATCGGTAGGCGTAAGGGCGAATGGCCCCATGCGATCGACATAGGCCTTGAGGTGGCGGTTGTCGAGGTGGTCGGGCGTGAACAGCGTGTTGCCTTTGCAGCGGGCCACTTCGGACTCGAGGTGCTCGACTAGGGCCGGGTCTTGGCCCATCACGCGCTTCTCGGCGTAGTTGGCGAGGACGTCGTTGTAGTCGTCACCTTTACCGGGGTGCGTGGCGGCGATCAGCTGTCGGCTCAGGGTGTGGCCGAGGAACCGCTGCACGACCTGGTTGAGGAGGAACTCGTGGCTGGTTAGCGGCAGGTAGCTGCGTGACGAATTTGGCCACAGGCGCATAACCGGGAGCGCGTTGTTGGAGGGGCGGCCGTTCTTCTTGGCCTTGGGCGCTGTAAGTCCTTGTTTCCTCACGGCTGGCGCAGCGCGGTGGCGGATCTGGCCGGGCGGTATGTCGGGTGCGTCTACGATATTCATGGCAGGATCTCCTTGTTCTGAGATGAGCGCGAATTATTCTAACAGGGAAGGCTGCTGTTATGCGAAATTATGCACTTCCTGCGTTTTGAGTATTAAGAATAAAAAATACTGCTGGTTTTGGAATATATAAAGTCAGTGAGTTTGTTCAGGTTGAGAACGAATTTGGTGATGCTGGTCACGGTTTTGGGTTTCTCTGAAGAACTTTTTTGAGGCGTTATAGCGGTTATAGAGTGGTTATTATTGGGGTTTGTGTTAGAGAAAAGGTGGAAAGTGCAGGGTAAGGCAGCGGGTTAGAGGCTGATTCGGCCTTGGTTCGCGCTGTTATATGGGTTTTGACGGGAAAGAAAGGCTGATTATGGTCGGTTTATGGGTGAGGGTCTTGGTTTGGGCGCGGATTTCTATTTGGGTGAAGGTCACGGGTGGTGCGGGCTGTGGGCGAGAGGTTATGGGTTGATGAGGGGTTGGGTTTGGGTTTGGGGGTGGTTTTGGGTAGGTTGTTGAGAGGTTTTTGCATTTAGTTTTGGTGTATATTTAATATTCGTGTTTCTTAAATAGGAGAGCAATAGCGTTCACAAAAACTTCAGGTACCTACATTTTGAGTATTTTCAAAACGCCGGATATTTAATATAACAGCATAATATAACTACATCCCTCTTCTTTATTATTATTAATTAAAGAATGATATTATTATTATATTATATAGAGACCGTTCGTCTCCTCTATCTTGACAGCGACATATCTTTCCGCTAGCGCTGGCAGTCTAGAAGTTGCCAGCTGCGTAATGCTCCGATCAACGCCGCCGCCACCTTGGCACCGAGCCTCATCCGCACCTTTACGCACGATCTCGCCAGCAGCCAGCTGCACAGCCCTTGCGCCTTTGCCCGTACAACCACAGGACAAAGGCGCCAACGTGCGTCAGCCGAGCAGATGAGCGCCTTCTAGGGCGTCTGCCATGCGTGCCCACAGCGCGTCGCTGCGACTGAGCACCTTTGCAGCCTTCGCCGCATCAACGACCAGGTATTGGCCGACACCGAGGTGATCGACGATCCACGCCATCTGCTCATCCATGCGCTGCACTATGTCGCGCTCGCCGGCTGCCTTGGCGTTGTCGTAGGCCTTGGCGAATGCCTCGGGATTCTCGAGGATGTCGCCCAGTTTCATGCGGCGGAACTTGAGGTTGCAGTTGCTGCGCATGGGCATGAAGTTGAAACGCTCTTTGCACCAGGTACGGGACTTGGCCAGCGCTGCGCCGGTGAAGTCGGCTGCGATGTAGGTGTGGCGAGGTTCACCAGTGAAGGGGAAGACGCTGGTGAAGTAGATGTTTGGCTTAGGGAGATCGTCCTCAAAGCGGTAGAACACGCCGGAATCGGTCACGGCGGCTGCAATCTGGTGGATACGGTTCATGGCTCTAATTCCTTAATTCGGGTGGAGTGGGCAGTTTCAGTGCATGCCCAGGCACACATGGCTTCGATGGCTTGGTTGGTTCCTAAAAGGCTCGCCACACCTACCGACCGGGACGGGGAGAAGCGCAGCCAGCCCGGACGTGGTTACCCGGCTGCGCAAGGGAGTGGGCTCTAGGCCTTATGCGTATGGCATGGGAAAATCTCCTTATGCAGGTTTTGATGGAAAATTTTGGAAGGCTCTTTCCTATGACGCTGCCCATAGGGAAAAGCCCTTCGTGACGCGCGCGCGTATAAACAAAAAGGCCGCTACCTGGTCGGTAGCGGCCCCTTTATTTGGCGCTGGCTTTCAGCCGACGCTGCTCGGTTCGTTGGATGAGGCGGACAATCTGCGGCCCGTTAAGGCCGCGGCTGTCAGCGATTTCGACAGCTCGCTGCTGGCCTAGCAGCAGCGAGCGAATGTAGAAGTCGGAGAATGTCAAAAGATCACCTTTGTGTGCGAGGGGAATTCAAGCGGGCCGATAGTCACGGTGGCGGTCGGCTCAGTCGCTGCCATTGGTACGACTTCGCAGATTGCCTGCTCATCGTTGGCGCGCTTGTCGTCAGCCTCTTTGGCGCACTGCTCAAGTTCCTGCATGGTGGGCTCAAACCACACTTTGTCGTCATACTTGCATGACGGCGTTTCGGCGGCGGTGGAGATGTCGCCGCCGGCACAAAGGCCGACGACAACTAGGATGGCTGCGAAACTCACGCAGCCACCGCCGCTTTCTTGCCGGCGCGGGTAGCTTTGCCAGCCTGACCCGATTGCAGCAGCTGGGCGGCCAGTGCGGCGTCCACTTGCTTTTCCTCATCGGCCACTACTACAGCAACCATCTTGGTATGCAGGGCGTCCAGTGCAGTGAACAACATTTTGGCGTGTGCGGCAGCTGCCAAAACTTCGTCCGCTGTGCCGCTCAACTTGCCGTCTTTGTGGAAGGCGACGGCCTTTTCAAGCTGTTTTACCAGCGCCTTGGCAGCAAGGCTAGGCTCAGGCTTGTCGGCCGATTCTGGCTTTTCCAGATTCAGGAACTCGTCAAAAGTCAGATTGAAGTCGCCGTGCGGCAAGTACACCTTACCCTTAACTACGGTGGCGCCTTCGATGTTGGCGGCTTGCTCTTCAGTCACACCTACGGCGACAAAGTTAGTAGCCAGCGGGCTGTCAGCATTGAATTTCTTCAAGCCGACTTTTTGGTTCTCTTTGCTCCATTCAACCCGTGGGCAATGGGCTTTGCAGTAGTTAAGAACTTGTGTGCCCAACTTGCTCAGGTCGCCGTTGCGCAGCGTCATTACTGGCAGCGAGAACAACTTATCAAGCCAGTTTTTGTTGCCATGCACAGCGGCCTGAATTACAGCAGCGTTGGCAAACACTGTGACAACATCGTTAGTCGAGTTGATACGCTTTACATAAGCAGCGATCAAAGTGTTATCAACTTTCTTGCCACGGATTGTGATGATAGTGGTCATTGTCTTATTCCTCATTACGTTTAGTAGACTATGGAATGTCGTCTGGAATAGACGACATTATCTAGTCTGCTGGGTTAGCTATTACTTAATTCTTATTGCTAGGGACATATAAGGCCGCCGGTATAGACGGCCTGTTATCCGTTGATCTTGTCGACAACCGTTATTCGTTCGTCGGTGATAACCGGTTATCGGTTACCCCGTGCGGGTCGGTTGTCTATCTAGTCGAAGTTGTTAAGGAGTTGCGAGCGGCTGACATTGTTGCAGTCTGTTAGGTCGGCTAGTTATGCCCATTGGGCAAGGTATAAGTACAGCTAACTAGCGCCTGATAATGGTTGCTCAGTTAATAACCAATGGCTAACGGAATTTCTAATCCGAGGCGCATATAACCGTGATTCCGTTCGACTGGCGGGCAGTCGGCGGTAGTCATATCGCCCAATGGTCAAGCCGGGAGTGTTAGCTATGATTACCAAATGATAACAGTTCTCATTTGGTAACCATTCTCATTTGCTTGACGTTGTGTCGGCAAGCAAACCGGCTGGCAATGGCACTATCCAAGTTGCGGGACAATGCAGGCTCAAACTGTTAAAGAACGGTGGCATGCCGTGGGCAGGGGCCGGGCAGGGACGGGGCGCAGGGCTGGCCGTCCGAGCCGTGCCGTGGCAGGTGAATCGCTACGGCATGGGTGAACTATAAGGGTATAACCGTATAACGGCAAGCGGTTTGAATGAAAAAGTAGTGACCGTTCGTCGGCGGCCCCGGTGCCCGATTTGTTGCACGCCAGTGACGTGCTACTCGCCTGGGTCTACGCGGAAAAATTTCACCTTTTTCCACCCAGTACGGTAATCTCCGTCTAAAGCCAAACCGAGCACCACACCATGACCCACTCCCCCGACCAACCCCAAGACCTAGGCCGCAGTGTCCGAAGCCTCAAGACCGAAGGCCAGAAGGGCGTCTGCGCTGAAGAGCACAAGAGCCTCCTGGAGAAGAGCGGCAACTTCCTCGAAGGGATGATCGAGCGCACGTCTCCTGAGCAGGCCTTGCAGATGTCCCTTGGCAAAACCCCCGCAGTCCAGTCCGATAATTTCGTCCCACACGACGAGAACGGCGAGAACGGCCACGGCTGGAAGCTAGCGACTGCAAAGCCCTTGACCCACGCCAAAGGCAGCAGCGAAGAAGGGGATGCCCTGGACAGAGGCCTCCACAGCCTGGCCAAGCAGATAGTCGACGGCAACGAATACCTCTCAGGTACCGGCCTGGGCATCGACAGCGACCAGCCACCCCGAATGGGCGCCATGCAGAACCTGATCAGCGACCTCAGCCTCCAGTTCGACCACGTCCGCCGCGAGCTGAAGGCCTGCCTGCTGCTCGAGTACAAGAACCTCACCCGTGACCTGGGCGACGCCCCTTACGCCAGCCAGCGCCGTGAACAGCTGCTTGAAGAGCTCAGCAAGCTGGACGATGCCCAGTGCGATCGCTGGGCCGATGACGGCATCCGCTCTATCGAACAGGGGCTGATGTTCCTCAAGCGCGCTGCTGACCGGAGCAAGACATGACCCAGACTCAGCCGGATGTGCTAGTAGACGAAGATATGGCTGCCCTGCTCGAGGGCTACAAACAAGTCATCGACAAAGCCCTCGGCAAGAATCTGTCGGACGCTGCCTTCGGCGTCCACACTCCAGGCTGCGGTGATGAAGCCTTCATGGTTCCCACACCCAATTGCGGCGACGAGGAATTTACCCAAGGACGACTGAAATGACCGACCACAGGAAGAAGCCCCGCTACCACGGCGCCGGCAAGAACGACCTGGTTAATTACGTGAAAGCCAACGTCAATGAGCAGCGCTACGCCGACAGCCTGGGCACCGACGTCGAGCCGGAGTACCTGAGCAGCGACGACAGCAACAAGCTGGTAGACGCCGTGCTCCAGGGCATCGTCGAGATGACGACCCAGCACGGCAAGCTGTCTATCCGGGAGCTGGGCAACTTCCGGCTGATCACCCGGGCACCGCGCGAAGTGAAGGGCTACGGCGACAAGCCGGTCAGCGTGCCGGCCTACGAGACGCTGGCCTTCACCGCCTCCAAACTTTTGAGAAGGACAGCCCAATGAGCGGCTTCAAAGACGAAGAAGGCACAACGGGTCTGGAGAGCACATCGACCCGCTTCCCGAGTCTCCAGAAGCCGGGCAAGGTGGAAGACCTGGACAGCCTCATGCTGCATGACCGCGGCATGTACAAGGCCGTCGAAGAGGTGGTCACCGGGCTGCGCAACGACATGGTCCCCAACGATGTGCAGCAGATGATCGTGGAGTCGATGTCGCCCTCGGTGCAGCGCGAGCTGGTGGCCAAGATCGCCGGCCTGGAAGCCTCGGTGCTGATGACGTTCAAGAACCAGATCCAGCTGGTGGATGCGGTCCTCAAGCGGGTGGTAAACCCTGATGGCTCCAAGAGCCTGGCGGGTGAAGGGATGGATATTTCCGTCAAAGAGGCTATCAACATGAGCCTCAAGGTCACCCAGGTGCTGGTGCGTGACCTGCCCAAGATCTACACCATCGACCGGATCCAGCGCCAGGAGCGGGCGCTGCTCATGCTGATCGAGCGGCACTTCGACAAAGAGGCGCAGGAGAACTACCTGCAGATCCTGGCCAACTACGAGGAGGAGCTCGATCGTGAATCAAAACGTGCGTGAGGGATACCAGCCAATCGCTGGCCACCAGGAGGTCGTAAGCATCTTCCGTCCGACCAGCTTTTACACCGGGCAAACCCGCATGCAGAGAGGCTGGCTGGGCTCGTACCTGGCCGCCGAGCTGGTTGAGTACCAGGCCCAACCGCTGCCAGAGGTTGGCGGCTACAGCCAGCTTCCACCCGTACGCTGCCCGCCTCGCCCTGGCACGCCGATCACATGGCGACCAGTAGTACGCTGGGAGAAGGTCAGCACGGAGGTAGCCCAGCAGATCGCCAGACAGCTGCAGCACGCCCAATACCTGCTCCAGTACCCTAATCCGCCTCAGCCACCCAAGGACGAATAATGGCAGCCCAGAAACCGTCGACGTCCCGCGCATCTGACCGGATGCGCGTCGCGCTAAACCGCGAGCAAGGCTTCAAAGAGCTAGACCAGGTGGTGCTGAAGAACTCCCGGCTCGATGGCCTGCCATGGTCGTTCAAGGATCACGAGTACCAGATCGATATCATCAAGGACACGAAGCTGCGCCAGGCCATCCGCAAGTGCTCCCAGGTGGGCGCCTCCGAGCTGTTCGTCCACAAAGGGCTGGCGCTGCTGTCGGTGATGCAGCACATGCGCATGATCTACAGCCTGCCCACCAAGGAGATGGCCAGCCTGTTCTCCAAGGACCGGTTTGACGGAGCGATCAGCCAGAGCGATTTCTACAGCGGGCTGATGAGCGCCGGCGAGAACAGCGCCACGCAGAAGAAGCTGGGTACCTGCATCCTGTACGTGGTCGGCACGTTCGGCTCCAAGTCGGCGATCTCGGTGCCGGCCGAGATCGTGATGAGCGATGAGGTGGACTTCAGCAACGACGCGGTGCTGGGCAAGCTCAACTCCCGTATCCGTCACGCCAAGATCACTGACGAGCACGACAACCGCGGCATGCGCGTGCGCTTCAGCACGCCGACGTTCGATGGCTTCGGCATAGACAAGGACTTCCAGGCTGGCGACCAGAAATACTACATGTGCCGGTGCGAGCACTGTGAGCACTGGGTATTGCCCAGCTACGATGATGATTTCGTGATCCCCGGCTACGACGGCAAGATGATCAACTTCGCAGCGTCCGACGCGCGCGACGAGCGCAACAAGCTGGGCGAAGCCTGGCTGAAGTGCCCGCACTGTTCCAAGGACTTGTTCAGCTCGCTGATCCAGCCCGAGCGCCGCATGTGGGTGGCGAAGCGCCCAGACGTGTGGGACAGCAGCTACCAGGTGTCGCCGTGGGATGTGCCGAAGTACAACACGCCGGCGGCGATCATCAAGCAGTTCGACGACTACCCGCTCAAGAGCGACTTCTACAACTTCGTCCTGGGGCTGCCCTACTCCGACGCAGAGAACACCTTCACGACCACCAACGAGCACCGTGACAAGTATTGCAACCTGGATCTGTGGATCTACCAGAGCGTCACGGCGCAGGGCCTGTGCGTAGGTGGCACGGACGTCGGCAAGACCTGCCACTTCAACGTCAAGGTGAAGGTGCACGCCGAGGTCTGGCACGTCGTCTGGATGGAGAAGATCCCCAACACCAAACTGTCGCCGGCCGCGCCCGCGCTGATCGCGCGCTTCGATTACTACAGGCTGCAGAAGATGTGCGTAGACGCCGGCCCAGACATCAGCTTGGTCAACGCCCTGGTTGCGGCGCGCCAAGGGATCCTGGCCGTCAACTACGTCAACTCGGTGGCCGGCCTGATGCCGGTAGCCTACGGCAAGGATGACGTGATCAACGCCGACCGGACCAAGACCCTGAAGATGTTGCTGGAGGCGCACAACAGCGGCGACATGTACTACCCCAAGCACGAGGCCTTGCAGATCGAGCTGTTCAACCACCTTAAGACGACCAAGAAGCTGCGCGAGCGCAACGCTGATGGGGTGATGACAGAGCGATTCGTGAAGGACAAGAAGGACGACCACTGGGTGCACTCGCTGAACTACTCGAGCATCGCCGTGATGGTGCTGGAGCACCTGGAAGGCAAGCAGATCGCAGCGGCTGCGCCGATGGTGGGTACTGTCCGGATGGGCGCCGGTGGGCCCTCGACTTCTCCGTCTGGCAGCTCCAGCAAGAGCAGCAGCCATCATCTGCACGGTTTATTCGGGGTCAGCGGGAAGAACAGATGGTAGTTTCCGTCTAAATTTTCAGGCTTTGCTTTTGCCTGAAAGCGCCCTCATACTTGCGCCGTCCAGCTTCAAAGATGCTTGCTTCAGGGGGATTCCAGGTTGGCCGCACAGACTCCAGGCTCCAGAGCTTCACGCTATGCGGCTAAAGGCGCGCAGGTCATTCTGCCGCGCAACAACCTGGCAGGGAAAGCCCGGGCCAAGCGCCCGGGCTCTGAGCTGAACCGTGGTGATGTCATCACCAACACGCTCAACCGGTACCAAGCCAACGCCATCAACAACATCCGCAACCGGACTGACATCAACGACATCATCCGCACGCTAACCCGTGAGGAAGGTCTGTTCAGCTCGGCGGCGAACTCGATGGTGGCGCTTTCTACAGGCGCCGGTTTCCGTCTAGCTGGCTACAACTCAGCCGGCGCGATGGACCTCAACGTCATGGCGATGGCCTACTCGCTCGTCGACCAGATGAGCACGCTGCACGACTACAGCATGGGCTACAACGACAAGCCCGGCGTGCAAAGCCTGCTGGCGACGCTCCAGACGGACGTGGTCAACACAGGCGGCTGCGGCACGGAGCTGGTGCTCGACGCGGCTTTCGGCCCGAACCGCCTGGTGCCCATCGGCTACTCCACCATCGAGTGGGAATCTGACGGCAAGGGTGGACGCTACCCGACGCAGGATAGCGGCGACATCAACCTGAACATACCGACCGTGTTCATCGCCGAGCACAACCGCCATCCGGACGAAGCCTACGCAGCCAGCCTGCTCCGGCCCGGTCTGTCGCACACGATCAACTTCAACGAATTCCTCGAGGATACCCACCGCGCCGTCAACCGCACCGGGCACAGCCGGCTGATTGCCAAGATCAGCGCTGAGAAGGTGGAGAAGACCGCGCCGCTGGACATCCGCAACAACCCAGAGAAGATGGCGGCTTACTACGCCGAGGTCCGCCAGGGCGTTGAAGACGCGCTGCGTGACCTGGAGCCGGAAGACACCGTCGTCTCCTACGACACCGTCGAGTACAAGGTCGAAGACACAGGCGGCAGCAAGTCCGACTACAACGGCATGCTGACCACGCTGGGCAACTTGCTCGGCGCGGCGCTGAAGACGCCGGCCTCGGTATCTGGCCTGCGTGCTGGCGGCAGCCAGGCGCTGTCCAACGCCGAGACCCTGATCTATCTGCAGGTCGTACAGGCCACCCGCCCGCCAGTGGAAGAGGTGATGTCGCGCGCCCTGACCCTGGCCTGCCGCCTGCTCGGCATCGACGGCTACGTCTACTTCGAATTCCTGCCGATCAACCTGCGCCCTGATGCCGAGCTGGAAGCCTATTACTCGATGCGCCAGAAGCGCGTTCTGGAATTGCTCAGCTGGGGCGTGATGAACGAAGCGCAGGCTTGTTTCGAGCTGGGATTGCGTCCGCAAGGTCTAAACGCGATACTTGCCGGCACACGGTTCTACTCCAACTCGTCAAACGGCTCGAACGCCGGTGACCGAACCACTTCATCGGGAGCAGCGCTCTCACCCGACACCCCGGCCAACGCCGGCGGTAGCGACCAATAGGAGCCAGGAATGGACCCGACCCTTTGGATGGGCAACCAGGCATCGTTCAGTACGTTGCAGGCCTTCGAGAAGAAGTACCAGTTCGACGATAAGGCGAAGCTGGCGTATCTCGATGACAGCGACGACGAAGTCGAGCGCCTGGACCCGGACTTCCTGGTAAAGCACAGCCGCATCGGCCTGTACCTCATGGAGAAGTACGGCGACGTCGCGGTGATCAAGGTGCACGGCTCGCTGACGCCGCAGTTCTCGCGCTGGCACACATGGTTCCCCGGTGAGGTCACCAGCTATGCAGCGTTGAAGGATGCGCTGATGATCGCCGCTGAGTCCGACAATGTGAAGGAAGTGCTGCTCGACTTCGCTACCGGCGGCGGCGCCGTCAGCGGCCTCGACACCGTCACCCAGGTGATCGACCGCGTCAAGGCGATCAAGCCAGTCAACGGCCATACCGACCGCTCGGCGTTCTCGGCCGGCTACTGGATCATGGCCGGCTGCACGCGCACCTCGGCGAGCCGCATGGCAGAGACGGGATCCATCGGTACCCTGGCGATCATCGGCCACATGGCTGACCCCGCCAACCATTACGACATGTCGTTCACGGTGTTCCGTGAAGGCGAATTCAAGGCCCTCGGCAACCCGTACGAGAAGCTCACGGAAGCTGCCAAGGCCTACATCCAGAATAACCTCAAGCAGGCCAATGCCTTCTTCCTCGAGCACGTTTCTACGAAGCGTAACCTGCGACTGGAAGACAAGGACAAGTGGGCCGAGGGCAAGACGTTCTACGCACGGGAAGCTGTGCAGTTGGGGCTGATCGACCGGATTGCAAATCTGGACGATCTCATCGGAAGCGGCGCGGCCGCGAACAAACCAGGCGATAACAGGAGCTACGCGATGAAAATTTCGCAGGAGAAACGTGCTCAGATCGCAGCCGGCGCTGACCCGAAAGAGGTGCTGACTGCAGAAGAGTTCGTCCAATACGAGGCCGAGATCAAGGCGGCCGCTGACGCTTCCGCCAAGGAAGAGCAGGATGCCAAGGACGCAGCTGCAGCTGAGCAGGCCAAGAAAGACGCGGCCAACCCGGCTACCGGCGACCCCGTAGACGAGCCTGAGCCCGAAGCCAATGCGAACGCCAATGTCAGCGTGAGCCTCTCGGCCGAGCTGAAGACCGCACTGCGCGACGTCGGCAAGCTCGAAGCCAAGATGGAAGCGCTGACCGAAGAGAACGCCAAGCTGAAGGACAAGTACGAAGCCGCTCAGGCTGAGTCGGCCAGCTTGCTGGTGCTTGCCAAAGCCGCTGTCAGTAACCTCCAAGTTGGCACGCAATCGCCGAAAGAAGAAAAGGCGACTGCCACCGAAGTCCTGGCTCAGTACAACGATCTGCAAGCCAAGCTTGCAAAAATGTTCACTGTTGGCCAGAATTCCCGCGAAACGCCAGTGTCCGAGCCGGGTAAAACCGCTGTGAAGACCCACGGCTATCGCCAACCGGTGACTCCATAACGAGGTTCTGACAATGGCAGACTTTCAGTTCAAGCCGCTTACTCACTCGCCCGAGCGTCTCAACGTCATCACGACCAAGCTAGGCGTGCGTGGCCAAGCCCTCTACTCCGATGCCGACGTCTACAAGGCTGTCAAGATGTCGGATAACGGTACCCACGTTCTCTGCGCCGATGGCGACGAGATCGAAGGCTTCATCGATAACATCGACGCTGGCCCTACTGCAAACCTGCAGGCGGTCGGCGGTGTAGCGCGTGGTGGCGAAGGCTTCCGCGTTGAAGCACAGGTAGCTGCTGGCGCAACTCCCCTGGTCTGGGGCGATCGCGTGGTAGCTGGTGCGCAAGTTGCGGTAGGCACCAAGAACCTCGGCAACACCGGCCTCAAGGCGCTGGCCCAGGTCAAAGCTGGTGAGCCGACCGAGTTCATCTACCGGGTGATCAACCTGTACACCGGCAACGGCGCACCAGGTTCCACCGTACTGCTGGAGAAGCTCTAACCTTCGGGTTAGGGCTTTGCCTGCTTAACATCGCCAGCAAAGGACTCCAATTATGGGCGTAGCACTGAAGTACATGGCCATCGAGGATGGCAAACAAGTCGAGAAGTCTCTCGACGGCGCGGTGGAGATCTACAAGGCCGCCGCTGACAATGGCATGGATCTGCGCCAGTACATGCGCACCCAGGCTGTGGGCTGCGACTACTCGCTGGGCGATCCTATCGACCAGATGATGTCGAACGCAGGCTTGAACGATAGCCACCCGGCTGCCAAGTTCAAGATGCCAGCGCTGACCATGTCCCAGCTTGCTGGCATGACCACTGCTGAAGGCTTCCGCCGCCCGGATGGCAGCGATAACAGCCTGGGCGCACGCCTGCTGTACCCGCAGATGATCCTGGAAACCCTGTCGATGGATGCCCGCCGTAACGACGGCAGCGACATCCTCCCGATCTGGGAAAGCCTGATTGCGCTGACCCGCAACCTGAACGGCCAGAAGGCTGATCAGCCGATCATTGATACCCGCGCACCGGAAGGCAGCCGTAGCGGCCGCATCGTCCAGCTGGCTGAGCCGGAAACCATGGTTTCCATCACCACTGGTGAGCGTTCGTTCCGCATCCCGACCAATTCGATCGGTCTGCTGATCTCCAACGAAGCCATGGCTGCCACCACCATCGACCTGGTTCGTGTGGTGATGACCAAGCAGGCTCGTGGCGACCGTATCCGCCGCGTCGGCGAGCAGCTGCGCTCGATGGTACTGGGCGACGTCGACCTGAACATGGAAGCTCTGCCGGTCCTGAAGGTCTCCGACTTCGACTCCAGCATCACCCAGGACGGCGTGATCACCAAGCGTGCGTACATCAAGTGGCTGCACAGCGTGCAGGATACTGGTGCGATCACTCGCGTACTGACCGACATCGACACCGCTCTGGACGTCGACGAAGGCCTGGCGCCGACTCACACCGGCGTCGACAACAGCAAGATCCTGACCCCGTGGGGCGGTACCAACCTGGCCATCCCGCAGCCAACCGTAGTGCCGGTGAAAACCGACGTCTTCGGTGCGGGTATCCTGGTCGGCGTTGACCCGAGCGCGGCCATCCAGCGCTTCATCAACGTGTCGGCTGCCTACGACGCCATCGAAGAGTACGTGATGCGTAAGGCCACCGGCTTCCGCGTCGACTATGGCGAGATGGCAACCCGGCTGTATGATGACGCCTGGAGCGTCCTCAGCCTGGAAGCCTAAGGCAAAGTGAACAAGGGCTCTTAGGAGCCCTTTTTCATCTCTATAACTCGCGGGAGATACGATCATGGCTTTGACACCGAAACCTACTACTGAAGAAGGCAAGGAAGCGGCAGCCAAGAAGGCAGCCGAGGACAAGGAAGCGCTGGAAGCCGCTGCCAAGAAGGAAGCGGACGACAAAGCGGCTGCCGATAAAAAGGCACAGGAAGATGCAGCGGCGAAGGAAGCTGCTGACAAAAAAGCTCAGGAAGACGCCGCAGCCAAGGAAGAAGCCGACAAGAAGGCTGCGCAAGAGCGCGCTGAAAAGCTTCGCAAGGAAGAGGAAGAGCGCAAGGAGCGCGAAGCTGAGGAAGCTCGCAAGAAGAAGGAAAAGCTCGAGCAGGAAGAGAACGAGCGCATCCAACGCGAGAACGATGAGGCGGCTGAGAACGCGCGCGTTAAGAATGAGCTGTCCGCTCAGGAAGCTGAAGCCAAGGGCTTGACTGGCAAAGCTACGCACACTCTGCTGCTGATCCCGGTAGAAAACCTGACCAAGGTTGATTTCCGTCAGCCAAGTTCGGGGCGCTGGATCAAAGCTGGCCAGGTTGAGCATCTGCTCGATGACGGCTGGCTTGCCAACCAGGTCAAGCGTAAACTCCTGAAAAAGCTGCCGGTCAAGAAAGGCGACTGATCATGGATTTCCTCGGTCTCACCACCACTGAACAGATCCGCGGCGTGTTGACCACGTCGCCTTCCAACCTGCCTGACGCTACGATCGCCAGCTTTGGGTTGGAGGACGATCTGACAGTTATGCTGGACGGCTCTGTGCCGGACTGGCAGGTGGTGCAGACCGCAGGAAGCGAAGGTCAGCAGCGTCTGCTTCGCTTGATCGCGAAGTATTTCTGCGCCCAGCAGCTAGCGCTTACTGCGACGCTGTGGGTGCTGAAGAAAGAAACCGATGGATCGAACGAAGGCCAGCGTAGCGACAAGGAAGGCTACACCTACCTGGCCACTGTATTTGGCGCCAAGGTCATCAAGTACCTTGGCCTGATCCTCGATGACCTCGGCATCGTACAGCCTACGCCAGCACCGATGGTGTTCATGAGCAGGCTGGTTCCCGGCCGTGACCCAATCACGCAGCCGAGAACTACCGATGTTTCTTAAAGAGATCGCGCTGCGAAAAGCACATGAGCAGATGGAGGCCTGGGACCCAATCTCGGAGACCTTCATTCCTGCTGCTTTCCAAGCCCGTATCGACCTCACTGACCGCTTCCTCAGCAACTTCAACAAGCCGACACGTCGGCGGATGCTGTTTGCGGATAACGAAGTGGTATTCCCAGAAAGCCGAACTTTCCGGCACCCAGGAACCAAGGACGTCTACCTCCTGGGCATAACGAGGCAAGATGCCCTGGAAGGGAACCCGTACTTGGGCCTGACCATCTGCCAGCTGGTAACCGATGTGCCCGGCGGCAGCTCTGGTCTGGCTACTGTTACGCGGCGCGTGCCCCTTGGCCCCGCGGATAACCCAGGCTGGCTGGTCGACACGGTTGTGGCCAAGGCATTCATCGACTTGGAGTTCCGGACCAGCGCCAACGAACCGGACACCACCGACGTCAAGATCGAGAACTTCTATGCCTACCTGCCAATCAACGTGGTATGCCAGGCATGGGACTTTGTAGAGCTACACGGCAACCGCTATCGGGTAGTCGATACCTTCTCCGACTCCGGCCTATCAGGCCTGCGTATCGACGATGAAGAAGACACCCGCATCGACATGGTCATGAAGGTCAGCGACCGCGTCTATGATAAGACGAGCGATACCTACATCAACGGTCAGCAGTCCTACAACGTGACCGGGGTGATGGAGAATTACCACGACTACGCGCTCTGGAACAACGAGTCGCAGCCGTACATCGACGTCTACTTTGAGGCTGAGCACCTGCCTTTCGAGCCGCCGGCCAACAAGACCAAGATCATGGTAGAAGGACGTGAGCGGACGGTTGAATCCGTGCACACGCAACCAGGCCGTCGTCAGTACAAGCTGAGGTGCAAGTAATGGCCAGCAAGTTCTCACAGCAGGCGAATAAGCTCGGCACGGACCTCGGCGCGCTGTTCAACCGCGGCATACGACAGGCCCTGGTCGCCGGGCTGGTCGCAGCCGTGCAGGCCACTAAGCACGACTCCTCGAACGCTGCTGCGCACTGGATGATCGCCGCCAAGGGGCGCAGTCGACCTGGTGCTCGTAAGGCTGGCCGGATCAACGACTGGCGCGGCAGCAACGAGCGCGCGAGTGTGGCGCCAGTCGGTAAACGGCGTGACGCCGGCATACACAAAATGCGGGCAACCAAGTTCGTCCGTGAGCGTGAGCTGCGTGAGGTGGTTGAGAAGCTGGTCGCCGGCCGGCTGCCTGAGACGGTCTTCTACTTCTACCACCCACTCGAGGACGGCGAGGAGTACGCCAAGAATGCCGAGATCAAGAGCGCTGGGGAAGCCGGCGTAGCTGAGACGCTACGTGTCTACCAGAATCGGATTGCCGCGGGCAACGCACGGAAGAACCCACTTTGAACTACATGCTCAGCTCTGCCATGGCCTGTGAGAAGGTGATTCGCGAGTATGTCCGCTCGCGAATCGCCGCTGGCGTGCCGTATGCCTATGAAATGGAAGAAGGCCTGGATCTAAGCGAGCTCGGTGTCGGCGAGCTGTTCAAGCAGAGCATGGACTTCTGGCTGTTCGAGGTCAGCTATGAGGCTGTCCGTCGCGCCGGCCCGGGCCATGAGGCACCCCGCCGTTACTGGGGTACCCTGGACTTGTCGCTTTTCACCCAAGCGCCAAGGGACAAGGTAAGATACGGCACTCAGCTGGAAGAGGTGGCTAACTGGTTCCAGGACTCCACCATAAATGGTATCCGGTTCAGGTCATTCGTGCCGACACCGGCGGTTCCAATCAGAGGGTTTACGTCCTACAACGGCGTGATCAACTTTGAATTCGAGATCAATATCGCGAGGTAACGCACAATGGCTAAGGTCAGAAGCTTCAATGATACGTCGTCGGTCTCTCTGGCCTACGCTATCTCCGACAACGCTGCACGCGAGGACTTCAACCCGAAGGCCCCGATGAGCATCGTCCCGTTCACCACCGAATCCTTCAGCATGCAGAAGGAAGCCCAGCAGTCGACGGCCATCACCGGCAACCGCCGTAGCCGCGGCTCGAAGAACACCCGCGGCAGCGCCAACGGCGGCGTGACTGTCGAGTTCGGTTCCACTCCGTTCTGCCTGGATATGCTCGCGCTGTCCATGCTCAACGTCTGGACCGACGTAGAAGCCGGCAACCCGGCTGCAGGCCAGTTCATCACCGACGGCGAGATCAAGCGCTACGCGGTCTGGGAAAAGACCATTCGCCAGGGTACGCAGGCGACTGACCGTCTGGACCACGAGGTCTACTACGGCAACATCGTCAACGAAGCCACCATGGAATTCGGTGACGCTGAGCTGATCACCCTCGCCCTGACCACCATCGGTGCGTACGCTGACTACACCAATGCTCTGGCAGGCGCCGATAACCTGGGCGGTAGCCTGGCCAGCGCCAAGGTGCCGTTCGAAGACTACGAGATCGCCGACAGCTCGAACAACCTGGCGAACATCGAGATCCGCGACGCTGACGGCGCCCTCATGGAGGTGACCTTCTCGGACGCCTCTCTGGCCATCTCGAACAACGCCCGTGAGCAGACAGGTCTGTCCCACGAGTTCGCGGCGGGCATCGGCATCGGCAAGGTAGGTGTGACCTTCAGCGGCACCATCTACTACTTCAACCAGGCTGCACTCGATGCGCACATGAAGAACAAGCGCATGAGCGTGAAGTTCAACATCTCCACCGAGCAGGGCACTTTCGTCTTCCACCTGCCCAACCTGATGGCTCAGTCGCCTACCAGCAACGCTGAAGGCGAGAACGCTGACTACACCACCGCTATCACCCTGGTGGCTGAAGAAGGCGAAGTGACCATCGGCGGCGAGGTAGTGAACTGCGTCCTGGCTATCGAGCACGTACCGACTCCGTAACGAGTTGTCGGCGGGTAGTGAATTCCGGGAGGACTGTGCTACAGTTCTCTCGGAATTTTCCGTTTAAAGGCCCAAGGAAACCGACATGCTCGAACTCTCCGAAATCACAATCGACCCCCAGATGGCAGACAATGGTGTCTGGACTGACATCTTGGGAGCCCGGTTTCTCCTCGCCCGCCCGGGCGCCGCTTATCGCGACTACATCTCCACCCTGTATCGCGAGAACTACCAGCTGGTTGGCACGCTGGAAGGCCTGAAGACAGCCGAAGGCCAGGCCAAGTCCCAAGAGATCATGCAGCGCGCCTATGCGATGCACATCGTCAAGGATTGGGAAGGCATCACCAACAAAGGTGAGGCGCTGGAATACTCCGAAGAGTCGGCCTACCGCTTGATCAGCGACCCGCGCTACCGCGAGCTGCATGAGGCCCTGGACATGTTCGTCTTCAGCCGATCGAACTTCCGCGGCGAAGCCGACGAGGAGATCGCTGAACAGGTAAAGCCTACTGCCGATTCCTGATCAACCACGGCGAAAAGGGCATCAAGGCTTTCAAGCTGCTGGAAGAAAAGTTCGGTAAGCCACACCCGGCGATGGAGGGCTTCAAGAAGCCCTCTTCTCCGTTCATGTGGATGGTGGATGCGTTCTTCCGGCTGCACCGTAGGCGCCAGTTTTATGAGAGCGGCTACCAGCCTATGCCCTATCAGGAAATCTCGGCATTTGCTGACCTCGTTTTGAAGGTTCCGTCCAGCCTCAGAACGCTATTTTTCCGCGTCATCGAGGAAACCGACAACGGCGTGTTGTATGATTCCTACGTCAAGGCTAAGCAGGCCCACGAAGAGGCAGCTGCAAAACAGCCTAAACCACGGAAACCTCGAAGGAAAAGCTGACTATGTCCTCATTTGACGTCGATTTTTCCGACTCGCTCAGACAGCTATCAGAGTTCCAGATCCGCCTGGCCAACATGGGCAAGGCGCTGGACACCCTGGAAGCCAAGTCGGGCAAGTCGACGTCTGCTTCTGCGCGCCTCCTGCGCGACATGAACCGTGAGTACGACAAGCTCGAGAAGACCCTGATCGCCTCTGGCGCCGATGCCGAGAACCTCGGCCGCACCATGCAGACTGTGCGGGACAACGTGAACCGGCTGATGGCCGGGATGGCTGCACAGAACGTCAAAGCCACGGTCACTGCCAAGGCTCTGAACGGCGAATATGCCGAGATGGGCCGACTGCTACGTGACACCGCCGACAAGGAATCCTATTCCAAGTCGGTGCTGCGCATCGCCCAGGCATCGAACAACCTCAAAAACGAGAACGCAGCCCTCACCAACGGCATCAAGCTGTTGAACACAGAGGAAGGCCGCCTCAACAACGAACTCAAGGCCGTCACCGCCACCAAGCAGCGGCTGCTCAACACCGATACCAAGCTGCGCCTGGTCAGCGTCGAACAGAGCGCTGCGCTGTCCTCGTTGCTGACAGAGCAGGGGCGCTCGAACGCTATTGCCCAGGTCACTATCCGCAGCAAGCAGCAGGAGATCACTGAGACCGCGCGCCAGGACGCCCAACTGAAAGCGCTGGAGCGCACGCTGGCCAGCCTGAACGGCGGACGTCAGGAAGAAATCACCAAGATCCAGGCGCAGATCGCTGCCCGCAAGTCCGCCATCCGCGAGGAGCTGACCGAGAAGAAGGCCGTCACTGAGCTGGAGATGGCTCTCAAGCGCGAGGAGAGCCAGCTGATCCGCCTGCGCGCTCAGTCGCAGCTGATGGCTGGATCGCACGGTAAGCAAGTGACCGCGATCCGCCAGCAGATTGCGGCGCAGGAGCAGCTCAACCGGCTGAATGCGATGAGTACCTCGCAGCTGCTTGGTCTTGGCGGATCCATGACCCGTGTGAACGTAGCCCAGCAGGCCGGCGCGCAGACTGCGGCAGCATTCCGCGCAGCCATCACCGGCCTGCACGCCAGCTTCGGTATGTACACCAGCGCCACAGTAGTGGCTGCATCGGCAACCTACGCTTTCACAGCCGGCGTGCGAGACTCCATTGTCACCGGCGCCGAGTTCTACGACACGATGCAGCGTACCCGCGCCATCATGTCCAGCGGCGGCCCGCAGTGGATGGGCGATACCGGAGCCAGCTTCAAGGCGATGGAAGACCAGGTGCGCGCGCTGGGCATGACCACGGTGTACACCGCGTCTGAAGTTGGCGAGGGTCTGCAACAGCTCGGTATGGCCGGCTTCTCCAGCAGCCAGGCGATCACCGCGCTGCCCGCCTCCCTGCAGCTGGCCAACCTCGCCAACGTCAGCATGGCTCGCTCGGCGGATATCGCTACCAACGTGCTGATGACCTTCGGCATGGAGGCGCGCGATCTTGGCAATGTTGTCGACTTGATGGCGACAGCGGTGAACAACTCGAACACCGACATCGAGCAGCTCGCCAACGCCCTGACCTACGCCGGCCCGGCCGCGCAGACTGCAGGCTATTCGCTGCAAGAGACAGTGGCGGCTATCGAGGCCTTGGCCAACTCCGGCTTCAAGGCGTCCCGCGCCGGCACAGGCCTGCGCCGCCTGATGGTGAGCCTGCTCAACCCTACCGAGAAAGGCCAGGCGGTACTCGACAAGTTCGGCATCAGCGTCGTGGATGCTGAAGGTAACGCACGAGGTCTGGTCGACGTCATCGGCCAGCTCAACAAGGCATTCGAGGGATTGTCCGGTCCGGAGCAGCTCGGCGCCGTCCAAGACCTGGTGGGCGTATACGCCACGCCGCAGGTCTCGGCGCTGATCGGCCAATACAACAACCTGGAGAAATACACCGCGCAGAACCAGGACGTGACCGGCGCCGGTGACCGCATGGAAGCGATCATCAATGACTCGCTGGCCAAAGACTGGAAGCAGATGCTCTCGGCCATCGAGGAAG
>Ga0265797_10004320_pt1 | contig 21846 bp, 19 predicted proteins | sample P2T30metagenome_FD_192433 | JGI IMG/M metagenome (GOLD analysis project Ga0265797, IMG submission 192433) | Plant litter microbial communities from East Loma Ridge, Irvine, California - P2 T30 | ecosystem: Environmental > Terrestrial > Plant litter > Unclassified | place: USA: California... | reverse complement strand
CACCAGGCCATCCGGCACAGCATTCCCTGAGACCATTGGTGCAACCCGAAGACGGATAAAAGTTCCATCCAATCTACCGGCCGTGGTTGCTGCAGGTTGACGAGCCGCCAATGCACACCTTGATGGCAGACGTGCAGGCCTGCAGACGACCGGATGCACAAGGCAAGCATCCGCCAGCCGACATCAAGCTGGTTCTGTACCGTGCTTGATGTGTATGTACTACTGACTGCCCTGCATACATATGTACAGTTCGATATTGTTGTTGTTGTGCTGACCCTCCCTGCTGCTGGTTGCTGCTCATATGCGTGTTTGATAACGACATCTCTACCACTGCAGGGCGACCCCTCCTCACATGCCATCCCGCTTGCTGCTGCTTCCATGTCGCTTCTCACCGCCGACGTTGGGGCATGCTTCCTTGCATTCTATCAACCAGACATCGTCTTCCTCCCTGCGCCAACGCTCTTCATCCTGCCATGAATTCCGCCATACCATCCAGCACACGTCGCCGGCTCTCCGTCCGGTTGGCTCGCAACGGCCCTCTGCTCGCCGCGATAAGCCGATAACAGCCGGCTAACCTTGATCATCGTCTTCCCCGCGGTCAACCACATGATATTCTGTCGCCGTCACATGCCACCTGTGCCCGCTGCGGGCGACGGCGGGCGAGGGTTGTCTTGACACAGAGCATCGCTCGGATGGCCCTCTGCCACGACAGACCGCTCATCGCCAGAGCCGGCGCTGTCGCTTGGAGGCAATGCCCTCACAACCACTCGTAAACCTTACTGGTGCCCCCCGGCAGGTGGGTCTTCTTTTCCCCAGTTTGAACGACGCCCTACAGACGATTGATAGAGTCACTCACCCGCCGTCGTCTCATCTTTCTGTGTCATCCCTCCCACACAATCATCATCCACCTCCCACGAAACCATCCAACTTGCGTGGGGTGTGCCCGAAGCAAAACCCATCCGCCTACAGTCACTGTCACACGCATCCATTGACCAATCTCCTTGTCCGGCTTGCTTGCTGCCTCGCCAGCCTACCCTAGCCCTACCCGTGTGATCTCGACCAAAGCGGCAAGCCTTCGTGGGATTTCCACGTGGGATTCTCTCTCTACCCGGCTCGACTGCTGAACGGCCTCTCGCGACGGCCAATCACCTGCCCCAGAACCACGCGGTTCTATACGACTGTCAAGGCTTAGCCGCGTACCTGGACAGGTCGTGGCACTACTGCTTTCGTGTGTGCGATGGCTCCACCCGCCGCCATTGACGTTCTGCCCGAGTCGGATACGTCGACTTTCACGCTGCCCGATCGCCTTACTATCCAAGGCGTTGCGAAGCGTAGAGCTGTCGAGGGACGTCTGATTGCGGGCGTCGCTGCTGTTGCTGATGTCGATAGATTCAAGGGCAGGACGGTGCACGCGCACAAAGCGAAGGCTAAGCGCTGGGATCGTAAGTGCTTCTTTGGATGGATTTGATTGATCAATCGATCATCTTATCTTTTACAGTTTCTGGATCGAGTGCTGACTGCATCGTTTGATTCAGATCGATTCAGCCCGGAATCAAACAGAAGGAAGCCTAGCTCGCTGAAAGGCGCTGCCCAATACTTGAAGAATCCAGGCATCATCTCGCTTGGAGGTGGCCTTCCGTCGAGCGAGTACTTCCCGTTCGAGGAACTGAGTGCCAAAGTTCCTGTGCCTGGTTCTTTCGATGACAAGTCCCGTTACTCTGTCCTGTCTGCTGGCAAGCATGATCTCGCGCAAGGCAAGTCCGACTTCGACATTGCCACTGCTTTCAACTATGGCCAGGGCTACGGCTCTGCTCAGTTCCTGCGATGGATCGTTGAGCACACGGAGATCATTCACTCGCCACCGTACCAGGATTGGAGCTGCACAATGACCATCGGATCGACGAGTGCAATCGACATGGGCTTGAGGATGTTCTGCAAGCCTGGCGATTGGATTTTGAGCGAGGAATTCACATTCCCCACTGCTGTCGAGTCAGCAGCGCCGCATGGCGTGAAAGTTGCGGGTGTAAGCGTTGATGCTGGTGGATTGCGTGCAGACGCCCTCGACAAGGTACTCACCGAGTGGGATGAGTCTGCTCGAGGTGGCTCTAAGCCTTTCGTTCTGTACACCGTGCCGACAGGCCAGAACCCAACCGGTTCGACACAATCAGCCGAGAGGCGCAAAGAGGTATACGCAGTCGCTCAGAAGCACGACCTCATCATCTTCGAAGACGAGCCATACTACTTCCTGCAGATGGACCCTTACACCGGTCTCAACTCTCCGGCCGCCACGCCACCAGCTTCTCACGCCGATTTCCTCAAGTCGCTCGTTCCCAGCTACCTCTCTCTCGACGTCGACGGTCGCGTCATGCGCCTTGACTCGTTCAGCAAAGTGATCGCGCCTGGCTCTCGTGTCGGCTGGATTACCGCGTCCGAGCAAATCGTCGAGCGCTACCGCCAGCACGCCGACGTCTCGACCCAGTCGCCTTCAGGCATGTCACAGCTCGTGCTCTTCAAGCTACTCGACGAGCAATGGGGCCACCCGGGCTACCTCGACTGGCTGCTGCACATCCGCGCCGAGTACACCGCGCGCCGCAACGTGCTCCTCGACGCCTGCGAAATGCACGTGCCCAAGTCCATCGCGTCGTGGTCGCCGCCCGCCGCCGGCATGTTCCACTGGATGCGCGTCGACTACAGCAAGCACCCGGCCTACGCCACCAAGTCGCGCGCGGAGATTGAGGAGGAGATTTTCCAGGCGATCGTCGCGCACGGCACGCTGCTGATGAAGGGCTCGTGGTTCTGCCCCGAAGGCCAGAAGGACGGCGACGCCATGTTCTTCCGCGCCACGTACGCGGCGACGCCGCTGGGAGACATCAAGGAGGGTGTGCGCAGATTTGGAGAGGCGCTTAGGGATGTGTTTGGGCTGGAGAAGGCGAATGGGCATGCGAATGGGACGAATAGACATTCTGGTTGATTGAGTGTTTTTCGGGGGCTAATTTCCCCTTGTTTTCTCTGTTGGATGCTGTGAGAACTGATGCTGGAGACGATGCGACGGGCAAGATCTTGTGAACAGGGAGCGAGGCGTTGGTGTCTTTTGCACGCCTTTTCCTCATCAAGTTTCTTACCATACTCATCACCTTTGTTTGGCTCTTTCGGTTCATTCACATAAGTGCTGGGATTAGCAGAAGTGAGCTCTGCTGGCATCGGTAATGGTTGAGGGTATCATTTCGCTTTTTTTTTTCTCAAGTGCATTCGTCTGCTTTCTATATGCAGGGAACCAGGCTTTTCAAATCGTGCCTGCAATTTTCCCTTGTAGATCCCGCAGCGCAGGTTTTCGGGTTGTGCCATATGTGGCCTTGCAATGTGCGCTGCTCGGAATCATGAAAAGTGTGGCCCCTCCAGTGGCACTCGAATCGCGAGTGTCTTTTATCGTCCACGTGCGCGACAGTCGTCCTGGGCCTCTCTCTTCAGATCTGACCCATCTTTCGTCCCAGAAAAGCTCATATCCAGGCTCTTCTTGCTCCCAAAAAGTTATCATTCATAGTGCGCTTGTCGCGGCGCTTTTCGCAACCTCGCTAATATCATCATCCCAAGTCGATTCTTTCATTGCTCCATCTGTCCTTTCTAGCCGCGGTTGCGGTTGTCGGTGTCGATGCGGTCCAGCGCCTCGAGCATGACGACGGCGTTGCCGCGGATCACGCACATGCCCAGGCGGACCTTCTCGTTGTTGGGCTTGCTCTCGGTGGCTTCGTCGAGGACGATGTTGAGGAAGACGTCGTAGCCGCGCAGCGTGCCCATGACTTTGCGCGAGCCGTTGAGTTGCACTTCGACGCGCTTGTCGAGGTACTGTGATTTACAGCATTAGTATTTGGCTTGGTTGAACGGTGAGAGGAAGGGTGTGAGGAAGTGGTTACCTTCTTGAGCTCGGGCTGTGCTTGGGGCATTTTGGATGTGTGTGTGGAGGTGTTTGGTGGTGAGTTTGACTTTGCGTGCGCTCAGTTGATGTGAGTGTGTGAGGTTGGTTGGGTTGGTGAGTATAGCAGTGCTTGACGGTGAGGCTTGGGTTGCTATTGGTTGCTGCCGCGATGGATGCGCATTCGACGAAGTTGAAGTCGCGGATGCTTGCCGTTCTGCCGCTAGGGAGGGCCGTGCGCTGACATTCACTACACCACCTCTCATCGTTCAAGAACACAAACGTACTACGTACATAAATACGGCGATGAATGCACGTGCTGGCACTTGCAACAAGTGCAGGCATCACATGTTATGATTTGCTTGTCTTACTGGCCGCTGCTGGATGCCAATGTTCTTGCTTGGGTGACATATCGATGCGTCAAGGCAATGCAAGTCACGAATAAGGATCACAGGTCCCGAGTGATCCATATGCTGTCAGCTCGTAGTCTATCGCAACTGTGTACTGGCTCCGCCGATACAAACATGCCCCTGTGTTGATGAGGGATGCATTAGATCCTGCTAAGGCAAGGTCAGACACGCTGCGGGGTCTTCGGCTTCCCCTCTCTACGACCTTTCAGGTACGGAGAAGTGGATGTCACGATCATGTGAAAGAGAGCAGCTCTTAGTGGTATTGCTCGTCGTTTCGATTCTTGTACCTAAACACTTATCTACACCTTCTGCTACATACTCATTGAGCAATCATGACGTCTAAGACTGCATACGTGACCGGCGGCGCCTCGGGCATTGGCCTTGCAGTCGCACATGCTCTGAATCAGCGCGGTATGCGAATCGTGATCGCCGACATCAACCTTGCAGGCGCTCAAGAGGCGGTCAGTAAGCTGCAGCAAAGCACAACAACTGGTCACGAACACTTCGCCGTCGAAGTGGATGTCTCGTCTTGGGAGTCGCAGCTGGCCGCTTTTGAGAGGGCCCTCAAGGTTGTCCAGAGGCTGGATATTGTCATCGTCAATGCCGGCGTTACCGAAGCCGCTTTCGTGCCGAACGATGGTGGAAAAGGTCAAGGATTCGTGAAGCCCAACTTGCGAACGCTGGACATTAATTTGAACGGGTTCCTTTATACTTCAGCTTTGGCGATCCAGCAGATGCGAAGACAAGAAGTCGATGCTGATGGTGTGCGTGGAAAGAGTGAGTCAAGATGTCAAATCGACTGATGATGCCTCGTTAACATTCTTCGCTAAGTCATCGGTACCGCATCTGTGTGCGGAGTCTACTGCGTACCAAGTCAGTATGACACTTGCAAGGGCTGTTCAATTCACTGACAGTTTCGCAGCACTCCCAGTGTACACGGCTGCAAAGCAGTAAGAAGACCATCCTTGACGTTGAGATTGCTGTGTGCAAGGAAAGCTAACACTTACTCAGTGGTGTGGTCGGATTTGTTAGGTCATACGGCAAATATCTGCCAGAGGAGAACATCAGGTTCAACGCCGTCTGCCCGCACGTAGCCAGGACAAACATCAGCACTAGTCCTTTCTACGACGTCCTGCAAGAGAAAGGCCTTTTGACGCCGATGGAAGGAATAGTCGATGCTTTCATGCATTTCGTCGATCATAGCGACCAAAGTGGAGAGTGTCTCGAGATTGGTCCGGTTGGTGGTCCCAAAGTACGTGAACCGCCGAGGGTACTGAACAAGGAGGTCGAGGATTTGAACGGTTTGCTATATCTTAGAGGTCATCCTCTGCATGAGGCTCGGTCGTAGTCCTCTCTGTTGACTCTCAGTCGATATTCAGCGAGCGCTCTTGGACTCAATCGCGTCGTCTGCGATGTGACTAGCATGCGCAAGTAAAAATTTGCAGCATGTCAATGTATACTTGCAAGCTTTCGTCCACTGCTCTTCCTGGCCGAAGTTACCCAGTTTGATGCTAACGTCGCCGATCTTGTCCTTGTTGATTGAGTACGGCATCTTCAGACCTGCGCCACCAGGAGTCTGCGAAGATGTCTTTTCCACGTGTTCGCCAAGCTGACGAAGACAGTCAAGGAAGGCGACCATACCGCTATCGAAACTGCGGTGGAGGAAACCGAAGCTCATTGGCACATCTCCGGAGGAGTACAACTCGAACATGGAGCTCTTTGACCCGCTGTTATTCTGACCAGATCCTTCGATCTTCTCGATTTTGGATGTGGATCCTACAGGGTGCAGTTTCCAGCCATCTAGTTTACACTTCTCCTTGTCCGCAACGATCGCAGTGAGGAGCATGACTTGACCCCACGCCGCGTTGATCTCGGCCCAGTCTACAGGGTGATCAGGCAAACGTCCAAGGCGTAGACCGTTGATTGTGCCAAAGTTTCCATCGTGTCCGATGCAGAAAGTATCGTTGTAAACATTGGTGCGTTGCAAAGATTCAAGGAGCTTGCTGTCGTGCGCAACTTGATGCTGAAGGCTGTCGCGCTCTTCTTGGTACGCGGTCAACTCGGCAGTGAAAGCATTTCGTTCTCGCCAGAAACGTTCTTCCTCTTCGTCAAGATTCTCGGCCTCTGCGTCTAGAGCAGCAATCTCGTCTTCCATGCGCGCTTTCTCGGCTTCGAGCGCCTCGAGTTCTTCCAGTGCTTGCTTCTCGCGGCGTTGAGCATCCTCTAGATCCGCTTTGGTCTTGGCTTTCTCTTCATCGGTTGGAACATCTTCTTGTGCGTGTTTCAAGAATTGGACATAGGCATCTCGCTCGCGTGTGACACCAGCTTGCCTCTTTTGAAGCCCTTCAAGCAACATCTCTGTGCATTCTGTGCATATAGGATGGTCGATATCTGAACGAGCTGAAAGTATCTCGAAGAGTTTCATCGTCTGCTCGAGGTCTGCTGCGGTAATAGTGACATTTCCAGCAGATTTCTTGTCTGTCTTCACCGCAGCTGATGGCGCCAGCCCGCGCTTGGTGGGCGACTGTGTTGCCTCGTCATGTCCAGCAGGTCCAAATTGCGACTCAGTCAGCATGATGTAGCTCATGTCGGGCTTCATCCTCTCAGATCCCTTTTGGCCTGCAGAAGTCTGTCGCTTGTGGATAGGAGCACCAGCCTGTTGAGATGCTTCGCCATATTGCTGGCGGCGCTCTTTTGCAGCCGCCGATCGAGGGGCCTCAGGGGATTTCGGTGCAAGCGATGGTGCAGCATCAGCAAGAATCTTGAAAGAAGCCGGGTTCAGGTCTTCTAGTGTGCCATCAATCTTGAGTGGCGTCCTGCATTTCTGGCACGAGAGCTGCGACATGATGGCAAGAGCAGGATGACCTTTTCCGTGGCAGATATCAGACGGAACCTAATGCACATCAAGCACTGGTCGTTTGCATGTTTGCTTTATCGAGTGCAAGCAGAACAGTGAAAGTGGCATGAGCGTGATGTTGTACAGTGTAAGTGCCACTTGCGAGGCATGTGACAGCGCGTCGCGCTAGCCCCCGCATTTTGTGTTCATCGCATCGCATTGCAGTTGCCATTCCATCTCTTGATCTCTTCCACCCAGCCAAAAGACAACTTATTCCGCGCCTCTTCGTGTCCGAATGACCAGATCGCGGAAAGAGCGAGATATCGGGTGGGGTTGGAAGAATGGAGCAATACTTCAGGACTAGAGCATCAGTGGACAACAACCCGGACCTGGCTCGCGACCGCCGCGCCAACGACGCTCGACTCAAGTCGCGATTCGAGCACATCTTTGCGAAATACGGGAAGGACTTTGACGGCGTAGGCGACGAGATCGACTTGGAGACTGGACGCATCATTGTCAACAATGGTCACATTGCGCGCATGCAACATGAAGTCGATCCCGGCCAGAGGACTTCAGCACAAGTGCTTCGAGTGCTTGGAGGAAGCCGGCAAGGCGATAGCGTGAACATTACGCGTGGCGAAGAAACTGTGATCGAGGACTCGGCTGAAGAAATGGAGGATGACGAAGAATTGGCTATCGTTGGGACATCTGGGTATTCTGGCAGCGATAACGAGGACGAGGACGAAAATGAGGAATTGTCCAAAGATTGGGCAAGGGCGCCAGATGAGCTTTCATCGGATTTCTATCCCACTCAGGATGCCACACCGGAGAGAGTACAATCGATGAAGTTACCTCTGCAAAAGTTTGCGGCAAGACACCAGGTGGACTCCGATCAAGCCGCAGGGCTTTCCCAGAAAACATCGCGCAGCAAGTCGCCAGATGAGCCACCGATGGAACTGCCTCTTCTGCGAGAATCCATGAAAGCCATGCAAGCTCTGCCTGGTCAGCGTGGTGCTGTCGATCCGGATATGATTCAGGCGCTTGGCCAGAGTATCGCGAATCAACTCGCAAAATTCATGACAGGCAACCCGAAGAAGCCGAAGAGGAAGAGCCCCAGTCAACGTGCGGCTAAGGATTCTCGTTGGGAGTACCCGATGCTTCCTGGTGACCGTATCGAGCGAACACCAAGTCCTTCCCTCCCAGAATCGCCTTCCGCCGCCTTGTTCGTTACTTCACCGAATCGTGAAGCTTCGGTTTGGGCACCTCAACAGCAACGCAGACGAAGAAAGTCGAAGTTAAGGAATCATGCGCCTCACAGCACTGGATTTAACGAGGACGATAATGTTGATGACAACGATCGTATTGACCCTTTGCAAAGTGATCCTCCGTCTCACATGGCTACAACTATTGGCGAAGAGGCTGAAGGGATATTAGACATCGATTGCTACAACTGCGGTGCAACAAATTCTCGAGTTTGGAGAACAGGTCCCGGTGGGCGTCTCTGTGATTCATGTGGGACATATTACCGCCGCTACGGGCTCTTGAAGGCAGTCGAAGACCCATCGTTCACACCTGTCCCTCGACCCGGGCAAAGACGCTCGAGCGCACATGGTCGAAACCTTTCCACAAACCAGGAAGCAGATGTTTTCGCCATTCCATCAACTGACGCGCCTGGCTCCACAGCTGGTTATGCTGCTAATACAGCTCGACGTGTCACTGGTGATGGGCGTAACGGTCGTTTCACGCTCGAGGAAGAAGAGTCTATCATTCGTCATCATGAAATTGACCAGCTCTCCTGGGATCACATAGGCTACCTTCTTTCACTACGAAGTGCACATTCTGTGCACAGCCACTATCAAAAATTCCTGAAAGCTCCCGGGTGTGAGGCTCGTCGACGATTACTACCATCAAAAGTACGCGTGCAACCAGTCGAGATCGAAGATAATGCTTCAGAACATCCTCTTTCGAGCGTCGCAGCACCCAAAAGTACAAAAGACACATATAGTCACGACGTTTCAGGCTTCATTGAGAGGGAAGATGAGCTCATCGTCCGACTGCACGAAGATGAGGGCATGACTTGGGAACAGATCGCAGCCTATTTTCCTGGTCGAACAAGTCATGCTTTGCAAGCACACTACAATGAGTTACTGGCTGAGAGTGAATCATCTTCGTCGAACGGTCATGCTCTGGAAGAACAATCTGGTGAGCAAACGATCCACGATGGCTCTATCAAGTCTATGCCTATCCAGACAACTCATGACGCAACGGTTGCACCACAAACAATCGATGACGAGTTCACGGCATATGGTAGTAGCAACAATCTCGATGCCCGTGGTAGAGATGCAAGATCATCATTATCTCATCCCTACGCAATGATTCTGAGCATGAGTGACGAGAAGGCGGCGCCTTTCAGAGAAATGGCACAGCTATTCAGAGACAAGACTGAACAGAATTTTGTCGGCCGATACATTCACCCTGAATCGCGTCTGGCAAAATCTGGGGTGAACCACATCGACAATACATCAGGGACATTGGACTCCGCAAACACTGTGCTTCCAGGTATTAGAGACGGTGCCAGGCCATGGTCGATCTCATCCAACGTGGATCCTTGCGCTCGAATGCCACCTCCCCACGCGCCCTCCAGGCAGGCGGCTGCATCCGAGAGGCATCATCCCGAAGATTCTGCAGTCAGCGCTGGAAGACATCGTACACAGCATCTTCATACTCCTTTAGTCCATGCTCGCCAAGTCAGCGTGCCGCCACAACCTTCGGAAGTTGGACCGTCTGCGTGGGCTATAACGCAGCCAGCCAGCAAGGGCCCATTACCTTTCCAGCCAGCTCGCAAAGGTCTTGTGCCCATTTACCCCAAATCGTCCTCACGTGGATTGCATGACCCTTTCATCTCGAGAACGATCACCCCAGCGGCTTTGACACCACCTCAAGCTCAAAGCGGATACGGTATGACTGGGTCCGCTCGCTCCGATCCAATTTCGCACCCGCCATCCGCAAAGACTACATGGAGTACACACGGGGTTGAAATGAACAGCCAGTACAATGCCTTGCCGAATATAGCAGGCAACGCCGCGCTTCAAGCCCGCGAGCTCTCGGCGTCTGCTCCTCAGTTCACGCCTGAGCAGGATGCATTCATCAAGAAAGCCCGCGAGAAGCGTAAACTGGCTTGGGCTGAGATTGCCATAACAATGCCCGGCGACGTTCAGCATACGGCTTCGGCAATCACACACAGGTACTACGACTACTTACTTGGCAAAAGATCTGCAAGAAAGACGTCTCAGTCACAAGATGCACGAGCAAGTGCAGAAGGTGGGAGCCTGATTGGCGAAGTACAAAGCGATCAAGTCTCACGACGCGTGCAGCAAGGCAATTCGAGTATTGAATCGACTAACATGATACCTGTGCCTTCATCGGTCTCTGCCCAGGATCATGGAACCGACGTCAGACTGAAAGAAGCCCACCAGCAACTGTCCTCACATCAACGGCATCCACAAAAGCCACTACTACGTCGAGCAATTAAGAATTCGACAAGACGCACTTCTGACGTCGCGAACACCAGCATACTCCCAGGCTACCATGTACAAGGAGTCCACCAGTCGTCACATCAGCCGAACCCAGAGGCGTCCAGTCACTCATCAGTAATGTCACGGTTGCATGAGCCTCGCCCGCACTCGCATCCTGAAGTCGTCATTAGTAGTGGAGAGTTGGGTGATCACGATGACACCTTCAGCATGATATCAGACGCCAGGACTGCCAAGAGCGCCAGATCTAAGGCTCAGCGCCAGCCAAATCATGCCACACACATCTCGGGTCATGATTCAATGAACGTCGACCTTGATCAGCCTCAAGCTCAGGCGAACGGACGCGAGGAGGCATCTCTGGACGAGTACGTGTCAGTAGGCGGTCATGTAGATGCCCACCACTCAGAGGAACGTACGAACGATTTGCGCGGGGGTTTCGTGCACGATTCACTGGCCAACCAGAACGAGATTCAGGATGAATCGTCAGTCCCCTTTCATGAGGCTCGACCAAAGAAGGAAGTGTCGAATGGAACAAAGCGTAAGCGGCGAGATGGTCGCCCTAGCCGTGTCAGTCATGTCGAGGTTGCTGACAGTGACTCCGATATCTCTTTCCAAGGCGAGCACGTTCAAGCCAGAGCTCAGGGCACTCCTCCAGCCAAACGTGGCCGGGGCCGTCCGAAGAAATCTGGCTTATTCAAGGTTCCAGTCGGTTATGGGCTCGTCCCAGAGCCAGAAGCTCGAACTTTGGATTCAACAGAGCCGATCAGCCCGGAATTGCGGTCGGGATTGGTTCGTACCACTATTGGTAATGATGTATCAAGCGCGACAAAAAACGCACCTCACGTTGTCTTCGGAACTTGGGCAGCACCCAGCACGAGAGCCCACGAATCGAAGAATCGCCCGGATGGCGGCCAAAGCAGCCAGGACTTGATATATCAAACCTGGGAGGAGATCTTGGTGGCATGCTTCCGGTCCCAACCTGGTGTCGAGTTGCGTTGCAAAGACATTGCAACTTGGGTCAGAGCACACAGCACGCATTACAGCAATTCTGACGAGCCTTGGACTCACCATGTCTACAACGAGGTTTATCGAAACCCCGCTTTCCAGAAGGCGCATCCTAGCTCAAGATGGTCAGGTTATATCCTTGTTGAGTCTAATCTACGTCCGGGTACAATAGAGCAAGTAGGCGGTGACGGCAACCGAGACCAGGCCGAGGCCGAGGCCGGCACTCACTCAACGCCAGCAGAGCAAATTCTAGATGACACTGCCAACGAAGCCCATGCCGAGTCAGAGCTACTCCCAGCATCAGCAGAGCGTACAGATACCGATGCTTGCACCCCAGACGAATCGAACGTACGCCCAACATCAGTAAAATCCTCAGGCCAAGATGTCGTTATGGAAACCAGCACACATATATCCCTTGTGGCAGAAACTTCACGTAACAGTGTAAGTAACGGAGAAAGCGTCCACAACGATGCCCTTGTGTACGATCCTCCTGCGCTTGCGTCGCCCGTTTCTCAGCATACAGGCACCTCTGTCAACGTTGTCGAGGTCATCGACATCAGCTTCGATTCACCCGTCAAGCAGGAACCAACTTCCGAGGACCAGATCTCTACATCACAAACACAGCATTCGGCCAAGCGTCTCTTCAACGCCGACGAGCAGTCTCCTCGTGTCGAAAACATGCGACATCCCGGCCCTGCCCCGGCCAGGCGGGTGTCGACTTTGGTAACGCCGGCTCGTAGTAGTGCCAACTCCGGAAGACTTGGTTTCCACGCTCAAACGACTGTACCCGTCAATTTCGAGCCACGTCTTGGAGAAGTACCAAGAGCAAGTCCAGCTACATCCATCGGAACGTCTGGTCGGAGAGTTATAGTTGCGACAGAAGTCACGAGAGACGATGGGGACGAGCAGGATGAATTGTCTTGATAGTGAGCTTTGATGGCACATTGGCTTTCCCAAGCATCACATGTTGCCCGTTCCATAGAGAAACAGCAGAGTATTGACTTTGACCAGAGTTCCTTTGTAGGCACTCAATACACATTGAAACAACGTTGGTACTGCCACATTGTACATTGCGAATCCATTGGAATGGGTCCTCACATTTCTAAATCAGGAACACATAAGTTTCCACCCGCTCCGTGACACCATGCTCTGAACTCGAGGCCTCCCTATTCTACACCAACGGTCTCGTGGGTGAGTGAACCAGACAGCCATGAAACAAAGATCATGCACTTTTAAAGTGAGAGAGCCATGTACGTGAGTAAGCTTAGTGAGTGAGTCTGGAGATCATCAGTGAGAATGAGACCATCAGTGAGGGAGGGGAGTGTTATAGCATGTGACAGTAGAACAACTTCGCCTCGATCGCCCCGCCCGCCACCTTTACCTGACTTCCAACATCCACAGGCGACTTCCAATAATTTCTGACACACAACATCATCCCAACTCAAGCGAAACAGACACAATTATTGCAACATACCAACAATAAGTCTTGCACCGCTCCATTACTTCAACAGGGTCGCTGATCCATTCAACCCAACCATGGCGCCGAAAAGAAAGCCAGAGCGGAAGACAGGCATCCACACTCTCGATGACACTCGTCCGAGTAAGAAGGTCAAGACGACGCAGACGACACCGAAGGCAACTGGACTACAAACTCTCGCGGGCTCCAACGCCAAGTCCAAGGCCAAACCGAGCAACGTGACACCAAAGAAAGGAGTTCATACGTTAGCGAACGTGAACGTCAATCCTGGCTCTACGAAACCTAAACGTGGTGGTAGGTCTCACTCCTCTGATGACGAAGACGACGGCGACTATGTCGAGGACGGGACCACACTGGGTTCCGATGACGATGACCTGCGCCCTGAGTCGTCGAACGATGCGTCCGGTACAATCACATCGAACGAAACCCACAATGCCCATCAGGTTGATTCGAAGGGCTTGAGACTCCAGACCGGATCGCAGAGCAAGGCGGAGAGCCGACACGAAGAGGCAACTCGAGCGAAGCTGATGTTCCTTCAACGACTGTCACGGGGCAAAGACAAAGCGGTGGAGAAAGTGGTTGAGGCTGGCGGCAGTGGAACTGACGGAGTGGACAAGGAGCGTGATGCAGAGGTCTGAGAGACCTTCGTGCCATACGGCGCCGCAGTGGCACACATCAATGTACAGGGATACGACGGCCTTCTGCTCAAAACTCATGTCCGGCCCTGGACTAAGTCAAAGATACATTCCTTTCACAAGGATGGCTACGAAGGATTTCGGGTAACTTCAATGTCGAATATCGATATCACTGTGTTCCAGCAAGGCTTTGGAGTACTTGTGTATTCCTTCCACAAACAGATGGACATATGTATGCTGCGAACAAGGCAGTACCCCAAACACTCAAGTCATTTAAATTGCATGCGTACAAGACAAAGTACGCCACAAAATGGCATCAACTCTGATGTACGGCAACCTCCTGTATACTGGGCTCGAAATCGCAAGTAGATATGGTAAAAAGCATTTATGGGCGTGTATAGGAACGTCTGGCAAAGATGCAAAAGGTATAGCTCCCACGGAGAGGCTCGAACTCTCAACCTTGAGATCACGATAATCGTAAAAGTCTCACGCGCTAGCCAATTGTGCCACGCGGGATGGAACCATGTTCAGATGCGTGCACGATCCTTTATATACCATGTTTAACAGGAGTGGAGCAAGAATCCCAGCCGTGCGCATACCAAATTTACAATTTTCACGATGTCTTTCGCCATGCAACTCAAACGAACTTCTCGTAATCAAGACATTGTTCCAAGGCCTCATCGGACACATGTACTATTTCTGTATAGCCAGAAGATTGAATGTAAAGTCATACGTCATTACTTAAGCACGCTCATGAAGATCGACATGATCCTGTCAACCATTGATTAAAAAAATATGCCGCAAGCATTTCGGAGCAAGCACCAGTATCGGGATCCGATCTCTTGTTCCCCGAAGCGAAGGGCAGACGATATATATCGAGCAGATCGAACCGAACGTCAATCTAACCCTCATCTATTCGCAATTCATCGGGGAGTCAGTCCTGTCAAGCCCATGTCACTCGGAGGCTTGAGGTTTTAGCCTGGGGAGATCGCTGGCACTAAGTAGCAGGTAGCACTTGGTGATGCAATTTTTGGGCAAGACGAACGAATCGATCATCGAGCCTCCTTTTTCTTGCCGTCTGCGAGCTGCCCTCACATCCTCGAGGATCAACACTGCTGCGCCTTGAGCCGCGCGCGAACAGACGGGCTGGACGACAGTTGGTCGCACCTTTTCTTTTTGCACGGAGAGCTCTCCATCCGATCAGTGCAAGCTGACCAGGATTGTCGCCGCCTCGATTCTTGCAAGCCTGTCCGTGGCTTCCATTGGCGTGCTCGCGATCAATGGTAATCTCCTCATGTTTGCTCAATAATCCTCGTATTTTCTGCACACATGTCGAGAGGCGTATGTTTGCATCGGTGGTGGAGAACCTACACATAATAATAATTATATTATCCGAGATCGACCGGCAGATGTATTGTGGACGTGGCTGCACGAGCCAGGTTCGAGAGCCAGTCAGTCAGTTAGTGCCTTTCGAGAAGAAGCACGACTGTCAAACTCACCACCCAGCCTCAGATGTGATCGGATTTTTAGTGAAGCGCCGGTGTGTTCGGTCGCGCCGTTTGTTGTTAGGCGGCTGAGGGGCGATCCATCTTCAATCTCCCGGTCAGCAGTCTATTTGTTGCTAACCTCCTGACGACGGCAAAGTTTAGAAACTCATCTCAGAAATTTGGCCATCCAGGCAGCAGCAGGGAAAAACCATCGCTTCTTCGGCAAACGGCCTATAAACGATCGCATGAATTCGGGTTCGCATCCGCTTCGCGAAAAGCCTCGCGTCGCAGGATGGATTGCGCCCAACTACGGCCTGCGGACCTTACATTAGCGCCAGGCCCCGGCTGCAAGTCCGGGTTGTGCAAAGATGTCTATGAATATCTTCTATCCTTGTACGTGATCTTCGCCTGCGTTTGATCGTGGGATAGCAATTAATTTATGTATGCAGGAGTTGTGACGCGGTGACTCGATTGGCAAGCATTGATACCGGCAGTCCCTAAGCAGGCGTCTGTTAGGTCTGGACTATCGCGTTTGCGAGACATGAAGATGATAAGGACACGCAAGCGCCCACGGACGAAGTTTTGTCACGACGCGAAACAATGTGTGCCGGGTGAGCCGGAGAGAAATCACACGGCGGGAGCGAGCACGTCCGGTTTCAGCGTCGTTACCAAACATTGATGGAAAACTCATGGGAGTAAGTTTGTTACAGGAAGGGAGACTCTGTAACTTTCTCCTTGACAGCCTACACGCCATGAACGCACGGCAGGATCGGACACCAATTTCAGATGCCTGTCGAACGCTGTGCAGGGATTGTCGAGTAGGCAGTGCAAGTCTCAGGGGTCGGAGCGCGCGCAATCGGTCTTCATAGTCGCGGGACTCGCCTACGATGCTAATTCCTGTGTCTGCGCTGCTAGCAACGAGAGCGAGTAGGATTTGCCTCTAGCAACAGATGAGAGATGAGCGATGACATTTGGCGGGATGTTCCCCAGATGCTTACTTATTATGCAGCGCATTTTGTGCAAGATGAAGATTTACTCTCCGAACGACCTACCTTAATTCCAACAAGCGCAAAAGCCTATTTCGGCTGAATGCATCGGAAGGCCGAGAAAATTATTTGTTGAAGTTGTTTGTTGGTGAAGAAAAGTAATAATACGTTTCGGTATTTTTTCTGCACAAAAGCGGCGAGGCCCCCGAATGGGCATCACTCGGCCGTTCACATGCGAATGTTTGAGACTGACACTATTACTGTACGGCCGTTAGTGAGATTTGTCCTGATTTTCTCATGTTATGCGCCCAACCTGATAGCGATGCGGAATCCACAGCATGGCCGATGGTTTGCGAGCATGCGCATCCCTGTCCGCCCGTAGTCCCAAGCCTTGACGCGGATGGCGCGTGGCGCTGGGCCAAGGCATTGCATGCTCACGGACGGTGTCATTTCGCAGACAGCGGCAAAGGCGTAGGATTGTGACATTGTGACAGCAAGCGTGGAGGCTACGGAAGGCAGAGAGATGATAGAGACGCAAAACGGCAGTCGGGGCTTGGAGACGCCGAACCTCCAGGAGTAAGACAATGATCAGTGAGGTCAAGCGTTCGTGCTGATCTTTCTGCTGCTACCGCCGGTCGAGATGGAGAGTGAGGCGCCAGCGGCGTTGATCGGCAGCCAGCGGATGCTTGCAGCACACAGACAGAGCGTTGAGCTAAGCGTTGATGCTTAAAGTATTCGAGCTACCTCAAACTTGGTATGCTACTACTGTATGCTGTTGTGGCTGGGGAGGCCTTACGTATAGTAGGATCAATAGTCGGACACCAAGTAGGCGTTTTGCCTTTCGTGTTGTACGTCGCCACTGTGGTTAGATGTCGACGCCTCTGCCTTGCCTTTCTTCCACAGCATCTTCCAATGGCTGGTACAGTAAGCGACCCAGCTATCAGCTTGCCCTAGCAGACCGCGCGCTATCAACGCACATCAGCACTCTACATCCTTGGTGCTGTACCAGGTACTACACTCTGCCAAGGTTGGCAGGCATGTGGCCTGCTGCTGTATCTCCACGCCATTGCCACGTTCGATGGCGGACGGCGAGGGCATTATGGTGGCACATGCGCGGAGACGCCATCCAAGACAGGACCCGCCCTGCTGTATACAGTATACCGTGCTATTGTTGTAGTCTGGATGTGCTCCTCGTGCATGCATGCATGCAAGCAGGTGTATGCCGTATCGCGCTCTCAATGATTCCAGTGTCTCCTGTAGCATGTGCCGTGGAGCAGCACGCACGTACACGCACGCACGCAGCAGTCGCCCTTCGCGGCAATAGATGTTCACTGCTGCTGCCGTCCGGTGCGTCAGTCGAGGCGTGGCCTCCAATCACCATCAGAGGAAGGCGGTGTTGTTGCGTTGAATGATCTACCTCGTCTGCCTTCCTTGCCGGCGTACGCGAGAGTTGCCCTGCGCCTACCGTACTGTGCTTTCCGCTGAGAGGCGGAGTGCTCGAAGCACGCACGCAAACCACCTGCTGCTCCCACTACGAATACCAGCCATCTCTCCAACCCAACCCTCCCTCTCCCCGCCGCCATCTCATCATCACCACCATCTCCACCACCACCACCACCACCACCACCACCCTCCGCCGCGCGCCTCTTCCAGCTTGCTCCCGGGTATTGTTCGCAGCCCTCACGCTCGTTTGTTTCTGCCCGCCAGTGATCATTCCGCCGCGCCGCCCCGGCCCTTCTTTGCTCTCTCTTTCTCTCTCCCTCCAGTATCATCTCCTCCCTTGGACGTTGCTCCATCTGACAGAGCGTGACGCGGCCGCTTGCTTGCATATTGCGTCTCTCTCGTCGTCGCCCCATACTACCACCGCCGCACGCCACTATCCCCGTGGCCGCTAGCACACAGCCGCAAGTCGTCGTCCTGATACACACTACTCGCTCGTCCTCCACGCACGCCCTCGACCCACCGCTCCCGCACCATAGCCTTTGGCCCAGTCCGCGCAGTCGTCACAGAACAACGGAATATGGCGCCGTCGACGCCCCGGCTTCGCATTCTCTCAGGTCAGTACCGCGCCCGTCACGCTATCGGCCACCATGCCGCATGTCCGCGCACCCTTAGCCCTGCCCTTTTCTCCAACGTCCGCCACGCTCGATGCGTCGGGAATCCACTTTTCTAGCGCCTCCCAAATGTCCCACACCTGAGCGTGCCCGAAGCTTCGTCCGGCGTTGCGACGCTCTTCATGCCGCTGCCTTCCACACATGCCTCTTTGTCCATTTCATCATCAGCCATGGACGCTTCGCTGACACAGAAGGTGTGCGCAGTCGGCGGCAATGCTGTCTCCGCCTTTCTATCATGGCGTCTTTCGGCGACCAACGCCTGCGACGTAACACTCGTCTGGAAGAGTGGCTTCGACACCGTGTCGCAGTACGGCATCTCATTCAAGTAAGATATTTTGCCTCGTCTTCGCGCTCCGATCAATGCTGACGAATGCCCTAGGTCGAGCACATTCGGCAATGAACGCTTCAAGCCTAGACATGGTATGTTACACCCCTGATCCCACCGTTGAGAGAGAGACACATTGCTGACGGGACATCGCTCAACAGTCGTTCGCACGCCTGAAGAAGCCGCTTCCACATCACGCACCTCGTACGATTACGTTGTGCTTTGCGTCAAAGCCCTCCCCGACGTCTACGACCTGGCCTCCGTCATCGAGTCCGTCGTTGCACCCCAGCACACATGCATTCTCGTCAACACAACACACACACTAGGCGTTGAGTCGTATCTCGAACAGCGCTTCCCCACGAACGTGGTTCTCTCGTTGGTATCAGGAGCAGAAATCACACAAACCGGAGCGAGCGAATTTGAACATTCTGGTCCTACAGAACTTTGGGTTGGAGCTGCAAACAAGAACTCTTCAATTCCAGTATCGATACAGCAAGATATGGCAGAGGCGCTTGCCATGACACTCAAATCCGGCATGGTGGGTTGCGAAGTATCACCAAACATTCGACAACAGCAATTTGAGCGCATGATTGGGTAAGTCAAGCTTCATGCAATTCATTGGAAGGTGACTAACCGACTCTCGCAGACCCATTGCCTTCCATCCAGCCAGCGTAATTTTCGAGACTTCGTCTCATGCCGAGCTTCTCGAGAAAGTCGGTGTTCGTTCAATCATCACAGGCGTCATGGACGAACTTTTGAACCTTGCTGCTGCCCTAGGGTGCAGTTTCAAGCCAGGCTTCCGCGAGGCGACCATGGAACAGATGCTGGCGCCTACAGAGACACAAAGCACCATGTACCAGGATTACGCCGCCCGCCGGCCGATGGAAGTCGAGACTTACCTGGGCTCACCGATCAAATTGGCACAAGAAGCTGGCGTTTCCGTACCTAGAATCGAGACGCTGTACTCGATGCTGCACAACGCCAACATCACGAATCAGAACCGACCACAAACCTCGAATTCGCCTCCTGCACAAGCTCCGCCTCGAATGGCGGCCGGACCTGGTGCTCCACCTCCTAGAGGCTACCCTCCGCCAATGCAGGGAGGCATGAGAAATGGCATGCGTCCGGGAACTGGCAGCAGGGCGCCGTCCGCCCAAGGTGGCCCACCACCCAACCGCCGGGGACCCTCAATGGGCGCATATCCTCCACGAGCGAACGGTAATGGTTACGGTCCGCGAGGTCCTCCTCAACAAATGCAACGACGTCCTTCATTTGAGGGAGATGATCTCGGAGAGTTCAGCCACCTCATGCTTTACGACAACTTACCCGAAGGACAAATTCCGCAGGCTGCCGATGGAGGCTACGACATGCCTGGTAACCAGGATCTTGCTTTGAGGGAAAGAGAGTTGGCCCTTCGACAGAAAGAGATTACTTTGAGAGAACAAGAATACAACATGCGCCGAAGGGGCCCAGGACCTAGGATGCACCCTCCTCCCGCTTCGCACGGAGGCTGGGACGACGATGATGAAGACGGAGAAGACTTCTTTGATCCTAACATGATCTCACACGCAGGACCGCCTGTCGATCCTGATCAGGTGGATATGATGAGCGTCACTTCCAGGCGGACAAGGAAAGCACCAAGTGCCAGCCAGCTACGCAACAACCCGGACATGGGAATGGGCGGTGGCCAAGGTGGCATGCGCCAGAGCCGAGGCCCTTTCAAACGACCGGGTATGAAAAATCGCATCAGCAACTCGATTATGAGTGACATGCCAAACTTGCGGGAAGAGCTGATGAGCAACCCTTTGATGGGATACTCCTCGGACAGGTATGGCAATGTCGACCGTCACAACATGGGCGTCGAATCAAGAACGAATTCACTCACTGCTGAGAGGCTCAACGAGCTCTCGCGAGGTGGTCCACCAGGCCCCCCTGGCCCTCCGATGAGCAGACGCGGAAGTCAATCTCCTGGCAATCCATTCCAAGGCAATGGTCGCGGACCCAACTCTCGCCCATCGCCTCCTGGTGGATACCCACCAAACGGAATGGGCCCGCCCAATGGGATGATGCCTCCAAATGGCATGCACCAAAACGGCCGGCCCTCACCGCCTGGGATGCGACAGCCAGTGCCGCATCACCCACCTGGACATGGAAACGCGGTTGCACCGCAGCGAGTCGAACAGCAAGTCGGGGTGAGCCATCTTTATCCGCCCAAAAGCGGGAATCAAGTACGCAGTCTGACCGGTTCTGCGAGCGCTAGCGCGAAGAGTGGTGAAAGTAACCACTCTGTGCCTCTCGACTCCGACCCTTCTGCCCACAGTTCCAGCAGCAGCCTCGGCCCACGCCCTCCCATCGGCGTCCGATGATGACAAGATCAATCGACCCAAGCCATCCCTACACTACAAGATTCGCAACTGCCATTTTTCTTCGAAGCGATCCCCCGGCGTTTCACGGCGTTGAGCAGCATGGCTGCCTGGAGGAAACAGCGGTTCGCTCTGGATATCCGAGACCGACCGCGTGTACAAGACGAGACGAACCATAGTCGATAACAATAATATCTGCCCAGGCAAGCATCGCCTTTACGATGTACCCCATAATTATCGCATCTACCTCTGGCACGTGTTTTGGTGGAAGTTCTGTGCCTGAACAGGCATGTCACTGCATGTCACAGAGTCGATCCTCGTGATTGCCGACTTCCGAGAGGCTCATCCGAGACTTCGACATTCCAACAACGAGGCGAGCCCGCCATCCACGCCACTACCGACATCTTTAATATTCACTATAGACACCTTGGACGCCAAAGGCCGCGGAGCGCATTTCATTCATTCTCCTCTTTTCTGCGACCCGGGCTTTGGGTTCAGCGGCATGCGATTGTTCTTGAGTACATAAACCCTGCAGGAGAGCATCATCGGTCGAGTAGGGGGATCACCACAGAGCTAAGAAGTTTGTGGTTGTAGCCCTAGGGACGGAAAACCAACCAGCGAGTTTTTGGAGCAAAACCAGTTTGCCCTGGGTACGAGAGCGAGAAGAGAGAAAGAGAACAGAAGGGAAAGACATAAGAAAATTATGCTCCGCCGTTGCTTCCGAGAGTTGTTACAAGCAAAAAGTTCTATAGACAGATTTAGTTT
>Ga0265797_10004319_pt1 | contig 21847 bp, 17 predicted proteins | sample P2T30metagenome_FD_192433 | JGI IMG/M metagenome (GOLD analysis project Ga0265797, IMG submission 192433) | Plant litter microbial communities from East Loma Ridge, Irvine, California - P2 T30 | ecosystem: Environmental > Terrestrial > Plant litter > Unclassified | place: USA: California... | reverse complement strand
CGACGAACCCTCCGCACTGGTGCGCCTGCGCGGTGGCGTATTCAAGCCGGGCGATGCCTATGGCAGCCAGGTCGACAGCTACATGCACCGAGCGTTCGTGGATGTGATCTGGCGGTATTGATACCTGCTGTGGGGGCATCGTTCGCGAGCTTCGCCCGCTTCCTACGGTGCGAAGCTCGCGAACAGATGTGGGCCGCTCAAGCCGCAGCCACGCCTAGCAATGCAAGATCCTGCTCCGGCGTGGGTGCGAACACGAACGCGTCGGCGCCCAGCGCGTGGCTGAGGTCGCCGTCAAGGGTGATCTCGAACCGCGCGCCGTCCGCTCCCGCGGTGAAGTCCTTCACATAAGTGCGGTCGGCCGTGGCGCTGTAGCTCACCTTCAAGGTGCCGTCCCGGCCCGTTCCCAACCCGGTATAGCCCAGCGCGGAAACGTCCAGCAGATCGTGGCCACCGTCGAAATCGGTGATCAGGTCGCTGCCCCCGCGCAGGCTGTCGGTGGTGGCGAGGAAGCGGAAAATATCGTCGCCCGAACCCCCGGTGAGCTGGTCCAGCCCAGCGTCGCCGATCAACACATCATCGCCGCTGCCGCCGGCCAAGGTGTCGTTGCCGAGCCCACCCGCCAGCTGATCGTTACCGTTCCCGCCGTCCAGCGTATCGCGCCCCGCGCCGCCACCGAGCACGTCGTCGCCCGCTTCCCCGCGCAGGGTGTCATTGCCCGCGAGGCCGTTCAGGCGGTCGTTGCTGTAGTAGCCCACCAGCGTGTCGTCGTTGGCGGTGGGCTCATCGATGTAATAGTCGTCATAACTGGTGGGTTCGGCGTTGAACGCGGTGGTGGTCGGGGCGCCGAAGCGGATGGCGGCATCATTGATGTAATCCACCCCTTCGAGCACCAGTTTGAAGTAGTTGCCATTGGCATCGGCCTCCAACGATTGCAGCAACATGTCGCCGCCAGCGCGCATGGCTTGCAGTGTCTGGTCGTAGCCGGTGCCCAGCGCGGTGAAGCGAAACGCCGACAGGTCGAGCACGTCCTGGTCGTAGCGAAAATCGGTGATCGTGTCGCTGTTGTCCACGCTGCGGGTGTCGTTGGCGTAGCTGTCACGCAAGACATCGAACACGAAGGTGTCCCGGCCCGCGCCGCCGGTGAGCTGGTCCGCCCCCGCGCCACCGATTACATAGTCATCCCCGCCGGCTGCGCTGAGGGTATCGGCGCCAGCCAGGCCCCTGAGCGTCTCGCCGCTGTCGCTTCCAGTCAGGGTATTGCGCCCGGAGGTGCCCTGAACCAGGGTTTCGAAGTCGCTGGGCTGTATCTCGTTGACATTGCCGACCAGCGCCAGCTGGAAGTAGTGGCCGTCGGCGTCCGCGTCCAGGCTGCGCAGGTAGTGCCGCCCCAGGCTGCCGTTGTAGCTGAGCTGCAGGGTGCCATTGTGGCCATCGCCCAGCCCGCTGTAGCCCAGGCTGGCGAGGTCGAGCCTGTCTTGGCCTGCGGTAAAGTCGGTGATCAGGTCGTTGGCGCCACGCACGCTGTCGCTGGCGCGGGTAAAGCGGAAGGTGTCCGCGCCGGCGCCGCCGGTGAGCCGGTCGACCCCGGCACCACCGTACAGCACGTCATCGTAGATACCCCCGCTCAGCCGGTCGTTGCCGGCGAAGCCGTACAGCTGCGTATCGGATACTTCAGTGGCCGCCAGTACGTCGTTGCCCGCGGTGCCCGCCACGGTCAGCGTGTCGTTATTGCTGAACGCGTTGCTGTCAGTGCCGTAGAACAGCGTGCTGGGGCCTTCGAAGCGGCTGAAGTAGTTGTCGAATACCGTGTTGAAGCCGGTGATGTCTTCGTTGCGCTCGGACACCGCGTAGCTGGCATTGCCGCCGCCGATCAGGTTGTTGTACACCACGTTGCCGGTCACCGCGTCCACAGCGCCCACGTCCGAATCGTCCGAGGCCTGGAGCAACACTTCCGCGTTGCCGAAGGTGCCAGCGTCGTTGTACAGCACGTTCCCGGCGATGGTGTTGGCGCTGGAGCCATACAGGCCGATGCCGGCGCCGCCGTTGTCGTGCACGGTCACGTTACTCACCCGGCTGAAGTCGGTGAGCTTGAGCAGCAGGCCTTCGGCGCCGTTGCCAGCGATTTCGCCCCCAGTGAGCACCACCCGTTCCGAGAAGTCCTCGCCCAGTTGACCTTCCACAACAATGCCCCGGCCACCGTTGGCCAACGCGTCGTTGTCGGCCAGCGTGGTGCGGTAGTTGTCCAGCAGCAGGGTAAAGCCGTTGCGGCCGTTGCCCTCGCTGAGGTTGTCCTGAAAGCCACCAGCGTCGATATAGTCTTCGGTGCCACCCACCAGATGGGCGAATAAACCGTCCAGGCCATTATTGGAGGCCACGCTGTCGGTCACGCTCAGGTCGAAGGTGCCTTGCTGGGCGTTCAGGCCATTGCCGCTGCAGTTGGCGAACGTCACGCCGCTCACGGCCACGCCGGTGTTAGTGCCGGTGTCCCAGGGGCCGGCGCCGGTGCTGAAACCATCCACTCGCCCGCTGGTGCCGGCACTGTTGCCGTCCAGGGTGAGGTCGGAAAGCCCCACGTCCCGGGCATCCAGGGCGGCGCGCACGATGCCGGTCACCGGGCGGTCCCAGCCGTCCGCCAGCGTGAGGCTGGTGGCGCTGGCGCCATCCCCGGCCAGAGACACGCCGCTTGGCAAAATCAGGCACGGGCCGGAGGTTTGCGAGGTGTCGCCGCTCACCACATAAGTGCCACCGCGCAGGTAGACCTGCCCCCCCGTTTCGGCCGCGGCGTCGATGGCCGCCTGAATGGCCTGGGTATCGTCGGTGATTCCATCGCCAACCGCGCCATAGTCGCGGGCGTCGTAGATAAGGGTCATGGCAGCTCCTGAAGGCGGGGGCAACGTGGGGGCGCGGCCGGCCGCATCGGCGCTGATTGTATTGGCGGCGATACAACGGTAGTTCAGGGAAGGGGGAACACCAGTGCCGATCGGCGGGCATAAAAAAGCCCCGGCACTGCATTAGCCGGGGCGCGGGTGTACGGCCCGGCGCTAGCCGGCCGCGCGATCAGCCACGGGCGCTTGCTCGGGAGGTTGCATACCCGCCGCGCGCCAGCGCACGTCGGTGATCCCGAATTTTTCGGCCATGGGTTTGGAGGTACGTTTGATCTTGTCGTGGCGGTGGCGAGGTATGTGCCCGATCCCCGCATCGCAACTGGCCCAATGCCACGCTTCAGCGTTGTCCATGCGGTCGAGGCGGATCACAAAACTCTTGGGTGCGCCGTGAAGGCGATAGTCGATGACGAAAAGCGTTGGCGTAGGCATTTCCAATCAATCCCGTTGATCATTACCGACTTAACGGAGCATTCCACGGCGCGCAAAATTCAATCGGATTTACAAACGGCGCGTTCCGCTCCGATATACGGCAAAATCAGCCGAAAATGTGGCTTCGTGCCAGTAGTGCGAGCGCCGCGACCATCCCCGCCAAGGCAAAGGCCTTCTGTAAGGTCGCGCCGCTCAGGTAACGGGCCAACCTACGGCCGAGTAACAGGCCGCCGACGCTGCCCAGTGCAAAGGGCAGGGCAATGGCGCCGTGGCTCAGGCCGCTGGCCACGGTTACACCCCCTGTAGCCAACGCCACCAGCGCAATTACCGCCAGTGATGTGGCGACAAGGCTGTTCATCTCCAGGTCGGTGTAGCGCCGCAGCGCGGGCACGATCACGAAACCGCCGCCCACGCCCAGCAGGCCGGACAGCAGCCCGGCCAGGGCACCGGTGCCTGCCAGGGCCCGGGCACACGAGGCCGACCAATGCAGCCTGCCGGTGGCGTGATCGAGCAGGCACGGGCATCGTGCCAATGGCCGCAGGCCAGGCTGGGCACCGCGCCACAAGCGAATGCTCACCCAGGTTTGCACCCCCGCGAAGCACAGCGCCAGCGGCACCGCGGGCAAACGATGACCGACCCACAACCCGATTGGCGCGGTGGCGATGCCGCAGGCGCCGATCAGCGCGGCGGCGCGGTAGCGCACGATGCCTTGGCGCAAGCCCATCGCTGCCCCCAGTAGCGCGGACAATCCCACCGCCAGCAGCGCAATGGGGGCTGCCTGGGGAATGCTCAAACCCAGGCCAAATATCAGCAGCGGCAAGGCAAGCACCCCGCCCCCCGCGCCGGTTAGCCCCAGTACCAACCCGGCGACCGTGCCCAGGCCCGCCGCCAGCGGTATCAGCGTCACGGCGCGTCACCTGCCACAGGGGGCCGCGCCAGCCATTCCCGGCCCCGGAGCATGCCGTTCCAGTAAAGCCATGGCAGTGCATGCGCCTTGAGCCACCAAGCCAGGCGGGTAGGTTCGGTGCCTTTAAGCAGCCACTGGGGGAAGGAGGGCGCCAGCGCTCCGCCATAGGCGAACTCGGCCAGCACGATGCGCCCGCGTTCCACAGTCAGGGGGCAGGCGCCATAGCCGTCGTAACGGGCGTTCCCGGTTGCCTTGCCCAAGGCCGTGGCCACGTTGTGGGCAACCACCGGTGCCTGCTTGCGGGCTGCGGCGACGGTTTTGGCGTTGCTGGTATTGATCACATCACCCAGGCCGTGAACATTGGCGAAGCGGCGGTGGCGCAGGCTGTGCGGGTCCACGTCGAGCCAGCCGCCGGGGGCTGCCAGCTCGCTGCCACGCACCGCCGCGGGCGGGCATTGAGGCGGCACCACATGGAGCATGTCGAAGGCGCGGGTGATGTGGTCGGTACTGCCATCGCCGGCAGTCACCTCAAAGGTTGCCTCGCGCCTCGGGCCATTGACCGCCACCAGGCGATGGCGAAGGCGCAGGTGTACGTCATAACGCTCGATATAGCGTTGCAGCGCCGGCACATAGGCGGCCACGCCAAACAGGCTGGGGTTGGCATTGAGAAACTCCGCCCGCACCGCTTTTTGGCGGCCGTTGCGTCGCCAATGGTCGCAGGCCAGGTATAGGGCCTTTTGCGGCGCGCCCGCGCACTTGATCGGCATGCCGGGCTGGGTAAACAGCGCCCAGCCCTCGCGCAGATGCCGGCTTAGCTCCCAGGTGTAAGGCGCCAGGTCGTAGCGATAATTGGAGGTCACCCCATGCTGGCCCAGGGTGCTTTGCAGGCCATCGATGGCGGCCCAATCCAACGCAAGGCCCGGGCATACGATCAATTGACGATAGCCCACGGGCGCGCTCGCCCCCAGCAGCACCCGATCGTGGGCGGGGTCGAATCCAGTCACGGTCGCCCGCAGCCGTTTCGCGCCCCTGGGCAGCAGCGCCGTGAGGTCGCGACAAGTGCTGGCCTGGCCGAAAACGCCGGCGCCCACCAAGGTCCAACCCGGCTGGTAATAGTGCTTGCTGGCCGGGTCGATCAGCAGTACGTCCAGCCCGGGTACTCGCTTGAGCAGGCTGGCGGCGGTGGCGATGCCGGCGGCGCCAGCGCCCACGATCACCACATCGTGAAAAGGGAGGCGGGTCATGGGGTGTCCTTTACTGCATCGAGGGGAATGCGCAGGTAACGCACGCCATTGGGTTCTTCCGGGGGCAACTGGCCAGCCCGTAGATTGACCTGTACGGCCGGCAACATGAGCGCGGGCATCGCAAGGGTGGCGTCGCGCGCCTTGCGCATCTCGACGAACGCCTGTTCGCTGATGGCCGCGTTCGCATGCAGGTTGCCCGCCCGTTGCTCGGCCACCGTGGTGTGCCAGACAAGCTCGCGGCCGTGCGGCCGATAGTCGTGGCACAGCAACAGCCGCGTGTGATCCGGCAGGCACAGCAGGCGCTGCACGGATCGATACAAGGCTTGGGCATCCCCACCCGGGAAGTCACACCGCGCGGTGCCGTAATCGGGGCTGAACAGGGTGTCGCCCAAAAACGCCAAAGGTTGCTCGGGGTCGGCGATCAGGTAGCTGACGCACGCTGGCGTATGCCCAGGCGTGTGCAATACCTGCAGGCGCAGATTCCCCAGCGGGAACTGGGCGCCGTCGGCGAACAGCTCATCGAAGGGCTCGCCGCTGGCTTCATTCGGGAACCAGCGGCCGAAGCGGGCTTGCACGTCGACCACGCCGGCGCCGATCCCGATGCGCCCACCGGCCTGCTGCTTGAGGTAGCTGGCGGCGCTCAGGTGGTCGGCATGAACATGGGTTTCCACGATCCAGTGCACCTTCGCGCCCAGTGCCTCAACCCGGGCGAGCAGGCGGTCAGCGCTTTGGGTTGCGGTTTGGCCCGTCGCGCCGTCGTAATCCAGCACGGCGTCGACCAGCGCGCAGGTGCGGGTAGCGCGGTCCAGCAGCAGGTAACTCAGGCTGGACGTGGCAGGGTCGAAAAAGGCTTCGACGCGGTAGGTGTCGGTTTCCAGATGCATCATGTGAGGCTCCGATGCGGCCAGGCATACACGGTTTGGTACGCAGTTGAGTCAATATCCATGCCAGCCGCGTTTGTCAGCGTTTGCGGGGGTGGGCGGCCAAGTTCCTGCCCGGGCTGCCAATCCGGGCACGTCAGCTGGCAGTGAATGGCAGTCCGTGGCAGTATTTCCAGGCTTGCCAGCTACCGGAGCCACCGTGGCCACCTTCGACCCCCTCGCGCTTAACGCCTACCTGGAACACGACCCGCTGCCGGCTATCGTGCTGGACACCGCTTACCGCATCGTCGCGGCCAACCGAGCCTATCGGCAGCAGTTCGGCGAACAGGGGCAGGCGCCGCTGGGCCACACCTGCCATCAGGTGTCCCACGGCTACAGCGTGCCCTGCGACCGTGCCGGTGAGCTGTGCCCGATGCGCAAGGCGCGGGAAACCCGCTTACCCGAGCGCGTATTGCATGTTCACCATACGCCACGCGGGCCAGAGCACGTGGACGTGGAACTGCGCCCACTGTTTGGGGAGCGGGGCGAGCTGTTGGGTTACGTGGAGCGTTTGCGCTCACTGGCGGTGGCCGCCGCGCAGCCCAGCGAACATGGCCTGGTGGGCCGGGCCCCCGCGTTCCAGCGAGCCCTTGCCGACCTGGAACGGGCGGCACCGTCGCAGATCCCGGTGTTGCTGCAAGGTGAATCCGGCACCGGCAAGGAATTGTTCGCGCGGGCGCTGCACGCGGCCAGCCCAAGGGCCAACGGGCCGCTGGTGGTGGTGGATTGCACCGGCCTGAGCGAAACCCTGTTTGAAAGCGAGCTGTTCGGCCATGAGAAGGGCGCCTTCACCGGTGCCGCCAGCCGCAAGACCGGCCTGGCGGAAGCGGCCCATGGCGGCACGTTGTTTCTGGATGAAATAGGCGAAGTGCCCTTGGCCACCCAGGCCAAGCTGCTGCGGTTGATCGAGTCGGGCAGCTTTCGCCCGGTCGGCAGCCTGCGCACCTTGCACTCGGACTTCCGCCTGGTGGCCGCCACCCACAAGTCGCTGGCGGAGATGGTAATCGCCGGCAGTTTCCGCCAAGACCTGTATTACCGCATCAATGCCTTCACCCTGCGCTTGCCGGCGTTGCGCGAGCGCGCCGAGGACCTTGCGCTGCTGATCGACAGCCTGCTGCGCCGCACAGCGCAAGGCACGCCGTGGCAGGTTGCCCCCGATGCGATGGCCTGGCTGCGTGCCTACGCCTACCCGGGCAACATCCGCGAGCTGCGCAACCTGCTGGAGCGCGCCCAGTTGCTGGCCAGCGACGGGGTGATCCGCCGCCGCGATCTGCCCTTGGATGAACCACCACTCACACACCCGCGCGATGACGACCACCTCGCCCGCGCGGCCGCCAGCTTCCGCGGCTCACGCAAGGCGCTGGCGGCGCACCTGGGGCTCAGCGAACGCACGCTGTACCGGCGATTGAAGGCGTTGGGGCTGGACAGGGAATGACTTGGAGAAAGGTAGTGGCTTAGGCGTCCATGGGCTTGTGTAGTACGAAACCGCCATCGGCCGCGCTCACCAAACCACTGGCCAGCAACAGCGGCACCAGCCGCTCATGCAGCCCCGGCTCGACGAAGCCTTGCACCGCGGCCACGTCCAGCACGCCGGTCGCCGGCAGCTCGGCTTTGGTGTAGGACAGCCAGGCTTTCTTCAGAACCAGCAGCACATCGCTCGCGCTGGTACTGGCGAAGCGGCGATGGGCCTGGGCGCCGGCGAACACGAAGGTGTGGCGCAGGGTGTAGCCGCTGTCATTGCCGCCGTTTTGCTGGCAGCGAACGCAGGTGCAGGGGCCCGCGCCGAAGGCGTCGCGAAGGTAGGCGTTGAAATCCGTGACGGGCTTGAGCGACAGGCGCTTGTCCACTTCGAAGAGGTCGGCGGTGATGGATTCGAGCGCGGCCAAGGGGCCCCCTGTGTGCTGGCATGAATAAGGGGCGCCACCTTAACAGACACGCGAGGCAGGGTGAATGCCGAACCCCGTGGTCTGCCCCCCGCCTGACCCAAGGGAGCCTACGCCACCCGCCCACCCAACACTTCCGCCACCCAATCGGCGATGTACTGCCCGGCGTTGATGCTGTTGTCGAAGCTTGAATGCTGCACGCCACCTTCGCGCTCGGTGAACACTTTCAATTCCCGGCGGGGGCTATTGATCAGTTGTTCGTAGGTGCGATGGGCCCACTTGAGCGGAATTTGCGAGTCTTTTTCGCCGTGAGTGACCAGGAACGGCACCTTGATGCGGTCGAGCACGCCGTCCAGATGCACGTTCTCGGCAATGGCCATGAAGTCCTCTTGATCCTTGGCGCCCCACACCCAGCGCACGTGGGCCCAGTAGTGTGGCACGGGGAAGTCGCCTTCCTTTTCCAGCCGGCGTTTCTGCACGTCGCGCCAGTCATGGTTGGCGCCCCACACCACGCCGCAGGCCAAGCGCGGTTCAAAGGCCACGGCGCGGGGGCAGTAGTAGCCGCCCAGCGACACGCCTTCCATGCCGATGCGCTTGGGGTCTACATCGGCGCGGGTTTCCAGCCAGTCCACCACGCGGCTGGCCCAATGCTCACTGTCGAAACGGGCCGTAAGGTTATGCAGGCGCAGCGCTTCGCCGGTACCGGGCTGGTCGATGATCAGCGAGGACACCCCACGTTTGGCCAGCCACGCCGGCAGGCCCACGCGGTATTTCATTTCCTTGGTGGAATCCAGGCCATTGACCTGCACCAACAGCGGCGCCGGGCCGTCAACGCCTTCGGCCCGCACCAGCAGCCCGGAGAGGTGAGCGCCTTCATAAGGGATTTCCACCCGTTCGCAGTTCTCTTTCGACAGCGCGATGCCACGGGCAAAGGTGCTCAAAAAGCGCTGATAGAGGTCGGCGCGGCCCGGCGCGCCGTGAGCCTGCAAGCGCTCACAGGTGAGGTAATAGGTCGCCGCGCGGTTGTATTTTTCGCCGGCGGACAGCAGCCGTCCGGCGCTTTCGTCTTCCTCGGCCAGGCCGCACAGCTTGTCGGCCATCTTCGCCCAGGTCCCGCGGAAGGCCTCGGTGCCAGCCTTGTCCGGCTGTTTGGCGGCCTCCTGCAGAGGCGCGCACATCTCCTCGATCTCGCCCATGCGGGCGCCCATTTCAATGGCCAGGTCGACCGAGAGGTTCCACACGTAATTGGTGGGGAAGTACTTGAACATTTCTTGTTGTCCTTGTGCGTTGCGAAAGGGCCGCGCTTGAGCGGGCAGGCGCGCCATCACCGCACCATAAGGAGGGCAGGGGTATCACTGCCAATCGTATCGGGGGATAGGAGGTATCGCGCGGGGCACTAGGTCGCTTCCCTTCGCGAACTGCGCCTGATGCACGTACGAAGTATCGCCCCACGCGATACATCGCATCCCCACACGCGATTGGTCAGCTGATCGCCCGCCGTTCAGGCTCTGTCCCCAGTCGGCCAGGCGCCGATTCCAATTACAAGAACGGAGTGGTTCGCATGAATATCATCGGCCTAGACGCACTGGTCTTCGGTGTCGACGACATCCAGGCCTGTACCGATTGCCTGCGTGACTACGGGCTCGACCCCGTGGGGCTGGATGGCAACGGCGGGCGTTTCGAAGCGCTGGACGGCACCGCCATCATCATTCGCCGCGCCGATGACGCGAGCCTGCCGCCGGCCATCGGCCCGGCGCCTTCGCTGCGCGAAACCCTTTACGCGGTGGCCAGCGCGGACGACCTGGCCGCCATCGAGGACGAACTGGCCCGCGACCGCGAGGTGCGCCGGGGCCCGGACGGCAGCCTGCACAGCGTGGATGACATGGGCTTCCATATCGGCTTCCAGCTGGCGCAGCGGCGCCCCTTCAGCGCGCCGGCGGACCTCACCAACGCCCCGGGCAGCGAGCCCCAGCGGCCCCTCAACCAGGTGGGCATTTCGCCGGACATGGAGGCCAAGCCCCGCACGCTGTCCCATGTGGTGTATTTCGTGCCCGATTCCACCAAGGCCGGCGCGTTCTATGCCGAGCGCCTGGGCTTTCGCATCACCGACACCTTCGAAGGGGTGGGGCCGTTCATGCGCCCGGCGGGTTCGGACGATCACCACTGCCTGTTCATGATCCAGACCCCGCCGCACATGAAGGGCTGCGAACATTTCACCTTCCACATGGGCAGCGGTACCGAAGTGCTGTTGGCCGGCCAGCGGTTCGCCGCCAAGGGCTGGACCAGCTTCTGGGGCCCGGGCCGCCATTTGTTCGGCTCCAACTGGTTCTGGTACTTCAACAGCCCGCTGGGTTGCCACATCGAGTATGACGCCGACATGGACAAGCACGACGACGCCTGGGCAGCCCGGTTCGCGCCGATGTCCGCCGACAACTCGCAGCTGTTCCTGTTCTCCAGCCGGGAGAAATGGGCCCCCAGCGGCCCGCCACCCAAGCAGGGGTGAGCGTGGTGAACCAAGGCACGCGCTTGTGCGCGCTGGCGCAGCTGAGCGAGGGCCGGTCCCTGGGGTTCGACCCGTGGGGCGCCGGTCACGATCAGGTATTCGCGCTCCTGCACGGTGGCCAGGTGAGGGTGTTCCGCAACAGCTGCCCTCACCTGGACGTGCCCCTGGAGTACCGCAAGGACCGTTACCTCTCGGCCGATGGCGCCTGGATCATCTGCTACGCCCACGGCGCGCGCTTCGATCCGGTGGATGGCCGGTGTGTCTACGGGCCGTGCCTGGATGAGCACCTGACCGCCCTACGCCATCGCGTGGAGGGCGGCGAGGTGTGGCTGGAACCGTAAAGAGCAACCCTTGGCGAGGTATCGCGAACGGCGATACATCCCATCCGAACATGCGATTAGTCAAATCGGTGCCAAGTACGCCGTAATGCCGATCAAACGGCGCGGTGCCAAGGCTGGCATCAACGACCCACAATAAAAACAAGCGAGTCAAGCCATGAGTTCAGTGAACAATGTTCTGGTCGTGGGCGGTGGAATCGGCGGCCTGTGCACGGCGATTTCCCTGCGCCGGCAAGGGCTGAATGTCGACCTGATCGAGCTCAAGCCCGAGTGGACCGTCTACGGCGTGGGGATCATCCAGCAGAGCAACGTGGTGCGGGAGATGTCCCGGCTGGGCGTGCTGGATGCCTATCTGGGCGCGGCGTACCCCTTCGAGGACGTGGCCATCTATGGCCCGGAAGGGCAAACCCTGGCGCGCATCCCGGGCCAACGCCTGGCCGGCCCGCAATACCCGGCCAACGTGGGTATCTCGCGCCTGGCATTGCACCATGTGCTTAGCGATACCGCGGCTGAACTGGGCGCGAAGATCCGCCTGGGCCTGGCCGTGGAAACCCTCGCCCAGGACGCCGACGGCGTTGACGTGCTGTTCACCAACGGCAGCAGCGGCCGCTACGACCTGGTGGTGGGCGCCGACGGGCTGTACTCGCAGATCCGCGGCCTGCTGTTCGGCGACCGCTACACGCCGCGTTTCACCGGGCAGGCCGTATGGCGCCATAACTTCCCTCGGGCGCCCCATATCGACCACCTGGCCAACTTCCAGAGCGCGGCGGGCAACGCCGGGCTGGTGCCCTTGGCCGGCAACCTCATGTACATGTTCCTCACGTCCCACGAACCGGAAAACCCCTGGATGGACGCCAGTACCCTGGCCGAGCAGATGCGCGCCAGGCTGGCCGGCTTCGGCGGCATCATCGGCGAGCTGCGCGAGCAGATCGTGGACAGCAGCCAGGTGGTTTACAAGCCCATGGAGGTGGTGTTCGTGGACGAGCCCTGGTACCGCGGCCGCGTGTTGCTGATCGGTGACGCCGCCCACGCCACCACCCCTCACCTGGGCCAGGGCGCCGGCATGGCCATCGAGGACGCCGTAGTGCTGGGCGAAGAGCTCACCGCTGGCGGCAGCCTCGAGGATCAGTTGCAACGCTTCATGGCGCGGCGCTTCGAGCGGTGCAAGTTCATCAGCGAGCAATCGGTGCTGGCCGGCGACAAGGAAATGCAACAGGACCGGGCGTTCGACCGCATCGGGCTGGTCAAGCGGATGCTGGAGCTCACCGCGCAGCCTGTCTGAGCCGACCCTTACAACAATAAGAACGAGGGAATCACCATGGCACTTCGTATATCCGCCGCGCGGCTTTCGCTGCGCGGGGCAGGGGCAGGCTGCGCGCTCACGCCGGCCGCCGCGCTGGTCGCCGCGGCCCTGTCGGGGGCTTGCGGTTATAGCCAGGCGTTCGAATTCGACAGCGGCAACCCGGACCTGCGCATCCGTTGGGACAACACCCTCAAGTACAGCGCCGCGTGGCGCACCGAGGGCCAATCCGACCGCCTCACCGAAGGCAGCACCTCGCTGAACCTGGATGACGGGGACCGCAATTTCGACAAGGGGCTGATCTCCAGCCGGGTGGATGTGTTGTCGGAAATGGACATCACCTACCAGAACGTCGGCGCCCGGTTGAGCGGCGCGGCCTGGTATGACGATGCCTACAACCGCAACACCGACAACAATGCCGCCGACCGCATCAACAGCCTCGATGGCGACGACTTCCCCGACGCCACCCGCACCTTGCACGGGCGCAAGGCCGAATTGCTCGATGCGTTCGTGTTCGCCAAGGGGGACATCGGCGAGATGCCGGCCTCCGCGCGCCTGGGCCAGTACGCCATGCAGTGGGGCGAAAGCCTGTTCTACGGCATGAACGGCATCGCCGGCGGCATGGCCCCGATCGATGTGGTGAAAGGGCTATCGGTGCCCAATACCCAATTCAAGGAGCTGATCCGCCCGGTCAAGCAGATGTCCGGCCAGCTGCAACTCACCCCGGATGTGAGCATCGGCGCCTACTACCAGTTCGAGTGGGAAGCCAACCGCCTGCCGGCCTCGGGTAGCTATTTCTCCACCGATGACTTTTTCGCCGACGGCAACGAACGGCTGTTCGTGGGCGAGCCGCTGTTCCCCGGCGCCGGCCCGCTGGCGTTCTACCGTGGCAGCACCAAACAGGCCAAGGACTCGGGGCAGGGCGGGGTGCAGTTGCGCTGGCGCACCGAGAACTATGACTACGGCTTCTATGCCATTCGCTTCCACGACAAAAGCCCGCAGCTGATCGTTCGCCCCGATTTCGCCAACCTCAACCCGGTGAGCGGTTACGCGGGCAACTACTACTGGGCCTACCCGGAAGGCATCGAGGCGGTGGGGGCCAGCTTCTCCACCACACTGGAGCAGTTCAATATCGCCGGCGAACTCTCCACCCGTTGGCACCAGCCACTGGCATCCACCCTTCAGCACAGCCTGGTGGCGGGCGAGGGCGTGTCCAATGACGCCGACGACGCGGTGTATGCCACCGGCCATACCCTGCACGCCAACTTCTCCTGGCTGGCCAGCCTTGGGCCTTCGTTCGTGTCCCAGGAAGCCAGTTTCGTGGGTGAGGTGGCCTGGAACCGCGTACTCAGCGTGACCCGCAACGCCGACGCCGTGGACCCCAACGCCGATCGCGACGCCTGGAGCCTGCGTACCGTGTACGAGCCGATGTACCGCCAGGCCTTCCCCGGCTGGGACGTGAGCGTGCCCATTGGCGCCAGCTACACCCACGGCGCCTCGATGGCCCTGGGCACCGGCTTTGGCGCCAACCGTGGCGGCGACCTGAACATCGGCATCAAGGGCAACTACCTCAACACCTGGAACGTGGGCCTGACCTACACGCACTACTACGGCCGCAGCGACACCTTCCTGGACGCCAGCAGCAATTACACCTTCGAACAAAGCCTGATCGATCGAGACTTCCTGGCGTTCAGCGTCAGCCGCACTTTCTAACAATAAAGGGGATTGTCCATGAACCTCCGCCACCGCCTGAGTGCCTTGTCAGCCGCCTTGCTGGCCGCCGCCTGCCTGGCCAACCCGGTGCAGGCAGCCGTGAGCGCCGCCGAAGCCGACACCTTGAAAACCACGCTCACGCCCTTTGGCGCCGAACGCGCCGGCAACGCCGACGGCAGCATCCCGGCCTGGAGCGGCGGCCTGGTGAAGGCCGGTGGTGGCGAGGGCAAGCGCAGTGACCCTTTCGCCAGCGAAAAACCGCTGTTCACCATTACCGCCCAGAACATGGCGCAGTACGCGGACAAACTATCCGAGGGCACCAAGGCCATGCTCAAGAAGTACCCCGACAGCTACAAGCTCGACGTGTACGCCACTCATCGCACCGCCGCCGCGCCCCAGGCGGTGTACGACGCCACTTACGCCAATGCCACCGGCGCGAAGCTAGCCGAAGGTTCGGCCGGCGCCATGCCGGAGAACGCCCAGGGCGGTATTCCATTCCCGATCCCCAAGGCGGGCGTGGAGGTGATGTGGAACCACCTGCTGCGCTGGCGCGGTGCCTCGTGGCACGCCAATTTCACCCAGTACCTGACCACCACCGATGGCAAGCACGTGCTCACCAACGACTCGCGCGCCGATATGCAGATGCCATGGTACCTGCCGGACGGCGGCAAGAAGGACGGCACGTTCTGGTCCATTCGCATGATCAACGACGGGCCGCCCCTGCGCGCCGGCGAGGCCATCACCGGGCGTGAAAACATCAACGCCGACAATGCCGGCGTGTGGACTTACCTGCCAGGCCAGCGCCGCGTGCGCCGCCTGCCGAACGCATGCTGCGATACCCCGACACCGGCCACCGCGGGCGTGATGAGCTTTGATGAACTGTATGTGTTCAACGGCCGCCTGGACCGCTTCGACTGGAAGCTGGTGGGCAAGAAAGAGATGTACATCCCTTACAACGCCAACCGGGTGTTCACCGCCGCCAACCCTACCGACCTGCTGGGCGAGCACCACCTCAACCCCGCGGCGCTGCGCTGGGAGCTGCACCGGGTGTGGGTGGTGGAGGCCACCCTCAAGGCGGGCAAGCGCCATGTGATGCCGCGCAGCACCTATTACGTGGACGAGGACACCTGGGCCGCGGTGCTGGGCGAGCGCTACGACGCGCAGAATCAACTGGCCAAGGCCCTCTGGACGACCCCAGTGGTGTTGCCAGACCTGCCAGGCGTGGTCACCCTCACCAACGGCTTCTACGACCTGCTGTCGGGCGCCTGGTTTACCGGGGATATCTTTGCCGGCAAGAACGAGCAGTACCGCATCGTGAACGCCTACAAGGACAGCGTGTTCACCCCAGACGCCCTTGCTGGCGAAGGCGTGCGCTGAGATGAACGCCAACAGGTTGATCGCCTTCGCCGTGCTCGCGGGCGCGCTGCTGGCCGGCCCCGTGCATGCGGCCGCACCCGCGCCAGGCCCTTCAGTGGCCCAAGGGCTGCATGCCGTGTTGCTGGACATCACGCGCGCCGGGGACCGCCTGGTAGCGGTGGGCGAGCGGGGCACGGTGCTGCTTTCCGACGACAATGGCACTGCCTGGCGGCCGGCCACGGTACCGGTGAACAACACCCTCACCGGCGTTCGCTTCGTAGACGGCCGCCAAGGCTGGGCCATTGGCCACGCGGGCGTGGTGCTGCACAGCGACGACGGCGGCGAACATTGGGCCCTGCAGTTGAACGGTACCGAAGCGGCGAAGCTGGAGCTCGATGCCGCCCAGGTTGCTGGCGATGAAGCGCGCCTGAGCGCCGCCAAACGATTGGTGGCCGATGGCGCCGACAAGCCCTGGCTGGCGTTGAGCTTCAGCGACGCGCGCCATGGCCTGGTGGTGGGCGCTTACGGCCTGGCCATGGCCACCGACGACGGCGGCGCCACGTGGCAGTCCTGGATGGGGCGCTTGCCCAACCCCCAGGGCCTTCACTTGTACGCGGTACAGCGTGAGGGCGCGGCGGTGTACATCGCGGGCGAGCAAGGGCTGTTCCTGCGCTCGGCCGACGCCGGCGCGCGTTTCGACGCGCTGCCCACGCCCTATGAGGGGAGCCTCTTCGCCCTGGCCCCATTGCCCGACCAACGCGTTCTGCTGGGCGGCTTGCGTGGCAGCCTGCTGGCGTTCGATCCACGCACCGATCAGTTCGACACCCTCGCCAATCCGGTACCGGTGTCAGTCAACGCACTGGTGCCGCGGCGCGCGGGCACGCTGGTGATCAACCAGGCCGGCGGCCTGCTGCAACTGAATGGGCTGGGCCCGGCACTGCCGCTGGGCAACCAGCCCGGGCCGCCGCTCATCGCCGCCACCGAGGCCCGGGACGGCAGCCTGGTGGCGGTTGGGTTCGCCGGCCCTGCCCGGATCGCCTTGCCTTCAGCCAACCTGCCTGCCACGGAGTAACCGATGCTGAGCCATTCCCCCACCGGCGCCAGCCCAGACAGCGGGCGCCTGGAAGACTTCGACGCGGCGTCCGGCTCCTGGCTGGAACGCGCGCTGTTCAACCACCGCCGGCTCGTGCTCGTGCTGTGCCTGCTGGTCACGGCGGTACTGGGGTGGCAGGCCACGCGCCTGACCCTCAATGCCAGCTTCGAGAAAATGATCCCCGCGGGGCATCCCTTTATCGCCAACTACCTGGAGCACCGCCAGGAACTCTCCGGGCTGGGTAACGCGGTGCGCATCAGCGTGGCCAACCGGGACGGCGACATCTACGACCCTGGCTACCTGGCCACCCTGCAAAAGCTCAATGACGAGGTGTACCTGCTGCCCGGCGTGGACCGCGCCTACATGCGTTCCCTCTGGACCCCGTCGGTGCGCTGGGTAGGCGTGACCGAAGAAGGCCTGGAAGGCGGCCCGGTGATCCCGGACGGCTACGATGGGGCGCCGCCAAGCCTGGCGGCGCTGCGGCAGAACGTGCAGCGTTCCAACGAGATCGGCCAACTGGTCGCGTTCGACCAACGCTCGAGCATTTTGTATGTACCACTGCTGACCACCACGGCAGATGGCAAGGCGCTGGACTACCATGCCTTCGCCAGCGAACTGGAGGCACTGCGGGCCAAATACCAGGACGCCCACACCGAGGTACGCATCACCGGCTTCGCCAAGGTAGTGGGCGACCTCATCGACGGGCTGGTGCAGATCCTCGCGTTTTTTGCCGCGGCGATCGTGGTCACCGCCGTGGTGCTGTTTGCCTATACCCGCTGCCTGCGCAGCACCTTGCTGGTGCTGTGCTGCTCGTTGGTCGCGGTTATCTGGCAGCTGGGCCTGCTGCCGATGCTCGGCTATGCCCTGGACCCGTACTCGGTGCTGGTGCCGTTTCTGGTATTCGCCATCGGCATCAGCCATGGCGCGCAGAAAATGAACGGCATCATGCAGGACATAGGCCGCGGGATGCACCGCCTGGTGGCGGCTCGCTACACCTTCCGACGCCTGTTCCTGGCCGGGCTCACGGCGCTGTTGTGCGACGCGGTGGGCTTCGCCGTGCTGATGGTGATCAAGATTCAGGTGATCCAGGACCTGGCGCTCATCGCCAGCCTGGGCGTGGCGGTGCTGATCTTCACCAACCTGATTCTGCTGCCGGTGCTGCTGTCCTACCTGGGCGTGAGCGCCCACGCGGCGCAACGCAGCCTGCGCGGCGAAAGCGCGGCCGAACAGGGCGAAGTAAAAGGGCTGTGGGCGGTGCTGGATCGCTTCACCCACCCGCGCTGGGCAATGACGGCGGTCGCGGTCGCGGCGGTCATGGCCATCGGCGGTTACCTCACCAGCTTGCAGCTCAAAGTCGGCGATCTGGATGCCGGGGCGCCGGAGTTGCGCGCCGATTCGCGCTACAACCGCGACAGCGCCTACATGACGGACCATTACGGCGCCAGCAGCGACGTGTTCGCGGTGATGGTGAAAACCCCACCGGGTGGCTGCTCCAGCTATGACACCCTGCGCCGGGTAGACCAGCTCGACTGGCGCCTGCGGGGCCTGGAAGGCGTGGACTCCACCAACTCGCTGGCCTTGCTCAACCGCCGCGTACTGGTGGGGCTCTCCGAAGGCAGCCCTAAGTGGTACGAGCTGGTGAACAACCAGGCCACCCTGAACATGGTGACGGCCGGCGCGCCCCGCGGCCTGTACAACGAAGACTGCAGCCTGCTCACGCTCTATGCCTACCTCACCGACCACAAGGCCGACACGCTCGCCCGGGTAGTGGACAGCGTGCAGCAGTTCGCCCGGGAAAACGACAGTGAGAACGCGCACTTCCTGCTGGCGGCGGGCAACGCCGGGATCGAGGCGGCCACCAACATCGTGGTGCACCAGGCCAGCCGGGAGATGCTGTGGTGGGTGTACGGCGCGGTGGTGCTGCTGTGCCTGATTACCTTCCGCTCATGGCGGGCGGTGGTGTGCGCGGTCGTACCGCTGGCGCTCACCTCGATCCTGTGTGAGGCGCTGATGGTGTGGCTGGGCATCGGCATCAAGGTGGCCACCTTGCCAGTGATCGCGCTGGGCGTGGGCATCGGCGTGGACTACGCGCTCTATGTGATGACCATCGTGCTGGCGGAAATGCGCCAGGGCGCCAGCCTTTCGCAGGCCTATCAGCGGGCGCTGCGCTTCACCGGCCGCGTGGTGATGCTCACCGGCATCACGTTGGCGGTGGCGGTGGGCACCTGGATGCTCTCGCCGATCAAGTTCCAGGCCGACATGGGCGTGCTGCTGGCCTTCATGTTCATGTGGAACATGGTAGGCGCACTGGTGCTGTTGCCGGCACTGGCGTGCTTCCTGTTGCCCCAGGCTCGCCAGGGCCAGGCGCAGCCGCAAGCACAGGCCAGCCGCGAGGCACCACGCGCCGAACGCAGGCTACCTCTTCCACCCAAAACCCTGGAGGCTACCCATGAACGGTGAACGCGTCGCTGGCTGGCCGCAGTCGGCCCTGTTGCTGCTCGGCAGTTGCCTGCCGGTGCTGGGCGCGGTGTTGCTGGCGCCGGTGCTGCCGCGCATGCAAGCCCACTTCGCCGACGTGCCGGGCGCCGCTGTGCTGGTGCCGCTGAGCCTGACCTTGCCCGCGTTGGTGGTGGCCTTGCTGGCGCCGTTCGCCGGGCTGATGGCCGACCGCTTCGGGCGCAAGCCGCTGTTGTGCCTGGCGTTGGTGCTCTACAGCCTGTGCGGGCTGTTGCCCCTGTGGCTGCCGTCGCTGCCGGCGATCGTGGCCAGCCGTGCCGGCATCGGCCTGGCCGAGGCGGCGATCATGACTGCCTGCACCACGCTGATGGGCGACTACTACAGCGGCACCCGCCGTCAACGCCTGTTTGCCTTGCAGATGGTTGCCACCTCGTTGTCTGCCGCGCTGTTCATGGGCGTGGGCGGGGCACTGGGCGAGCAGAACTGGCGCACGCCGTTCTGGCTGTATGCCAGCGGGGTGATCTTCCTGCCTCTGGTGCTGCGCCTGCTCTGGGAACCCCGGCCGAGCGCCGCGCAGCCCGAAGACACGGTGCCCACGGGCAGTGCCTGGTCGGGCTTGCAGGCGCTGTATCTGCTGGCGGTGATCGCCGGGGTCAGCCTGTTCATCGTGCCCATCCAGGGAGGCTTTCGCCTGGCATTGCTGGGCGTGGACAACCCGGCGCAGATCGGCGCGACCATGGCCGCCAACCAGCTGGGCGTAGTGGTTGGCGCCTTGAGCTACCGCTGGTTGGGCCAACACACCCGCCGCGCGCTGCTACTGGCGTTTGTTTGCGCCGGTTGCGGTGGGGCCTGGCTGGCGTTGGCCGGCAGCCCTCTGCAAGTGGCCGCGGCGGTCACGCTCAACGGGGTAGGGGTGGGCATGATGTTGCCCAACCTGATCGGCGCCATCATGGCCCGCGTGCCTTTCGCCCAGCGCGGCCGCGCCAGCGGCTTGTTCACCGCTTCGATCTTCGCGGGGGAGTTCGCAAGCCCCTTGGTGGTTCTGGCCCTCACCGGCGGCGTCCCCGAAAGCCTGCCCATGGCCTTGCTGGTAGTGGCCATCGTGCAAGGGGCGATCGGCCTATGTTGCTTGCGGCTGCGACTGAAGTCGCCCGCCCCCGCGCAGGGCCACGCGCCCGCTTCTGATAATCGCAGCTTTCAAGCTGTTGCTGCCACGGGCACCGCGCGAAGCTCGCGGCCCGGCACTCACACCCCTCTATAACAACAAGGACTACTCATGCCTGCCTTGCCAACGTTCAAGCGCGTGATCACCGGGCACGATGCCCATGGCCGCGCCATCGCGGTGGACGCCGCGCCCACGCCGCACGTATTTCCCTTGCAAGCGGTACCTGGCACCGTGTTCCACGAACTCTGGAACAGCCAGGGCAGCCCGGTTTCCATCGACAACGCCGGCGACCCGTGCGACCGCCCCCTGAAACTCGGCCCGGCCCCCCAGGGCAGCGTGCTGCGGGTGGTGGACATCCCCCCGGACAGCCAGCACAACGACCTGACGCCTGAAGCGGCCGCCGCTGCGTTCGCCGAAATCGGCCAGGCCCAGGCAGGCACCGGGCACGAGGCCTTGCGCCACGCGTTGATGCACCGTACCGAAACCCTTGACTACGGCGTGGTGTTGGAAGGCGAGGTGTGGCTGGTGCTGGACGACGAGGAAATCCACCTTGTGCGCGGCGACGTGGTGGTGCAACGCGGGACCAACCACGCCTGGAGCAACCGGACCGAGCAGGCCGCCCGCCTGTTGTTCGTGCTGCTCGATGGTCGCTATGCCGATGATGTAGCCAACGTGGAGGCTGCCCGATGAAGCTCGCAACGCTGAAGAACGGCCGCCCCGACGGCCGCCTCGTGGTGGTAAGCCGCGACATGGCGAAGGCCGTCGACGCCGCGCCGATCGCCGCCACCTTGCAACACGCGGTCGAACGCTGGGATGAGTGCGAACCTGCATTGCGGGCCCTGGCCACGCAACTGGAGCACGGCGCCTGCCCGGGTGCGTTCCCCTTCGAGCCGCGGCAGGCCATGGCACCGTTGCCACGGGCCTACCAGTGGTGTGACGGCTCGGCGTTCATGAGCCATGGCGAGTTGATGCAAAAGGCGTTCAATCTGCCGCCCATCGAGGGCGCCGACCGTATTCCCCTGATGTACCAGGGCGCGGGGGATGACTTCCAGGGCCCTCACGACGACATCCGGCTGCCCAGCGAAGCCCATGGCATCGACTTCGAAGGCGAGTTCGCCGTGCTGGTGGACGAGGTGCCGCTGGGCTGCCCGGCGGACCGGGCGTTGGGCCATGTAAAGCTGATCCTGCAACTCAACGACGTGAGCCTGCGAGCGCTGGCCCCCCGCGAGATGACCACCGGCTTCGGTTTCCTGCAAGCCAAGCCGTCGTCGGCGTTCGCCCCGTTGGCGGTCACGCCAGACGAGCTTGGCGATGCCTGGCGCGAAGGCCGCGTTCATTTACCGCTGCGGGTGGAGTGGAACGAACAGTGGTTCGGCCACCCTCACGGCGGGCAGATGACCTTCGGCTTCGATCAGCTGATCGCTCACGCGGCGTTCTCGCGCCGGCTGGGCCCGGGCACTGTGATCGGCTCTGGCACGGTATCCAACCGCAACCGTGAGGTGGGCTCGGCCTGCATCGCCGAACGCCGGGCGATCGAGATGATCGCCTCTGGCGCTCCGGTGACCGGTTTCATGCTCTTTGGCGACCGTGTGCGGATGGAAGCGCGAAGCGCTGACGGCGGGTTGCTGTTCGGCCCGATCGAGCAACGCGTGGC
>Ga0265797_10004318_pt1 | contig 21847 bp, 23 predicted proteins | sample P2T30metagenome_FD_192433 | JGI IMG/M metagenome (GOLD analysis project Ga0265797, IMG submission 192433) | Plant litter microbial communities from East Loma Ridge, Irvine, California - P2 T30 | ecosystem: Environmental > Terrestrial > Plant litter > Unclassified | place: USA: California... | reverse complement strand
TGTGCCCAAGGTAAGGTAAGGTAGCGGTGCGCGTGAGCTGAGCTGTCCAGGCCAGTAATGGACGTTAGTGGTGGCAGGCCAGCGTTGCGCGGATGTCTGGGCGGCAGCGCGCTTCTTCAGACGATGCGAGACGAGACAGTTGCCCGTGGGGGCAGAATGAAGCACGGTCGTGCTCGTGGGTTGATGGCGGTGAGATTGGGCGCAACTTGTCGCTTACACTCGTTTCGACGTGGTCAATGATGGAGTGAGGCGGTCTTGAATTGATGACAATAATAGCAGGCACTGAAGTCATGCACTGCACAGGTCGGAGTTGTTGTTTACTGTTGTGATCACACTACTGATTTATGCTTCAACCTAGACAGCCCTACATTACCTATCTCACGGGTAATTGTGGTACTGTCTACACCAGTGTCAAGTATATTGGTCTACATCATGCCATACATCGTACATACGTACATGTATATGTGAACTTCGCCACCTAGGTCCTACTGCAAACATTGCTCACTGCTTACCGACTTCCTTAGCACAGCGCTCCCAAACATCAGCCCCGGTCAGAACGCTGGTTACCAACATGATGACCGCCACGCTACTCTTGGATGCAGGAATCCAACCAACGACGCTACCCGGCAAAGCCGTATCCAACAGGCATGCCACCATTTTCCTAGTCAGCCGACGTCTTTGTGAACTCTTCACAGATATGAAAGCCCTCTCCCCTTCTACCTTCGCTTTCTCCTTCTCGTCAATTCCTGCCTCCTTCTCCGTGGCCTTGGCGGGGATGATGCTGGTCGGTGGAAGATCTTGCAGCCTCGAAAGACGCAGCATGCACGCCAGCGCTCCAGCAACAAGGGCAAACAGCCAACATCGTTGAGACTCGATCTTGAGCGCGGATCCGAGCTCTATGCTCCATACTGCGAGCCCTGGAATTTTCAACGCATCGACGAGCGTCACCGCCTCGAGTAGTAAGTACAAGCCATTGAAGGTCCCAGTAAGCCCGTCCAATGTCTTCTCTAGGTGGGCACTCGTTGGTTGGCCATCATTTCCTAAGGAAGTGAAGACACTGTAAGACATCGAAAAGGCATCCAGGAATCGGAAGAAGCGAAGGAAACGACGGACCAGGCCTAGACGAGAAGAGAGTTCGGCTAGAGGTCCACGTAAATTATTGTAGTTGTTGTAGATGCTTGATAGCAACGATATGGTGTGGATACTTGGTGAGCTGGCCAGAAGTGATACTGCGACTTGGAGAGATGCCTGTAAGAAACGGAGAAGTCTTTCAAGACCGTCTGGATGTCGGTCAGACCAGGCAGTTTACTGTATGTCGTATGGATTGGCCTCGGCTGACTCACAAGCATCGGTGCTGAACCGACGAAATTGTTCAAAGGTTGTCGCCGACATTCTAAGGGGAGTCTGCGTTCATATCGCTGTGATAATGAAGAGAAACATCTGAAGGCAAACAACAGGGTTAGGGTTTTGGCATGGAAGTGTTTGGATTGGAGGCAGAAGAGAGTCGCGTGCTGTGCCGTGATCCTGTGGATCTTATCAAAGGCGCTAAGGAAGCTTCCACCTTCGAGGTGACCCTGATCTGTACTATTAGAGTCTGTGAGCTCGACGAGAAGAGACGACGAGAGCGAAAGACGACAACGACACTGTTAGCGATATTTCCCTCCCTCCATTTCACAGTCCCCGCCTTAACACACCATCACTGTCACCACCGGAACTCCACCCTCCACCACCCCCGTCTGCCGCCAGTGAATAGTGCACATTGCGAAACACGCTTGCTGCCTCGTTGCTGGCGTGTTCTGTTCCCCGGAATCGCGGCGTTCGCAGACCGTGCTCCACCAGGCTCGGCTCGACGCCAGCAGCACGTCGCTTTGCTATACCTCGACTCGACCTTCGACCTCCACCTCCCTCCTCCGACCCTCGGACCCCTCCTCCGTCCATCTCTCCCGCCACGCGAGCTGCCATGTCGACGGCTACTGCGAACGGTGACGCCTCTTCCAAGGGCGCCCCGCCTGCGAGCAAGCAGCAGTTCAAGCCCGGTGGTGCTGGAAAAGCACTCGACGGCGCGCGTAAGCAGGCCGACAGCCCTGTCGACGCTCAGAACAGGTCAGTCACCCCCAACAAAACAACCGCTGGTGCAACGAGCACGGCGGCCTCGCCATGTGTCCGCGCCGCCCTCGCTCATCCCCGCCCTGATCTTGCGCCCTGCAATTGCCTGCTTGTTTGCCTTGCGGCACTTGTGGTATACTTTGGTCACGCATTGACCCTCCACCTGTGCCGCATAACATCCCAACACACATCAGACGCTGACAATGCTCGCAAACAGAAAGCAGACACCTACACCACAGAGGGCCTGGACTGGCACCAACCCCATCACACAGCGACCGACCAACTCGCCCAGCCTCGCCAATGGCTCCGACAAGTCTCAACCCAAGTTCCCATCTCAATCACAGCAGAAAGGACCCGCAGACTCGTCGTCCGATAAGCAATCCAACGAGCGCCTCTTGTACCTACTCGCACACTTCACGGTGAGATCACCTCCTCCATACCTATATTTGTCGAATCAGTTGCTGACGTCAATATCTATCTTCAGGGCACCGATGCAACCTTGACGCTGAAGAATGGCGAAAAATTCACCGGCGTATTCAGTGGATCCCACACCGATTCATCGGACAAGAATGTGTACACACTCAAGATGGTGAAGAGAACAAGACTCGCGAGTCACCAGCAAACGAACGGAAACACCGAGCTTCCGGACGAGTACGCAGGCGAGGGTGATGATCATACTATGCAATTTGACGTGCAGGACACTGCCGCCCTGTCGGTAGCTAACGTTGTCACCGCCAATGCACACGCGACCCAGAACGGTAAGCCAAGATCGAATCGACATGATGTACTTTACACCCACTAACAAGGCACAGGCTCGGCAGCTTCGTCTTTCCGTACCGACACAGAAATCTCCCGTGACTCTAAAATGCCTAGAGAGCGTGAATTGAAGAAATGGGACGGTGGAATGGACATGAGTCTGGACGACATGGCTCTTGAAAGCACAGGCAAGCACGGCTCCACTGGATGGGACCAGTTCGCTGTCAACGAGCAGAACTTCGGCACACGTACCACATACAACGAAGACGACTACACCACATCCATCGACCGCAGCAATCCGGAATACAAGCGCCGCGCCGCTGAAGCAGAGAGGATCGCCCGTGAGATTGAGGGCTCTGCGCCGGCCAACTCTCACGTGCTCGAGGAACGCCACCAGAATGCCCGCCACGACGACGGCATGGACGAAGAGGAGAAGTACTCTGGCGTCCGCCGCGAGAGCCCAATGGCGCCTCTTAGTAAGGGCGGCGCTGGATCGTACGTTCCGCCTTCCCGAAGGCCCATCACAAGCCAACCAACAATCTCCGGAGCACCATTCGATCCCGCCATCATCTCTCTCTCTAAGCCGGTGCCGCCTCCTACAGCTCAGCCTGCTGCAGTTCCCGAGAAGGCGCCTGAACCGGCCGTTCCAAGTGACGCTTCTGCGAAGACTGGTAACGCCCAAACTGCTGGCTCCGACGACGCCAACAAACCTACCACAGCTCCCGCGGCCTCGCAGCCCAAGAAGACGACCGAGGATCACCTGCGTGGCACGGCTGATGCATTTAAGCAATTCGCTAACAACGAAAAGCTTAGACTGCGTGCAGCTCAGGAGGCCAAGCGAACCAACGCTCGTCACGAGAAGAACGTCAAACTGAACGACCTCAAGAAGTTCGCGGAGAACTTCAGACTCAAGAGTCGTGTTCCGGACGATCTTGTGCCCATTCTTGCCAAGGACCACGAAAAGCAACTGGAGATCAAGCGCAAAGCAGAGGAGTCTGCTCGCTTCGACGAGGAGAAACGCAAGGATCACGAAAAGGAGGGAACTGCGCCGACGCCGACAAAGAGTGCTCCTTCACAAGCCACTACGCCCTCAGGTGCACGTGCACATGCGCAGCAAACGCAATCACAGACACGCAACCGCGTGTCGCAGAACCTGCGCGGCGGCATGCAGATGTCTTCACCACGTGCACCTCTCCAACAACGCCACAACGTGCCTTTTATGAACCAAGCCCGCGGTGGCTTGCCTCCCCTTCAACCTTTGCCCGCCGACCTTCGTATCCCTAGCGGTCCGACATCAGCACGTGAGGGAGAGCTACTCAGCCCCACCGCAGCTAACAACGCACGTCTGAACGTCAACGCAAAGGAATTCAAATTCACTCCTGGTGCGAACAGCTTCACACCGACCGGTGCCTCTCCCAGCCCTCAAAGAATGCCTGCTGCACCTGCTGTTGGGGCGCCCAGCGCGTCTTTCTTCGACGCCACGGAGAAGAAGATCAGCGATATCAAGAAGGATGTCAACACACACTGCGACACCATCAAGCGTATGAGGGCGGCGAATCACCCTGTGGAGTGGCAGAAGGGGATTGCCGAGAACGGTGGTATTTCTCAGCCTTTCCGTACCCCTCCGACCTGGAGCGTTCCTACCGATCGACAGAACACCAGGTATCTGAGTGCCTTCCCCGAGCCCAGATCACACAGTCAGGGCCCGTCTCCGATGCACACCCCGAACCCTGCAACCGGTCCCATGCCACACGCACATCAACTTCCGGCTCACCTGCAGGCGCCTCATCTGCCTAACCCGGGCCAGCACCAGCGCTTCCCTAACATGGGACAGTACGGCGTGCAGCACGGTCACGCTCAGAACTTCGACCCTAGGATGCAATACCCTGGTGGCCCAGGCAACAGCGTGCAGAACAGCCCTCGCTATGCACCTGCTCAGATGGCCGGTGGCTACAACGGTCAAATGGGCCAGATGCCAATGCCACAATTCGCTGGGCAGCCTATGCAAGGCTATGGTATGAGTCCAAGCATGGGATACAGGCAGATGCAGGGACCTGGTGGACCGATGATGATGCAACCCAACCAGCCTCACCCGCAGATGAACCAGATGCGCCCGAACTACCCTCCAGGCCCTGGCTACGGTCCTAACATGCCGCAGATGGGTGGAGGTGCGCCTATGATGGCACAGAACCCATCGTCGAGCGGCTTCATGCCTCCCCAGAACCAGGGTTACTCCCCTATGCCGCCACAGGCACAACCACAAATGCCACACATGCCTCAACAAGGCGCAGGTCCAAACGGCTACGCTGGATCGCCTCGTCCTGGACCTCACATGATGGCACACTCTGGTTCACACCAGGGCTTCGCACCACACATGCAGCAGCAGCATAGCCAACATGGTCCTCCGTTTGCGCCGCCTTTCCACGGCCAGCAGCAGCCCCAGCAGGGACAGAGGCATCCTAGCAATGGAGGATTTGTACAGATGACTCCACGCTCACAGCAGGCCATGCCCTCCGCGCAGCAACCACATGTGCCGAGCCCTGGTATGAGTGGGCAGGCTCCTGCCCACGGTGATGAGCGCAAATGAAAGGACGTGCTTGATCACGAGTGAGCATCTGCAGCAGCCACACAGGGAAACTGCCTTCGTTGCCTCCCGGCAAACTGGTACACAAAGACAGATCGATGTATTAAGTCGTTCAGTCCACACATCTACTGCTATCCTCCGGGCAACCCGACACCCGCTACTCCGTCTCAAGAGCATGGGATACGGCACACTAAACATATAACAGCATTATCGAGCATTACCTCACCTACATTCCCCGGGCCGGAACTTTACTCGCTAGTCGAGAGAGACCAATGTCCTTTCTGGGGAACATAAACAAACGTGATCGGAAACCCGGCTCAGTATGTGGGAATAATCCCAACAACACCATCGCCGACAGGACATGTAGCTGACATGGCAAACAGCAAGCCAAATGAACCAAAAACTGGGGTGATTCAATGCAGGCGACGACGGAGAGTGGGATATCATTATCGAAGGTCGCGAGAAGCTTGCATGTGCAATGGAGCACTTGCTTGCTATGGAAGTAGCTGGGCAAAGAGTTGGTTTTGCAAATCTCACGCCTGGTTTCTTCCTCGGCTGCCCTGCTCTTTCCGCTAAAGGCAGAGAGGACTGGCTTCTGAAGCGAGGTCTGAGTATGGAGGGTTGGCTGGGCTGGGCTCGACTGCTGGATGTGGAACGAACGTTTAGGGTAGGCTCCAAGTACCTTAGGGTAGGGTAGACAAGCTATATGCGAACGCATGGGCGGACGTTGTCCTTACAGCACCACTGAAACTGATGACAACTCTCAAGGTGCACGCCAGACTATAATCGGACACCAACAAACAAACAAGAAAAGGGAATCAGGCGCCAATCGTAGCGGGCGTGCTCGCAGATCTTGATGGTCGCGCGCGATCTCGTTCTTGTCTTTTTTTGGTGATCGACTCGGTTGTGACTTTTTAAGATTGTGAAACATGTGGCATGACTCTCGTTGGTTCCATGTTCCTTCGGTTCTCTTTTTCTCGAAGCTTTGATTCCTTTTTTTTCTTATAGGGCTACACCGTTTTATTTTATTTTGTTTACTTGATGACGACGATGGTGATGGTGATGGCAATTGAGGGTGATTGATTATTCATATGTGTGTTTGAAGAGGGAAAGGGTGCTACAAATCGGTCGATGGACGACGGACGACGACGACGGGGTGTGGTTCGATTGTGTGCTCTATTCGGTCGAGGTAATTTCCCATAATTCTCGGTGGGATCCGACGCGTCTTCTTGGAGAGGACTTTGCAGCGTGGATTTATATTGAATAGTGGATGGATGGATGGATTGGTTGAACAATAATACGTGCTCAAAACAATAGTAATATCTGGACATGTGGCAGTTTCTCGAAGAGGTTGCAGGCGGCATCCATTTCTTTTTCTTCCTTATCGCTAGGCTGCGCCCACTCTACTCGCTTCTTTCCTTGTGCTTCGACGGCTACGGCCTACAAGCGGTTCAAAAGGGTTTCGCTTCCCATGCCAATGCGTTGTTGAAAGGCCGCCCTTCCAGATAGGAGCGGGAACGGCAAAGAGGACGTGAAGCGATGGGAAAGGAGCTTTGGCTTATATCTGCCCTAAGTACGTCGCGGACGGGTACCTTGAGCTAGTACCTTAGTTGATAGTGTAGTACTTGGTCACCCTGCGTGAGACGGCTAGACAGGTACTACTGCTCGCTACTGCAGTCGGCGTGCATAGTAGGGTTGTCTGTCAGTTCCGATTGTAACCCAAGTGTTTGAAGCTTTCGGTAGGTTGGAGCACGTAGGATTACCGAGGACTATCTACTGTTGAACTACTACTGCCTTTTGTTGATACTACTGTAGCATAGCGCCTCGTTCGTGTGTATATCGTGCCACGGGCGGCGGAGTCGTCTGCGGCACTTGGCAACGGTTGCTGGGGGTGGTTTTCCGGGTAGGCTTCTTCATCTGCTGTGGAAGTGAAGTGTTTCACGTGATATGCATGTTGGTATTGAATGCCTACCTATCTACCTCACCTATACAGATGACAAAAGGGTAAGCATACGATTGTACACAGACATACACGGCACAAGTACACATGGTCACAAAATCTCTCGACGACTCTTAGGATCCGTATATTTCTCGTTCACCGCAGCAATCACTCCTTTTGGCTGTGCATGGACTTGATCGAATTCTAGACCCCCGTGCAATTCCAACCGGCCCAGTATTTCCGGGCGTTCGCGCAGCCGCTAGCCTGACCAGCGCGCCTGCCTCTCTCTCGCCGTGCTCGCCTCTCCTTCCAGCCGCAGCAGCTGCAAAGCCCCAGTCACCCTCTCTCTCCCGTCGTCTCTGTTGTCGGTCTGTCAGTCTGTCTGCACCTCAACCTCACCTCACTCTCCACACTACACCGCCGCCGCCTCCTCCGCCGCCGACTCCACTCGACATCCTCCCTTTCGCCCGCCGATACCATACATCTACACATACACACACGCAAACACCTCTCGTCATCTGACCAATCTCCACCCAAAGAAGCGGTGGCAGGGCTCGTCCTGCGCCCTTCTCTCTTGTCCGACAACTCGCGTCTCATCTCGCGATCGACTACACCCATTTCTTCGACGTCTCGACACGACCCGCTACGACCCATAATCAGCCATGTCATCGAGCAGTAGCAATGTTGTCGGCGTACACTACCGCGTCGGCAAGAAGATCGGCGAGGGCAGCTTCGGCGTGATCTTCGAGGGCACCAACCTGCTCAACAACACCCAAGTCGCCATCAAGTTCGAGCCTCGGAAGAGTGATGCACCGCAGCTGAGGGACGAGTACAGGACCTACAAGATTCTCGTTGGATGCCGTAAGTCTCATCACCTCCTATCTCGTTTGTTATGGTCGCATCGGAACTTCCCTCATGGACGCATGGCACAACACTTCGACACACGCACTGACAGCACCGCCTTTTCTAGCTGGCATCCCCAATGTCTATTACTTTGGCCAAGAAGGCCTCCACAACATTCTTGTCATTGACCTCCTCGGACCCTCGCTCGAGGATCTCTTCGACCACTGCGGACGCCGCTTCTCCATCAAGACCGTAGTCATGGTCGCCAAGCAGATGCTGTCACGCGTTCAGACCATCCACGAGAAGAACCTTATCTACCGCGACATCAAGCCCGACAACTTCCTGATCGGCCGGCCAAACAGCAAAACCGCCAACGTTATCCACGTTGTTGACTTCGGCATGGCCAAGCAGTACCGCGACCCCAAGACAAAGCAGCACATCCCTTACCGTGAGCGAAAGTCGCTTTCCGGTACTGCAAGATACATGAGTATCAACACCCATCTTGGTAGGGAACAGTCCCGCCGTGATGATCTCGAGGCCCTCGGCCATGTGTTCATGTACTTCCTCCGTGGAGGTCTCCCCTGGCAGGGCCTCAAGGCTGCCACAAACAAGCAGAAGTACGAGAAGATCGGAGAGAAGAAGCAGACCACTCCCATCAAGGACCTCTGTGACAGCTACCCCGAAGAGTTCAACAAGTATCTCTCCTACGTCCGCAACCTAGGCTTCGAGGACCAGCCCGATTACGACCACCTCCGCGAACTCTTCACCACGGCGCTGAAAAACACCGGCGAAGTCGAGGACGGCGAGTACGACTGGATGAAGCTCAACGGCGGCAAGGGCTGGGACATGCCGAGATCCTCTGCGGCCGTCAGGGACGGCGAGCGCGGACACGCCTCCGCTGCTGACCTTCGCCGACAGGACATGAACCGCGCCTCGAAGACGCCGATCGCTCCGGAACGTCTGAACGCCGATCTCCCGAAGCCGGGTGCTGCTCGCGCTCCTCCTCAATCCGCTGCCCAGCGTCAACAACAGCAGCAGCGCGCTGCTCGTCACCGTAATTCACAGGATCTGAGTGCTGCTGGCAAAAGGGCTTCGCAGCTCGAGCCGCCCGAGGCAGGTAGCACTACGGCGCAGTTCGCGACTAGCACGCCCAACCTTGCCGGACAACAGAGGATGAGCAATCAGAACCTTCCCAGACAGCCAAGCGGCACCCAGGCGCAATCTCGCCTTCAATCGCAACCGCAGACACAACAGCCTGAAGAGCAGCGTGAAAGCGGCGGCTTCGGCAACAAGCTCATGAAGGCTCTCTGCTGCGGTTAGTTGGAAAGGCATTGCACATGCTTGCAGTAACAAACACAAGTTTCCACTCGATCCTGGTCAAGCCAAGAACGATCAATTCCGCTATGGCATAGAAGCGAGTGGTCTGTATTGATTCACTATAGTTCGGGAAATGGGAGGGGTCCCTGGAAGCCGCGGGCATTGTTATCGCAGCCTGATCACGTGTGACGACGACACTGGACACATGTCGGTCGGTCGAGGCGGCGGGCTGCGCATATAATCACTAGGACTTTGGCGAAGCCAAATGTCGCTCTCCGGCTGGCGACGCGATGCTCTGCGGTTGTGCTCATGAAGTGCTCAACCATAGCAGTGCGGCGCCGCCAGTGGCCGCTAATGCCTCAATCCTCCGAGGTGACGGCATTTGCACTTCCAAGACAACCCAATCCGCCCGGCTCGACGAGGCATCCGCAGAACCGATCGAACCCTCTTCCCTTTGTAAACGCACCAAAATTCAACAAGCAGGAAAAGGCAATGGCACAGGCACGGATAACAGGGGTTGGCACGGAATGGCAACGGGGAAAACGGGCATAATCATCATCATCACCATCATCATCAACACCATCGCATAACGACGTCGTCTAGCTTGGGAGAAGAAGTGTCTTGAAAGAGATACAAAGGCTCCAAAAGGGGCTAGTCGATCAGCGAACGAACCCAAAGCAGCTGCGGGTTTTTTTCTATTAACATTATCATTTCTTCTGTACCTTGGGTCTCCATCTTTCTCTCTTGCCTTGCCTTGTCTTGTCTTTTCTTACCATCTGTTGTCTCGTATGTCCTTCCCTTTCTCTCTCTCTCTCCCTCTCTCTCTCTTGTTTTGCTTTGTTCGGTCTGCCTCCTTATTTTATCATTTACTTATAGCGAAGGCGTTGAAATGCTTCGTGCTCGGCAACGGGGATCACGTATGCCTCATTTAACGCGATCAGAGATCAAAAAGGAAAAGAAAGGGTGTTGGGATATCAAATCGAACTATACTACTCTACTCTCTCTCACTCTCTCTCCCTACCTCTCCGACCGAGGTACTTCACTCACTTCTCATTCTTGCCGTGCGTGTGCATTGATCAATGTTTAATTAGTCCTGTGCCTTCATATCTCGTTCTGTCATAGTTGCCTACGTCTCTGCCACATTTCTACTTACTTCTTCAAACTCTTGTCTACCTACGAAAACATGTGGCTATACCTTCTGTACCTGTTGTTGCTATAGGCAATGGCGATGTTAATACCACAGTACATACATACAGTACATGTACCTGCCTAGTTAGTTTTTTTTTCTCGTTTCCCTCTCTCTCTCAACTTTTGACACTACTTACCGACCTCAAGTCTCTAGTGTGTGTTTGCTATTGCTTATATCTCTGCTCGTGGGTTTCACGTCCTCTGTCCTTACCACTACTGCCGCTGCTGCTGCGAGGGAAAGCGAGAGCAAGATAAGATTAGGATTAAAGAAAACGCCATGTGGTCTGGAAAAATGCCGGAGTGGAAGATATTGCCGATCGCATGCGGTTGATTCGCCTGTTTGGGGCTTGTTTGACCGACTGATGGCATGAGAAGTCTCCCTCGAGACACATTCTCTTCAAACATCAATGCACGTCTTACTCACCTCGTGAGTGCGCCGAATGTAGATGGGAGGGTGGCAAGTTGTATATGTGGGCAAGCGGAGGGAGAGAGAAAGAGAGAGAGAGAGAGAAATGCATCCACCATCAAAGACATATGGTGATGGTGCCGGGGTATCGTTCCTCATTTCCTCCCACTTCTGTCTGTCTATCTACCCAAAACTCAGGTTCATGCATTGCAATGCTGCTCGTCACGTCGTCTGTCTGAAGTAAAAGAGAACGAAGAAAAACTTGGTTCTGATCCTTTTACTGCACCGTGACAAGTTTCTCACGTGTCTTCTGATCCAATGATTGGAACAAAACACTGTCTACGATGGGTATTTATGGAAGAAAAGCATCAAAATAGCCACCATTTGGCAATCGACCGTCGTGACCGCAAATCAGTCACTGCCCGGCGACGTCGGGCTTGAGGACCGCCTCTCGACATAGCACCGCGACGCTCTTGAACAGACGCCTCCAGCCGATGGGATCGCCCTTAGCTTTGAGGAAGCGCACGCTCAAGATGCGATCGTCGTCCGACTTCTCGATGATGACGCTTCCGTGCAGAGGCTGCTGGCGGTTATCGAGAGCTTTGACACGGATGCTGAAAGCACCTTCGGCGTTTCCGAGAGGGTCTGCCAAAACCGAAGCTGGCACGGTCGCTACGGGGATGTTGAGGCGGTGCAGGGATGTGAGGATGACGTTGATCAGAGCTGGGGCGGATAGCCAGGAGTAGAAACGCGTAAGCGTGTGTGCGGGCATGATATCGCGGAACTGGCGGGCGGCTTGCGTGAGGGTCAATGGCACTTGGGGCGTTGCTGTGAACTGTGACATGGCGGGATCTTCGTTGATTTGGGAGAGGAAGTTAGCGGAGAGTGGATGGGCGGGAACGACGGAGTCGGCTGTCGTAGGTTGCGAAAGGGACACTCCTCCAAGGCGAGGCGGAGCTTCCCAATCAAGAGCAGATTCAGTGATGGGAGTCTCGGGTTGGGTGGAAGCGAGCGCCGACCATTCTTTGGATTTGGACGAGGTTGATTCTGCGGGTTCTGCCGAAGGCTGTGTAGGCTGGGAGAAGTCGATGGCGCTGGCAGGTTCAGGTTGTGAGGCCGGGACGCCTTTGTCGAAGTCGATTCGCAGACGCTCGAGCATCTGCGTTGCCAAACCAACAGGATCTGCGGCGCGGCCTTTGGTGTCCATTTGAGGGTTTGCGCGTGTATACCACGGATGTTTCTTCACAGCCTCTAGACCCATGCGCTCTGCTGGCAGCACTTTCAGCATGCCGCGGACTAAGCTCAAGCAGTCCTGCGGCACCTTCTCCCATAGTTCATCCTCTGATCGTCCTTTGCTGCGTAGGTACTCGGCAAATTCCCAGCTTTCCTCTTCCACCGGACAGTCCCAAGGTGTGTTGCCCGCGAGTAGTACAAACAGCACGATCGCGCAACTCCACACATCCGATGCATCAGGCGAGTAGCCAGCCTTCTCGTCGTCCGCCTTTCGCTTGAGGTTCGTTTGGCCGCACTTGAGGATTTCCGGAGCAATGTACGGCGGGCTGCCGCACACCATGCCGCAAGTCTTGCGGTCGCCAGTCCTGGGTGACAAGAATTGTGTTGCGAGCCCAAAGTCCGCCAGTTTCAGGTCTCCCCGATCGCTTAAGAGCATATTCTCCGGCTTGATATCTCTATGTGCAATGCCTTTGCCATGGCACCAGCCAATCGCCTCGACCAGCTGTGTGAAGTACAGGTGCGCAACGTCTACGCCGACGCCCTCGTCCGCCTCAATCTTGTCAAACAAATCGCCGCCCTCGGCCAGTTCGAGCGCAAGCCATATCCATGCTTCGTCCTGACCGTGGGCCAGGTATCGTATGATGTTGTTGTGTTGGCCTAAGCTCTTGTGCAAGGAGACCTCCAGATCAATTTGCTTGGGCTTCAGGCGGCCGACTTTGAAGGCATGCTCTTTATTGATGAATTTGATCGCGATAACGGGACTCGGTGCGTGTAGAGGGATTGCTTTGCGGATGCTGTTGAAGTCGCAACGGGATCAGTCAAGTGCGTTTTGCCGTACGCTTATAGGTGAGAGGTGAACTCACGATGCGTAGGCTCCAGAGCCGATGGTCTTGGATACGGTGCGAAAGGGAAGGTCCTTGGGCAGAGGAGCGACTTGCGACTGCGCGCGAGTAGTGTTAGCTAATATAGATGTTTGGTCCTGACACAAGGATGCGCTCGGATCGCAATGCACGTACACCTGGCGGGGCACCCATATTGCGTATTTGCTGGCACTTCACGAATGCCGAGAGAGGTACGTGACTATGCAGGTACAGTTGGTTGCGAGAGGAGGAGAGTGAGAAGGTACATGCACATGCTAAAACATGTATGTATGCAATGCTATGGCAGTCGCGCCAAGTCGATATCGATACCGCGCGTTCGAGACAATAATAATAATAATCAAAAAGGTCAAGGCAAGACGGCCGCGGCACAGGCAGACACGCTCTTTGACTTCAGATGGAAATTACGCGTATTTCACAGCGGTAGATTCATGGAATGGGATTATCGCAGTTTTTAGCATGTCTTTTTGTGGTATTTTTATGGCGGTCAATCACCGCAGGTATTGTACACGCCTCTTGAGTCGCAAAGCTACAGCTAGACATCGCCTACTCCATCTGCTCGCGCGAATACTCATCTTGAGCGTTTCCCTCATGAGGCCCAGTGCCAATTGCACGCTTGTCCACAGCCAGCTTCGGAGCTTCGATGAGCTTTCCGACCGAAGCCATTGAAGAGTAAAAGAAAAAATGTCGTGTCAGGTGGGTATGTTTCAGAAGCAAGGAAATAGAGCAGGTGGTGGCTCTAAGGTAAAGGCTCGCAAACACCTTCCCCTTTTCGCCATTCGAAGCGTCTTGTAGCCTGAGCGAACGCGTACGCCAATGTCGCGTGGTACAACTTGAGAACCGCACTCCGCACTCCGATACGCGTAGCCGCCCGGGAGAAGGTCGGTGGGCGATCGCTTGGAGGATGTAGATGGGACACTCGTGGGCCCTCCAGTACGTCGACTGCTGAGGTAGGAAAACGCAAGATTAATAGGATCACTTCAAGGCAAGACCTGAAACGGTCGTCGGACTAGATCGATCTCGGCCGCAATAGTGTCGGCAGATAGATTGCGAGTTTTGAACTCCGAGGCCACCAGTAGTCTCGCCAGCAGAAAGCGCGGGATGGCGTCTGGGCAAAAGTCTTGTGGGGAGCAAGTCCTCGCGCCGAAATTCGGACGACGCAGACTCTGGCGCTAGAGTGATCGCTCGCCGCCGCTGACGCCTGCGAAGCTCGCTACATGTCGATCGCCGAACTCAAGCTGCCGGCTTTCCGTAGGTAGAGTGTATAGCTTGGGTATCACAGGTATGCAAAAATGTGAGGAACGAGGTTGTCGATGGCGCTGCTGTGTTCGTCTAGTCCAGGTTGCTGGCGGCGAATTGGTTGATCATGCCCTCGAGGTTGCGCTCCTTGAGAACCGAGGCGTACTTTGGTTCGCGCGAGAATTTGGGCACAGAGTCCGAGGCCATCAGCTTGAACACGCTGCTCTGCGCTTGGTCGAAGAGTGTGGCGACCTCGTCCAAACTCCTGACCATCTGTTCGTCTTCTCCGACAGCCCGAGTCATGCGGCCGGCGAGCGCGTTGCGAAGGTTGTGGTCGATGTTGAGTTCGCATGGAGAGCCGGGTGCCAAGAAGGCGTTGTACAAGCCTGTGATCATGTTAGTAAGATGATGACTTAGCAGTGAAGATCTCCGACCACTTACTGTACGCGGACGCGAGCGTCTCACGAATGATGTCAAGACGCGGCGTCGGACCAGTCTTCTTCGCATGCTCATAGTCTGCAAGGAATGCCTGAACATCCACATAGAAGGCCAGGTTCTCTTCGCAGTGAGTCTCGCGGAGATATTCGCGGAAGAGCAATCTGAGTGCCGGGTCGCGAATGATCACAGTCATACGGTTTGTGTTGGAGTCGCGGCTGACACCGTTGGGCGTGCGTTGCGTTACGGTGGCCTCACTGTTAATTTGACCAGTCGATGTGGTGATCCAACCGGCAGCGCGCATGCCCTTTTGGGTGACGGCGTATTGAATGTTCTTCGAAGGGTTGTACTTCAATGGCTGGCCCGGGTTCGGTGGGTTTCGCTCATCGTTAACGGGCTCGATATGACCGTGAACTAGGAACATCGTCGCAATGTCGTATACCTCACGCTTGTCGACAACGGTGCAGCAGTTCATAAGCCAGTCGTAGCCAGTCTTGCCGGTGAAACAGTACGGTGCGTCTTTATCGCCACGACGGGAGCGCTGCATCTTTACACCAACCATGCCGGTGGCGTACTCGCTGACCGAGTCGGAGTCGGACGAAGTCGAATGGGTCTTGAGGTTTGGACCAGTGTCGCCGGCAAATCGTCTGAAGATGACGCTGAGAGTGGCGTCGTCGCAGTTAACTTTGTCGGTCTCGGTCTCGCGCTCCAGAATTACGAGCTGCATCATGTTGCGAGGAGAGTCGAGCAGCTCATTAACATGCCTTTGGTGGATGCCGTTGCGCTGGCAGAAGCGTGCGAGAACGTGCATACCCTTGGGTGTCAATTGCCAAACAGAGCTCTTGCTGAGGAAATCCGTCTTGCCTTCCACCGACTCTACAAATCTTGCTTCAAGGAATCTTTGGCACACAGAGCGAGCCATTTCCTTTGCCATGGAGAAGGTAGTGGTGGTGGTGGTTGTCACTATTCTTGTAGGATCCTTCGGGTCGGGCATACGATTTGATTGAGAGAACTTGAGAGATCCCAGATTGGTGAGAGCCTCGTCGGTGGTGAAGGTGTGATCATGACGGGAGAAGCGAACGCGATGTGCGCTCAGTGGCAAGCTGACCATGAGCGTAGAGAACAAATCCTTAAAATCCTGCAAACATGTTAGATTTTGCACAGGGAATGACGAAGCGAATATAAACCGGGTCTGGCGGTCCCAGAAGAAGATGAGAGGCATTGGGACGACGAAGGAGGATACGCCGGCATACGAAGGCATGGGTGGGCGATCGCCGCGGACACTTTCATGCTTCCGTTGACGCCCATGTTACGCAGGTGCAACGAGGAACACTGCACTGCCGGAAACTGTGCACATGTACAAGGAAAAGTGTCACTTACCCTTGTGAAAGGACGGTCGTCCTCCGTCATGCGGAGCAACCGCGAGGATGTTTGGTGCATCATGCGTGAGCGGCTCGCAACGAGCCTATGATATTGTTCTGTGGGATCGACCGGGAATTCGTCGAGCTTGCCTCGTTGCTCTACGGAAGAGTTGCGGTGTGTGCCGCGAGCAATGGGCTGTTGGCGCGGCTCTTCCAAAGACTTTGTATCGTCGTATTTTTCGTCCGAGAGTGTGGTCTCAGATGAGTGGTAAGACGCAGTGGAGGGCTCGGATCGCTTGTGAGAGCCCGTGAGCGACGGTCTGGGATGCGTTGGAAGAGGTTCGACGGGAGAGAGTGGCTCAGTGTCTTGCGTGTCTCGCTCTCCACGAGGGCGTATCCGGCCAAAGGATACTAGGCGGGAGTGCGCGCGCGACTTGACGGTTCCCGCAATGGACTTTGGTTTGGAATCCACTTTGTCTGCGGTGGGGAGGGCGGTGCGAGGGCGTTGCTCGCGGCGTGCCGAGAAGGTCGGCGAGGCAGACCTTGAATGTGGATGGGAATGCTGAGGCGGTGGTGCTCGAGGTCGAGGGACTCGTGCTGAAGGAAGAGGAGGATTCTCGGCGGCTACGTCAGGACTGGGGTGATGAGCATGTGGATGTCGCGTGGCAGCACGTGAGGGGGAGGGAGTCGGGCGAGGGAGAGGACGAGTATCAGATGTTGATTCGGAGGCAGGAATGCTGCGGATGGAGGGAGGAATGCGGGCGATTCTGGCACCTTGGAGGGCGGCGGGCGATGATGAGGAGGACGGCATAGGTATAGCATGGCAAAGGCAGTAACTAAGGTAAGTGATGTGGGTCTTGCTCGACTGCTGCTAAACCAGGCCGGGGCCAGGGTTCGTGCGTGCACCGGTGCGGTCAGACTGGTGCTGAACTGGACTGGTGCTGGTCTGGTCTGGTGCTGGTGCTTGCTGGGTGCTGATCGATTCACGAGTCCCGCCAGTTGAGCCACCAAGCCAGAGGAAGCCAGTGCGTCAAAGGTCGCGGTCGCGGTGAGGCAGTATGAACGACGGTGGACTACCTTACTCCTACTGCCGACCATCGGGGCCTACCTTACCTGCGAGACCGCACCGTACCGCACCGCACTAGCTGTTTTCCACTACTACTTTCCACCATACCCATGCCCATCCATGCCTTGTCCAAGCCGCCGTAACGCTAGGCCCAGCCGCCGGACGGGCATGACACATGGCATGCTCTGCCATGCCGCCGACCCCCTGTTTGCCGTTGCCGCCTGTCCCAAAGAGGATCAAAGTATACATGTATTCTTGGTCGTCTCGACTGGAGGCAAGGTACATGTACTGCATGGCAGCATGGTTGTTGCTGGAACAGAGAAGACAGAGAATATGCTATATCGATCTGTCCACATGTGTATACCATGCATATCTGACGTTCATCCAACTCGTGGCTTTTCATCATCTTCTACAGACAGGCAAACTACATAGCACGGGCGGAACGTGTATCAGGTAGCCGCCGCCGTGATAGGCACTCACTCGCAGGACCATCCACGTGCCAGCAGTAGTCGCATGCCCACTATTTCCAACACCATCCATCGTGCACGGTGTCCGCGGACACGATCAGCTGAACATATGATAAATACTGTACATGATCACCCCCTCAACTCAACGCCCATCAAACTATCTGAAGTGGTAGTGGTAGTAGTGCTCACCAACTCAAAGCATCTCGTGCAACGCGCAATAGTCATACCGGCCGGATCTCAGCATGAAAGACTTGCCGTGCCTATCCGCAAACAACGCCATACTTGCATGTCCGCATGGCCAACAACAGGTCACTCTGCAGGGCTTGCTGCTTGCTGCTTGCAACACTTGCACGCTCCCGTCGACTCCACCAACTCCTCGTATCACTGTCACACGGTGGCACAGTTTCATCTAGAGACGGAACATTCTTCGAAGCCGTCGCCATCAAGGGTATCCCAGCGGCAATAGGCCCATCAGGATGAGATGATCTACGGCCTACGCACCTACACGCTTCCCTCGTGGCCAATACCTTCACGAACTTCTGCCCCTGAAAATAAGGATATTGACATCGAACAATAACAAATTCCAATAATGCTCACTAATCCATAGATGCTTTGCTCGCGTCGACGATCGCGGTTTCAATCCCGCACGCTTCGCTGCATGCGGTCCATTTGGTGTGCAACAATAACGACGTCCATAGGGCAAACGCTCGGACGGACTGCCTCGATACCTTCCGGGAGCAGCCACGCTGTCTCGACTTATGTCCGTGAGACGGCCTTAGCCACTCATCTGCCGGGAATCCTTGTGAGCGACACGTGTGTGGCTGGCCCAGCCGCACGCACGGCGGCGGATACCAATTCATCAATGCTGCTACGCACCTTAGGTACGCTGCTGCACTCCATTCTGCATCGGCCAGAGCTGACGTGGGAGATCCGCTGCTGCTACGCTGCAACAACAGAAACAACGGAGCTTCGCTTCACGGCTGTCGTCCAGCTGTCGCATAGTCAATCTATAATAATGCCTGGATATACCTGCCCGCCGTGGCGAACAGGCCGTGGTCCTGCCTATCGACCATCGACGCTAGAAGGTCAAAAAATTCGATTGCACAGGGGTGCATCCACCGCCCATCGCCCAAAGCCATGCTTTTTCAGCGAGCGCGCGCGATCGACTCATGTAGCTTTGTATGAGATCCGCTAAGAGTCAATCTCGGCTGCTCTGCGCTCGTCCGTCCAATTGGGCAGAAGTTACAGGTGGGCCCTTTTGTGAAGATGCTCAACTGGAGACCTCGGGAGTGTTGAAACGCTCCTCCACCCACACAGCGTGCGTCCCTTTAGCCCGGTATTTTGCTGCTGTGAGAAAAGGCGTAATCCAACGGAATCTCACGAGATCCAGACCAGCGTTGCCTTTGCCATTTGCACGCCTCGCACGCCTTGCAGAACGACATGCTTTGCTTGGTCGACGTGTAATAGTTGCTAGCCTAACCAGACGAATGCGGCAGTCGTCTCCGCTTCCCCTCTCCATTCTTGCTGTGATCGCCGGCTTTCCGTCATGTAAGCAGCAGGCGAGCTGCGAGGTGGAATCCTACGACCACGTTGTTTGCACGCCCTCGCACATGTGCACCGCCGCAGGATTGCCTCGTGTTTGATATTGACCGCATACGCGCGCAGTACCAAGATGTACTCAGCTACATGCCAGCTGCACCTGCTGGTAGCACTCTGCGGCAGCGCGAGCCGCTCTCAATGTCCCACGGCGCGCTTGTCTGTCTGGCGATTATTATCGTCTGCAGTATATGTGGAGGGTGTTGCGGCATGCATGCATGCAGACATCATCGCGTTATGCCAACCCTAATGACTCGCTTCGTCTTGGAGCGAGCATGTCCGGCTGTGCGGTGCCCGAACAACGTGGCACATTATCGCCCGTTAGGTGGTTCGCGGTCGGCTGTTGAGCGATGGGCAACTATTGAGTGATGGATGGATCTGAGTCCTGATCTTGGCCATCCGACTCAGGACAACCACGTGGGCCCTAGAACGCCCCTAGGGGATTACAATCAATCAATCAATATTATCATGTTCGCCTGCATCCGCCATGTAGACACGAGCGAGCCCTCGCGGCTGACAACAACCATGGCGATAGTAGAAATCACACAATAGGTCACGTAGAGCGCGAGCCCAACAGCACCCCTGCCAGATCGCAACTGCCGGTTACGTCTCACCGTATCAAACATGTGGCCGACGAAACATGGTCGCCTATGTTCACCTCGTCTAGGCAGGCCTGCTGCCCACGCAAAAGTGATGTGAGCAGGGACCCACGCAAAGCGTCCCACGCTTTTCTGACTCTTTTGCATGTGTCTATCCCACGCTAGAATACGCGGCTGGACGTCTGCAGACCGCCAGAGCGGGAAGCCACGCATGCCCGCCGTCCAGCAGTAGTAGGTAGTGCTGATGCAGAGGCGCCAGAGGGCTTGATAATACGTGCGAGGATGGACCGGAAGGCGGCATGCCATGGCAGGCTCCATGTGGGCCCTCAAACACGTGGCATGAGGGAGCTTGTTGCCGCCACGGTTCGCACGTCTCAGACGGAGGTGTGGGAGGCTGGACGATGACGGGGCTCTCGAACTGGAATCTTTCCTCGCCGGGCAGGGAGATGCCCTGAAGATGCCTCTGCCTTGACCACGCCAGCGATGAAACAAGTCCAGGCTGGTAACGTGGCGCCCATGTGGTCGGCTTCTCCCCCGACATCCTCAAACTCGCCTTTCCGATATGCTCATGCTCTTCTGCTCGCGAACTGACGGGCCGTCTGTTCGACACCGTGCTCTCTTCACAAGCATGAAAGGAAGGGCCTGGAAATACTCCGCGCGGCTCTGAGGTCACGGCATACCGAAGAGACTTCACAGCGGTAGGCCCGTTGTACTGTGCAATCTATCTGCGGGTTCTGCGCCAACCCATCCTCGGACATCTCTCGCAACCTGTGACCTGTCACAAAGGCACGGACACATATTCCACCGACTTCTCTCAATGTGAAGCTCCCAAGCAAGGTGCACGTGGGTGGCTAGGCATACGAATATTATTGACATGTACACAGTGATATTTGTAGACCCGTGTACGAAGGTGCATGCGCATGCGAAACGGCTGCTGTCTCCAAGTAACAAGGATCAAGTTGACAACATTATCATTATTATGCTCGCAACTTCTGCATCGATGCATCACCGCACGAGAGGCTTGCAGCAAACCACATGGCAAATGCGAGATACCGTGGTACAAGACCCGATATCTCCGCGTACTCTCCTATGTGTGCACATGTCTGGTGCATGTCATCGTTACGCCGACCTTGTTGTTGACGCCTCGTCAGCCTCGTATCCTCCCTCTCCCTTATCCGCGACGTCCTCTCAAGCCCTGGAACCGGCCCTGGAACAGGTTTCGCTGGTCACCTTGACGGTGATACGACGACTGCGTTAGGACTTCCTACTCATCAAGATCATCACGATTGCCTTCCTCAGCTATCGCGTGTCAAAACCTCGTCATGAAACTTTCGGCATCAGAAGCTTCAATAATGCTGTCGATCATACCGCTGCCCCGGAGACCCTCCCTTGGCAACACCAACCAGAGACCCATTCCTACGTGCGCAGGTGTTACATCTGGCACAACCGCAAAAGTCGTGTTCACCACTCACCCTTTCAGACATACCAAGTACTGTACTGTACAGGACTGATTGATGCGGCGATAGGCCAAGTCCTGTCACCGGAGCCGCTTCCGACGATCGACCAACCAACCAGGCCAAGCCCTACTACTAAACCCTCTTCCGTTCGACCTCCGACCCTGGGAAATCTGCAATCTTCAAGAAGGAGCAGGCATGCCTACTGTATTGACGCTCGTCTGCGTCTGCAGTAGCGGTGACAGGAGTGGCAAATGCGGGTTGCATATTACTGGTGACAACACTGGGAACAACAGTCCTCAGCTGCCACCCCCTAGAAGCCAATGGTCCCCTAGAAACCCCGCCGATATCCATCTCAGCGCTAGCTACGCCAACGTCTT
>Ga0265797_10004316_pt1 | contig 21851 bp, 14 predicted proteins | sample P2T30metagenome_FD_192433 | JGI IMG/M metagenome (GOLD analysis project Ga0265797, IMG submission 192433) | Plant litter microbial communities from East Loma Ridge, Irvine, California - P2 T30 | ecosystem: Environmental > Terrestrial > Plant litter > Unclassified | place: USA: California... | reverse complement strand
CACCCGGTGTCACTTTTCACCCGTCTTTTGGCGATGATAAACACAACCAAACTTTTCAAACTAGAGTCTTTGATCTCTTCGGAGAACTGAAACCTACCTTGCACGTCAGTCTGATATTGAAGACTACTTCTCGCATGCGATGCGCTGTTCTTCACTCGAGCCTTTGACTGACTGAACGCAGTGCAGCAGATCCCTCACACCGGCACTTTGCTCGCGCTTGATCGCACCTCTTCACTGAGTGATGCCAATGGTTAGTACCCAACAACTTTCTCTTCACACCCTCCCCACTCGACATGTTATGATGAACATATTGACTATAAATACGCTATACAATGGAATTACCGGCCGAGACCTTTACTCAGGTCGCTGGCGATATTAGGCTAACCTGATTATACATGCCAACTTCACCTTGCATTGACATCAAATGACTTGCTCGAAACACAAGCTAACAGCTCAAAAAGATTTTAGACTGCCTCAATCGCCCCATGACCGCTGCGACCATGTCGCTTCGTCAAATTTCCGCTCTCGTCGTACTCAACATACTTCGACCGCACATACCTTTGTTACTTTCCTTTCACCGAATCCAAACAACCGGAGCCATTATCACCTATGGCTACCGTAGCACCTCAAGCAATCGATCTGATGACCAAATTCGTCAATGCTACATGTCGAGGAGATCATCAAAGTCCTGGATGCTGCGCGCCTTAAAATGAAGGCAGCGCGCTGAAACGACCAGATGAACACCGAGACACTCACGTCTGGCTTTGAGAATCATGCCCACTGGCATAAGAGATGGACATTAGACAGATCAATGAACATCTCTATCAAACAGGTTCGTTCTCACTTCCTGTCACACACTCATCCTCACTTGATGAAACGGCACTGGGCTCCGAATCAAAATTCATGAGCAGAGACGCCATTTTGCGACAGGCCTAGAAAACCTCGTCCACTGATCCTTCCACGGATTGCCTCATCGATTACACAGTTACAAATGTCCTGAGCATTTCGCTAACTCGTTTCGTAGCCGTCAAGCCTGCTTGCTTGTCTTTGACCTTTGACCCACCCTGCCCGGGACTGTCGGTGCTCACTCGAAATGGTATGTCTACAATCTCTTCACTCTTCTTCACCACCTTACCCTGATGAATAATTGATGACGAGTCTGATTGGGTATTGCCCATGCAGACAAACTATATTTATTTACCATTCATGCCAAAACTGACATTGGTTCTTACCAATGGTTTGGTCTTAAACTTGTTCAATGATCTTTCTACTTCAAGACCATCAACTGACAAGTATTCAAGTTGCAGATACTTCACCGAGCATCACCAGTCCGAAACACTCCCAACCATGCAACGGGTACGTACCTTCTTGCTCTCGAGCAGCTTCCTGATGATCCAACCAAACACCAATGACAAGCATATGTCCAAGCCTTCTTGACCGTTGGCGACGACGAAAAGTGATTCTTACTGATTCGCTGTCACGCCTAATTCGCATCATGCTACTCTGCTTTGAGCATTGGCTAACACGATTGCAGTCTTGTCCCTCCCATTTTGAACCTGCTGCACATCGCTATTGCATTCTCACATAATGGTAAGCCCCACAAGCCTCCTTTTCACACCCCATCCACCACACCTGCGCATCACAAGATGTTATAAAACAACTCACGACGGTCGACATAGCTCTGCTTTGATGAGAATGGCTCCAGACAGGGCCTAGACTCTGATATTCACTCCCCTCTGCGCACTTTCTGATCATGCAATAACAAGCACCAGAGAGAACCATCGCTGACGAGTATTCTTAGTTCTCACCATCACATGCATCTCGTGACACTCGCTACTGGAAGAGCTGAAAAGCCATGTAGTCGTTAGACATCAACCACTTTCAATCAAACCACTCTTGCATTCACAATAATTTGTTCCACTGCCAATCTCATCCTTGCCATGTTATCCAAGTGAATTCACAAAAGTTTTCGCCAGAGAAGAAAGGATTGCGCCCAAAGCGCCGTCGCTGCAGAAGTCCATCCGTAGAAGTAGCTCCATGATCCATGAAGGCAATGCTTATCCCATCCATCCATCCAATACCCAAGACAGTCCCACGTCGCTCCCAATCCACCAGCCTCGTTCTCACGTTCCCAGACAAATCCCCAAGAACGCATCCCTATCAATCCCGCCCTCCCCTCGCACGTCAAACTCCTCAATCATAGCCACCAGCTCCTCATCCTGCAACCCCTCGCCCAACTCCCTCGCCACGCGCCTCAAATCCTCCAGCTCAATCCTCCCCTTGCCCTCGGCATCAAACAGCTCAAAAGCCCTCAGAATCTCCTCCTGCGGATCCCTCGCACTGATCCTCCCCGCCGCAAGATTCACAAACGCAAGGTGCGGCAGCAACAACCGTCCCGGCCCCAAAAATGACGCTCCACCTTCTCCTCCTACCGTTGCCTTCCCACCGTTGTTGTTCCCGTGCACCTGCGACGCCGGAATCCCATGCATCTGCAACTCGGCCAGGATCTCGCTCTTGGGCAGGTCGAAGCCGAGCGCTTTCAGCGCCACTTTCAGCTCGTGGTAGTCGATGTGCCGGTCCTTGTCCAGGTCAAACAGGCTGAAGGCTTCGTCTATTTCTTCGCGCTGCTCTTCGCTTAGCGTTTCGAGGAGTTGGGCGGCCGAGGCTTCGCGGCGGTCGCGCTCCAGGCGGTCGAGGCGTTGGGCTTCTAGGCGCGTGGCTTCACGTTGTTGGTGGGTTTGTGGTTGGGGTTGTTGTTGTTGGGTTTGGGGGAGGTTGGATTGGGGTTGTTGTTGGTGATGGGTGAAGGGGGGTGGGTTGTTTAGGTTTCCGGCACCGCCGCCATAGGCTGTGTTGTTGCTTGTGTAGGGTTGGGTTGGGCGCGTGGGGAGGTTGTTGTTGTAGTTGCGCGAGGGAAAGGGTGGGTGGTTTCCTGATGTGGCCATGTTGGCGGATAGTTGTGATGTCTCGAAGTGATCGCGAGCGGGTGTAGAGGGTTGCGCCAAAGGATGCTTGAGGCTCGCGACGCTGTGGTGTGTGGTGTGGTAGGTACGTAAGCTATGTTATGCGCGTTGCTTTTTTGCTTTCGTGAAAGGTCGCGTTGGAACTTGGGAAGAGACGCGATTTGCCCTGAGCTGCTTCGAATGCACCTTGGCGGCCGCGGCCCTTGGGCGCTTCTTCTTGAACTTCACTTCTGGACTAACATCGAGTCACTGAACCGTACAACTTCAATGTTACCAGATGCATGTCATACCGGCAGAGTCTAAGCTGCTGCCAGCGAGATCACAGCAGCACCTACATACATGGACACGGTAGAGAGCAGGTTTCGCGCTGAATGGATGCATGTGCCCTACTTCAACATGCAGTTCTCTCCTTCGCCCCATTTCCATCTGACAATCCGATCACGGTCTCTACAATCCATGATAGTCTTCATGCCTGGAATCAAACTGCACATCATGGGATGGCTGCATGTGTTCATCTCGTTTGCGACAGCTCTCCAGCATTCGGTCGGTCAGCAACAGAGAAAGCCTAATGTCCAAGCAAGCACTGAGCGCGACCCAAGATGCAATGCTGGGTTTTTACCTTACTTCAAGTGCTGGTCTGCTGATGGTCTCAATCCATTCAATGAATGCCTTCTTATTCAGCATCGAGCCAGCTGGCTGGGCCGATTCTCTCAATGGCCATGCGCCTGATCACGCGACGAACCAATCGACAATGGTGGATCATAAACTTGCTTTCTGGAGCCTATCGATACTGGTGTATTTGATGGCCGCCCTTTCAATAAACTTTTGCTTGGAGACTGCGATAATTACTTTATGAGCAGGCTCTGGCCGCAAAGTTCTCTGTCTGCACATCCCAGAACCCTACCAACAGTCAAACTAATCAACAGCCTCACCCGTTCGCACCCATACGGTAATATTTCACCGACGCTTCTTGTTCGATTCCTCCATCCATCGATCTGCTGTCAATCATGGCACACTATCTCACCGATGCCGTGGACACTCTCTGCGATGCCATCCAAACAATTACCGATGTCATGGACTCCTACACCGATGCCATAGAATCCCTCACCGATGACATGAGGAAACCGTCTAAGCCTCACCGCAGGCGCGCAGAAGCGGATCCAACTTACGTGGGGGAAGGCGTATGGTCCTCTGTGCAGACTGACATTCGCCGTTCTCTCATTGGACCACTCGACGGGGACAGACTACCACCAGAATCGCCCGATCATGCCCCAGGAGATCAGCCCCTCAAGAGCAGCTATCGTACTATAACGCTCCGCGACTGGACCGACGAGGCCCTCCAGATCTACCGACCTTACAGAGTGCTGAACGCAGATCGCAGATACGCAAAGTGCGATTACAAGGAGCGGCAGACGCTTTCGTTCCTCGACCTTCCTGGCGAGATCCGCAACCAGATCTATGATCTAAGTCTCGTCTTTGGAAGCATCGAAGTCGAGACCCGCTCAATCTCACGTCTCCATACATGGTACTGCGCCGGGAAAGCCTCCTTTGTTGAACCTGGCCTTCTTCCTCCCCACTACACACACTGGCGAGATTGCGTGAAACCTTCCTTGGGCCTGATGCGAGTGAACAAGCAAATCAACGCCGAGGCGTCCAGTGTCTTCTATGGCCACAACGAATTCCGCTTCACGGCCCCGGATGGCCGCGACACCCTCGAGGCCTTCTGCAAAACCATCGGCGAGGCCAACACGAAGCGCATCGCCAAATCACCCACCACGTCACCTTCGACAACAACGTCGATAGCTGCTCGTGCGTAACCAATCTCCGCCTGGGCAATTTCTATCGGCTCTCCCGCGCACTCTGGCAGAAACTCCCCGTCTGGTTATGTAAGAGCAACACTTGCACGAGCAAGCTCCCTCCGTCGCGCTGGGACGACCTGCCCGCCTGGCTGAAGTGGAAGGGCATGCACATGCAAGGCAAAATCAGCAGCCCGAACTTCGACTTCGCCCTCGCCCTCGCAGGCAACAACGGCAGACTGCGCGAATACAAGCTCGTCCTCCCCCACGACTTCCGCGTCAAGCGCGAGCACCTCGTGCGCTACCTGCGCTGCGTCTTCGACCACATCTTTATGGAACCAATTGGCGCGAGTGCGGGCGTAGCCAGCGGTAGCGGTACGGCCGGAAACATCAAGATCACCCTCGTGCTCCTTGATCCCCATTTCCGCACCCTGGACCGCTTGGTTGCTTTGAGGAGTCGGGTTTTGCAAGAGGAGTATTTGCTGCGGCGCGAGTGCGTAAGGATCGCGCTGCTGAGGGGTTGGGAGGTTGTCATGGCTAATGATGTTGATCCGGAGACGGGCTACTTTGAGTGTGGTGAGGAGCCGCCGCTATACCGTGAGGAGGAGTTTGTGAGTAGGGTTGATTATGAGGCGTTCAGGGTGCCGCATGGGCGGTGGGGATGAGTGACTAAGGGTTCTTTGTTTTTTTTTTGGGTGGTTATGGGTGATGCGTGGTTTGATGTTGATGGCGTGGATGGTTGGCTTTAGTTCCGATGCCGGTTTATTCTTTGATTGACAGATTTTGATTTACTGGTGTTTTCGTCGGCGTCGAAGGATTGGGATTTGGGATCCGGTTTGATGTTTTACTTGATTGGAGCTGTGCTATATGTAATGTGGTCGATGAATTTATGTAGAGTAGAATTACAATTCGAAAGCTAGGTACGCGTCCCACTCACATATCGTCAAACGTATCCGTTGTTCAAGCGACACAGCCACTGGATAGATGTATAGATAGGCTTAGTCTCGGGAGACGAAGCAATCGGGACGAAGCACAGCCAATGCTGCTTAGTCGGCGGCTTAGTAAAAGGTGTTGTAACTTGACTCGATTTAAAGTTTGTTACATCACCCCGAATCGGGAGAATACGCAAAACCACAAGACTAGCAACGACACTGCCACTGCTGAATGATTCAGGAGAGAACGATAAGATGTCAGCCAAGCATATGGAGAAGATGGATATTCTTGGGAGACACGGCCAAGGATACGCGTTACACAGTCAGCCCCCCACCATCTCAGCAAGAACGCTCAACCAAGCCGCCGTTATAGCTCTTGCTGTGCTCTTTGCTGAGACGTGATCTGCGGGTGAACTGATCGGAAATCCGTCACTCACTGATAGGTAGAGGTAGTGATAGTCAACGCCGCCGTGCCACGCCACGCCATTTCGCCGTAGCACAGTTGGACTGCCACCACACTATAAGAGTCGCCGACTTTTCCCTGTGACCCGTCCAAACCGACTATACACATCAAAGTTATACACACGAACAGATCCGGTATACCTTTTGCCCATCTTACCGACTCATCAGCTCGGACCAACAACGACTCGATAGCACAATCGTATACAGCCTCGCGCCTTTACCCAATCGACTCCCGCGATACCGCAGACACGGATACACACACAACCATGGCGCACTCTCACGGTAGGTCGCCTTAGATCCATACCTATCCCCCATCCCAACTATCCCTCCCTCCCTCCCGCCATCCATTCATACCCTCATATATCCCCAATGGCTTCATCCTTCACTCCGCGGGCCTGGCGCGCCGTCGCCGCGCATCATCGCTCGGCCATGCGCCTCCATAAGCCCTCACCTTCGGGCCCGCTGCTCAAACACCCATGCAGCAGCGCCGTATCCAGCAGCCTGGAACCCCAACAACAACCCTGTCGTTCCTTTAGCGAGTCCTCCAGGCGCTCCCACAGCCGTACGCCATCAGTCATCACTACACCCATTATTGCACGCATCGCAGTGTCTTCTGCTTAGACCATCACGCCCAGCTGACTCTTTCATCCTTCCTCTAGACGACGAGTTCACCTCCTCCCTGCAGGCCAACAAGATCTGGGCCGAGGACATCTCCACCAAAGACCCCGAATTCTTCAAGAACAGCGCCAAGGGCCAGTCGCCCGACATCCTGTGGATCGGCTGTTGCGACTCGCGCGTCCCCGAGACCACGGTCCTGGGCAAGAAGCCCGGCGAGGTCTTTGTCCTGCGCAACATCGCCAACGTGATCAACCCGACCGACATCGCCCTGCTGTCCGCCGTCGAGTTCAGCGTCAAGCACCTCAAGATCAAGCACATCGTCCTGTGCGGCCACACCTCCTGCGGAGGCGTCAAGGCCACTCTGGCCAACAACAAGCTCGATATCCTCGACGTCTGGCTGCAGCCCATGCGCCAGATCCGCGAGAAGCACGCCGCGACGCTGAACGAGCTCAGCGCCGAGGACAAGGAGGACGCGCTCGCCAAGCTCAACGTCCAGCAGGGCGTGGATAACCTCAGGCGCATTCCGACTGTCGTCGACGCCATCCGGGACCGCGGCTTGAAGGTCCACGGCCTGCTGTACAGGCTGTCCAACGGCCACTTGGAACAGATCGATACTGCCGAGGACGAGCAGGCTAGCGAGTGCAGGCAGTGCACTTTCGAGCTCAAGTAGAGGGCTAACTTGTACGTTCGCTTTGAACGAGAACGGCTGTTTGTTGGTTAAGAGCGTGGGCGCAGTTTGTGGTTGGTGCAGCGGATTTGAGCGGGCGGGTTGGAGTTGACGAGATCACGATTGGATTGGGACTGGGCATGGACTACGCTGGAGATATCAAACTGCGAGGACGGATCGTAGTGTCCAGCGTTACTACTACTACTACTGCTATACAACAAGAAGGCTTGGACTTCTTTCAAGTCATGTGTCTGATGTACAGCGGACGAGACGTTTCTCCTTCTAGTTTGGTTACTTTGGAGATTCTTGCCATCGAGGGTCCAATCAGATGTCTCAGAGATGCATATATTCACTAACGCTCTGTTAGTAATCTACCAATCTCTTCCGAGATGCGGGTACATGGTTCCACGCGGTTTTGGTGTCACCTTGCGGCCCGGGACTGGAATGCAATGGGCCATGCAAGGCAGCGAAGCAGCGAAGCAGCAAGCGACTCGGCGGTCACTACCAGGTATCTAGGCACTCACGCTCTGTTGGCAACCGCATGTCCGGCTATCCTCGCAAGCCCACAACTACATAGTATGAGACCATAATCGAAAATGCGGACCCTCGCATTGTACAGCGTGCTCTTTGGCTGTATCACGGCTGCTCTGATCTTCTCGACACTCGGCGGACCGACCTTCTTGAAAGAACAGTACAACCGAACCCGCCCTTCTAAATCGGATGACAAATCCAAAGGCCCACCAATCTCACACAGCCAATCGCACGCCTGGTATTCACAGCGCGAATGGATCTACGAGTACCCTCTAGACGCTCGGAACTACGGCCTGGACGAGGCGCAATGTCTGTCAGCCTTCCCGGAGCTGTACAAAGAAATCGATCGCGCCGTTTCTTGGTGGAAGGATAGAGGCGGCATCACCGCAAAGGAGCTCGACGTTGGCTGGCGTGAAGATGGTATTGTGAGGGCAATGATTTACGACAATCAGCTGTACGTGATTGACGCGCACAATGTTCTCGATCACAATCATCGGCCGAGAGCTCTGGCTACGTTGCATGCTATACATCGTGCTGTCACTGCACATGCTGGCCCACTTCCGAATATCGAGTTCACGGTGACAGATCACGACGCTCCGTTGTTAGACCAGAATGATCTCAATCACACCACATGGGGCTATTCGAGGCTGGAGCAGCAAGAAAATATTTGGCTATGCCCGGACTTTGGCTTTTTTGGCTGGCCAAACGTTGGGTTGCGCAGCTACGTTGAGCTTCATAGCACAATCGTTGCAGAGGAGGAAGATTTTCTCGACAAGATCCCCCAAATCGTCTGGCGTGGCGCTATAGAAGGCTTAGGCTCCCAAGACGCTCGATCTGGTCTCATGTCCGCCAGTGCCAATCAGCCTTGGTCTGACGTCCAAACTCTCGACTGGAGCAACAAGACCAACATCGCGACCCGGCTCCTCGGAATGGAAGACCACTGCGCCTATCAGTTTCTCGCCCAAATTGAAGGCAACACCTACTCCGGAAGATTCAAATACTTACTCAACTGCCACTCAGTAGTATTGTCCCACCCACTGAACTGGATCGAGCATTTCCATCACCTCTTACAGCCCTCAGGAGAAGCCCAAAACTACGTGCAAACCAAACGCGACTTCTCGGACCTTCCCAGGAAAATGGCATCCCTCCTCAAGACTACCAACATCCGCTCATCCACGCAGAAAATCGCGGACAACGCGCGCGCCACTTTCCGCGAACGCTACCTCACCCCAGCGGCTGAAGCTTGTTACTGGCGCGCACTCTTCCGCGGATGGGCGGCAGTGCAGGCTTTTGAAGTGCAGGGCTGGAAGGACAAGTTGGTGGATGATCCGATGACGGGGCGGAAGAAGATCAAACGGACTATGCGAGGCGTGCCGTTCGAGTTTTACATGCTGATGGAGGAGGTCGAGTGGGAGCTTCCTGCGAAGGCGAGGAAGATGTGCATTGTTGACAATTAAAGGACTTGCTGATGAGTTGTTTACCACCTGTAACTCGCCTTCACCAGCAAAGCCTTTTTTCTGGTTCTCAACAATTGTTGCAACGGGGGCCCCCGAAGTGCACTAATTGTCTCTGGTTTACATTGGCTGGCTTCACTTGTCGAATGCATCAAATGTATCGACTACAAGAGCTTCACAACACACAGAGCCCCAGATCAGTGAAGCTGGTCGAGGATCTCACTGGTTCGGGGCCTCCTTTGCCAGACAATGCCCTTGTACCATGGGAAACATGAAAGGATGCGCGACGAAACGTCTTTGTTCGACAGTGAATATAATGCATCACTGTCAAGCAAGTGATCGTGTCCGACACCTGAGGAGCTACCAGAGCTACACCACATGATCGGTGACTGTCCTCTTGCTGTACATCTTTCTTTCCTTTCCTCCAGATCCATCACCCACCACCCAGTTGCATACGCGTTCTCAAAGACAAACGCATCATGCCCAGCCACAAGCGCTCGTTTGAAGAGTTCGCCGAACCTCTCCCACCTTTTAAATGGGGCAGGCCGTACCTTCACTACATAAGGCCGACGGGACTCCACGCCTTCAGGCTGAACAGGCCGACGTGGTCATGATACCCTGTGACGACCACGCGAGAAAAACAGCTTGGGGTGAGCGAAATATCATTCAAGATTGTCTCCGCCATGGCGTCGATCCTGAAGGTGAGATCAACCAGCTCACGAACGACATCCACCCGATCTTTCATACGATATGTCGCTGCAAGTTTACACTACTCCGCTTTTGTCCGTGTACTCATGCACGCATGGGCTTCAAAATGAAGACTGAGCCGGTGCCCGTCCCGGAAATAGCAAGCCCGGCTCCCTCTGACAACTATGTCGTACGCGCAATATTGCAGCTTGCAACTCGGATGTTGACCGACGACTCTGCCTTGCCCTTCCTGTTCGGGCTAATGGAGCATGGCAAAAACGGGCTGGATTTCCACGCCCATCCACGCAGGCACTTGAGCGCCGAGAAAAAGGAAGCAACGCTCCAGCGGTTGCGACAACACGCCCCTATGATTTTCATCCATTTTCGCGAATTCTCTCAGCTAGACGCGAGTGCATTTAAAAAGGGTTCGAACGGCTACACGACCAGGCGGCCGAGAAAGGGCGTGCCATTCCATTGCGATATAGTCATGGACACGGAGAAAATCATTGGATACAACTTCAGTGCTTCAAGGTCTAGTTGTGATGTGCTCACTACGGGTGAACTGAAACGCAGTATCATCTGCAGCGCCAGTACACTGTGCCACGAGGTCGTGCACGCCTTTTGCTATCTGGAAATCCAGGCTTCTGCTGAGCCCAGGTTCAACGGCGAACGGTTCGCCGAAGTCGGCCATGCCTTCGAAAACTTCCTATTAGGCGGCAAGCCTCTTGCAGATCGCAATGGCTTGTATCTACTAGAGTGGCCACAGGTGCACAGGCTGAGCGATTACAAAAATATGCCGTGGGGTCAGCCCATCTACGCGTACACCGTGGACTTCAGAATGTATCCACCATGGGTGGAAGAAACAGCATATTGGTACTTCCTCACCGACAATTTCTGGGACGAAAAGGGAGCGGAATCCAGCAGCCGCCGCCGCAAGCCCTTCAAGAAAATGTGGTTACGCCCCTATCACGAAGTTCCTACGACCGTGGATGAGTATGATTGGTTCTCGTCTCCTTACGGAGACGTCCCATTGCGTGAGAATCAGGCCAAGCGGAGACGGCTCGCTGACACCTGGGGAGAGAACTGGCGATGGGAAGACAATCGAAAGGTGACGTCTAGCACGACTGAGAAAAGCTCCCGGATGTCTCGAAACCGTCGTAAGAAGAAGATGAAAACGCGTAAAGAGGAGTTCCACGCGAGGGAATTGCTGCGCCTGAATCAGGCCTGGGTGGACTTGCTCAGTCCCTTCCCTGTGAACGCTTTTTGAAAGCCTCGAGACTGAGACACTGATAAACGAAGACACGCGTAGAATAGCACTGTTGGTCGAATCCTTTTGTCCAAGTAAGCATCGTTAGAAGTTACGGATACATGTACCAGTTCGAATGAACTCAAAGTGCCCGAACGAACCTTACCTGTGATGTGCAACAGATTTTCCAAACTTCCAATCTTCACGACCTCTTGTCCCTCGCAGATATACTGAAGTTGAAAACATTGAGCTCAAACCACCCCATCTCCTGTTTTCCTATCGTAAAGGTCGATATAGCATAATATTTGGTAAGGATCTTATTGAAGCAAGTACTCAGGAAGCCATCAGGCTGTATTTCTTGTCAAATCTATTCGTTGAAAAACCTCGGGAAATGGTAGGCGACTACAACTCACCTAGGGGTTTCACTCAAGATCGGCCGTAAATTGATATCTCGTTGTGATGATGCTGTTGTTTTGAGGTGATCTATCGGGAGGCAAATATACCGAAACACAAGCTCGACATGCTGGGGGTAGACTGTCCCCTTTGATTTGTATCCCGAGAAGTGTTTTGTGTTGCACAGCCACGATAGGGCTAAGGGACTTGTAAGTCCTTTCTCTGCTACGGCACCGCCATCATCTATCGACATGCCTTTGAAATATCGTCAATGATCCAAGCCATACACCTTCAGCTTGGGGAGATTCCAGGCTCACGATGTCGTCGCCCGAGAACATGGCTTCTCTGCCATACCATGAGCCAGGGATCGTCACGATTCTCATCATCTCATCGTTTTTACTCTTGCTAAACGCGGTCAACCATGTCCTCGACAGGATGGTGTATTGCGGTCTCGTTGGGCAGCTGTTCATTGGCATCGGATGGGGCATGCCCGGAGCAAATTGGCTGTCAGCAGAGCTTCAAGACTCGATTGTTCAATTGGGATACATCGGGCTGATACTCATTGTATACGAAGGTGAGTTCGAGAAACCACAAGAGAAAGATACTCTTACCAACACAACTTCAGGTGGAATTTCAAGCAACCTTCAATCCCTCAAAGCAAATCTTTTCCTATCATCGGCAGTAGCTCTCACTGGCATCGCAGTGCCCATCGGCCTGTCCTACGTCCTTCTCGGCCTCTTACCACTGTCTCCTGTACAGGCTTTCGCCGCTGGGGCTGCGCTATGTTCGACGTCGCTGGGAACCACTTTCACCGTTCTTGCTACGAGCGGTCTTACAGAGAGTCGACTGGGGGTTGTGCTAACAAGTGCGGCCATGATGGACGACGTGGTAGGCCTGGTTATGGTCCAGATCATCCCAACCCTCGGTGCTGGTTCGTCCTTCACCGAAATAACGGTCATTCGGCCTGTGTTCGTGTCTGTTGCTTTTGCAGTCTTGGTCCCTCTTATCTGCCTCTTCATCGCCAAGCCAGTCTTGCAGCGTGCATGCGACTATCTTGATCGACCTGAGAATGCAAGGCATAAAGCCATCTTTTGGACTTCGAAAGCTGCTCTCATTTTTCAAACAGGGCTTCTACTAGCTATGGTTACTGGTGCCACATATGCCGGTACCTCGAACTTGTTTGCCGCGTACTTGGCTGGTGCAGCGGTAACGTGGTTAGGTGACAGTGTTGCCATCGCGGATGGCGAGCGACCATCAACAGCTGGTTCTACAACATCACAAGCTTCGAACCAATCTCCAAGAACATCGCACAGCGCACGATCTGTTGTTAGCAACACGGCTGCCAGCACGCACGAATTCGACAATGCCTGCTCCGGTAAGGCGGTATACGAAAAGTACTACTCACCAGCCGTCGAATCCCTTCTGCGACCTCTCTTCTTTGCCTCCATCGGCTTCGCGATTCCTATCACGAGGATGTTCAGCGGGCGCGTGATCTGGCGCGGAATCGTCTACACGATCCTGATGGTCTTCGCAAAGATAGTCTGCGGCCTATGGCTCGTCCGCTTCGCTCCCATGCCGCGAGCCAAGGCGGTTTCGAAACTGCTGCAATCGATCAGCTGCAGTAGCGAGACTCCTCATGCGACAAGCGAGAGGTCTTCAAAGACAGACTCGACTTCCGCCCCGCACGATCGGCGTCCGCAGACAGACGGAGTAATGCGACGGCAAAGCAACGATGCTCCGACCGTCGACGAACCCAACCGAGCACCTGCAGTAACACCAAGCAACGAGGCACCCACCACAAGCGCAGCAAACACCTCGCGCAAACGAGCACCCGCTCTCCCTCGTCCCAAATCCCTCTACCCAGCCGCGATCCTAGGCAGCGCAATGGTCTCACGCGGTGAAATCGGTTTTCTGATCAGTTCCGTCGCTGAAGCCAACGGAGTTTTCGGCGAGGAAGGCGGTTCAGAGGAGTTCCTGGTCGTCACTTGGGCGATCCTGCTCTGTACCCTGATCGGGCCGATTAGCGTGGGACTTCTTGTCAAGAGATGCAAGCGGTTGCAGCAGGCGGAGAGGAGGAAGGCTAACGGGTCGGAAGATCCGCTGGGTGTTTGGGGCGTGTTGCCTTCTGGTGTTAGATCGTAGACGGACCTATGGAGTACATGTGGATATCAGTCAGTCGGTTTGCTGATTTTGTGTAACGAGACCATATTATCCTCTTTTCAATCGAAGTCTTCTCCCATCTCCGGCGTGCACAACGGATTCCCTTTGCTGTGACTGCGCATGATGGCAGGAAAGGATGATAAATGCCAACTGAGAACGAATAGTCGGAGTGTGATTGAAAGTTGATGATGACCTTTCTATCCCTCATATCATATAATAGTACACATGCTCAAACAATGCCCAACGCTAAAGTAAACAGGACCCAAAAAGGCAAGCTCGGCAATGGCCAAAGCCGCCTTCAACCAAGCCATGCAAGAACCTTGCCCCAGAAGGTCGTCGGCTTCGCTTCCGGCACGTACATGTCATCGAGCTCCTTGCGACCAGAAAGAAGATCTGCCTCGGTGGAAGCCACAAAGGGGCAACGCGTCCATGCCTTGTGTCCGACGTACAAGACGACGAACAAGATCAAACTGATGTATGCGGTGAAGAAGCTGCTAGTGTCCCATGGCACGAACGATTCGAAACCCTGGGTTAGGATGATGAGGATGTTGAAGACCACGCCGTACCATGTGAACCATGGTTGCAGGGGCGCAACGTAAGGAAGGGTGCTGCGGACAATTCCCTGTGCCTCGCAGGCGCGCATGAAAGCGATGTGCGCAACACCGATACAGGTCCAGGAAATAAAACCTGCTACTCCGGAAATGTTCACGAACCAGTTGAAGACCTCGCCTCCGCTAGATGACTCATTCAAGAATCCAAGTAGACCAAAGGCGGCGGTGAAAGTAACCGCATTGTACGGGACACCCCAGCGATTGACCTTTGTCAGGAACTTTGGTGCGGATCCTTCGTTCGCGAGACCGACCAGGATTCGAGAGCCAGAGTAGACGTTCGAGTTTGCAGCGCTGAGAACGACGGTGAAAAGAACACCGTTGATGATGTCTGGCAACACGGACACACCCGCAAGGTTCGCAGCAACGACGAGAGGAGAGCTGTTGGCGTCTGTGGTGTCGTTGAGAAGGTTCTCGTCGTCCGAAGGAATCAGGATACCAATCATGAGGATCGTAAGGACGAAGAAGAGCAAGATACGCCAGAAGGTCTGCTTGATGGCCTTGGGCACGTTCTTACGCGGGTTGGCGGTCTCACCGGCTGCAATACCGACCAGCTCGGTTCCTTGGTACGAGAACCCTGCCTGGATCAGAACGGCCCAGAAGCCGACGAACTTCGCAAGGGGCAAGTTGTTGGCGAGAATGCTGCTCGCGTCGGTCAAGTGTGGGTTGAAAGCTCCCGGGTTGTTCCAGTACTTGAATCCCAAGTAGCCCTTTTCGCCTGCACCGGCATTGATGCAGATGCCGAAGATGATAAAGCCAATGACGGTAACAACCTTGATGCTAGCGAACCAAAATTCGACTTCGCCGTAGATTGATACTGGTGCGAAGTTCATGGCCGTGATGACCACGAAGAAAATGCCGATGAAGATGCCGATCTCGATTTCTGGTACCCAGTACTGGATGATCAGCCCAGAAGCCGTAAGCTCGAGTGCGTATGTGATTGCCCAAGAGAACCAGTATATCCAACCCATCGAAAATCCAAGACTCTTATCCACAAAGCGGCTGGCGTAGGCGGTAAAGGCTCCGGATACGGGGATGAAGGTGGCCATCTCGCCCATGGCGACCATGACTGAGTAGACGAGCGTTCCGACAAAGGCATATGCGATGAGTGCGCCGGCAGGACCAGCTGTTGCAAGAGCACCTCCAGAACCAATGAACTGTGAGTTTGGGTCAGCATCACGTTTAGTCTGCAGGATTGCGCCATGTGGGCGTATGTTGCTGAGGCGGCACACATACAAGACCTGTGCCAATGGTTCCACCGATTGCGATCATCTGCAAATGGCGCGACTGCAGACGACGCTGCAGCTGCTCGGTGGTTCCCTTCTCGACATCATTGTTTTGACTTCCAGACATCGAGCTGCCGTCGACGAATGGAGCGCCGTGGTTGTTTCCGACTTGGGCGGAGGGCTTCTTTTCGAAGTCGGCCATGGTCACAAAAGTCGCGTGCGCAGTCCAAAGATTTTAGTAAAGCCGCAATTCAGACGTTGGAAAGAGAAACAAGGTTTGCAGAAACTCGTGGAGCGTGCTGAGGATCCGACGTAATATCACGTAAAAATTGTCGAGAGTGGCGTAGGAAACTCCACTCACCTACCAGGAAGTCGTGAGCAAGGACGGAGCGCGACCTCGAGACCATATAAGAAGACAGACACTCGGCTAATACTGGTGACATTTCGCTGGCGCGCCAATTGTGGTTGGGTGAGGAAAAACTGTGCACGACCCTGCAGCTTGAAGAGTCGAGACGGCGGCCAACGCCGGCCAGCGGTGGCGCCAAGATAAGGTGTGCCGTTCAAAGCCGTTCCAACGGTAGCAGAGTCGCAGTGCAGCAGCATTTTGCGGATGCGTAAAAGCAAACACCGCTGTGAAGGATGAGTAACCCCTCCTGATCTCCATAAAAGCGCGCATTTCTGTTCGCCGAACTGAGGTCAGACAGCGCTTCCCCTCACTCGAAGTCCAGAGGGTCAGGTGCGAAGTCTGCCACCGGGAGCACGATTAGTTTGAAGTATGACCATTCGAACCAGTCCTCGTCCTAGATGGAGTGATAAGGGCAAGGGGCGAGAGTGCACAGCGGGTCTGTAGGATCAAGCGAGGCGAATTGTAATACAGCTAGGACTGTGTTCTGCCACGAGGTCGCACGACGTACGCGTGAGCTCGCGAGCGGTTACATCGTTTCATGCGAATGCGGAGGGTAGTTTCGATGCCGAGAAAAGCAAAAATGAGTAATACAGCTCGGTAGATGCATGTAATTGTCGGCCTTGACATGTCGCATCAGGGCAAAACATCCTAGCTAGCGGCGACGACGGGGCAGATGGTTGTAGCGGCCGTGCAGCAGAACCAGAAAGTTGCGTGGTGGCAAATTTGCGGATGCCGCGGGACGAGTCTCGCTCGGAGTGGGTAAGGTATATATGATTGTCAGATGTTACAGTACAGTAGAGTGTATGTATACGTCGAGGAGGTGAAGTGAGGTTGAAGTGATAAGAAGAAGATTGGCATTGGCATTCCGGCATGGAAGCTTGACTGGCTCGGTTGCAAGGAGCTGGACTCGACGTGATGGCTCTAAGGCAGAGGTAATCTTCCCGTCCGTCTTCCGTCATCAACTGTCGAAAGTCTTGGAGGCGCTGCTTCCATAATCATCACCACCACTGCCCAACCGACGCCACGCGCCAGCCTTATGGAAGCCTCGATGACAATTCTCCTGTTCGGTTGACTGACATCCTCTCCATACCATCCTCCACAAAATGTATCAATCCTTCACCGGACAGTCGCGCCGCCCTCGCCAGGTCAACCTCTCTGGCCGACCATCAAATCCGTTCGCTGCAGCCAACCCAAACGCCGGTCCTCAGTCTACAATCGCCTCCGCACAGCACGAAAGGCTCCAAAGGCAACTGCAAAGGGAGAGGATACAGGCTTCTAGTCGAATACAGCGAGTATGGCGTGGGCACCGTGCCCGGAAGAGAGCGTTTAAATCATGGCGGGAGATATGGGACGCGGCCGAGGAGGAGCCCCGTTCACATGGCGTCTACGCATCCGCTGAAGAATCACTATCACAACTGAACCGGTTGCTCCTATTCTATTCACCCAAGAAAGAACCGTCGGACGTGAAAAGACTTGGCTGGTATGGAATGAAACAAATGTCGACGTCGGAGAAAGTGCCCTGTGATGACGGACAATGGCCTGTCGCATACGCAAAGCTGCGACAAGCGTGCCTGGTTGCGCTGAAAACAAAGGGGGGCGCAGAAGAGGCAGACCTCAGCAGCACCATCCTCAATGTGCTCGCGTTTGCCGCAAACCCTTTGAAACGGGCGGCGGAGATGGACGAATCGCATGCCGTGGCTTATTACGAGACTCTGACATCTCTGAGCGGTGTGTCAGAAGACGCGTTGCAAAACGCCCTTATCGCGCCGCTTGGAACTGAAGGTGGGTATGCGGGAGTAGCTGTTTTGCTGGGACATCCACTCAGTCCGCAAATGCTTTCGTTGTTGAAATCAGCGGTGCACCGCCCATCTCTGGTAGAAGCTCTGTCCCAAGCACATGATCTACAATGGAGCACTCGGAGTCGTCTATGGTTGCTTGGCAACCTCAACTTTCTGTGTGGGCGAACTCGTGTTGGTATAACGACAACAATCGCAGGGCTGTTAGGATCTCTAGCGGACGAAGTCGACTTTGAAAGCGCGCCCCTCGACGTTGAAAATGTTGCATTCGATCGTGAAATCCTCTCGAAGGCTACTCGCGACCTACCACTCAACACGTACCTCTACGAGCAAACAAGTTCACTAGTAAATCAGGAGAGCGTTCGCAACCTACTCGTCCGCAACAGTCGTTCAGATGAGCTTCATCACGAAGACACAAGGAACGCACAACTTTTCGCGAACTACGCCCTCACACTACTTCGTTGCTTTCCACGTAAGGCTGACGATATCCGCATGTGGCTGTATCTTGGACCGACGAACTCACACGACATTCCCGCGACACGATTCTTCTGGAATGCCACAAAGGCAACGTCGGTCTTCTCTACCGTTAGCAAGAACTCCCGCGATGTAGTAGCGCTACTTCGATCCTCGAATGCGGCGTCACAAAAGGAGGAGTGGACTGTCATCCTCGTCTTCCTTGAGCTCTACACATTTCTCCTCAAGATTATGGATGACGAAGAGTTTATGGGTAAGGCAGTCGGCGGATCTCAAAGCGCAATTCCAGTTGAGGATGTTGCCACATTGGTGACATTCTTAAAGAACCTGGGATTCACATTATACTTCAATGCTGCCGAGCTGAACGCATATGCGACACCATCTCGGGAAACAGGTAGCCTGAGTCTACATTTCGGCGGCCGTGCGACCTCGGAGCCTGCCGACGACTTGGAACCCAAGCCGCTCACCTTGGCAGGCATGCCAGGTATGACCTCCGACTATCTCAAAGGCATTGCGACTGGTCTTCTACGATCAATCTACGAGCGGGACAGCCGGCGTCATTTCCTGCCAACAGATCATTGGCTGATGACGTCTCGATTTGACATGACGGCTTTCATACCTGGTGTCGTGGCTGAGGAAGAAAACCGCCACCGCCTCGCTGAACAAGAGGAGGAAGACGTGGGAGCTGAAGACTCGGACGACGACATGTTCAACACTTCCCCTCGTGGTCCCACCGGCTATCACCGTAATCAGGAAGTCCGCGCTCGTGCGCAGCGCAAGGCCATCCGTCGTCGTCATCTGGAGTCTGTCGCGCCGAGGCTGGAAATCTTGCAGAACATGCCTTTCTTCATTCCTTTCCACACACGCGTAGAGATTTTCCGCCAATTCGTGCATCTCGACCAGCACAAGAGACGCAATGGTCTAGTCGATCCGGACACGTGGAGGGCAAACATGATGTTCTCTCCGCAAGAACCCGGCCGGAACATGCTCGCTCAACATCATGCGCAGATCAAGCGTAAGAGTGAGTTCGAGGATGCATACCAGGCTTTCTATGATCTCGGTACAGACCTCAAAGAGCCCATACAGATCACCTTCCTTGACGAATTTGGCCTTCAGGAAGCCGGAATCGACGGTGGTGGCGTGACGAAAGAATTCCTGACATCCATAATCAACCAAGCGTTCGACCCTGCTAATGGGGGTCTCGAGAAGTACTTCATCGAGAACGAGAAGCATCTTCTCTTTCCCAACCCTACAGCTTTGGACGACGCCCGTGTGATGTTGCAAGACATGTCGTTGAAAGATTCTGAGATCAGAGTCCTCGTGCGAGAAATGTTGCGCAAGTATGAGTTCCTTGGACGTATCATCGGAAAATGCTTGTACGAAGAAATCTTGGTGGACGTCTCGTTCGCGGGCTTCTTCCTCAAAAAATGGGCACTGACCGGCGGCCACGGATCGGCACCTGGCGAAACCGGATACAGAGCAAACATCAACGACCTCCGCGACTTCGACGAAGCGCTCTATAAAGGCCTCCTGGACGTGAAGTCCGCCCCTGACGCCAGCGCCTACGGCTTGACGTTCACCATCGACGATTTGGTTGGCCCTTCAGACAAGAAGAGAGTCATCGAACGCGAGCTTATTCCCCACGGCTCCGACACACCCGTCACCAACGAGAACCGACTTATCTACCTCAACCGCATGAGCTGGTACCGCTTACAAGGCCAAAGCGCGCCCCAGACTAACGCCTTCCTCAAGGGCCTTTCATCCATCGTGCAGCCCAGCTGGCTCTCCATGTTCAATCAAGCCGAGCTGCAAACGCTCATCGGCGGCGCCCAAGTCGGCATTGACGTCAACGACCTGCGCCGCAACACGCAGTACGGCGGCGTGTACGTCATCGGCGACGACGGCCTTGAGCACCCCAGCATCCGCCATTTCTGGAAGGTCATGGAGTCGCTCCCGGATGCCGACCGAAGGAAAGTACTGAAATTTGTCACCAGCACGCCTCGTGGCCCGCTGCTGGGTTTCGCCAATTTGAACCCGCGATTCTCTATCAGAGATAGCAGTAGTGATGAGGGTCGCATCCCAACTGCTAGCACATGCGTCAACCTCTTGAAACTGCCCATGTACAAGAGTGAGAAGGTGTTACGGGAGAAGCTGCTTTATGCGGTTAATAGTGGTGCTGGGTTTGACTTGAGTTAGAAGGGGAAAGGAATGAGTGATTTTCCTTTTTTCTTCTTTCGACATGACATGAATGAATGATTGCATTGAAAGATAGAAGCAAATTTTAGTTGAGCGAGGCGTTTTTATTTGAACTCCCTTCCCGTGACTCGTACAGAGCATTGCGGAGGGATCAGGTGGATGTGGTATACGGCATATGATATATAGATGGGCTAAAGAGTTATTTAACGTTCTTCATTCTTATTGCGTTGGTCCTTATACTCGCGAACGCTCGCTCTCTCATTGATCATGCATTCTGCCAATAGCGCTGCGACCGTCATCGCTCTGTGCGAGTCCCGAACAGCAGGACATCGAGAGACTTCATCGGCAGATAAGAGGATTAGTGACTTTATCACGACATGACACGAAATCTCGCCATCAGCAGGGATTTGTACCTATCGACCGCGGCTACCGCTGAGGCCGGCAGAGGTGTCGTCGACGTGTTTGAGAATCGGGACCATCCCGGTCACCTTCGCCATCGGAATCGTTTCTGTTGTCCGGGAATATATCGCGATTTCGGAGAAAGCCCATCACTCGTGGGGTCATGGGAGTATCTTGGGACCATACCAAAGAGTAGTATGTCGTCTTTTCTTTACCAACCCTATAGACGTTGGAGATGTTTACGAATCAGCTAGGGTGCTACTAAATAGATTAGCCGATGTAACAACCACTCTTCAGGACGAGCATATCCAACTGCCGAACAGTCGTAGTTGAGTTTGACTTTCAAGCTGTCTGCTGTGCACAAAACTGTAAATCTGATTGGTGGCTACAGTATTCCATCTCGCCATACATATTTTCCTGGCCCTTGTATGCTTCGTATCTGTGAAGAGGTCCCCCCGGCTCATCGCCCCTAGTGCGATATTTTGCCCGCAAGCACGAATCTCACGATGAACGGTAGATGGCAGGAAAGGGTGACTGGCCGCGGTGGGACATAGGTGGAGTCGTTGGGTCCGGGGGGGTTAGTGAAGATGATAAGAATCATAAGATACAAGACCAGTAATTTCGACGCCGTAATGGCTGTTTGTCGTACAGAAAGACGAATTTACATCACGCTTTTTTGAGTTTCACCAAGAACGCCACGTTTTCGGAATATAACGTACTTGGCAAGCGAGCCGGTCAGGCAAGCGAGCCGGTCAAGATTTTGCATATTCTACCTTCAACTATCAATTATACAAGCAATATTGAAGATATAGAAACGAAACAAATCGCATTATAAAC
>Ga0265797_10004315_pt1 | contig 21852 bp, 19 predicted proteins | sample P2T30metagenome_FD_192433 | JGI IMG/M metagenome (GOLD analysis project Ga0265797, IMG submission 192433) | Plant litter microbial communities from East Loma Ridge, Irvine, California - P2 T30 | ecosystem: Environmental > Terrestrial > Plant litter > Unclassified | place: USA: California... | reverse complement strand
CATGCAGCATGCGCCACATGCACAGCAGACTAGGCCCGACATGTGAATATGCGACGCGAACCACGGGCCGAGGAGCTTAGGCCTACCACGCGTGGTGCAGCTTTTCTCTACGAAAGCAACCTGCCCACGGCAAAAACGCAGGTACCGTGTCTGATTTCTATAGCAGACTGAAGCTAGCGTTGCTTGGCTATGCTGGTGGTGCAATGAGTTGAGTTTAATAATATGGCTGATATCCGATCTTCGTAGGGGTAGGTATCTTCCGTTTCCTCTTTGTGGATTCTCTCCACAGGTTTGCTTCTATATCTTCGTCGTTTACACTCGCTGGCGAGGGTTCTGAAGTTCGGTATACGCTCCTTGACTGCCGTTCGTTTCGTTATATCTTTTAATACTCGTCTTATCGTTCTTGTGCTACTTGGGCGTCATTTCCTACAGATATCTTTGCAGATCACAGGCACCCCTTCCACTCTTTACTTGACAGGCTTTACGCACGCGATATGCAACTCTCTAGCCTTCGTGGCACTTTGGTGGTTTTCTTAATCGCATACCTTAACACCGATGTTGCTGCGATCTCGAGAGATGATCTCGAGACACACCGGCTGCTGCGAGCGGCTACGAAACGGTCAGACCTCTACAGGAGAGGCGTGAGGATCACCAAGAGATTTGAGACCGAATTGTCTTACGTTGAGAGTATGCTGGAGTCGTCACGTCCTTCCACAATATCGCTAATAGTGCGCTAGATGAGAACGTCTGGAATGACGAGTCTACATTTGCTTCACAGGTCAAAGTCAGCTCGCAGAAACCTCTGCTCAATTTGGAAGAGCATGAACACCATCTGCAAGATGTACAGTGTGACGACGACACGATGAAACTGCACTTTGTAGATACTTCCTCAGCACGAGATGCCCGATCGGCTTGTCATGGTGCTCATGGAGGCCTAATTATTACGTCACATAAGAGCTGTAACAAGGAAGGTGAACGATCGGTATATCAGTAAGCTTCTGACAAGTATCTCAAAGACTTTCTCTGATGATCCCAGGGTACATGATGTGTCATTCGCTAAGGATGGAGAAGCCCTTGAGCTATCCGTCTCGAAGACGACATGGCAAGCAGCATTTGACTACGTGGACATCTCATTTGGTCACACTACGGAGAACCACGTATACCGGCGCCATTCCGACTTTACGAGGCTCCGCCGCAAGCGACAGAATAGGATCGACATACCTGCAGACACTCCCGACGATGTCAACACTGTTGCCTTTGACCTGGGATCAGAGCTTCTCAACAAGACCTTCGGCCTTGAATCCTTCTTGTCAGCGATTTCTCCCGGCAACCCAGTGCCCGAATCATCGGTACCAATTGAGATTGGATGTAAGAGGTGTACGACAAGTGGACAGCTCTCTCTTACACAGGGCGCCTTCAAGATTGACGCTTCACAAATTGATCTGATTCCGGACACCTTCGAAGGAGGAGATGATGGGAAGGAAATCACGAGTGTGATTACTGGTGGCTTCGTCGAGCTTGTGGCTACTGGTGTTGGTGCACGACTTGAGTTGTTTGCCAGACCAGTCAGCTCTGGTGAATTCGAGATCACCTTGTTCCAGGTTCCAATTGCTGGTTTCGTGATTCCTGGCGTTGGCAAGGCTGGAGCTATCTTTGAGCCAAGGATTGCGTTCGACTTTGAGCTGAGCGGTACACTCGAAGTCAACTACGGGCTTGAGGTCACGGTATGTATAGTCTTCTGGATAATCGTGGCCATTTGATACTGACGTTATCAGGTTCCTGATGGTTCCAGCCTCCGAGTGGAACTTACGGATCTTGCCAGTAGCAGTCTCACTGGTTTCCAGGAGTCCAGACTCACTCCGTTGCCTGTCGAAGTCAATGTGACTGATGCAGAGATTCTACTCGGTCTCGCCTTCGTACCTTCGATACCGATTGGGTTCGAATTCCTGGATCAGCTGAAGGCTGAAATAACACCTTCTTTGCAGTTACCCCGTCTGGACGCGAAGCTATCGAGCAAGATTGCAGAGAACTGCGGTAATGGCAGTAACAACACTCATTCAGATGCGCCATTTGCGAACCACACGGCAGGACTATCCCCCGAACTCATCAAATTAGGCCCTCTGGCCTTGGTCGAAGCAAACGTCTCTCTTTCGATCGATATCGCTCTAGACGTTTCCTTGCCACCCCTTCCACCACCTTTCAATGCAGTTGGAATTGAAGAGAATATTTTCACGGCAGTCTTCCCTTTGTTATCGTCCTGCGCATCGCCCGACGATGCTTTCAACAACGCTACAGGCGTCGTAATCCCTCCCTCAATGGCTAGCCACAACGCCACGGCACCGATGCTGAACGCTACCATGGGAATGGCGCGTGCTGATAACACAGCCGCACTTGTCAGTGAAGAGGCGGCGGCTCCGACACTTGACCCGAGCATCTCTTTTATATTCGCTAGTGATGTGGTGTCTTCGACTTCGGAGTTGGTTGCTACTTCGACGCCGATCAGCACTATCTTGTCAGCAACCTCTCTCACAAGTACTACACCGACGCTGATAAGTAGCACGAGGTCTAAAACCTATCTTGCAAAGACTACTTCGACACGGGCAAGTTATACTGCTTACACAATTTCTTCACTGAGCACTACTTCTACAATAGTGAGCGAGACAGTTTCCACGCCTTGCACTTCTTCTCTGTTATACCCTACTTCGACGATTGCGATCGAGAAAACCTCTACTACTTGTACTACTTCTCTAAAACCCACTTCGACACTGATCGAATACACTGTCTCTGCGACATCATCACCATGTACTACTACATCGACAGCGGCCTATGGCTACACCACATCGTCAACGTCCCCTCTGGAGACTACGACAACGCCATGCGACACTACTCGGACGAGTCTTACCACAAGAACAACTTACATCACTGTGCCTGAGTCTATAGCGACTTCGACCCCTTGTTCGCTTACATCAACCCTTACGACGAATAGCTCGACATTTTCGGAATCGCAATATGCCACTGTGCTCCCGGTTTATTCCACAGAAACATCGGTTGAGTCCGCATCGCCGACTTCATCTCCATGCCCATCTTCATCGTTCATTCCTGCTTATAACACCTCAAGTTCGGCAACTCCAGTTTCGTCATCTGCAGTATCGGTTACACCAATTGCATCCACACCCATCATACCTGAGAACCTGCCTCCACCAGCACCGGTAGTTACCATGACGGTTGGGTTCTTAGTCCCAAGTAATGGCACCGCCGCACCCAGAAATCAGACAGGCCTCCCAGAGTTTACTGGAGCTGCGACAAGGGTGGTGTCTGTGTCCAAGACAGAGGTCATGATGGGGTGGTTGGTTGGCGTAGTCGGCTTTCTAGCCGTTGGAGCACTGTTCTAATCTCAGTTCTTTTCGACCTGTCAAATAGATACCCCTCTGCTTGACTTGCCCACCATCCTGCTCTGCTTTGATCTTTTGCCCGTTGTAAGCACAAGGATTTCTCTTGTAGTGCTATAGGATTCTGATTGACTTCTGAAGCTTCGCAATTGTAGCCAATATGTCTTTGCGCCGAGACACTACATCCGGTCTGTATATGTCCACAGAGATTGGAGCTGAGTATATGCCTGCCTCGTGTACGATTAGTTTTATCAATCATTTCCAGAGCAATATCTGCTTCCCTCGAAAATACTGGTCCACTCTACTTGCTCTCAAACCGCGATATCGTGATTCATCTCGCCTGATTGTTTGTTTCTCTTTTGTGGTGAAGACAAAATTCGCCTGCAAAAAGACATCCCGCAACCTACGCCGACTTCATTGGCATCTCTGTATCAAGCCTACGCCATCCAAAATATGGCAATGTGGCTTGCAATAAAGAGCTTGTTGTTTCTGTCTGTTCGGGCTTTCCCACTGTGAGGTGCTTCCACCAATCTGCGCTCTGGCTCATACGACCACCAGCCATCTGCGATACTGAGCCTCTCGCAAAAAGAAGTATACAGCATCACAGTCATGCCAGGATGCTGCGATTCCAAAAAGAAATGACTCAAGCGAGGCTCGAACTCGCGACCTTTCGCGTTGGACATTGTGAATGTGAGGCGAACGTGATAACCAACTACACCATCGAGCCGATGTTGGATGTTGAACGAGCAAATTAGAATGAATATGTTTCGTGGTAATAGAAGGCGGCGAGCAGGCTGGGAGCAGCACGGTGAGGCTCAGTGCGGGGCATCAGGGGTTCGAGCTCGTGTAACTCTGTCGTCCCTCACAAACGCGAAATGGCTGTTCCAATAAACGTTTCTGTACAAGCCGAGGTATTTTCCATCTTGATATTCTCGATGACGTGATGCGTCATCTGTGACCGGACGTAGCCATGGTAATATTGCGTTTGTATGGCCAGCATGTTGTGTAAGGCCCTTCCACAGGGCGTTGCTTACTCCACACTCAACCCAGTATAACATCTGACAAGGTGCTTCCAATCTTGCAAATCATCTTCGTTTCCAGGCTTCTCCTGAGGTGTACCCTAGTCTGCAATGTCGACGCTCAAAGAACAGCTGCCATGGACGTCGTCGCCGCTAATCATGAACGCGCCTATGGCGGGGTTCGCAGGTGGTAAACTCGCGTCGGCTGTAACGCTCGCGGGTGGCCTTGGTATGATCGGAGGTCTGTTCAACATGGAAGACGTCAAGAAAGAGCTGCGTACTGCCGCAGAAGCCTTCAAAGCCAAGCCTGACCTCTCGACATCGCGTACCCTTCCAGTTGGTCTCGGCTTCCTCCCTTTCGTGCTAAAGCTGCATGACATTCTCCCAGTAATCGAAGAATTCAAGCCTGCCGTGGTCTGGCTATTCGTTCCGAAATCATTAGACGACTTCGCGGAATGGGTGTCGGCGATACGCAAAGTCTCACCGGAGAGCAAGATCTGGATTCAACTCGGTAGTGTGACAGCAGCTCTTCACGTCGCGAAGATCGCGCAGCCGGACGTTCTGTGTCTCCAAGGTGCGGATGCTGGGGGTCATGGCTTTGAGAAGGGTGCAAGTATCGTTTCACTGTTACCAGAGGCGTCGGATGCACTTGCCGCGGGAGGCTTCTCACGTGTGCCCATCATAGCATCAGGCGGTATCGCTGACGGGCGCGGCGTTGCTGCCGCACTCACACTGGGTGCTGAGGGCGTAGTGATGGGGACGCGTTTTCTGGCTTCGGAAGAGGTGAACGTACATCCCGTGTACCAAGCTGCAGTCCTGGAAGCACAAGATGGCGGTCAAGTGACGACGCGTTCGAAGCTGTTCGATCAGCTGCGCGGCCCCAACATATGGCCAGAGCTGTATGATGGACGCGGCTTGGTAGCCCAGAGTCATCGGGATTTTGCGAGTGGCATGAGCCTAGAAGAGATACAAAAGTTGCACAACGAGGCTGTTACAGGCGAAGACAAAGGATACAAGACGGGCTTGCAAGGGCGCGCGGCGATTTGGGCTGGCACTGGTGTGGGTTTGGTCAAGGAAGTGCAAAGTGCGGGAGAGATTGTGCGGAAGGTGCGACAAGAAGCGAGAGATATTTTGGCCAGGGTGGCAAAGCTGTAGTAGGAAGGAGTGGTGGTGTGTGCGGAAAACTACTCCATCACGGCATATATTCATTCTAATTTGCTTATTCAGCATACAACATCGGCTGGATGGTGTAGTTAGTTATCACGTTCGCCTCACATTCAGAGTGACCAACGCGACGGGACATAGTAACCGTCCTGCATTCTAGCCTTAACGACTACTGAAAACTCATACCCAGAATCCACGGCCTTCTCTTCTCCAAATCCAAGATCATCTGCCCGAACAGCCCATTCGCCCAGCTGAACCACTGCCGACTCCACACTGCTTTATCCCTCGCATGCACGCTCTCATGCATGAGACCCAAGCCATCCGTACTCTGCACTAGCCACATCAAATTCTGAACAATCTCCGTGTCGTCTTCACTAGTCAATATTGTCATGATAAGCGCCATAGGCCACGGTCTGCCAGGTAGTGTATGCGGACTCCCAACACCAGTGATTACAGGTCCGACAGCATAGTACGGATTATCCCTGCTCAGAATCTTGCGTCGCGTGTTCTGGTAGATGGGGTCGCGCAGCGTCGTATAACCAAGAAAAGGAGCTGAGAGAAGAGAGGGCACATTGGGATCATCCATGATATTGACAGAACCGTAGCCGTCGACTTCGTAGGCGTATATTTTGCCATAGGTGGGGTCCGAAACTATTCCGTACTTTTCTATGCCGCGATTGATGGCCGTACTCAAGGCTTGCATGCGTGCTGTTAGGCCGCTGGTGCGGGGCATGATTCGCGATGTTATTGTTGAAGAGGTGTTGAGGGCGGACGAAAACATCATGTTGGAAGGGATAAGGTACTGGTATGTACACGCATCGTCGCTGGGGCGGTGGAAAGAGCGTATGAGACCAATGTTTCCTCTGTGAGGACTGCCATTACAGTTGTTGATTGGAGTGCCGCCGTAAGGTGCGCAGTAGGTGTAAGGGGTATGTTGCCATTCGCCGTCTTCGGTGTAGCTGTCTATAGTCATGCTTTCTGCTGTTTCAAGCACGACTTCAACGGCTTTGGTCCAGTTACTGGAATTCTGGAAGAAATCATAATCCCTTGTTGCAGTCACATAATCGACAGAGAGCTGCAGGAACGAAGCCAGGGAATCTAGCTCCCATTGGCAGGAAAACACTTTGTAGTAGTCGAACAACGGTGTGATGCGGTCGCTATTCAGACTGCTTTTGTGTACGACGCCACTTTCATCAGGCGCTTGGAATGCATTGCAAAACGCATTCTCGAGGATGTAGCGTGCTTGCAGATTGATGGCGCCTCGAAAAAGACTGGCCAGGCTGTCTGGGCTGTCGTCTTTCTTCAAGACGGAGACGTATGCTTGAAGCTGGTTTGCCGAGTCGCGCAACCACATTGCTTCGATGTCGCCGGTAATGACAAAAGTCAGTTCTTCCGGTTTCATGCTCATGAGCGGACCTTCAAGCTCGTCTAGGTTACTCGTGGTGTTTGACCACCCTCGCCATTCAATCGTCGTATCTAGTGTACTGGGCCAGGAGTTTTCGAAGATCTGTGGTCGAATCAGCATGAATTGCAACACAGTGGCGGTGCTCGTACGCGAAAGAGATCAACATCTTTGATTACACCTCTCAACCTTTCAATCGTATCCTCAACCTGTCGCGAACGAAATGTCCGACACGGTACAATCGGTCTGGCGTAGCTTAAGTTCCATGTTCCTTCTGTGTAAGGCTCATGGTAATGGGCGGCGTAATTCTGATAGAGTGGACATTGAGCCAATGACAGGGATGGCAACAGAAGCGAAACGCAGGGAAGCAGGATCTTTGTGGTTGACAGCCACATGGCGTAGACGGCGGGCCGATAGTCGCCTGGCAACCTAGTAATACGGTACAAAATGGACAACAACTAAAAATATCGCCGACACGTTAAGGAGTAACTGATCGCGTGTGGTGCTCCTAGTGAAAGGTGTTCAAGCAGAGCCAAGCCGGCACGAGCCACAGGTGGTCGGCCGCGACGGCTAGCAGCGTGCTACTAATATGGACCGTGTACAAAAGGAGCAATCGCGATACGAAAGCGTCCCTCACGGAAAGAAAGACGATTAATTGCGGAGTATACCCACTACCGAGGCAGTCCAGAGTATTTCATTTGTATAGATTGCATGCCAAGAATTTCCTAGTCAAGACTACGGAAACTCTGCACCCCGCTCGCGAAGGCCGAGCCACACCATCTCATCAACCTTTCACGATAGCTCTTACTCTCTTCCTCTCCTCAGCATCCAATACCCAGGGTATACCTGACTCGCCTGACGTGTCATCCGCCACTTCCGCAAATTCGTCGTCCTCCATGTTTAGAATCAGAGTCATCTGAGTACTCTTTTGGAATGCATCGCGAAGTGAATACGCGCCACCGCTTGTAGCGGCTGTGATAATACCAGCAACGTCGCGCTCGAGCCTAACAGCACCCAGCTCGTTGACTCTACCGTAGTAGCTTTTGATGCGCTTTTCGAGCGAAGATGCGAGAGAGTTCAATCCCAATGCCAGGAGACGATCAAAATTTGCCGAGGTCAAGATACGCTTGATAGGACGGATCACGACTCCCCAACCGCGGTCAAAACGCGACTTTACCACATCGACATCGTCCTCTTCTTCATCCTCATTTTCGCCATCCTCGGGGTCGTACTTTATGTCTCGGAACGCTTCAGCCAGGATCGGTCGAATGCGAGGCTTGAGGACGTTTGAGAATAAGACAGTGATGCCATCGTTGAGCAGATCTCCGCTCTTGGATGCAAATGACTTTTCCATTGCTTTCAGTGTGTTCTCAACGAATATAGCGTCGTGTCCGAATGGAAAGAGGTCGTGCAAAGGTGATTTTGTATCCTCTTCGCCAGCTTGCGAGTGACGGCCGAGCTGCTGCGAGACTATTCGTTTGACGTAGTCGTTCGCAATGTCCAGGTTGTTGATGAGCACCAAGAAGGCAATAACTTTGTCTTCGGGAGGAAGACCGCCCTGAATAACGGGCTTGGGGTAACTTTCGTCACGCATTTTCCGTTGTATCATACCGATAAACTCTGCGCCCAGGATATGGCTTACCGCAGGCACGACACTAGAGACGACGGCACGTTGCGAGGTTGCCAGGGTTCTCTGAATTACCTGATTGACAATGTACATGACATCGTCGACTGCGGAGGTGATGAAAGGTGGGTTGGACCCAAGAGGTTTGGTTGGATTCAGCGTGAGATCTGCTGGCGCTTCGTCCAACTGAAAAGCCTTCTCCACCGACCTACGAAAGAAAAAGGTTGTCATGGCATTGACAGGCTCGATAAGATGGCTGTTCACTTTCTTGTGGAGATTACTGGTAGCTAAGAAATTGGGCATCACTAAACCGTAGTCGATGCGGTCTTCAGGCTCGGCGGGCTGCAAAAGTAAGTTGTTGAAAGCGAACATGTACATTTGCCACTTACTGCACACTTGTCAGAGAGGAAACGCGCATACAGCGCATAGCGTCCTAGCATTAGTGCGCCCTCTCCAAGCAAGCCATCAATCTCTTTCATGTCCACTCCCTCGTCTTCGCTGACTCGGCCAGCACCGTTGGCTGGCGAGCTGGAACGAGGTATTCCAGAAGCAGGTTTTTGGGAGGGAAGAAAGCTTTGGACAAGGAAGGAGAAGGCATAAGATTTGATGTCAGTCAGCTTGCGGTCTATGTGACGCTCTTCATGCCATGTGTCGAGCACGATGCCGCCTTGCACATCGGCCTCAATTTGTAGACGTTCAATAACCTTCTGCATCATGCCTGATCCGTAGTGACGCTCGACCAACGGCTCATGGCTATCAACAATCTGAGCGATATGCTCGAAGAGTTTTGTGATGGTGTTGCCGTAGAAGAAGGGCTCATTCCTCTGAGCTGGCGCAGCCGAATTGAAGTTTGTCCGCGCACGCGAAGCTACTCCCTGGCAAACATATCGACCGTATGCATCCAGGCCTACATCTGTCCGTCCGATCAAGGGGAACAGTTTGAAGAACCTCGTCACCTTGGAGCCGTCGCCCTCTTGCGCAGCCTTTTCGAACTCGCGCAAGAAGAGGCCACACAGCGACTCTGCTGCTGCATCTAGCGTCACGCGCGGCGGATCCGGCACTTCAGCAGTCGGCACGATCTCGTCTGCGAAACTGCCGTTTACGACGTCGTCGGGTATTTTGGCGGCGCGGTGGAGATAGCCAGCAGCCGTCTCCCAGTCTTGTGGAGCTCCCATGGAGCCATGGACGCCCAGCACACATGCCTTGAGTTCTGCCACCTGCTCCACCACCTCGAGTGTTGCCTTGACATTCGACTGTTCCTGGTCTAACCGCTTGACGGCGCTCGATATCCGGCTCGCAGTCGAGGCGGCGTCGGAGAGCATGCCATTGCTGATGGCGCGCGTGTTGACGGCCTGGGTGCCGAGGTGGGCGCGGAGCAGATCGAGGCGACCGAGTTCGCGCGAGAGATGCTTCTGCGAGGCGATGAGGGCGTTTAGGCGCTGGGTGATGCTGGCCTCGTGCTCGTGCAATTGGCCGAGGGCTTCATGGATCTGAGCCACGCTGGCGGCGGCGAAAATGTCTCGGTCGTCAATGTCCACTGCCATGTTCAATCATGCTGCAGTTAGGGTGCAGATGTCGAGGAACATCAAACGTCGCGTACTGGCTCGCGACTGTTGATCGTCTATTTCTGGCCCTGCAAGCTGTCAAGCGTTGGTGGGCGAGCGCCGATCTCTTGGCCGGTGACGTCTCAGGGCCTAGGACTCGCACGATCAATGCACCCGTTGCCCCTGCAGCGAGATTACATTACATGTTGACGGGCAAGGAACGACGCGGAACGGCCTCCACCGTCGCATGTTTCTGTTTACCTGCCCAAAGTCCCGTCGCAAGTTTGGTATATTAACGTTTGCTGCCTTTGTCTGCGGCACGGCTTTGGCCCCCAGCTGCTGTGTAAACACCACCAACCTGCGCACCAATCACCCTCGCATCTAGACCTCTCAGCTGTACGCACCACGATTACGCACCAACGGCCCGCATCTGCACCGAAAGACTGCGCCTTCCTCGTACTCCAACAAAAGAAACCCCTTCACCACCCGCGCCTTCCCCTCCGCTCTCTGCGACTTCCCTCTGCGACTGCGATTGCGCCTTGCTCGTACTCATCTCCGTGGTGCCCTGGACCCTGTCCAAACAGACTTCCCAAAGCGTTCTTGCCTCCGGTCATTCAGCGCTCCTCCACGTGCAGCCCAGCCTCGTGCACCTCACCCAAGACGTTCCAGTCGCAAACACTATTATTCATGCTTCCACGGTAAAAAAGCACTTTACAGTCAACTATACCATCAGGTCGAATCGCCGGTGCACTAGCACTTGGCAGCATCCACTGCGACCCACCTCAAGCCATGGACTCGACCGCACACCTCCTCTATGCCGCCCACCAGCTGGATGCCCGCGCTGGGGGCATGGGCGGCGATACAGGAACCCGCCCAGGCTCATACAAGATTATTGGTCTAGTCCTAGCCATCGCATCGGGAGTCTTCATCGGGACATCATTCGTTATAAAGAAACACGGTCTATTACAGGCGAACAAGAAGTACAATGAAGAGGCGGGAGAAGGCTATGGATACCTCAAGAACGCTTGGTGGTGGCTCGGTATGACACTCATGATTGTTGGAGAAATATGGTAAACACCACGAAGCGTCAGATCCGGACCTCCTACTAATACCTGGTAGTAATCTCGTCGCATACGCCTTCACCGACGCCATCCTCGTAACCCCCATGGGCGCCCTCTCCGTCGTCATATGCGCTATACTGTCCACTATATTCTTGAAGGAACGCTTGAGCTTTGTAGGAAAAGTAGGCTGTTTCAACTGCATCATCGGGTCCGTTGTAATTGCAGTAAACGCACCCGAGCAGTCGTCTGTTGCGCGCATTCAAGACATGAAGAAATGGGTCATTGCTCCAGGTTTTCTCAGCTATGCAGGTGTCATCATCATCGCATGTGTTGTTATTGCTCTCTGGCTCGGCCCCAAGTACGGAAAGAAGACTATGATGGTCTACATCACTATCTGCAGTCTGATCGGAGGACTGAGTGTTGTCGCAACCCAAGGTCTCGGTGCTGCCGTCGTAGCGCAGGCTTCTGGCACATACGGCGGACAGTTTAAGGAATGGTTCCTCTACGTGCTACTAGTCTTTGTTGTGGTCACGTTACTGACGGAGATCATCTACCTGAACGTAAGTCCATCTCTCTTTCTTGGCCATGTGGAGAATGCTAAGCTTTGCCCAGAAAGCCTTGAACTTGTTCAACGCTGCTTTAGTGACACCAACATACTACGTCTTCTTCACGTCTGCGACAATCGTCACTTCGGCTGTCTTGTTCCAAGGATTCAAAGGCACCCCACTCCAGATCGTCACTGTCATCATGGGCTTCCTACAAATCTGTTCCGGCGTCGTTCTGCTACAACTCTCCAAGTCGGCAAAGGACGTGCCGGACTCAGCTGTCTTCAAGGGCGATCTTGACCAAGTGCGAACCGTCGCAGAGATGGAGGAGCCCGAGTACGAGCCCCGAGCTGACACTCTTCGTGGTGGCGCAGCAATCCTCAGGTCACTGTCAAAGGCTAGGTCGCACAAGGAGCTCGCTGAGGCTAAGAAGATTCAAGAAGAGCACATGGAGCCGATTGGCGAAGGCGAACAGGTCGAATTTGACGGTCTCCGAAGACGGAAAACGGTCCTCGACCCCAGTCGTCCACCAACACGCAGCGCTACCGTCGTACGGACCATCCACCCGCCTCTCGGCATGTCCCAGTTTCCGACCGATGAATCAGACGACGATAACGATAGTTTCCACCCTGGTTTCTTCCAAAGATTACGCTCCCGGGGCAAGTCTACCAGTAGTCGTGGTAGCTCACATGCTCCAGGGACTTCGGGCATGGGCATGCAGACGTTGCCCTCCATCCCACAGGCCGATGGTGCTTCGGATCGCGAATCAGACGCCGGATCCTACAAGCAGACCATGATGACGCAAGATACATCCTACAAGCCGCTAGACAGCCACATACATTTCGCCTCGCTTCCTGATCCGCCCCGCCATGGCCATGATCGTCAAGACTCCAGCGATTCACTCGCTCCCCCAAGACCACCTCCCCATATGGCCAAACGACAATTCTCTTTCCAGAACGTCTTCTCCCGGAATCGTCCTGATTCAACAGGCGAATCGTCCAGTAGCAGACGACCGGCTAGTAGGCATAGTCGGAAGAGTAGCAAAGAAGGCAAAGCAGCGGCTACTGCCACTGAAGAAGAAAGACTGGGGCTTGTCAAGGGCGACTCAACAAATCTCCTTCCCATCGCCAGCCGTGGAAGTGATGAGTTGGTTGGACCACCAGGTTATTCAGATGACTGGGATATGCCCAGAAGTTCAAGTCCAGGATACTCACCTGAGCGGCCGCACGTCATGCCACCACCGATACGCAGGGTTGATACGGACATGTCAGAGCTAAGCCCGAGAGATCCCAAAGAATTCGAGAAAGGTTCTGGAAACGGGAACACTTTCTTATAGGGCGTAGGATGAGAACTTTCCCATCTTCTCTTCTGTTCTCAATTAGTAGGTGCTGTGGCATAACCAGTGTCTTGTTTAGCTTCTTGAATGTCGTTTTGCATAGTGGACGGTGTTGGTTTCGATGTTGGCGGATTCTTCTTGGGCGCTGGCTGTATATCGAGCGCTTGCGCGGCCGACTAGCGGTGGATTTCGGCCTGTGAATGTCGTAACGACCCGCATCGGACGTTAATGAATACTGTTACATACATGAGCAGATAATGCCCCATGGGCTTGTATACGTAGATAGCAGAAGGAAGACGACTGAGATACATGGTCGTAAGGTACATATGTAGATTTATATCATGATGATCACTACCACCACTTTTGGAAACCATGATTGCACGGAGTCCTACCGCCCTACTCTCTCGTCATATGTTTTGAGATTCGTCTTCCATACTACCTCAAAAACAGAGAGGAACTAGGATGTGTGTACAACGTGTTCTTTCACCTTAAATCTTGAATCCTCTTCTCATGGCTCGTCTATGCTTGATTCGGATCCTCGCTCTACGTTTTGAGGAATGCTGTTGCATGCATGTGTAGTACATGTCTCTCATAGTTTTCTAAACGCCACCAAGGTTTCCGCTTAGCTGAGCGAACAACAAATACAATGACACCAGAGCAATATCGCTAATGAACACGGTTTACTCCAAGAACCATTGAATGCATTGATAAATCCTCCAGAAGTAACGACCGAAACTACAACACACAATGACGACTTCCTAGAAAGTAATGACCGAAACGGGTATCCGACACGACCCCAGTAAAGATAAGACGCCAGCAGCTTGTGCGAAAAACTCAATAGATAAGGTCTATTGGAGTTTCCGAGCTCTCACTGTTGAGAGTAGAACAGCGACCATCCCGACGCCTATCGGTATCAAGCTCCACAAGAAGCGCCATCGCCCGGAGCAGGCATTTGCGTAGCGACCGACTGCAGATACATATCGTGCTGGAACGGGAAGATTGTTGATGAGGGGGCCATTGATAGTACTTTTGACCCATGTTTTGAATATCATGCCCTGTCCGAAGCGAGGAAAGAAGTAGTTGATAAACATGCGTGATCGCAAGGTTTCCTTGACTGTTATCGAGTTCATCATACGGCCTTGATTGACGGCGGCGACGGCTCGATTAAATTGAGCGGCCTGAACTTCTGTAAAGATCGAGACGATGTCGTCTTCCGTAAATGACTTTTCGGGTTCCTTGGCTTGTACTGCCGTAAGAAGAGTGTTCGTTAGCACGGCAGCCGTTTCGATAGCAGTGTTGGCACCTTGTGCGCTGAGAGGGTGTACCTGTTGCGACTAATATCAGTACGTTTCGTGTCAAGCTACTCTCAACTTGATTTACCTTGTGCGCAGCGTCGCCTGTCGTGATAATCCTCCGGTAGTGCCAACGGGTGAACGCATTATCTTCAACGCTTACAAGCGTCGTTTGCAATCGATTCGCATACAGGTCCTCAAACGTGACCTTGTCTGTAATACGATCCTGGAGATGCCGCTCTACCAGCGCCTGTTCATCTTCTTTTGTATACCTTGGGATGTCTTTTCCGAATGCCTTCGGCGTCTCGGTTATCAAAAACCAGTAGGTACGGTCTTCGGGAGCGGATATGACCAGATAGTTGCAGTCTTTGAAGAATGCATTGAGTCGCAAAGGCGACGCCGTAAGGCCAGAAGGCCTTTTGGAGATGCCAAAGATGCACATGGATTCGCATTGAAGGTCTGTAAAAGTGTCAACCGTGTACGTGCAGCAGCTCAGTGAATGCTAACCTCGAACTGGGTCAGATTTGAAAACATCTAACCCGTCCTCATCTGCAATCCTCCACATTTCTTGTCTGACAGCACTATGAACGCCATCTGCTCCGACAACAAAGTCACCTGTATACGTTGACCCATCCTTGGTGAAGACTTTGACGCCGCTCGCTTCGTGCTCAACTCTACAGACACGCTTATTCGTGAGAACGCGCTCCTTAGATTTGAGATTGTTGAACAGGATCTGGAGTGCGTCTTTACGATCGATGAATACTTGTGGGTACCCGATTCTAAACAGACTTGTTAGAACTTCCTTGAACAAGCAGATCGCTCTCTTAGACACTCACCTCTCCTCTAGCTTTTGGCAAACGGTCTTCTCCTCCGGATCTACCCACGATCTTCCACCAAAGAGAGTCATACACGCTTTGTAATGTGCATTTCCGACCGTCTTCTCAATTTCGTCGTAACAGCCAAGCTGGTCCAGGATGCGCAAACCAGTGGGAAGTAGTCCGACGCTTGCGCCGAGCTGAGGTCCAATGCTAGAATGCCCTTCCAAAAGGACAAAGTCAATGTCGAATCTTTCCAGCATGTTCGCAAGACTTAGGCCGGAAAAGCTCCCACCAACGATGACGACTTTGAGGCTCATTCTGCACGACCCTAGAAATCCTTAATTGTAGCTGTAGTGACCGAAGTACGAAGAAAGCAAAGCACAAGTGGACTTCTGAGATTAATGAACGTTTATAAACATTGTGATCGAAGACGTTGCGTTGGTGCTGCCAGAAGGAGCCATGACTTTCGGTTGCTCAGTGGACCAAATCGTCTCGATGTAGGAAAGAGTTCGGTCACTCGAAGCAGCGAGCAGTCGGGATATAAGGAGTATTTCGTCCGATGGACCGTGGTCACCGCGAAACAGCGGGGAGTTCGTCCGAAGACACGCGCTGTACAGACCCATAGGCATAGACACGTTCAAGTCCTAGTAGATCGGATACGGAGCTTATAGTCACATCCGGGGCCGGCGAATCAGATCATTGCAACGTAGAGGAGTGTCTGCTTCAAGCTGGCATGTCTTCATAGACTTGTACCTGTAGCAGAGATGTCGAGATCTCAGCGAGCTCAGTGACGAAACTTGTAGCATCAAACAGATATAGTCATCCCGATAGGATGCTGTCGCAGAACTTCTTGTGTTCGACCTAGTTTTGCGTCCCGCGCCGTACGTGATTGCCGCTTTCGCTTGGCTGGCCTGGGCAGATGCAATGATAAGAGTGACGGATTAGAAAGCCTTGGTGCATCTTGTCATCTCGAAGTTCGACAAGTTTTGTTATCGGATAGATGAGAGTCCGCGAAAGACGCACCAAGTCAAACAAGTGAAGCTGAAGAAATGGATAATTACGTGAAGAGAGAATGTGGCAAATAGAGAGCTGTGTGTGTGTGTTTGTTTATGAATACATCAAGATTTCGTCTTTACCTTCACTTTTTATCTTCGAGTTGCTGCTTCCGGTGGTTGGCACGTAGTCAAGACACCTACCCAGTATGTTGTCTTTAGTAAGTACTACGCATATATGCATTTGTCGTGCGCCTATATATGTATCTAGAAAGAAGTAGAAGACAACTACGTGTGGAAAAGGGAAGGGGTCCGTAAAGCGCACCAATATTTCCCTGCCGGTGGTTGCAAACGCAGGTATAGGTTTTGGGAGTAGTAGATTGAACCCGTCTTCTGTGTTCGCTTCAGGTTGGAAGCTCAACAATATTGATTCATGCCTGCGCTCAGCAGATGGGGAGGGTCGGTGGTACTGGGTGGCGTAGTGGTGGTCGACGACTCTTGCGCATATTCGGTCTCGTTGCATGAACATCGGCATCTCCGTGCCCATGCGTAAGCGTCTCTCCAGCGAAGCGGCGTTGACAAGTTTGTGAAGGTTGCAGTGGACAAAGCATACAGAGCTGGTGGTTGAGGACGCGATGTGCACGCGGCTAAGCAGGGTGCTTCATGCGCGGTCGCGACACCGCGTGACCCGCATCTGCAGTCCGCGCATCAATGGATCTTGGGATGCACCCGCGGACCGTTGACCTAGAAAACCTGGTACTTGGATCCAGACTAGACGACAAGCCTGGTCAATACCAGAAAAATACTGGAACACTTGCTTCTGATATCCTGCATCTTCCACCTTGCATAATGCGCTTGAAGGGTGCCGGGACACGAATACTTTGCATGCGCCTAGCCAGACACCCTCACGAAAATTAGTATATGCAAGATACAGCCCGCAGAGTGCATGGATTCCGTACGTGTTTTTTTTTTTTTTTAACTGTCACAGCCAAAAGAAAACAAGACACGGCACGCCAAAAACGTGTTCCACGCGACCGAGTACCGCCCACACCTCGACTACGACCACATGCAGCAATGTAATGCGAAAACAAAAAAAGGATCGTTAAGCTCTCCAGCGGGGGATTGAACAATTAAACCCCGGTCTCCCGCGAGTTACCGATGATGGTGACACGTGGAGATACTGACCACTATGTAACTGTGCCGTTTGCTATCATATCCGTTAAATCTTCCGTTCTAGGTAACGGATACCCCATATATCTGTAATATGTTGCAATGCTCTGTATCAGATGATATGCTCTACTTCTTCATTGTGACTTATATCAGCTCGAAAACCTCTTCAATCACAGGATCGCTCGCCAATTTCTCCCCCTTCATCCACTTGTCTTGGTAGAAGAAACATGGCGCCAGAACCGAATATATGCTTTTCCGTTCCTTCCGTAGGACAAACGGCACACGCCCACCATAAAGAATGACAACATCATCGCCGACCTTGACCTTCTCGGAGGTAAGTACGAAGTCGCCATGAGTGGTGCAGTAGAGCTTTCGATTCTCAGTCGATGGACGTCCCATGGTAAATCGGACGGACCTTGAGCGAAGTTCACGCTCGTCCATATGGGGCAGCAGAGATCTAAACTTCCCTCGTAGTCTGTCTTTGCGCTGCAATGCTGGAAAGCTAGTATGGCTTTTGGCGCGAGCTTGGCTTTCTATGTACAGTTTTTGCAGATCAGTACTCTCGCGCTTTGATACCATAAAAGGCTGTCGACCAGATTTAATAATCATATAATAACTCAAGTCGGCGGAGGTTCCGTCTTGGAGGGGTTGAGGCGCAAGGACATTCTCTATTCGTGCGATGCGTACGCCTTGGAGCGATAGAGAGAAGGGCAAATCAGTAGGCCGCACGATCGCCGGTCTTCCGCCAGATGCATTGTAGATCCCATATTTCGTGGAGAAGCTGTCTTGAAAACGTTGGTCTGATGCAAAGATGTTTGTTACCCACGAAGGGGCTTCCTGCAGCAGGGGATCATCGCGGGTCGTATCTACATCTATAAGGTAATCAAGTGAGCCAGCTATTTCCGATGGCGGACCAGTATCCAATGCCGATATCACGTCGAAGGTTGCTGTGTCTCGAGATATGGGATATATCCCATTGGTGGCATCCTTGTAAGATAAATCATGACTGACAGTCAATGATTCCTCTCTCGAGTTCTTCGATTCAGAAATATGAGCTACGGAGGCATGGTCCGCCGAATCATGTTGCAAGTGTGATCTCGTATTCTGATTTCGAACATCCCTCTGGAAAGAATGAGAACTACTGGTGTCACCGCCTCTACCATTCTTGTCATCGGGTGATAAGGAAACGTGAGGCCTCGAAAGCTGCCATCGTCTATAGTTCCCCATGACTAGCGTCAATGGTCTTGTATAGTCAGTATGAAGGAGGGACTCTCTTTTGAATATGTCCGAAGTATCTGACCCGAGCTGAAGGAGCGCAAATAGTCGGTCGCGAGGATCACTCGACTCGAACGCAACGGTCTTGGAAAGGTAGCCCTCGATGGAAAGTCCAGCAGGATCCGTGACACCCAGCGAGCGCCCTGAGAGCACTAACCAGGAATGGTTGAAAAAATCTATATTGTGAAGTTTTGTCTTGCGAACAGTTGTCCCGAGTAAGAGCGCAAAAGCCACCAGTTCATCCCACTGCACCTGAGACTGGCCGCTGAAAACAGTGACTCGCCGTGCGCTATTCCAATCTATCTGAGCCATTACAACTTCCTGGATGACCCAGATTCTGCGAAACCAGGGACGGAAGAAATAACGGTCTGCACAATCCATGATCGCTTTCAGCAATACAAATGGTGCCGGCATATCCTTGAATATTCTGTGGAGATACTCAGTGGCATCGCCATCAAGAGATTCGAGAGCAAAAAAGTCTGTAGTGAGCTGCAGCAGCTTTTCATTTTTCAATGCATTCTCATACCAGCGCATTGCCCCGAAATCCCAACAGCCAAAATGCGGTCGCTCACTCGCGGTATTGTCGTCCGAGGCCGGATATCTTTTCACCGAGGATAATTCAGGGACACTGGATGCAAACACTTTCTGGGCCTCGACCATAACATCGCTGTACACGTCCGCCTCTCCTAACCAGACCAGTACCTCGGATGCTGAACTGTAAACCAAGCCCATGGAGCTGACCTGGTGGGTTTTTTCGACAGCATTGTCTTGGGCTATACAAATAGCATCAATCCAAAGAACCCTATGTTTGTCAGGTTGTCGTAGTGCGCGAAGGAGTGCATCAAGGTTTCGTGTTATCTGATATAGTTGCGCCGTCCACGCTTCCTGTGAACTCTTTGCCGTTGCTTCTTTTGTTCTGGCGCATCGAAGGGTGAACCCAAGTGTATCTTTGATTTCGCCCCAGCAGTACGAGACCGCTTGGTAGGATATAGCTGGAGCATGTGTTTGCGATCCTCGCAACTCGAGATAACCAAGAAAGCCCGAGAGAGGCGCGTCGCCTTCGCCCGGATCAACAGCAACATAGCGAATCTCGTTGACTTCTGGATCAAGGGGCAGATAGGCGGATGTATCGTTTCTAACCCCTCGGAATGGAAGTGTAACATCGCTTGTTGTTGCACCGAGGGCTCGCTTCTTAGGTGGAGGGTCAGCTGCACGACCTTCCGAAGAGGACCTGCTGCGCTTCATGTTTCCAAACTTTGAATTGATAGTTTGCTGGTTCATGAAGATTTCAAAAATATTCGTGACTGCTATGTACTTGGACAATCCCCCTTTTCATAAAATTAATACAACATGAACGTAGTGGCTTGTCTCAGCCTCTTGTCTTGACACGAACTGATTGGTGGCTCAGCCCGTCTCGCATCCTTCTGTGGATCATGTATATATCAGCGATGTGCACCGATACATCCACTTCGCTCAAGCTAATCAAAGTGTTCGTATCGGACCGTTATATAGCTGCTTTAACACTGTTAAAACACTCAATAGTAAAGACGTAACTATTTATGTTCTATGCTGGATAATTAAGCACAATGTTGTTTCGTAATGCCGTCGCAGCAATGGATCGTTCATAGTAGCGCCCCCTCACTACTTAGCGAGAAACACTATACGCACAACACGAATAAATGCTTGCTTGAATTAAGTCTGGTTGAGAGGTTTCTCGGGAGTGCGGCCGTAAGCAAAAGAAAAACTCTCTAGCTTAAAGCAAATGTGTACCTACGCGAAAACAGGTTGGAAGCGACTAACTTTTCGTCACCCTGCCAACAAAAAAAAGATTGTTCAGCTCTCCAGCGGGGAATTGAACCCCGGTCTCCCGCGAGTTGCCTGTGATGGTGACAAGCGGAAATACTGACCACTATACTACTGAAGATTGACCAACCAGAAGGTTGAGTAGTTGATTGGTGGAACAATCGGAAATTGGATATATCATATTCTCATTCTGAGATGCAAACCCTGCCCTGCAAAGTGCCACCGAATTTTATGTTCTCGATGTCGGCTGGATGGTGAAAATTCGGTGAGTGGGTCATCGGGTGGGCAACGGGCAACGGACCTGACTCAGGGGTGCTTGCGGAGCCTCGAAAACGCCATAAGAAAATTGTTAGACTACGAACTTCAGAAAATCGACAACATTCGCCATATATCAACTCATTGGCAGTGGGGTGCATGACGAGCTTCATTCGATGTGAATATATTCCATTACCACAGTAAAGCTCCAATCTCGTCATATGGAAGGTGATGGCACGTGGTAGTTCAATGCTAACAGAATATCATAATTTCCATCTACATAGTTCTCATGTCGTCATTAGTCAACAACATATATCTAGAAAGACATGCTGCTGATTTAGATGCCACGCCTGTAGATAGTACCAGTACCAGTAAAGTTACCAGTCTGAGTAACAAAGTTCTCAGTGCTGCTAAAGTCCTTGACCTTTCCGAGGAGGATCTCCAACATGCGGTAAGCAACACCGGGAGTGTAACCAGGCAGCTCGTGACCGGCAAGACGGGCAGTGTAGAAGGTCATGCCACGCTCAGCAGTCCAGTATCCCTGGATACCGGCGCCAGCAAGCGCACCGCCGTTGTACTCTGGGTGGTATGGTACGTACAGAGGGGTAGCTGGGTACTCGGAGAGACCCTGAGCGCCGTTCCAGGTCATGTTCTGGATGGCAAACAGAGTGCCGTTGGTGCTGAGGAGCATGTCGAGGTCACCAGAGCCGATGATGGTGTTGTTAGTGTACTCGATAACGTGCTGGAGAACACCGTTGTTCGCAGGTCCAGGGGATTGGTCAGAACCCCTGTCGTCACCATCGCCAAAGACGTTGGTGTTTGTGCACTGGAGCCATTCGGTGCTGACGTTGGCGTGGAGCGCAAGCTTGACGTCGGTGCGGTTGAAGTAGATCTCAGCACCTGGAGGAGAGTAATCTCCGGTGTTGACTATGCCGAGCTGCGAGTACGGGTGAGGGCAAGTCTCGGTGATGTGGTAGATGTTGAAGCAAGGGTTGACCTCGAGAATGGCCGAGTAGAAGTTGTCAAACTGGTCGCAAGTGTAGTTCTCCGAGCTGTATGGGTCCGGAAGAACAGGGAAGGCACCCTCCGGTGGGGGGAACGTGAAGTACTTGTCCATGTAGTCGGTGTAGCCACACTCCTTGTGGTGCTGAGTGATCTGCTCC
>Ga0265797_10004314_pt1 | contig 21853 bp, 15 predicted proteins | sample P2T30metagenome_FD_192433 | JGI IMG/M metagenome (GOLD analysis project Ga0265797, IMG submission 192433) | Plant litter microbial communities from East Loma Ridge, Irvine, California - P2 T30 | ecosystem: Environmental > Terrestrial > Plant litter > Unclassified | place: USA: California... | reverse complement strand
AATCGATCTAATGCCAATCAATAAAGGCTTTTTAAGAGGAATGCTATAGGAAAGCTGTACGTTTTTCAGCCTTAAATAAGATCCGTCTTCCACATATCTGTCATAAGGATCCCCTGTCGGTTTGGTTGTAGTTGCTCTGGGAATATTCGTGTCTGTATTTTCGGGTGTACAGCGGTCCAGAACTGTAGTACGCTGGTTAGCATAACCAAGCAGATTTTCCAGAGTCAGGGTATTTTCGTTATAAATTGAATTACCGTATACAAACTGTAGAAAAGCGGATAGCTCAATACCCTTATAAGAAAAGGTGTTATTGAAGCCTCCATACAATTTGGGCTGCGCATTTCCCATCACCCTTCTGTCTGTGGCGTTGATGATCTTATCTTGATTAAAATCAATAAACCTTACGTCGCCAGGTTTTGCCAAAGGCTGTGCACCGTCCTTAACCTCCTGAGCGGATTGAAACAGGCCGTCGCTGATGTATCCATAGAAATTACCCAAAGGCTGCCCGACTTTCAAAAGTGCTGATTTCTTATCTGTGGAGGGGATAATTTCATCGCTTCCTCCAAGATTCAGGATCTTGTTACGGTTTAAGGCGACGTTGAAACTCGTATTCCAGCTGAACACACCGTCAACCGGACTGGCATTAACAGTAAATTCCATGCCCTTGTTTTCGACAGAACCAATATTTTTCGTTCCGTTGATAAAACCCGAAGTTGCAGGCACGCTGACGTTAAGCAGCAGGTTTGAGGTTTTCTTGTAATAAGCATCAAAAACAAAACTTAACCGGTTATTGAATAATCCGAGTTCCAAACCCATATCCGTAGAGGCCGTCGATTCCCACCGGAGATTTCTGTTTGCAAGCTGCGTAGGTGTAATGCCCGTTGCTACCTGATTATTCAGCACATAGTTGGCTGCTCCCCATAAATCCAGCGCAGGATAGTTCCCGATTCCATCCTGATTTCCAGTCACTCCGTGGCTCACACGCAGTTTAAGATCACTGATATTTTTAGCGTTCTTCATAAATGGCTCATCAATAATCCGCCAGGCCAGTGCAGCAGAAGGAAAGAAGCCCCAGCTATTATTATTTCCAAAACGCGATGAGCCGTCATACCTACCTGTCACTGTGAGAAGATACCTGCTTTTAAAGGTATAATTCGCCCGGCCAATCCAGCTTAAAATAGACCACGCAGCTGTGGACGAACCTGGGAGAATAGCCTGCCCGGGATTACCAAGGCCAAGGTTGTTACTGCCTGTATTGTCGTTCAGGAAACCGGTTGCAGATGCATTTAAGGATTCATAACGCGCACTTTGCTGGGTATAACCTGCCAGAACATTAATCTTATGCTCTTTGAAAGCCCGTGTAAAATCAATTGTATTTTCATTAAGCCATACCAGGTTCTGGTTTGTATTTACAGATGCATTACCACCTACTTCCGCACCGGTATGAACAGACTGCGGTGTGTAAGAGTCATTTTTATTAAAGCTGGCATCGAGCCCCCACATGGTTTTAAAATTCAGTCCTTCCAGAATTTCCACCGTTGCAAAAACATTACCAAGCCCTCTGAAAACTTTATTGAGACTTCTTGAATCATTCAGCAATCCAACCGGGTTATTAAAACCTGCTCCTTCTCTGTCATAACGTGTGTAGGATCCATCGGGCTGATATACAGGAATGTCCGGAGCTGTAGTGAGGATGGCAGAAGTTCTCGCTCTGTTTGACTGCACGTTACTGAATGTAAGGTTATTACCGATTTTTATTCTTTCCTTAATCTGCCGGTCAACATTTAAACGCAATGAATAACGCTCCATATCCGTATTTCTCATTACACCATCCTGCTTAAAGTAGCCGAAAGACAACAGATATTGAGTACTTTTATCTCCACCTGATGCAGACAATTTATAATCTTTAATCGGCGCATTTGGACGAAAAATATAGCTTTGCCAGTCCGTAGTTTCCGGATTGCCATTCGGATCGTATAGTTGTGGCCCGCCATCGGCCTGGCTGGCTTCATTTGCCAGCGTTTCAAATTGCTTTGCATTCAGCAAATCATATCTCTTCAATTCCTTTTGGAAACCATAGGAAACATCCAGATCAATACGGCTTTCGCCGGCTTTCCCTCTTTTAGTAGTTATCAAAACAACACCGTTTCCGCCACGTGCGCCATAAATTGCCGTAGCCGAAGCATCCTTCAAAACTTCAATCGAGGCAATATCCATCGGACTGATTGAGTTCAGCGGGTTGAGACTGTTAGCAGCTCCGTCTGTCGGTGCTACATAAATCGGGATTCCGTCAATGACATAAAGCGGCTCGTTACTACCATTAATAGAATTTCCCCCACGGATCCGAATACTGTTTGCCGCCCCCGGCTGTCCACCGCCAGAAGTAAGAAATACGCCTGCTACCCTACCCTGCAAAGCCTGATCCATAGATCTGAGCGGGACACCATCAAGATCTTTCACGTTGATGGAGGAAATAGCCCCCGTGATATCAGACCTTTTCTGGGTGCCATAACCAACTACAACTACTTCTTCCAGCGCCTTTTCATCAACCTTTAGTACGACATCTACGGTAGTTCGGCTACCGACTGCGACTTCCTCAGTTAAATATCCCACAAATGAAAAGATCAGGACCACTCGATTGTCGGTTACCGCCAGCGAATAACTCCCATCTGTGTTGGTTATACTACCTGTCTGAGTTCCCTTCACGATAATACTGACTCCGGGTAGACTGCCGCCTTTTTCATCGGTTACCTTACCGGAAATGTTCAGATCAACAGGTTTTTCGCCGTAATTCTCACCACCGAACGTTTTTTGCTGCGGCAACTCAATATGTTCAGATGATGAAACTGGCTTCTTTTTCAGCATTACCTGTCCTTTAACCGGTTGGTACTCGATTTCAAGAGGTTGCAACAATTTGTTCAGCACCGATGATAGCGGCTGATTCTCAGCACTGACACTGACAATTTTCTTTACAGGAATCATACTTCTGCTATATGCAAAACGAATTTTCCCCTGCTTTTCAATTTCTGAAAGCGCTTTGTAAAGTGATACATTTTTGAGTTCTATCGTCACGGTTTGTTTGAGCTGATCCTGAGCATCAGGCCCGTGTGCATCTGCGAATGAACTAAACAGCAAAGCCAGCAGGAGCTGCATTAACGACAGCCGCATCAAATCGAACGGCTTTTTTCTTCCGGATAAAAATGGCATAGATTTAGGATAGTTGAAATGGAGATTAGGATTTAGTTACGCTGTTATTTCGTTCGGGCGGATCTTTCAGAAATTATTGTTTTAGTATTTTATTATAGCCTGTCGGTTTCCGGCTCACAGCCATTGCCACGGATTACGATTGAATCACCATTCATTTCATAACTGGCACCAAGCATTTGCGTGGTTGTTTCCAGGATTTCCGAAAGCCGGTTGTTTTCAAAGGTGGCTTTCAGCAGGCAATTGTTTAAATCAGTATCAGCTAACTGAATGGAAATTCCGAATTTTGCCTCAAGCCTTTTCACCACTTCACCTAGGTTTTCATCATCAAATGTCAGTGAAACAGGTTGCCAGCTTTCCGCCTTGTGATTTGCAGGAATCACCTGTGTTGCGGTCAGAATTCCTGTATTACCTTGGAAAACAGCTTTCTGGCTCGGTAATAGCAGGACATACTTTTTCCTATCGTTTTTATATGAAGTGAAAACCTGAACTTTGCCGCTAACGACAGATACTTCATATTTTCTCTGCCTGGTAAAGGCCTTTACGTTAAAACTGGTACCTAAAACCCGGACGATTAAACCACCCGTGTTAACCAGAAAGGGCCTGGAAGCATCTTTAGTGACATCAAGAAAAGCTTCACCACTGACCGATACTTCACGGGTTTTTGTTGAAAAAGATTCGGGAGCGTAGCTTATCACTGCACCCGGATTAAGCCATACCATACTTCCATCAGGAAGAAAATGTTTTCGTACCTGCCTGTGCGTGTTTGTTATTCGTGTCAGTGCTGTATTTTCCTGTATCCGGTTAAGGCTATATCCTGATTTGTACAGATAAAAAATCATCCCGCATAACCCAATCACAATTACAGCGGCAGCGTATTGTTTGAATATCGGCCAAAGTCTTTTGACTTGTCGGTCCTCACGGTATGTTTTTATTTTTATGCTAATCTTTTCCTGGATCGATTTTAAATGTGCCTGTTGATCGAATGGCTCTGTATTGGTGGAATCTTTATCGATGGAAGCATACCACCCTTCGACTTGGGAGACCTCTTCCGAATTACAATCACCCAGAAGATACCGTTTTAAAAGCTCCGGATTAATTTGGTTACCACTCATGAATGATAAAATAATACATCGATAAAATGTGCTTTATATTAGCAGGACGCGCCTAGCCTCTGCAACCCTAGTGAGATTTAAAGAAATATTATAAAATTTTAAACGACCCGATCAGTATCTTTTGCCACCCTGGCTGTTTAGTCCTGTATGGGTGATAACTTCAGCAAGGCCGACGACCGGTGGTTATGGGAATTAATAAAGCAGCAATCTGATCAGGAAGCATTTGCCGAACTGCATAGAAGGTTTGCCAAACAGTTGTATACCCTTGCGTTTCGGAAAACGGGAACCTCCCAGGCAGCACAGGATTTGGTCCAGGATTTATTCATTGCGCTTTGGGATAACCGCCACAAAATCGTGATCGAAAAAGAAGTAAATCTGTATTTGTTTTCTTCCATAAAAAACCGCATTATTTCCTATTTGAGAAAACAAATGATCCGAAAAGCCATACCACTGGAGGAGCTGGACACAGAAATGCTTCTGTCCCAATCTTCAAACTTTGTTGACGACTTGATCAGTTTAAATGAACTTGAAGAGCAATACATTTTTGAGCTTGGTAACCTGCCTGAAAAGAGCAGAGAGGTTTTTGCACTCAGCAGAAGCGGGCTTTCAAACAAGGAAATAGCGCTCATGCAGGGCGTGACCCAAAAGACTATTGAGTTTCACATCACTAAATGCCTGCGTATTCTCCGGACAAAAATTGATTATCTTCCAGTTCTGTTCCTTATATGTTCCTGAATAACACAGTTCTAAAATTGAGGCTTCGCATGAAAAGGAAGCGGCAGGATTACAGGATGATAAATTGACAGCCAAATGACGTGTAAATGCCGTGCAAGACTGAGAAATAGATTGCTGGTTCGTCTGTAAATTGCAATACCAATTAAACAGACAGCCATGAACCAGGGAGAAAAAATAAAAACGCGAAGAATTCAGAAAGGTTTTACCCAGCAACAGCTTGCGGATAAAACAAAGATTAATGTACGCACTATTCAAAGAATTGAAAAAGAACAGGTTACCGCAAGCCTCCACTCTCTTCATGCCATTGCAGAAATTCTTGGTTGTGATCCTGCGTCATTTGCATCCGATTATAATCAGGAAGAAAGCATGCACATGCCGATACCGGAAAACAATGGGTTACTGGTGTGGCTGCATTTGAGCGGCCTGCTTCTTTTACCATCGGTCATGATCTGGTATTTTGAGAAGGATCAAGTCAAAGGCATTAAGGAGCACGGCATCGACGTGATCAACTTTCAATTGAGCATGCTGGTGATCCTGATACCCCTCATGGTCTTTGCTCCGTTGGCGATACTCCTTGCACTTTTCACCATTGTCGTTGTTGTTTTAAACACCCTAAAAGTTTTCTTCCGAAAGCCCTATCACTATCCTATGAGTTTTTCATTTTTAAAACACGACAGGCGCGAAAAGTTATTTTCAATGTGATTCGTGTTTCATTACATCAATGACATCCTTTTACAAGCCGCCTGAAGATGCGATTAGAGCCAATACCTTTTAATGGTAAAAGCACAGAACGCCGAGGGCTATAATGGGGAATTTTTCAACATAGAAAAGAGTCGAACCTAGCAAAACAGATTCTTTGATCGATAATAGGTGTAAAAAAAACCAGCAATTCCAGGCTTATAATATTCACTGAAAAAAAAATAGTATTTCTTCCCCTTTTATCAAACCATGGTAACCGTAAATCGTATCTGTCGCCGGACCAGGGCAGATATCAAATATGTAGCCCCACTGTAATATCGTTTTTCATAAGTATACAATCAGATACATAGCAACATATTGTGAAAAGCTTTTCGATCGTTTTCGTTATCTAAAATCCGACTGGTGGCATGAAATTCTACCCAGTTGAAAAAAGTCGTTCGTTGACGAGCGAATAAAAATTAACTCAACAATATTTCAAAATGTACAAATTAGTCAGGGTTATATTCTTACTTCTTCTATTTAATTCAGCGCGTGCTCAAAATGTTACCGAATACGTCCGCCCGCTAACCTACGACCAGAAATCTCCTGATTTTCTTCAGTACCGGACACGTTGGAATTTAAAACTGGGAACCGGGGTAGGAACTACCTGGCGGCATGAAGGCAACTTTCTGGATGTAGCTACACTGTCTTTTTCAGCCGAGCCTACTTACCGCCTTACCAATTATATTGCCATAGGTGCCAGAGCTGAATATACTTTTGCCAAATCCTATCTATCAGGTAGCGGGAGAATCAAAGCAGACCCGATTGGATCACTTTCGGTAACTGGTGATGTGATCAAACTTTGGAAGAATCAATATGCCCCATTTGTAGGTATGGGCGCAGGTGCTTATTTCCTGGGTAAAGGTGAGCGTATGATTGGCAATGAATCCGGAGAGGAAATTCTGTCGGGTAAACAAAAATTAGGTACTCGTTTTGGTGTTTCTCCACGTATTGGCTTAAATATTATGGCTTTTTCAGTAGCTGTTGAGATACATTTGATAGATGAAAAAATTTACAATAACCGTGATTATGCTACGCTCAAAATTGGGTATACATTGTAGTTGGGATGGAATATTGAAATGAAAAATAAAATCCGGCCCGGGATTGCTTGTATCATTAGCAAGTATTCCCGGGCCGGATTCTATGATTTTAAACTTAAAGCTTCAAACCTAACGTCGCACGAAGTACGTTATTTTTCACATCGCTGTTTTTGAGGAATGGGCTCATACCCCATTCATGAGAAAGATCCAGGGTAAGTACACCAAACTCAAGCCCTACACCGGCAGCAAGTCCATAAGAATATTCTTCGACATTATCTTTTTGAAAAGAGCCGCGGCTGTCTTTATCAACAGCAATAATATAATTACCTGTTGCACCACCTTTGATATTGAATTTAAAGAATCCGCTGTTCGCTTTTGTCAGATAAACACCAAGCATCAATGGTACCTTCAATGAATGGATTCTCGGGCCGTCCAACAAAGGTGCACTGGACAGGCTGTCTTTACTAGTCAGACGAAGTGATGAATTAAAATAATGCACACCTGGCTGAATAAAGAATCTTTTTGCATGAAAACGGAAATCCAGTCCTGCATTCCAACCTGTACGGCCTTCAGCTTCACTACTGGTAAAATCTGCATCGAAGCCCGATGCATGGATCCCAACAAGAGGAATTACCCATAAACCTGATTTGCGTTTGGGCATTTCACCAAAGCGGTCTTTGAAACCCATCCTTTGATAAGGAACATCCTGCTGTTGTACTTCCTCTGCACGTCTTGCAGCTTTGTAGTTACCTTGCTGTGAAGATTTTCTTTCATTTCTCCAGCGAAGAAAATCTTCATACTCAGCATCCTGATGAGTTACATTACCTGGCTGATTCATCGCATGTTGAGCCATTGCATCAGCTGGTTTGGCAGCAGGACGTTCATAGTCGGATGGAACGATGATGTTATTGATTATAATAGATGGCTGTCCCGGCTGCTGTGGATAGTTTTTATAGGTTGATTCGATTACCCTGTCCGTAATACTCTTTACTGATCCGCGGGATATCGTGGCTGTATCCTGTACATAAGAAGCCATTGCCGGATTTGAAACAGCAGCCGTTGATCCTGGCTGAGCCGGAGCAACAGCATTGGTCCGCATAGCCGCAGATGAATTTGATGCAGTTCCGGAAGATAAAATTGCAGGAACAGAAGCTATTTTTGATTCTTCCTCAGAAATTTCACTTTGAAGCTTCGCAATATCTTCCTGCATACTTTTTTGATTGTCAGCAGCTTTTCTAGCCGCTTTAGCATCACGTTCTGCGCGTCTGGCACTGCTTTTTGCCTGATTAGCCAGCTTTTTATCCTGCGCATTACTGCTTAGCCTGGAAGCTGCTGCCTGATTTTCCTTTGCTGACTGTTCCGCTTTTATGGCTGCGTCCTGTGCTTCCTTATTTTTCTTTTCCAGATCGTTCTGCAATTTAGCCAGTTGTGTCTTTTTATCATTTACACTTTTGCTGAGCTCTATTGCATCTTTTTGCTTTTCCAGCATCTGAATTGAATCTTTGGATACAACCTGTGCCAACGCTGCGGTTCCTGTAAGCAAAATACCGAATGATGAGATTAAAAGTTTAATTTTCATTGTGGTCTTTATTTGATGAGCTTAATAAAGACGAAAGATCATGCCATGGTCACAGTTTTAATAAATTAAATTGTCGTAACAAATAGAATGTTATTTAAATACAACTTTGCCTGCGAATGATTTTGTAAAATCATATACCGAAAATCAGAAATAAAATTTTATTTGGCTAAACGGGAAAATATCTACTTAGGGAATTTTATCCGCTATTCTATTCATGCTGTTCAGGACAACAATCTGCTTCATTATTATAAGCTTACCATACCTTTTTCTGTTTTTATGCTAAAACAATATAAAAAGCGTTCTATTTTTGCTTTTAAAACCGGAATTATTTTCCAAAACTCAGCTGCTCATGAACGAAAATGAAACTACGCCGCAGGATCGCGACGGGCTTCCGCCATTTGTCAAAAACTGGCCACAGCTCTATGCACTGCTGCTTGGTACGCTGGCCGTACTAATCGTTTTCTTTTATTTATTCATGAAACATTTTCAATGACTTATCTCGACTGGATCGTACTTGCGCTTACCCTCATATTTGTTGTTTCTTATGGCATTTACCGGAGCCGGGAAAAACAGACCATGAATTCCTTTCTGCTCGCCGGGCAGTCACTTCCCTGGTATCATGTAACACTCTCGCTGATGGCGACCCAGGCCAGTGCCATTACATTTCTGTCCGTTCCCGGACAGGCGTATACGGATGGGATGCGATTTGTTCAGTTTTATTTCGGGCTTCCGCTGGCAATGGTGATCCTCTGTATCACCTTTGTACCAAAATTTCATAAGCTGAAAATATTTACCGCATACGAATTTCTGGAAAGCCGGTTTGATCTGCGTACGCGTGCATTGACATCATTTCTGTTTCTTTTACAACGTGGGTTGTCAACTGGTCTCTCGATATATGCCCCTTCCCTGATTTTATCCACCATTTTAGGCTGGGATATTACATGGACCAACATTATTTCAGGCAGCATTGTCATGTTTTATACTATCTCAGGAGGTTCCGGGGCAGTTTCGCATACGCATATGCAGCAAATGGCCATCATTACAATTGGAATGGTTGTAGCCGGTGTAATGGTTGTGCATATGCTTCCGGAACAGGTCTCATTTACAGATGCGCTTCATGTTGCAGGAAAAATGGGAAAGACAAACGTGATCGATTTTACATTTGATCTTAATAACCGTTATAATGTTTGGTCGGGGCTGATAGGCGGTTTTTTTCTTCAGCTCTCCTATTTTGGTACGGATCAGTCACAGGTGGGCAGGTTCCTTACCGGAAGTTCAGAAGGACAAAGCAAACTGGGACTGGCAATGAACGGGCTTCTAAAAATCCCTATGCAGTTTCTTATCTTGCTGGTGGGTGTTCTGGTTTTTGCCTTTTACCAGTTTACTACACCGCCATTGTTCTTTAATGAAACAGCCGTTAAGAATATCAGAACTACACAATATGCAAATGAATACCAGAAGCTTGAAGAGAAACACACGCTGATTCAGAACAGCAAGCATCAGCAGGTAATGGCATTGACCGACGCAGTGAAAAAGGACGATCAGTCTGCTATTGAAAAATCCAGGACCGTTCTTGCCGCCACGGAATTAAAGGTAAAAGAAGTACGTAAACAAGCCGAAACCTTGCTATCAAAAGCGACGGGTTCAGATATAAACGATGTTAATTATATTTTTCTTCGCTTTGTAATTGATTATCTTCCCATAGGCATGGTAGGATTACTGATTGCCGTGATTCTGCTGGCATCGATGGGCTCGGTTGCCTCGGCATATCACTCTCTTGCGTCCTGCACGGTTGTGGATATTTATAAGAGAATGTACCGAAAAGACAGCGATACAGAAAACTACGTTACCGCTTCACGCTGGGCTACTTTTTTCTGGGGAATTTTCTGTATTGCGGTTGCACAGTATGCATCCAGACTGGGAAGTATGATCGAAGCTGTAAATATTCTGGGCTCATTGTTTTATGGTGTAATCCTGGGAATTTTTCTGGTTGCCTTTTATTTCAAAAAAATTGGCGGACGCGCTGTATTCTGGGGTACAGTGCTGGGAGAGATTTTTGTGATTATTAGTTATATGCTCGATCTGACTGCATTCCTCTGGCTGAATCTGATCGGCTGTGTGCTGGTGATCGGATTTGCCTTGATTATTGAGACAATATGGCCTCAGAAACGTAAGAATCCTTCGGATACTTCTTCACCTCACCTTCAACTATAAAAGGTTTTAGACTTAATTTAATAATAATTTCTATTTATCAAATAAGTGATTATTTAAATCAAACAAACGTTTGATTTACTTTTTTTATTCCCCTACCTTTGGCCTTTTAAAGCGCTCAGACCTATGAGCAGGCTGGCAATTTGATAAATGGAATACAACTCAAAACAGTTACAAATTATCGAAGTAGCAGAAAAACTATTTGCAGCGAAAGGTTTTTCAGGTACTTCTATCCGGGATATTTCTCAGGAAGCAGATATTAACGTTTCCATGGTTTCCTACTATTTCGGATCTAAAGAAAAGCTCATTGAAGCGCTTTTTACGGTGCGAGCACTGGAATTCAGAAAGCGCCTTGAAAGCCTTTTAAGAAACGTTGATCTATCCCCCTTCCAGCAGGTAAACCTGATGATTGATGGCGTAATCGACCGACTGGTTGAGAAGCAGTGTTTTCACAACATTGTTGTTCGTGAGCAGTTGATGACCGATAGCCGCACACCAGTTATTTCTCTGCTTTTGAAGGATCTTAAAATCAACAATTTAAGGGCCATGGAAAATATCATCCACAACGGACAAAAGCTTGGTGTTTTTCGCAGCGATGTGGATGTATTAATGCTTTCAACTGCACTTTTCGGAACGATCAACCAGGCACTTTCTACCAAACCATTTTACCGGGTAATGAATAATATGGAAGAAGTTTCGGAAGCAGATCTGGAGTCCGACATTAAAAAGAGGCTCAGTATTCACCTCAAGAAATTGTTTATGTATTCTCTCAGTAAGGAATTAAATCCGGTTGTTGACAGTTAAACGACGAAAGCTAACCTTCCTGAAATTCATTAACACCATCAAATTATTGTTAAATTAACGTTCTCCTTTACATGGATTTTTGTTTAAAAACTAAAAGGATTAGACTTTTAGTACTTAGTATTTCACTTTTGCTGCTCGCACCGGCAGTTGTATTTTCCCAATCAGGCAATACGATTTCAGGTAGTTCTGAGCAGCCTTCGATTAACAACGGCACGCTTGAAGAAGTTATTCAGTATGCCATAAAAAATCAGCCTCAGATCCAGCAATCCGTCATTGACGAGCGAATCACAGAAAATACGATTAAGAGCAGGCTTGCAGACTGGTATCCGCAAATCAACTTTGGTTACAATCTTCAGCACAACTTTATTGTACAAACCAGCATTATTGCCGGTAATCCTGTGAAGCTTGGTGTGGCCAATACGTCAGGTGCGCAATTTACCATGACTCAGGCTATTTTTAACAGAGATGTACTGCTGGCTAAACGAACCAGAAATGATGTGCGCCTTCAGGCCAGCCAGACGACTTCTGCCAATAAGACTGATTTGGCGGTTAATGTATCCAAGGCATTTTATGATGTACTTGCAACCACCCAGCAGATCAGCGTTTCTGCGGAGGATATACAGCGTCTGGAACGAAGCCTGCAAGATGCCCAGAATCAGTATAAGTCTGGTATTACCGATAAAATTGATTTTAAAAGGGCGACAATTTCTCTGAATAATACCAAGGCTGCCAAGAAAAGCAACGAAGAAATCCTTAAAGGAAAAGTCGAGTATCTTAAAGCACTGATGGGCTATCCTGCCAACCAGGAGTTGAAAATAAGCTATGACAGTCTTCAGATGGAAAGAGAGATACTTCTGGATACTCTGCAAAGTCCTGAATTAACGTCCCGGATCGAATATCAGCTTTTGACTACCCAGAAAAGACTTTTAGAAGCAAATCTGCTTTATAATAAATGGAGTTTTTTACCGACCGTTTCAGCAAACGGTGCTTACAACCTGAATTATCTGAATAACAATCTTGGTGATTTGTATACCAATAATTTCCCAAACTCATTTGCTGCACTCACGCTTTCATTACCACTGTATCAGGGTGGAAAAAGAAAAGCCAACATCAATATTGCAGAGTGGCAGGTGAAAAGAACGGATCTGGATATTAAGAACCTCCAGATGAATGTCAATTCGGAATATGCCAATGCACTCGGTTATTACAAGGGAAGCCTGGCTAATTTGTTGGCCCAAAAAGAGAATGTAGACCTGGCACGTGAAGTTTATGATGTCATTCAGCTCCAGTATAAATCAGGTATCAAAACTTACCTCGAAGTAATCACTTCTGAAACGGATCTTCGCCTGGCCCGAATTAATTACTACAATGCTATCTATCAGGTACTTGCCAACAAAATAGATGTTCAGAGAGCACTAGGCCAACTTAATTATTAATTATTGAAACCACATTGATACCATGTTTTTAAATACAACAACATTTTATACCGCAGCTTTATCCGTGTTAATACTGGCTTCCTGTGGAAAAAAAGACGATAAGCAAGCAGCAGCTCAGCAGGGCCCGCCGCCTGTCAATGTAACGCTACAGGAGGTAACATCTACCGAGGCAGCCTACTACGACGAATATCCTGCCAATGTTACAGCATTAAACGAAGTTGAACTTCGCCCGCAGGTGACCGGCTTTATTACAGGCGTTCACTTCAAAGACGGAGCAAAAGTAAAAAAAGGGCAGCTTCTTTATTCTATTGATGCGCAGCTTTACTCAGCAAATTATGAGCAGGCTGTGGCAAACCTCAATGTACAGCAGGCCAATGTCGTAAAAGCGCAAAAAGACGCAGACCGCTACCATGAACTGGACAAAAATGATGCGGTTGCCAAACAACTTGTAGACAATGCGGATGCGGCGTTGGAAGTTGCAAAAAAACAGGCAGATGCCGCCAAAGCTAATATTTCGGCAGCCTCAACGAGCGTACGGTATACAAAAGTGTTTGCTCCTTTTAACGGAACGATCGGAATTTCGCTTGTTAAAGTCGGTGCTGCGGTTACGGCCGGACAAACGGTTTTAAATACGGTATCATCAGACGGCCAGCTTGCAGTTGACTTCAATGTTGATCAAAAAGAAATTTTCCGTTTTACAAATCTTCTTAAAGCCGGAAATACAAAAGATTCCACTTTTACCCTGGCATTTGGAAAAGATACTTACCCGGCATCCGGAAAACTGACACTGCTTGACCGGGCAGTAGATCCGCAAACAGGAACAATTAAGGCACGACTTGTTTTTCCAAATAATGACAATCTTCTCCGCTCTGGTATGACTGCCACGGTGCGTGTGCTTAACAATGCGTCTGCAAAATCTGTGGTTATTCCTTACAAGGCGGTTACTGAGCAGCTGGGTGAATTCTTTGTATATGTTGCCGGCGACAGCAATAAGGTAAGTCAGCGCAGACTTGTTCTTGGCCAGCCAATTGGAAGCAATATTATTGTAAAAGAAGGCTTGAAGGAAGGTGAAAAAATAGCGGTAGAAGGTGTGCAGAATCTGCGTGAAGGTGCAGTCATCAACACACAGCCCGTAGCTGCAGCAGGGGCGCCTGCCGCAGGATCTGCTCCGGCAAAAAAATAAGCAAAACGGAATGTTGGCCCTGCTGACTCCTTCTGATTCTCTTAAATACTAAAAAAATGATTGCAGATATTTTTATTAAAAGGCCTGTTACGGCAATCGTTACTTCGGTTGTGCTCGTGCTCGTCGGCCTTATTGCCTTAACGACGCTCCCGGTAGCACAATATCCGGATGTGACGCCTCCTACTGTTACTATTACCGGCAACTTTACCGGTGCCGACGCCCAGACCGTAGAGCAGACCACAACCACTGCCATTGAAACCCAGGTGAATGGTGTTCCCGGTATGAGTTATATGTCGTCCAACTCTACCAGCAGTGGACAAAGCAGTATCAACGTTGTTTTTGATGTAGGTACGGATGTAAATATTGCGGCACTTGACGTTCAAAACCGTGTGAGTGTGGCAGAACCTGCCCTTCCTGATGCGGTTAAAAGACTTGGACTTACAGTGCGTAAAAGGCAGCCATCAATCATGATTGCCCTGGCACTTTATTCACCAAACGGAACACACGATGCGCAGTTTATCGGGAATTATGCCAACATCTATCTTAAAGATGCATTGCAGCGTGTAAAAGGTGTGGGAGATATTGTTTCCCGTGCGGATGATTTCGGGATGCGTATCTGGCTCAACCCGGAAAAGCTGGCGGCACTCAGAATGACCCCAAGTGATATTTCAGCTGCGCTGGCAGAACAGAACCTTCAGATTGCCGCTGGTACCGTCGGAGGTAATCCGCAGCCAAACCAGCAAAGCTTTGAATACAGCGTTTTGACTAACAGCCGACTGAATACAAAAGAGGAATTTGACAACATCGTCGTACGTTCATCTCCGGCAGAGGGAAGTGTTGTTTATCTGAAAGATATTGCAAGGGTTGAACTTGGAAAGTTTGATTACGGAAGTAATGCATTTGTGAATGGAAAACCTGCCGCCTTTGTATTAATTTATCAGGCACCGGGAGCCAATGCACTTGATACCTATGACGGCGTAATGAAAACATTGACGGAAATGAAGAAAACATTTCCAAAAGATGTAGATTATGTAATTCCTGTTGAAACTGCATCTGTGGTTCGTGTATCGATTGAAGAGGTTCTTCATACATTCGCTGAGGCGATGATCCTGGTGGTAATTGTGGTATTCCTTTTCCTTCAGAACTGGCGCGCCACACTGATTCCGATCCTGGCGATTCCGGTTTCTCTGATCGGTACATTCATATTCTTTATCCCGTTTGGTTTTACAATCAACACGCTTACATTATTTGCCTTTGTACTTGCCATTGGTATTGTAGTCGATGATGCGATCGTGGTAGTGGAAGCAGTGCAGCATAATATCGATCATGAGAAAATGTCACCAAAAGATGCTACGCAAAAAGCGATGACGGAAATCTCAGGGCCGGTAATTGCAATTGCACTTATTCTGGCAGCTGTGTTTGTACCGGTAAGTTTTGTACCTGGTATTGTTGGACGCCTCTATCAGCAATTTGCCATTACCATTGCCGTTTCCGTATTGTTATCAGCCTTTGTAGCACTTTCTTTAACACCGGCATTGTGTACGCTTATGCTGAAACCAACCAAGGGAGAGGGAGAGAAAAAGAACTGGCTTGAAAAGTTCTTTGCCCGTTTCAACAGCTGGTTTGACAAAGTATCCCATTCCTACACACGCGGTGTGGCCAAATGGATTAAAGGAACACGTTATGTTATTGTCATGATGATCTGTCTGATCGTAGGCCTTGTATTTCTTTTCAAAAATAAGCCATCCGGTTTTATTCCGGTAGAAGATGAAGGCCGCCTTTTTGTAACCTATGAAATGCAGGAAGCAACTTCTACCACAAGGAACATTGCTATGATTAAGGAAATTATGAAAAGGATTTCTGCAATTCCTGAGATAAAAACAGTAGGTGGACTTGCTGGTCTTAACGTAATCAGTTTCTCAAACAAATCAAATGTGGGTACGATGTTTGTCAGTCTGCATCCATGGGCTGACCGTAAAGGAGCAGAACACCACGTCCAGGCCGTGATTAAACAAATTCAGGAACGCACAGCAGATATTAAAGAAGCACGTGTCCTTGCCATTTCTCCCCCTGCGATCCCGGGTCTTGGACAAACATCCGGTGTAACTTTCGAGCTTCAACAAACTACAAGTACGGATAATATTCAGCAGTTTGAAGCTGTAAGCAAGAAGTTTTTGGCTGCTGTTAATCAGCGTCCGGAGATTGCGATGGCTTATACCTTTTTCAACGCCAGAACACCAAGTTATCAGATCGACGTTGACCGGGATAAAACCAAAAAACTAGGTGTACAGGTTAATGACGTATTTAATACACTTTCCACACTTCTGGGAAGTAGTTACATCAATGACTTTAACCTCTATGGCCGTAACTTCCGTGTAATGGTTCAGGCAGACAGCAGTTTCCGATCCAATCTGGAGCAGATCAATAAATTTTATGTAAGGAACAGAGAAGGAAATATGATTCCGCTGAGTTCATTGGTAGCGACAAAGGTGGTAGAAAATCCGGCGTTGATTTCCCACTACAATATCTATCGTTCCGTAGAAATCAATGGAGTACCAAAGCCAGGGTTTAGTAGCGGACAGGCCATTCAGGCTTTCAGAGAGGTGGCTGCTTCTTCGCTTCCGGCAGGGTATGGTTATGAGTTCTCGGGTATGAGTTCAGAGGAAATTAAAGCAGGAGACAGTACCATCACTATTTTTGCCATCTCCATCGTCTTTGTATTCCTGTTCCTTGCTGCCTTATACGAAAGCTGGTCTATCCCTTTCTCTGTATTGTTTGCCGTACCGATTGGGGCACTAGGATCGATCATTACATTGACTTTATTACCAAACCTGACCAATAACATCTATGCGCAGATTGGTCTGATTACGCTGATCGGTCTGGCAGCCAAAAATGCGATTCTGATCGTAGAGTTTGCCAAAGAGCGGGTTGACGGCGGAATGGAACTGGTGAAGGCAACTCTGGAAGCTGTCCAGCTTCGTTTGAGGCCGATCATCATGACCTCGCTGGCATTTATTCTTGGTGTTCTTCCTCTTGCCTTTGCAAGCGGAGCCGCTGCTGAATCGCGTAAAACGATTGGCTGGACTGTTTTTGGTGGTATGCTTGCCGCAACATCACTTGCCATTTTCGTTGTTCCGGTTCTTTTTGTAGCAATTGAAAAGATTGCTAATAAGAAAAAGATCAAAAAGGCGGAAGATGAAGCAAGAATTACTCCGGCAGTAAAATAGAAATAAGTAAATATTAAATCAGGCGTGGTGCAATTTGTACTGCGCCTGATTGCTTTAGCGTAAATTGGTACAATTATTTTTCTCCGTTCAATTCCTATTAAATATCATGTTATCATCTTCCTGCTTTTATGTACGTTAAAGAAGTATTTTCCGTCTGGCGATTGCTGAAAGGCATCTGGCTGGGTGTTGTTGGAGTCACTTTATATGCAGCGCTTGTTTTTTATCTTTATCAGTACCAAAACTGGGATTTTCTCATTTTCCCAATATCGATGATCACCATCGTAGGTACCGCATTATCGTTACTTCTGGGTTTTCGTACCAACTCTGCCTACGACCGCTGGTGGGAAGCACGTCAGATCTGGGGGGCAATTGTAAATGACAGCAGGACACTTATCCGTCAGTCCATGTCCTTTATTGATCCCGGTTCAAGTCAAAAAGCATTAGGCATAGAAAATCTAGCACATTTACAGATTGCATGGTGTTATGCTTTAAGCAACTCCCTAAGGCGGGAGCCGGTTTTAATTATGACCGATCTGCATTTAAACGAAGATGAATTGTTGTTTGTAAAAGAACATGATAATATTCCCAATGCTATTCTCCAGCTTATTCAGGTCAGGCTTACCAGCTTTTATCAGCGCGGTGAAATTGACCCTATATTGTTTCAGAACGTGGATACAACCATAGCCCGTTTATGCGATGCAATGGGTAAATGCGAGCGTATCAAAAACACCATGTTTCCTACGCAATACAGCTTTTTTGTGCATCTGGTTATTTTCCTCTTCACGATTATTTTACCAATGGGTCTGATAGAAAGCATCGGCCGTATTGCGATCCCCATTACTTTCCTGATTTCATTTCTTTTTTTCTACATGGAGAACATTTCTTATGTCATGCAGAGCCCGTTTGAAAATGCGCCAAACGACATCCCTATGACAAGCCTTTGCCGGACTATTGAAATCAACCTCTTGCAAATGATCGGTGATACGAATGTGCCGGATAAGATTTTACCAAAAAATGGTTATGTAATGTAAACAAAATACCTCTGCCAATAACTGGCAGAGGTATACTTATCACTTAAAAAAATCTATTGGGCTCTTACAGTTGTATAGTATACCTGCAGCTTAACAAAACCATTTGGATTTACCTGGTCCCCGATCACAAGCCGGTTAAAGCTCTTAGAAAACTCCGTATTCAGATCCGGAAAAGTTAATTGCCCTGTTGCAAAATCCGATGTTCTCAGCAATAGCCCATAGGCAATATCCGATTCACTTCGGATTACGTCGGAAACATATTTACTCAAATCTATCGTATAATATTGTCTGTTATTGATCAGGTCAGTAACAAGCTGCCCAACAATTTGTTGATTAGATAATCCGGTTAACGGTATGGGTACACCGTTGCTCGTAACGTAATCGTTATTTCTATCACATAAGTAAACATATAAAACAGCCGGTGCCGTAAAGAAATTGCTCGTTGAATTCCTCAGCGGTTCAATCACCAGATTTGCTTTGTTTGCAAAGGTGTAGTCAATATATCTGAGCTGGCGAACAGAAGGTAAATCGATCCGGGTCATTATCCCGGTGCCGGCCTGAACAAATGACATATTTCCTGATTGGCTGGACGGCAAGGAAACTCTGTGTGTAGTTGGCAGTTTATTAAGTACAGTCTGTCTTCTGTCACCAATTGTCTGATTATATAAAGCGGCCAGGTCAAAGGAAACCGAATCTTTAGAAATACCTTCAACTTCTGCAGGGATATGATAGTATAACCTCAAAGCTGTCGATCCGGTTTGAAAGCCTGTAACTGATCCGTTGTCTGTGGAGGATGGCATTAACACAAGGCCTTTTAACAAATTGATCCATTCGGCACTATTGGTAATCTGGCTGGCTTTGCCTTTATCAAATATATTTTTACCCAATGTATTTGAAAGCTTTATCTTAAGATAAGTTCTACCCGCTGCTGCCTGAGCATCTGACTGAGTGGAAGCTCTGGGACGCGGAGTAGGACGAAAACGTACTGTACCGATGGGTGCAGGATCGTATGGTGTTGAATCATCATTATAATATGCACTTTTAGTCAACATGTCTTCCTGCAGGGCATGAACGCTCACGTTCATAGCAATTGTAGTATCACCGTAATAGTACCCGTCATAGCGAAGGGAAAGCACCAATGAATCATAAACAGCCCTTTCAGGAATATTAATACCATTTTGTGGAAATCCAGGCTGTATAAAGCCTGCCGCATGCATTTTACCAAAAAAAGGATCTGTATATCTGCCCACTAAAATTCTGCTTGCGGAGCCAGTCATAAAAGAATCAGTCGCAACGGTAGACAGCCTGACCGACGAAGTATCAGAAAAAAGTGCTGTAAAATTATCAGGATTAGGCTGAACGATCGCTTCTATCTGATCACCCCACTGACAGCCGGTGAAAATAAAAGTCAAACCTGTTACAACCAACAATCGAGGAACAGCGGCAAAGAGATTTTTGAAGCAAAAAGAAATAAATTTCATCTAAGGCAAGAACAGTAAAATGCAAAAATATTAGATGTAACGCTAATTACAACACGAATTATTTATAAAAAGTAAAAATTTAAGTATCTGTACAAATGCAACAAAACAAAACATAGCGGCGTATCAACAGATAGTACACACAACAACAGTTGGAATGTAAAGCTGGTATGTTCTATTCTGTACGCACCGGAATCAAAAAGAGTGGCAAATATTATAAACCATTTTAACGATCAAAGTATCATGTCCAGAAATCTCCAAGTATACATTAGCTGTAAATTATCAAGGTATGAAGCATAATAATCAAACAACATAACGAAGTATTGTGCGTTAAAAATTCAATCAGTTATCACAACTTTTGTTAAAAAGTACATATATATTTCTCTTAGCAGGTTCAAGATGTTATGTTTGCAGAAAATTTCATTGGAAAACGTCCGCACTGCCCTACGGAAATATTCAGGATATTTTGATTTTAGTAAAAGTATAAGTAGAATAATTCATTTGTAACAATTAGTCAAACCATAATTTTTTCATGTTTAATACTTTAAAAAAGACCTCATTAGCCCTCCTGGTTGTATCTACTGCTTTGTTTCAATTTAGCTGTAAGGACAAAGATGCAGAAGCAGACAAAGTTGGAAACTGGTACAGGCAGGGTATTCCTGATTTTGGCGGAACGCCAAGAAGCGGAACGGTTAGTTTTGTAATTGGAGACAAAGGTTACATAGGAACGGGCAGAACAAATGAAACAATTTCCCGGGTAAAGGATATGTGGTCTTTCACAGGAAAGTCGTGGTCACAGGTAGCTGATTTTCCGGGAACAGGAAGACAGGATGCTATATCTTTTGTTGTTGGAAGCAAAGCTTATGTAGGAACAGGATATGATGGAAATACCTTGGTGGACAACGGCTATAAAAAAGATTTTTACGAGTACGATCCTGCAACTAACAAATGGAAACAAATTGCAGATTTCCCTATGCTCCGCAGTAACGCATCTTCATTCGTATTAGGAAATAAGGGATACGTAGGATTGGGAAGCATTAACATAACTACTATGTATCAGGATTTTTACAGCTATGATCCTGCCAACAATACCTGGTCGAGCAGTGTAGCTAATTTTACCGGCGGTAAACGTAAGGGAGCCAATGCTTTTGTTTTAGGAGGTAAAGCATATGTTGGTTTTGGACAGAATAATTCACAAGTTCCAACCAAAGACCTTTATCAGTTTGATCCTGCCGCTAATAGCTGGACCCGTTTGGAATCTACCAATGATAACCTGACTGCAAGAGCATTTGGTTTCACACTGGTTATGAACGAAAAGGCTTATATAATTGGCGGATCGGGTGTATCTGATGTTTGGCAGTACGATGCCGGTACAAATACCTGGGTAGCCATGACACCTTTCGAAAACGGAGCAAGAAGTTATGCAGCCGGATTTACGTTGAAAGATGCAACAGGAAAAGAAATTGGCTACCTTGGAACAGGCTTGGCCGGAGGATCTCAAAATACAGATGACCTATGGGCATTTGATCCTGCTGCTGCTGTGAATGCAGATGATAACTAAAAATAATAATGAGCAGCAGAAACAAATATAAAATTGTTCTGATCTGCCTGATAGCCTTCGTTGCGGCAGCCTTTTTTTACTTCAGAAATAAAACCGAAGTAAGCAACGGGCCAGGCAGCGAAGGCTTTCGCAATTTAAAAGCGGAGGCATTTCAGAGAGAAACAGGCTGGGGTTACCTGATCGTACAGGACACGACAGTAATTATAGAACAGCCATTTCTGCCGGGTATACCGGGTACAAAAAGTTTTGAAAACAAAGAACTGGCACTTAAAACAGCAGATCTAGTCATCTATAAGCTGGAACATGCCATTTTCCCGCCGACCGTGACACTTCATGAACTGGATAGTCTGGGAGTTAGTTATAAATAAGAAAAGCTCCTTTACGGAGCTTTTCTTATTTATAACTGTGATTATTAGTTAGTCCTGTTAATCTTATAGGTCGCAATCAGCGGATAATGATCGGAATAACTGACCGAATCCACAGTCTGAAAATCCAGAAGATCCAGTTTATT